>Ga0193751_1001241_pt1 | contig 16698 bp, 14 predicted proteins | sample L1c2metaG_FD_143050 | JGI IMG/M metagenome (GOLD analysis project Ga0193751, IMG submission 143050) | Soil microbial communities from a riparian zone of the East river system, Colorado, United States - L1c2 | ecosystem: Environmental > Terrestrial > Soil > Riparian zone | place: USA: East River... | reverse complement strand
TTCGCTCCCAACGACAGTCGGAGAGAGGACATCGGTGAGATTTGCAAGGCGGCCGATCGCGCGGGGGGTCTGACGCGACAACTACTCGCCTTCAGCCGCAAGCAAATTCTCCAGGCGCGCGTCGTCGACATCAACTCTGTCGTCTCCGGCGTGGACTCGATGCTCAGGCGTCTCGTCGGTGAGGACATCGAGATCGTGACGCTCGCCAGTCCGGAACTCGGCCAGGTGAAAGCCGATGTCGGACAGCTGGAGCAGGTTCTGATGAACCTCGTGGTGAATGCTCGCGACGCGATGCCCAAAGGTGGGACGCTGACCATCGAGACCGCGGAAAAAGAGCTCGATGAACAGTATGGAATCCGGCACGGAGCGGTGGTTCCGGCTGGAACGTACGTGATGCTCGCGGTCACTGATACCGGGACGGGGATGGATAAGGAAACGAGCAGTCACGTCTTCGAGCCGTTCTTTACCACGAAGGAAACCGGCAAGGGAACGGGTCTCGGATTATCGACTGTGTACGGAATCGTGAAACAGTCCGGCGGCTTTGTCTGGGTATACAGCGAGCCGGGACACGGAACGACTGTCAAAGTCTACCTTCCGAGGTTGACTGATGGAGCGGAGACGGCCCCGCTAATTCAGGACGCTGTTCCCCACGTTCCCGGTAGCGAGACGCTGCTTCTCGTCGAAGACGAGGACGCTGTCCGTAATCTTGCTACTCGCATCCTGCAGAAGCACGGCTACGCAGTTCTCAGTGCTCGCAACGGACGCGAGGCGATTAAGCTCGCCGCCGAATACTCTGGCACGATCCACCTAGTGATCACCGACGTGGTTATGCCGGAGATGGGCGGCCGCGAGCTCGCTGATGCGCTCAGCGCGCTTCGCCCGCACGTTTCCATTCTTTACATCTCGGGCTACACCGACGACGAGATCATACGGCGTGGAGTGCTCGATCCCGCGATGGCGTTCATCGAGAAGCCATTCACCGCCCACGCGCTCACGCGGAAAGTGCGCGAGATACTGGATGCTCGCGTCTCGACGGGCTGAGAAGCCGCCTAGTGTTCGGCCAGCAAATAAATCGCGGTGAGCGCCAGTAGAAAATACGGAACCAGGACAGCCGCACCCGCGTAGTCCTTGGCGATTCGCTGGCCGAAGAAGAGCGCGACAATGTTGATCGCCGCGACGACGGCACCCAGAAATGCAACACTGGGATCGTGGGTGAAAACGATCAGTAAGCAGCCGACAGCGCTCAGTCCGCCAGCCAGTATCTCGAGCACGGTAATGACGGTGAACATTGGCCCGACCGTGGACGCCAGCGGACTTTTCGCGAAGTGTTGACGGAGGTACTCGCGATTTCCGCGTCGATCGACGACCTTGTCGATGCCGGACTGCAGGAACAGAATTGCGAGGAAGGCCGACACCAGGATCTGCAGCAGGTACAACGCAACCTCGGGCGATCTCACGTTTGTCATGGCGTTATTGTATCACGCCACACGGGAAACTGTCCAATGTCAGTACTCACTCAACACAGTAGAGCGAAAGCGTTATTCGTCACGCTCGCCATACTCGCTGGATGTCAATCGTACTATTCGCTGACCCCGCACGATGTCGCGCGCATTGTGACCGCGGGCAGAGTCGATATCTCGGAGCAGCTTGTAGTTGTTACTACTCCGAGCTGGACTTCCACCAGAGGAACGATGCAGCGGTTCGAGCGATCGACAGCGAGCTCGAGCTGGACGCAGATAGATACTGCCGTGCCCGTCGTGGTGGGACGCACTGGAATTGCCTGGGGCGTCGGATTCGACAGCGCATCGGCGGAGGGATCCCACAAGCACGAAGGCGACGGCAAAGCGCCAGCGGGAATTTTCCCCATTGATACCGCGTTCGGCTTCGATCCACACGAGTCCACGCCGGGCGTGAAGCTTCCGTACGTGCAATTGCTCCCTACCACCGACTGCGTCGACGACAGTACGTCCACGCACTACAACACTGTAGTCGACAAGGCGTCTGTGCCCGTGGAGTGGGCGAGCGCCGAGCACATGCGAGAGGTTGGCCAATACAAGATCGGTGCGATTGTGGGCTACAATGCGAACCCGCCGGTGAAAGGACGCGGCTCCTGCATTTTCCTACACATTTGGGCCGGACCCGATTCGCACACCGCCGGCTGCACCGCTTTCGACGAAGCGAAGCTGCGGGAGGTCATCGCCTGGCTCGATCCGCAGAAGCAGCCGCTTCTCGTTCAGCTCACCGCGCAGGATTACGCGCGGCTGCGCGCAAGTTGGAAGCTGCCGACTCTCTAGAGTCTGGCTTTCAGTCCAAAGCTGATCGTCCTGCCCGGCATCACGGTGATGTTGTCCGGCTCGCCGTACTGGCGATTCAGGAGATTCTCTCCGCTTAGAGTAAATCCAATTCCGCGGAACAGGTCCTTGCTGACGCTGGCGCGGAGACGCGTGACGCCGCTGTACTTGAGCCAATAGTTGCGTAGCTGCTGCCCGACCAGCGCATCATCGGTCTGAGTGGAATTCGAGAACGCACCCGCGAGCGCAACCCAATCGTAGTTGATCCAATCCCACGAGCGCGAAGCCGTTATCGATGCGCCCCAGCTCGACCCGGCAAATCCGGCGGTGAGGCTGCCAGTTTTCGCCGGCACTTCGAGCATCCGGTCGCCGACTTGCAAGTCGCCGGTATATCCCACGGCCAATCTGCGTACTCTGCTATCAACCGTCGAGAAAATTCCCGTCAGCGACAGCGCCGCGATGTTAACATCGCTCTTGAGCTCCCAGCCACGATTCGTGATCTCACCCACGTTCTGAAAAGCGTATTCGATGTGTCGATCTTCTCCAGACACGGATTGTTTGGTGGACCAATCGTCGTCGTAATCGCCCAGGCCATGTTCGCCGCCGATTTGCATCTCCGGCGTGTAAGCGTAGGCAACTCGTTGAATCAAGCCGGATGCAAGCTGATCGAAGCGCGTAACCTGAAAGCCGAAGGTTTTTCCCACGAAGAGATCGACTCCTGCTTCGATTCCCGACTGTTCTTCCGGCGACAGACCGAGCTGACGCGACTCACCATGGGGATCGAACCACGCCGTAGCGCGCGCGACATTCGCTGCCGGACGAATCCCTCGACCATACGCCGAGCGTAGCTTGACGGTGAGAGGTCCGTAATCGTGCACCAGAGCCGCGCCCAACATCGGCAATACCGAAAGGGTGCTGCTGCCTAGAATCTCGTTTCTTTCTACTCGTAACCCTCCGGCGAAATACGCCGCATCGGCCAGCGACACGTTCGCTTGCGCCACTCCGGCAGTGGTTTGCCGCTGAACGCTCGGCTGCGCGATCGGCGCACCAGACTGCAAACTGAGAGCCTCCGCTTGAGGCTTGTAATCGAGGAGCGAAGTCTCGCCGGAGAATGTAAGCGTCGCTCCAACGTTGTCCGGATCGCCGAGCTTCGCGATGCTGCTGGCGCGAAGACTAAAAAGATTTGCGCTACCGCCTGCCGTTCCCAGATCGGGGGTGGTTGCCGATGGAAGCGGAGTGTGGTAGTCAGCGACGTTCGACACCCGGCTGCCGTCAAATCCCGCGACCAGCGCATGCGACCACGTATCGCTCTGGATGATCGTCGCGGTCCCGCCCGCCGTGTATTCGCGCACCGTCTCCGGAGTGGTCAGTCCCGCGCGCGCCATGCTCGCGGAATCCCTGAACAAAGGACTGAAGGGATCTGCCGAACGACTATCGAACACTCTACCAGTCGCGGTCGCGATGAATTTAGAGCGAACGACTCGCATGCCGGCGCTTCCCGTCTCGTTGCGCACGTAGGCACCGGGCAGATACTCTCCAACCGCTCCGGACGTGAAGCTAGCGCTCGCTGACTGAGCGCTGGTCCCCTGCCGAATCGTGACGGCGTGGTCTTGCGTAATGGCCGAGCGGGGCATGTAAGCGGTTGATGCAGCCCCAACAGCCGAGCGCGCTTCCACGCTCGCACCGGCGTCAGCGCCATCATGACGCGTCACGATGTTGATCACGCCACTGATCGCATCGCTGCCGTACATCGCCGCGCCCTGTGGCCCTCTTATCACTTCGATTCGCTCCACTGTCTCGGGAGTGAATTCGGTGACCAAAAGCGGATTCGCCAGCTCGATGCCGTCGACGTAGATCTTCGGATAGCTAGCTCCAAACGAGCTGGTGCCCCGAATGCTTCCGTAGTGCGCGAGCAACGAGGTTGGAGGAGTTTGCCACGCCCACAGCCCCGGTACCGCGTCGCTCAACGCCTGCAGCAGATTACCCTCGGCGTACCGCGCGAGCTGGGACCCGCTGACGACGTTCATCGCGACGGTCAGTCGGCGGGCGGGAGCCTCGATCGCATTACCGGTGACGACGATGCGATCGAGCACCCGCGGCGGTCGCGCGAGCCCGTCGCTCGGTGCGGGCGTCTGAAGGGGGGAGAGAACTACGTGCTCCCCGCCAGCGGCAACCGGAAGCACCGAGGTGCCGCGCAGCAACAGCGAGAGTGCGTCTCCAAGACTGATCGAATCGAAGGCGGCGCACACCCGATTGTCCAGCGGAATTGCCTCTGTTGTGTACGAGAGCCGCACTTGCGTTCCATCTGAAACGCGATCCAGTGCTTCTCGCAGCGAGATGTCGCGCGCATGGAGTGAAACGCGGCGGTCGAGCGGCGGCGTCCAGGCTGGTAGCGATGCCTGGAACTCCTGTGAGGACGGGCAAACGGTTTGCGCTTCCGCTCTTGAGCACCAGGCAAGCGGAGCAGCGGCGAGGAGGAGTATCGTGAGGCGACGCGCTGCTTGCGAAGCGTTCACCGGTCGCGCTGGGCTAACGACGCAGAGCGGAAGCGCTCGCCCTGTAGAGAGTAGCGACGTTTCCCTGACGCTCGATGCGCGCGCCGAGCGACAGGGCGATGACGTTGAGAACTCGATCGACCGACTCACCAGAGAAAGAAGCCGTGAGATGAAGGTTTACAAGGGATGAATCCGCTACCCTCAGCCGTACTCCATACCACCGATAAAGTTCTGCGCCGACCTGAATCAGCGGCGCATCTCGAAAAACCAGCCGTCCCTGCACCCACGCGAGGTCGTCTTCGGAGACCGCCGACCGCTCGATCATCACGATGCCCTTTGGATCTACGCTCGCCTTGTCGCGCGCGTTCAGTACCTCTTTGGATCCGGCATTCGCTTCATGCGGTCCAACTGCGACGGACCCGGAGTCGACAGCGACTCGAACACCGCCGCTGTCATCCGTTTGAATTGCGAAGGCAGTGCCAACGTCCTCGATTGTCACCACACCAACCTTTACGCTAAACGGGCGCGAAGGGTTGTGGACGACGTTGAAATACGCATCGCCGTCCATCGCCACCGAGCGATCGTCCGAATTCGGATCGACGGTGAGCCCGCTCGCCGGGCCGAGCACAACCTGAGTTCCGTCACCAAGGCTGAACTGACGTCGCTCACCGACGGATGTGTTGAAAGTCCGGGCTACTGATCCACCGTCTCGGTCGCGAACGTTTCGCCACCAGAACGCACCGACCACCAGCAGCAAAACCGCGGCTGCCTTAAGATACGGAGAGCGTGCCCAGGACCGCTGATTGCGATAGGCGACGGAGGAGATCGGAGTAATCTTGGGAACGCCGAATCTCGATTTGACCGATTTAAGGGCGCCCTCGACATCGATCTCCGGTGAGTCATCATGCCAAACGTTCGCCAGCGCAGACTGTAGCGCCTTCACTGTTGCCTGGCGCTCGGCGTCCGCCGCCACCCAGCGTGCGGTCGCCTCCATTTCGTGTGGCTCCGCCTCACCCGCGAGATATCGGGCTATTCGATCCCAGTCTTCGGGGGCGATCTTGGACGGAGGCGGGTTGGACATATTCATTAATAAGACAGACACCTGAACCGGGCGCTACCCTACTTGGACACGTACGACCATAACGAGCGGGACCTCCAGGCGCGAATTCGGGCTGGAGACGAGCGGGCTTTCGACACCGTTTTTCGTGCGCATTACCCGCGCCTCGTGAGAATGGCCGAATCCATCGTGCGCGAGCTCGCCCCTGCCGAAGAGATCGCGCAGGAAGTGATGCTCGAGTTATGGCGCAGGCGCGAGGCGCTCGAAGTCGAGCAAAGTTTCGGAGCTTATCTGATGCGATCGACCCGGAACCGCGCGCTGAACCACGTTCGGCACCAGCGAATCGTGGCGCGCGAGATCGCCGCAGCCACCATAGAACCGGTCGAGTCTCCAGGAACCGATGCCGAGACGCTCGGATTCGAGCTCGAGAAAGCTGTGCGCCGCGCTATCGAAGATTTACCAGACCGGTGCAGGGAAGTCTTCAGGCTCAGCCGCGAGCAGGGCCTTAAATACTCGGAGATCGCGAGTCTGCTGGACATCTCAATAAAGACGGTAGAGAAGCGGATGGGGCAGGCGTTGGCCGAGCTAAGGGTAAGGCTGGCACCGTGGCTCGGCGGGGAAAAGAACAAGCCGGTGTAGGGTATCCGCCGGCTCGGGTGTCTCTATCAGAATCAATGGCGCGTCCGCAGTCGGTCGCGCAGTAACCATTGGAGACATCGAATGCGAAATCACATCAAAATTGCAGTTGCTGCCGCAGTCGCTCTTTTCACAGCGGCCTGCGCCAGCGACTCGACGACTTCCCCGTTGGCTTCTACTGCCGCCGCGGTGGCGCTGTCTTCCGCGCCCATCAGCTTCGATCAAATCAATACGAGCTTCGTCGGAGTCTCGAACGACCAGGACGGCTTCATGCCTGGCGGCAACAATTGGAACGGCGAGCATCATGGCGGTGATGGCGGACTCGGTCCCGGTTGGGGTGGGTTCATGGGTGGCGGACTTGGGGAAGCGTGGGTCGGAGGAATCGGATTCGGCCGTGGAATCGGCAGAGGTCCGTTCGGCGATATCGATGAAGACGACAACTGCGCTTTCTCGACCACGACCAATCGGGTCGAATGCGCCGCGGTTACCCATGGCGGTCTGACGGTGAACCGTTCCTTATCTTTCCTCGACGCTTCAGGCGCTGTCGAGCAGTCGTTCGACACCGCTTTGACGAACACAGTGAACGTCCGGACGTCTGTGAGCGGCACCAGAACGCACCACCAAACCGCCACGAGCACGGTCAACAGCTCCAGTGACTTTACGGTGACTGGCCTCGCGTCGGGAAGCACTCAGCGCACCGTGAACGGGAAGGCTGCGGGAACGGAGACGACGGCCGGCACGAAGGACAGCGTTGCATTCACTGCCACGCGCATCGCCGGCGACACGACCACGGGCTTGGTCATCCCGATTCAGAACGATCATCCGACTTATCCGATCGCCGGAACTGTAATCCGCGCGATGCAGGCGACGGTGACGCCAGCGACTGGAACGGCATCGACGTCTTCTCGCCGAGAAGTAATCACCTACGACGGATCGGCTACGGCGAAGGTGGTCATCACTCAGGATGGAGTAACCAAGAACTGCACGAAGCCTTTGCCACACGGCAGGCTTACCTGCTCCTAACGTCTACGGCTCGCTAGAGCACCCAGGGCGCTCCGTAGGCTTACCCTCAGTCCGGCTCAACTCGCACGGGGCCGGGCTGGGGGCGCAGTTTTTTTCCTGGTTGTTTCACTGGGAATCAGAGCGCCAATCTGCGGACTAACTACGGACCGTGGACTAACTACGGACTGCGGACTGGGGCCAGCCCGAGCGGCAGTTCCCAAAAAATCCCGGCCCGCGAAGAGGAGCTCAAACGCCGCTAGGAATTATCCGCCGTTTTCCGCCGTTTCCGCGCAACCCTTCCGTCAGTGTGGCCAGCCCGAGCGGCAGTTGACTGCTAGGCGACCCCGGAACTTCCTTCGGTTTTTGCGATCCGCTTCGCCCGGTCGCAGAGCACTCGTAGCTCTGCCTGGCTCAATTCGTCCCAGCCATTGGGAATCGGAACGAGGCGCCTTTTTTCGGCAAGCGACTCGAAGGTCAGCCAGCCGCTGCCGTAACCTTCCGAGAGAGTAATCCGCCGCTGACTGACGGTGCGGCGATCCTCACCGCTGCGGCGCTCTTCGCCGCGCCAGGGATAGCGCACCATGTGTCGGCGGTCGCTCTGTGAGACCCGGCGCTCCATCTTGCTCGGCTGCGAATCCCACACCTGCCAATACGCACCATCTCTATCTACAAAAGTCCGATATGACATCTGATATTTATCCCTCACGCGGGTCGTCACGCGATTATTACTGATCGGTTGCAGGAACAATGCCCGCAACGGCTTGTTTAATGTCTAAATATATGTTTCTTAACGATTTATCTCCCGAAGCTCGCCAGCGTTTCGCTCATCACATCGATCATTGATTTGGCGGTCCAGCGATCCCTGCCGTTGTAAAGAAAAGAGAAAGCGAGCACCTCTCCATTCACGGCGGTGACATATCCCGCCAGCGCGATCACCTCATTAGTAGTACCCGTCTTTGCGTGAAGATTTCCCTCGGCCGGCGTATTTCGCATCCGACGCCTGAGCAGCTCAGAGTCGCCGGCCACGGGTAAAGAGGAGTGGAGCCACGGACCCCACGAGGAGCGGTGTGCGTAACCCAGCAGTTGGACCTGGGAGCGCGGCGTCACGCGATCCAGCGTCGAGAGGCCGCTGCCATCCGCGAAAATGAGTCGAGTCGTGTCTGCCCCGACTTTGGTGGCGAAGAAATCGTCCAGCACCGAGCTGGCGGTAGCGACGCTTCCAACCACCTCGCGCTTGGGGCCGCGAGCCGCATCCCTGAACAACAGCTCAGCATAGTGATTGATGCTCTCGCGGTTCATCGCGGCGATCATGCTGGCCAGGGGTGGCGAGAGCAGGCCCGCAACTTTGGTCGCCGTCGCCGGAGTTTTGCCGAGCCGGGTGTCGCCATCGACTTTGATGCCACGCGCGATGAGGGCGTTCTTGAAAGCGCCGGTCGCAAAGCTCGCGGGATCCTCGACGATATAGACGTACTTTCGCGTACCTGCCCGGGTGCCAATCGAGCCGTTTGCCTGGATGGTGCCGTTGCCGAGCTTTCTGAAGCCGAGTCTCGCTCCGGTTCCCGCCACCGTGCGGACATTCGCGACGAGAGGAATTGCGCTTGTGGACGGCTCGAGCGTTACCGTCGCCGGCTGGCCAGCCGCGGTCGGGGTGACCGCCACTGCAACAAGATTCTCGTTCAGGGACAGGGCGGAAACGCGCGCCGCATACGAAGCCTGGAGATAGCGCGTGAGCCAACCTTCCGGGACTTTCTGGTCATCGAAGCCCGATGCGTCTCCTACGACATTTCCCGTCACGCGCTTGATTCCCTGCCGCGCCACGAGGTCGGCCAGCTTGTTCATCGGCGCCGAGGGGCCGCCAGGGAGAAATTTTCCAGACAGCGCGGGATCGCCGTCGCCCCGGATGTAGATATTTCCAGTGAGGGTTCCGTCCGGACCGACCGCGCCGTCGCGGAGCGCGTCCGTGCTGAACTGATAGTTGGGACCGAACCGGTCGAACGCGATGGCGCTGGTGAACAGCTTCATGGTCGACGCCGGCAGCATTTCCTCACCGACGTTTTCGGCGTAGAGTGTGTCGCCGCGCGTGAGCGAGACCACCATTGCGCCCCATGTGCCTCCCCGCGTGTGGGCCGTCAGGCTGCTCAACGTCGACGCGACATCCGCAGCGCTGCGCGGCACAGTGTAGCGGACGGCGGGCACCGCCGGCACGCGATTGGGATTCGGTCGCCTCACGCGGCGGCGGCGGGTGGTGGTCGTTCTTTTTTTTGTCTGCGCTTCGAGGATTGCCGGAGCGGCGCTGCAAATCGTCAGCGCCAGCAGGATGGCGGTCTGGATTTTACGAGAGAACATCTAACCCTTTGATCAGTGCGATTTGTAGCTGGACGAACGAAGCCGCTTCGAATGGCGAGAAAGGTGCCACTGACCGGCCGGGAAACTCCTTCGCTTGGAATATATCCGGGGTCAGCGTAATTTCCCCGAAGCACCGGACGTACAACCGCATCAGGAGAACGAATGGCTGAGCGGCACCATAATTTTTTGCGCGAAGGCATCATCACCGGCTTCATCGGAGGCACGGCGATCGCGTTGTGGTTCCTCGTCGTGGACACGGTGGCTGGACATCCATTCTACACTCCGATCTTCCTCGGGACCGGCGTGGTGAGTGTGCTCGGCAAGAACATGATGGGCGACACGGCGTTCACGCACGTGGTTGGGTACACGATCTTCCACTACGCCGCGTTCTTCATCGTCGGGATAGTGCTGACAGTCATCGTGCACCAGGCGGAGCGCACCCCCGGAATTCTCGCGGGTCTGCTGGTGGCGTTCGTGGTGATGTCGCTTGGGTTCTACATGATCGCCGCTGCATTCGCGCAAACGGCGCTAGGTCGGCTCGCGTGGCCGCAGATCTTCATCGCCAATCTCATATCGGCGCTTCTGATGCTCGGCTATCTCTGGCGAACGCACCCCAAGCTCGATCATCAGCTCAAGCAGGCGCTCGAGGGCACCGACGACTAGGCTGTCGACGGTTTCCAGTCCACCTGCGCGCCCGCGGTCGAGTCTTCGCCGCGGGCGTTCCATTTGAAGAACACCACCGTCATGATGATGTAGAAGATGATCCCGCCCGGGATCCACATGATGAGCGCGCCCAATAGCTGATCTTCCAGGGGCGAAAGAGGCAGCACTCGTGGCGCAGCGGCGTAAGCCGGATAGAGGACGTGGTCCGACATCGCGATGTAGACCGCGATGATGGACATCGGGATGCTCATCAAGAATGCATAGAGCATCTGTCCGGGATAGGCGAGACGCGGCAGCTCCGGAAGCTGACTCATGAGCGGCCACCACATCAGAACGGCCGCGACCATGAACATCAGGTGCTCCACGATGTGGATGCTGTGGTGCGCCATCGCCGCGTTATACAGCGGCGGCAGGTGCCAGGCGGCGATGACGATGTTGAACGTGGCGAACGTTATTGGCGCGCGGGTGAAGAATCGCGCTACTGGCCGCACATACTTGTTGGAAAGCGGCCCACGCAGCAGCTCGCCCGGCACGCCGGCCAGGAGAAGAGGCGGCACGGCCAGCGTGAGCAGAAGATGCTGCACCATGTGCGCGCTGAAGAGATAGTCATCGCTCAGGTCGTGCAGCGGACCATTGAGCGAAGCGAACATCAGCAACAAGCCGGAGAAGAACCACGCCTTCTGTCTTGTGGTCGGATCTCTATGGACCCGGTTCGCGCCCCACAAATAGAGCGCGCCCAGTGCTACGATGCCGATGACGGTACTCGGGTGAATCGACCATCGCCACCAGGTGAGATTGACGATGGGATGGAGTAGCGCCAGGACCAACATGCTACATGACTTTGAAGTAGAGATGTCCGAAGAGGAACATCAGCCCTATCAGCGTGAGAGCCGCCACCAACAGGGGTCCAGTGAACAGCACCCGGAAAATCCGGTGATCGTACTTGAGGTGCATGTAGAACATCACGACGATCGCGAACTTGAGCGCGGACAAGAAGAGCAGCGTGGGAATGAAGCCGCGACCCGCTACGAAAGACGGTATGTAGTAGGCCCAAACCTCGCCCACCGTGATGAGCGTGAGGATGAGCGCGACTTTCCAGTACGTCGACCAGGTTGGATGGGCGTGCTCCACTTCGTGTGGGGCATGGGCCTGGGCCTCGGCGGAATCCGGAGGATTGGTCATGCTGGCGTGGGTATCCATCGGTCCGCCGTTACTTGATGAGGTAGACGAGCGTGAAGATCGCGATCCACACGACGTCGACGAAGTGCCAGTACAGCGCGGCGATGTCGACGAGTAGCGCGTCACGTGGTCCGAGCCCGCGGCGATAGTCGATCGCGAGGAGCGTCACCAGCCAGAGTACTCCCGCGGTGACGTGCGCGCCGTGGAATCCCGTCAGCGTGAAGAAGGAAGAGCCGAACAGATTTGTCCGGATGGACAGCCCTTCGTGCACGAACGATGTGAACTCGAAAGCCTGGAATCCAAGGAAAGTGCTTCCGGCAATCGCAGTCATCCACAGCCACAGCTTGGAATTGCCGAGGATGCGCTCGCCGCGAGTGTGCTTGGGGAGATTCTTGTTCTGGACCGCCGCGAGGGCGAGCACCATGAACAGAGACGACATGAGGAGCACGAATGTCGAAGCAGACGTGACAGGGATGTTCAGGATCGGCTTCAACACGTGGCCGGTCGAAGGATCCGTCCACGATTCGTGCGGGAAGGGTCCGACAACGCTGCGTCCCTTGTAGATCAGGTACGTCGAGATCAGCGAGACGAAGAGCATGCACTCCGAGCCGATGAAGGCCCAGATCGCAACCTTCCGACTATCGAGACCGAGAGTGGTGTAGTGGTGCGTCGCTGGTGCGTGCGGTGCGGCAGTCATTGATTAGTGGTGCTCCGGCTCGAGCGGGCTCAGGAGCCAGCTGTAAAGTGAGAAGACCATTATTGCCGCGCCGACGGCGATGAGCGCGCGCGTCGAGATTAGTCCGCAGAACATGATTATGAGACCCAGCGCGACTAGCAGCGGCTTGATCGTATTGTATGGCATCACGATGCCCAAGTCGGCCGGTGTCTTGCCTTCCTGCGAGTTGATACGCGCGCTCTCGTGATCGACTTCCTTTCCTTCCCAAAGCGGATATCTGCTCGTCACGGTTGGAATCTTCGCGAAGTTGTATTCGGGTGGCGGGCTCGGAATGCTCCACTCGAGAGTCCCCGCGCCCCATGGGTTCGGGCCGGCGATGTCGCCGCTCTTTCGGCTCTTGAAGAAATTGTAGATAAAGAACAGTGTCGCGATCGGCCAGAGCATGGCGCCCGTCGTCGACATCGCGTTGTAGAGAGCCCAGCCCTGACCGGAGTCGTAGGTATAGATACGGCGCGGCATCCCGAGCATTCCCGAGAAGTGCATCGGGAAGAACGTGAGATTCATCGCGACAAACGTGAGCCAGAAATGAATCTTGCCCAGCTTTTCGTCTAGCAGCCGGCCCGTGATCTTCGGGAAGTAGTGATAGATGCCGGCGAAGATTCCCATGATCGAGCCGCCGACCAGCACGTAGTGAAAGTGCGCGACGATGAAATAGGTATCGGTCTGCTGCAGGTCCGCCGGCGGCGACGAGTGCATGATGCCGGAGATTCCGCCGATCGTGAACAGACCGACGAGCGCGATGCCGAACAACATCGCGGTGGTGTAGCGAATCGAGCCCTGCGCCATCGTCGCGATCCAGTTGAAGATCTTCACGCCGGTCGGTATCGCGATCAGCATGGTCGTGAGGCCGAAGAACGTATCGGCGATCGGCCCCATTCCAACGGCGAACATGTGGTGCGCCCACACGCCGAAGCCGAGGACGGCGATCAGAATTCCGGAATACACCATGACTGGGTACCCAAACAGTGGCTTCTTCGAGTACGTCGGCAGGACTTCTGAGACAAGACCAAAGGCCGGCAGGATGAGGATGTAGACCTCCGGATGCCCGAAGATCCAGAACAGGTGCTGCCACAGCAGCGGATCCGCACCAGCGCTCACGGTATTGTAGAAGTTGGTTCCGAAGAAGCGATCGAACAGCAGGAAGACGAGCGCGATCGTGATCACCGGGAACGCGAGCACCAGCAGTACCTGAACGATGAACGCCATCCAGGTGAACATCGGCATCCGCATGAGCGTCATGCCCGGCGCGCGCAGATTGATGATCGTCGTCAGGAAGTTGAACGCCGCCGCGAGCGAGGAGATACCGAGGATCTGGAGGCCGATCACCCAGAAGTCGATGTTGATGCCCGGCGAATAAGGTCTCGTGGTGAGCGGTGCATAACCGAACCAGCCAGCGTTGGGTGCCACGGCGAACAAAATCGGAATCGAGATGAACAGTCCCCCGAACAGATACACCCAGTAGCTGAACGCATTCAGACGCGGGAACGCGACGTCGCGCGCGCCGATCTGGAGCGGAATCAGAAAATTGAAGAACGCTGCCGAGAGCGGCATGATCGCGAGGAAGATCATGGTCGTCCCGTGCATCGTGAAGAGCTGGTTGTAGAACTCCGCCGACACCAAATGCTGATTCGGAGCGCCGAGCTGCGCCCGGATGATGACCGCTTCCATACCGCCGAAGACGAAAAAGCCAAGCGCCGTGTAGAGATACAGGATGCCGATGCGCTTGTGATCAACGGTGGTGAGCCAGCTCCAGAGCCCGGTGTTCTCGCCCGAGTACTCGCCCCCGTATGCCGGGGCTGATATTGCGGTGGTTGCCAAGTCTTCTCTCCGGTTACTTCAGTGCAGTTAGGTAAGCGACGATGTCGGCGATCTGTTGATCCGTGAGGCCGCCGTTTGCCGTCGTGACTTTCGCTTTGAGAACAGGGTCGAACTCATCGAGACCGAGCGTCGGCATGATGACCTCGGGCTTCATCTTGCGCGCGTTCTTGATCCAGAGCGCGAGGTATGCGGCGGTATTCGGAAAACGACCCGCTGCAATCGTGCTCCTCGATCCAACGTGCGTGAGATTGGGGCCGGTGATGCCCTGCGCCGCCGGATTACCGGCGATCGAGTGACATCCGATGCACGCCGCTCCAGAGAAAACCTGCTTCCCGCGCGCCGCGCTACCAGTGAGACCAGCGGTGAATTTCAAGTCCGGAGGAACTGGAGCGTGCGGTACCGCATAGTCAGGAATCTTTTCCCGCGGGTAGATGTAACCGGGCGGCAGGCCACCCGCCGTTGATGCGAAGCTGGTAGCGGCAGGCGGTGGAGCGCCCTTACCAAGGGCTACCGCGCCGGGGTTTGCCTCGGGAGCCTGGCCGCGCACGACCGCCGGCTGTGTACCGCCTTTTGCCGCTGTTCCGGAGCTTCGTTGTGCAATGCCCTTCGCCGCGGCCTGTGCCTGTTGTGTCGGGGTCAACGGACCGCCGGGGACAGTAACGGCTGCGCCTTCGGCGGGAGGAGGAGTAGCACCACCCGGTGTTGGAGCAGGAGCAACTGGCTGGAAATGCGCCACAGCTTTTTGTCCGGCCGCCCACGACTCGAACTGCTGCGGCGTCACGGTAAAAACCCGGAACCGCATGTTCGCATGCGACGAACCGCAGTACTCCACACAGAATCCGTTCCAAACATTGTTCGCGGTGGAGCTGTCGGGCGTATACCAGATATAGTTCGTGCGATTCGTGACGACGTCGCGCTTGCCGCCGAGCTGCGGAGTCCAGAAAGAATGAATGACGTCTGCGGAGCGAAGCCTGAAATTCACCGTGCGCCCGGCCGGGAGGTAGATCTCGTTGGCCGTAGTGATGCCGTAATCCGGATATCTGAACTCCCACCACCACTGGTGACCGGTGACGTCGATGTTGAGCGAGCCGGGCGCCGCCTGCGCCTGGGTGATGAAAATCGTCCGCACTGTGGGGACGGCGATGAAAACCAGGATTACAGCCGGAATTAGCGTCCAGGTTATCTCGAGCTTGGTGCTCCCGTGCGTCTGCGGCGGTGTCGGCTGGTTGTCTCTGCGCCGATACTTGATGACGACGAAGACGAGAACGCCCTCCACGAGCACGAAGACGATCGTGCCGAGGAGCAGCAGGCGATTCCACAGGAAGTCGATCTCGCGCCCGAAATCCGAATGGGGAACGAGAGTGGTGTTGGGATGTGCTTCATTACAGGAGACGACCGCGAAGGCGAACGCGGCAAAGAACGCGTAGGATGCAAGCCGCCGGAGGCGGTGAGAGCCTGTCATGCGAAGGGGATCCTGTTCTCGTCGAGTTGAAAGCGTCTCACCTTCGCCGGGTGAAACACCGTGCGGAATCCTCAGGGTGAAGCACGTACAAACTAACCGCGCACGGCCAGTTGTGACAGTGAGTCATTCCGCCCGTCGCGGCGATGTCATCGCGGCAGGATTCAGCAGAAGGTCGAGGTGCTCAGGTGTCATCAAGCCCCGCTCGCACACCAGATCATAGACTCCGCGACCGGACTCGAGCGCCTGCTTCGCGATCTCAGTCGTAGTCTCGTAGCCGAGTATGGGCACCAACGCGGTGACGAGCCCAACGGACTGCTCGACGAACATCTGCATCCGCTCGCGGTTGGCGGTGATGCCCTCGACGCAACGATCCTGAAGAATCTTGCACGCACGCGTGAGATACATCATACCGCTGAGCAGCCTGTAGGCGATGATAGGCTCGAAGACGTTGAGCTGGAGCTGTCCCGCTTCCGCCGCCATCGTCACCGTCACATCGCCGCCGATGATGTCGAAGCACGCCTGGTTCACCATCTCGGGAATCACCGGATTCACCTTGCCCGGCATGATGGAGGAGCCGGGCTGCATCGCCGGAAGATTTATCTCGCCCAATCCCGCGCGCGGTCCGGAGCTGAGTAGCCGGAGATCGTTGCAGATCTTCGACAGCTTCACCGCGCAGCGCTTGAGCACTCCGGAGAGCTGGACGAACGCTCCCGTATCAGCGGTCGCCTCGACGAGGTCCGGCGCCGTTATCAGTGGTAACCCTGTGATGTGCTCGAGATGTCGTCGTACGCTCTCCGCGTAACCAGGAGGCGCGTTGATGCCGGTGCCGATGGCCGTCGCGCCCATGTTGATCTCACGGATCAGCGCTTGCGCCTCTCCAAGTCTGTCGACGTCTTCGAGCATCGTGTGGGCGAAGGCGTTGAACTCCTGGCCGAGTGTCATGGGCACCGCATCCTGGAGCTGAGTGCGGCCCATCTTGATGTAAGTGGAAAATTCTTCGCCCTTATGCAGGA
>Ga0193751_1001240_pt1 | contig 16702 bp, 13 predicted proteins | sample L1c2metaG_FD_143050 | JGI IMG/M metagenome (GOLD analysis project Ga0193751, IMG submission 143050) | Soil microbial communities from a riparian zone of the East river system, Colorado, United States - L1c2 | ecosystem: Environmental > Terrestrial > Soil > Riparian zone | place: USA: East River... | reverse complement strand
TCTGAGGATTCAGTATCCGACTGGATGAGTCTCTCAGATCGACGAGATGTGAGCCGTGGAAGTAGAAATTTGAAGTAACTTGTTGTTTTACAGTGATTTACAAGGAGACTGCGGTGTCGTTGACTGAGGCGAAGCCTTGCTCGATTCCGAATGTAGACTTTACGCCAGGCGCTGACTCGCCGCCCTGGTATGCGGCATGCACTCTTCCTCGCCACGAGAAAGCAGTGGCGGAACACCTCGCGTTCAGGCAGGTGGAGACCTACTTGCCGCTTTACCTTAGCGCACGACGATGGGCTGGGCGTCGCGCCCTGGTACAACTACCGCTTTTCCCAGGCTACGTGTTCGTTCGCATATCGGCCGGCGAGCGCATTCGGGTCCTGGAACATCCAAGCGTGCTTCGTCTAGTTACATTCGGCGGAAGGCCTGCACCCCTGCCTGAGGGCGAGATCGAGCGGTTGCGCGCCGCTCTGGAGTCGGGTAAAGCTGAACCTTTCCCGTTTCTCATCCCGGGCAAACGCATCCGCGTCAAATCGGGTCCACTGGTTGGAGTTGAGGGAACAATCCTCCGGCGGAAGGGGAAGATGCGCCTGGTGGTTAGCGTCGAAGCCATTCAGCGGTCGATCATTTTCGACTTAGACGCTACCGATCTGGAATCAACCATTAATTAAGGAGCGAGTCGCCCACGCGGCAAGGCGAAAGTCTGCCGCCAGCTTCCTGCGAATGGCTACCAACCTCGTGGCGAGATCCATGCGGTAAGAATAAGCACGTTGTTCTCATCGACGGGGTCAAAACTCTCGTAACAAAGCACCGCAAACAGCTAGAAGTCCCCTTGCGTTTCCCTCAACTAATCGGAGTCCCTATGCAGCAATTGCGCGAATCATTTCGTTCCCTTAAGAACCATTTCCAGCGGAATCGCCAAGGCGCTAAACGGGAAGTGCTTCCATTGCCGTGGAAAGAGGCGATCTCGCGTGTGGCCGTTGATCTTGTTCTGACCAATGGCTCCATGCTCGGAGCAGCGGTAATTTGGGCCGTTTTCAAATCCGCGTTGTTTTCCAAGAATCCTGGCGCCGTCCGACTCATCACTAGTGGAAAGACCTCACTCTTCACCTATGTGCTGTTGTGGTCTGTCCTTTCCATAACGATTTTCCATCTCCACGGTTTCTACACCCGGACTCGGGGTTATGCGAATCGCTACAAGGCATTGGTGATTGCTCGAGCCGTCAGCCTGGTTATCGCCGTGTTCATCGTGATCGATCACTTTTTCCTGGTAGGCGACTTCTCGCGCGCCGTGGCTGTCCTCGGATGGCTGCTGATGCTTTTAAGCGTTGGCGGTATCCGCCTGGGTAAGGACCTGATTGTTTCGATGTACAAGATCGAACCGCGAGTTGCGCCGCCGTCCAAGGTGAAACGCGTACTGGTGCTGGGCGGCGCCGGATACCTGGGATCGGCCCTTATGCCGAAGTTGCTGGACAAGGGCTATAAGGTACGGCTGTTAGATTCGTTTGTATATGGAGACGAGTCCATAGCGGGCCTCAGAAGTCATCCAGATTTCGAAGTACTCAAAGGGGATGTCCGGGAGATCCATTCCGTGGTTGATGCCATGAGGGACTGTGAGGCGGTTGTCGACCTGGCCGCAATCGTAGGCGATCCGGCGTGCGACGAAAATCGGCGCCTTGCCGTGGAGATCAACCGTGCCGCCACCCGCATGCTGATCGACATTGCCCGAGGTTATGGCGTAAAGCGTTTCCTGTTTGCCTCAAGTTGCAGCGTATACGGCGCGTCCCAGTTTCTGATGGACGAGTTCTCCGCGCCTTCCCCTCTCTCTACTTACGCGCAGACAAAGGTGGACTCGGAAAAATTGCTGCTCGATGTGGCTTCTCGCGACTTTCACCCCACGATTCTCCGCCTGGGGACGCTGTTCGGACTCTCTCCCCGCCCCCGATTTGACCTGGTGGTGAACCTGCTGACCGCTCGAGCGGCCGCTACCGGTAAGATCACCGTCTTTAACGGTCAGCAGTGGAGGCCTTTCCTGCACGTCAGGGATGCTGCGCGTGCATTTATGCTGTGCATGGAAGCTGAACCCGCGGTCGTGGCCGGCGAGGTCTTCAACGTCGGCGACTATAACCTCAACCATCGCTTGACCGAAGTTTCCGACCTGGTAGCCAGCATCGTGCCTCATGTTGAAATCGCGCGCGTCGACAATGGCGACCAGCGGAACTACCGCGTCTCCTTCGACAAGATCCATTCCCGCCTGGGGTTCCGGACCGAGATCACGCTGGAAGAAGGAATCCGCGAGTTGTACGAGTGGATCAAGCCCAACCAAACCGCTGATCTATCAGTGGCCCCTCAGTTCAACAACCAGGCGATGATCCGCGAGTTCGCGCAGAGCGCAGCCGCAGAGCAGTCCACGCTCCGCATGCTGCAAAACCTGGCAGAATGCGCATGAAACTGATCGTCGTTCACGTGCAAGCCGTTTGTCTTAACTAACAGGAAATAGAAGATGGCAACGGAAATCGTTACCCCTCTGGCCCAGGAGCAGGCGCCCCAACAAGCCTTCCTGCCGTTTTCTGCCCCGTGGTTCGGAGACGAAGAAAAGAACGAGATCCTGCAAACCCTCGATTCCGACTGGATCACGACCGGGCCGCGCACCAAGGCGTTTGAAGCAAAATTTGCCGAGTATATCGGCTCCGGCGAGGCGGTGGCGGTCAGTTCGTGTACTGCGGCCCTGCACTTGGCATTGGCCGCAATCGGCGTGGGTCCGAGGGACGCAGTTATTACTAGTCCGTTGACCTTTGCTGCTACTGCGAATGTGATCGTTCATCAAGGTGCTCAGCCGATCTTCATAGACATCGATCCGGAGACCTACAACCTCGATCCTGACAAGCTCATCACATTCATTCAAGCGCAGTGCCGGTGGGATTCCCGCAATCGGGGTCTGTACGTAAAGAAGACCAACAAGCGGGTTCGGGCCATCATCGCCGTACATTACGCAGGCCATCCATGCGACATGAACAAGATTAACGCCTGTGCCCGCGAGTTTCGCCTGACGGTAATCGAAGATGCCGCGCATGCTCTCGGCGCCACTTACTTTGATCGCAAGGTGGGTGCTCTTGCCGATATGGCTTGTTTCAGCTTCTATCCCACGAAAAACATCAGCACCGGGGAAGGCGGCATGTTCACCACGCAGGATCCCGAGTTGGCGCAGCGTGTGCGGGTGCTGAGCCTTCACGGCATCAGCCGGGACGCCTGGAAGCGCTACGGGCCGGAGGGTTCGTGGCGGTACGACATTCTCGACGCTGGCTTCAAATACAACATGACCGACCTTGCAGCCGCGCTTGGCATCCACCAATTGGAGAAGCTGCCACGTTTTTTGAAGCGGCGTGCGGAAATAGCGGAGCAATATCAAAGTTTACTGGCCCATCTGCCATTGAAGCACCCAACCGTGTTACCTCACGTCGAATCTGCCTGGCATTTATACCCTGTACAGGTGCAGTCTCCGCAGCTTAGTCGGGAGCAGCTTATCACCAGCCTGCGCGCAGCGAACATCGGGACCAGCGTTCACTTTATCCCACTCCACCTCATGTCGTATTACCAGCGTCGCTTCGGTTATCAGGCGGGGGACTTCCCGGTTGCCGAAAGCGTTTTCAACCAGATTGTCTCCCTGCCGTTCTTTCCACGTATGACCGATAGTGATATCGAGCGGGTGGGATTTGCAATGCGAGAGGCGTTTGCCGAGTCTGTGGCGCCATGAGGGCTTCTTCAATTGTCCTCGTGAGCTCGTCTCTGTGTACTTTCTCGATCACCACAAGCTGGTCTGATGCTGAGAAACTCCGGTAAACAATTATGAGTCGAAAATCCAATCGTTTGCGCCTGGCTGGGAAAGGCAAGGACTCCTCTGAAAGCTTGCCTTCCAATCGATTGATGCGTTTGTCGCACGACCCGATGCGTCCGCCCCGCGTGCTTGCCGCAGAGGGTCATGGGGACGAATCAGATCTGCTGACGGTGGTCCGCGTATTTCGCAGACGCTGGCGTACCGCTGCCCGATTCGCTGCCATCATCATAGCGGTTACCATTCTTGTGACTTGGTTCGCGACACCGCTCTACGCGCCGGACGTCAGGATTGAGATCGGTCCTCCTGGTTCTGAGGCCTTTTCGATCATCCATGACGATCTGGCCGCTAGCGATAACGATTATGTCGAGACGCAGGTTCTGAACCTGCTCAGTGAGTCGCTGGCCATAGCCACCATCCGGGAGTTACACCTCGACCAGAACCCGGAATTTGTTGCTACGCGGCACGTGTCGCTCCTGGGATGGCTGATGCCTCACCGCCGCCATGAAACTGCGAGTCAGAACCCTGATGAGCTGCAGTTGACTCCGCAAGAATCCCGCGCACTGGAATTCTTCAAGCGGCAATTGGAGGTAAGACGGCTCGGTAACAGCCGCATTGTCGGCGTGAGCTTTGCCAGCCGCGATCCGCACCTGGCGGCCCAGATCACGAACAGGTTAGCCCTGAACTTTGTAAATCAATATTATCGCTCCCGCCACGACTCCATTGTGCAGTCCTATCAGTGGATCGAGCATCAACTGGACGATATCCGTCAAAAGATGGAGGATTCGAACGAAGCCCTGGTTCGCTTCCAGCGATCCAGCGGAATTACGGACATCGATGAACAGCAAAACACATTTACGCAGCGCGTGGCGGAACTCAATCGCCAGTTGACGCAGGCGGAGATGGATCGAGTACAGTATCAAAGTTTTCTGAGTAAAGCAGGTCTTGGCGAAGAAGATTCATTGCCGCAAGTCGAAGACAACCAAGTTATCCTTGCCCTCAAACAGAAACTGGCTCAGGCCCAAGCCGACCTTTCGCAGGGCTTGGCCGTTTATGGACCCAACCATATCAAGGCCAAACAACTACAAAGCCAAGTCGATGATCTGAGCGCTTCATTGTCAGACGAAAAGCAAAGGGTTGTAGGGGCGCTAAAAACCAATGCCATCGCCGCCGAACGGCGCCAGCTAGAGGTAGGCCAGCGGCTCGACGCGATGCGGAAGGATTTGAATAAGTTGGCGGCGTCCAGCGCACTCAAGAAAGAAGCGGCGACGAATAGTGATGTCTTCAACAAGCTATATACGAGCGTGAAGGAAGCGTCTATTGCCGCCGCATCAAAATCCAGCAATATACAAATTGTGAGCAAGGCGAGAGTTCTCGAAAATCCCACCAGTCCAAATACACTGTTGAACCTGGCAATTGGAATGTTCGCGGCACTTTTTGGCGGTGTGGTGCTGGCGTTTGTCAGCGAGGGGCTGGACCGAACCATCCGCACGCCTGAAGAGGTCAAGAGGTTCACCGGCCAGTCTCCGATGTCGATCGTTCCTTTGCTTCACTCCGTCGAGCCCAGGCGGTTCGGATGGCACACGCCTATTCCTTTGTTCCCGGTTAAGGCGCTCCCGGCGTACAACCGTGACATGGTCTTTACTTTGGCCAGTCCCTGGTCGCCGCAGGCGGAGGCGGTGCGCAGCTTGAAATCCTCCATCCTGATGGCAAAAACGAAACAATCGAGTTTGGTCATCCTCGTTGTCTCGTCCAGCGCCGGTGAGGGCAAGACCATGTTGTCCGTCAATTTGGCTTCAGTTTTAGCTGAGCACGCGGAAACCTGCCTGCTTGATGCCGACATCCGAAGACCGCGGGCGGCAAGCACTTTGGGGTTGTTGCCCGAGAACGGACTGAAAGATGTCCTGGCGCAGGTAGTTCCTCTGGAGCAGGCTCTGATCAAGGTACCGGACGTACCGGGGCTTAGCCTCTTGCCGCCACGCGCCGCGGGCGACAAGGTGGTGGAGATCGCAAACTCGCCCGAGATGGAAAAGACGATGGCAGCACTTCGCCAAAAGTTTCGATTTGTGGTGGTGGACTGCCCCCCGATCATTTCCTATCCTGAGGGCCGCGTTCTGTCGAAGTTGGTCGATGGCGTTATTCTTGTAGGCCGTTGTGGCACAACAACCGGCGAGGCGTTGACCCGAAGCGTGGAGATTCTGGCGGACGTGAGGGCTCCCGTGCTCGGCGTAGTACTGAATGGCGCGGACCTGAGCGCGCCTGAGTACAGTTACTACAATTATTCGAGCTAGTCTTCGAGCTATGGCCATCGCTGTTACAACATTAGTGGCTTTCAGCGGCATAAGCGCCAGTATCGAACTGCCAAACGCCTTACAGTCTGGCGGACTGCTTTGGGCATTGGCTGCACTGGCATTTGCGCCATTAGTCCTGGTTGCGATGCGCAAATTCCGCGCTGCGTTCATCCCCCCACTTATTTTCATGGGTTACCTAAAGACCGGGGAATCCAACGGTTTCAGCCTCACCGACCCAACCATCCTCGCTTTGCTGCTGCTTTGTGGATCGATTCTGCTCGACTTACTCCTTGCGATGACAAGGAATGAACACAATTGCCAGCTCGGATTCTTGACCCAATGGAAAGGTGTTGCCTCATTCTGCGCCCTGGCTGCGGTGACAGCGGTTAGCTACCTTTACTCCCCGGCCCCATCGTACGGCTGGGATAAACTGACTCGATTCCTTGTAATTTCGGGTATCTTGTTTCTCTCGCCTCTAGTCCTTATCAGGAAAACGGACGATCTACGTCACTTCACGCTGGCAATGCTGATATGCGCAATTCTGTTGAGCATTAAGCTGCTCTACGGAATCAACGACGCATCCATGTTCACCCCCGCTGGTCATTCTCTTACATCTGAGAGTCGCGAGGTGACGCAGATCGGGGCGGGTCAAGCGGTGGGCGTCGCTTTGCTTTGGCTGCTGTTCTGCACTCACTACAGTTTGCGCCGGCTCTCGTTGTTGATATCGGTCCCTCTGCTATGTGCCGCGCTGATTGCTTCAGTGGCACGGGGCCCAATACTTTTTTTCGTGGCGGTGCTTGTTCCTTTCTTGTGTTTGCGCGGTGTACGGGCCGCGGTGGCTGCGACTAATGTCTGGTTGCCCGTCCTATTGGGCGGTCTTCTCGCAATTGCTGGATCCCTGGACTGGCTGCAGCAGCAGGAGGCGGCACAGGGAAAATTCGCGACGAAAACAGCTGAGATCGAGGAAGTGCTTCGCGGCTCCTCAACTCCAACCTACACGGCAGGACGAAGATTGACCCTTTACCGTTGGGCTCTCGAGATGTTTGCGCAAAAGCCGTTGACCGGATGGGGACTGGGTGGCTGGAGCTATTATGCTCTCGATCGCGATATCCCAGCTTATCCCCACAACCTCGTACTCGAGATAGCTGCCGAAGAAGGCGTGATGGGCTTGGCCGCGCTCGGAACTCTTTTGCTCACTGTTTTTTTGGCGCTGCGGCGCATCTGGCGGAGTTCTCCGGACTTGAGCTTTATCGCTCCAGTTTTCGCGTTCTCTCTTCTTGCCACCATGACCAGCGGCGACATCAACGTGAACCGGCCATTGTGGTTGTGGTGCGGCATGATCTTCGCCCTTGCCGGCATCGTGCGGCGACGGTTACGTGGGAGCAGGACGGTGGAGCGGCGGGCATTTCCAACTAACACTTTCGGACTCGACCGTCTGCCCCTTGAGGAGTCCGTTTAGTCTTGACGCGTCTGGATAGCTGCCACAGAAATTCATCACAGCTCGGCATCATGGAAAATACAACCCCAACCGTTTTCGCCTCCGCACTTCCTAAGGCAGCACCGTGGTCGCTTTCGGGGAGCAAACGATTATTTGATTTCTGCTGCGCCATCGTGGTTTGCACCGCAGCCGCTCCTATTATGGTCATCCTCGCGCTAGTAGTAAAAGCTAGCTCCCGAGGGCCCTTTTTGTTCCGTCAGAATCGGATCGGAAAGAACGGCGAAGAGTTTCCACTCTTGAAATTTCGAACCATGTACTCCCACAGCGGAAACAACTCTGGACCGCTCGTCACACGCTCCGGAGACAGCCGGGTGACACCGGTGGGCCGATGGTTGCGAAAATGGAAGCTGGATGAGTTGCCTCAGTTCATCAACGTTCTTAAGGGCGAGATGAGCCTAGTGGGTTATCGACCCGACATGATGAAATACATGCGGACACTGACTGGGCAGGATCGCAACATTACATACTTCCGCCCTGGAATCACCAGTCCGGCCAGTTTGAAGTTCCGCAACGAAGAGCAAGTGTTAGCCAAAGTCCTGGCGGAGGAAATGGAACAGTTCTATGTCAGCAACCTGCTGCCGCAAAAGGTCCGAATGGATCTGGACTATGCAGAGCGCGCGACTTTCTTGACCGACTGCCGCATTCTGCTGCAAACAGCCCTCTCTGTTCTTTGGAGTCATAGAGGCTAACTGTGAAATTTCTGTTTCTAACCCAATACTTCGCACCCGAGGCCAGCGCAGCACCAATACGGCTTGCGGCGATTATTCGCCAATTGCGGCGTCTTGGGCATGATGTCGAGGTCGTGACTGCAATGCCCAACTACCCGGTGGGGCGCATCTTCGATGGTTATCGAGGCAAGTTTTATACTTGCGAGATCTGGGAAGGTGTGCGAGTACACCGCGTCTGGCTCTACGCCGCTGTCGGTAAGGGATGGCGGCGCTATCTCAACTATCTTACGTTCACGTTGTTATCGTTCTTCGGCCTTATGAGGGCGGGTAAGGCGGATTGCCTCTTTGTCGAATCCCCTCCACTTTCGCTGTCGGTGCCTGGGTTCTTTTATTCAAGATTACGAAATGTGCCGTTCATTTTCTACGTCGCAGACCTATGGCCGGACGCGGTACGCGACAACCTTGGGCTGAACAGGGAGGGAGTCGCACTGAAATTTGCCCGCACGCTGGAACTCTGGTCATACCGCAAGGCCGACTACGTATGCGCTGTTACTGAAGGAATTCTCTCTGAACTACAGGGTAAGGGCGTGCCTCAAAACAAGCTGCTCTTCTTACCCAATGGAGTGGATCTCGACCAATTCGCTCCAATGCAGCCTGACGATGGCCTCAGGCACGAATTGGGTTTGCAAAACAAGGAGATCGCTCTTTACGCCGGCACGCATGGCTATGCGCATGGCATGGAGCGAATCCTGCAGGCAGCGAAAGTGTTGCAGGAGCGCCGTCCGGAATGCCACTTCGTCTTTGTTGGCGACGGTTCCGCCAAGCCGGACATGATCGGTCAGGCTAAAAAACTCGGGTTACACAATGTGAGTTTTCTTGATCCGGTGCCCCCGGAGCAGGTGAGGAGACTTTTTTCGATTGCCTCGTGCGGCATTGTCAGCCTGAATGAGAGTTCGATTTCCCAACACACCCGTCCGGTGAAGAGCTTGACCGCAATGAGCTGTGGCAGGCCGGTCGTGTACATCGGACCAGGAGAAGGTGGCCGGTTAGTGAAGAACGCCAACGCGGGATTCGTACTTGAACGGGGTGACCCGAATGCCATTGCAGAAGCTATTTGTCAGCTTGCCATTGACCCACGGCTGGCGGAGAGCATGGGGCAGAACGGTCGCAAATTCATCGAAGAGAATCTGTCCTGGCCATTTCTGGTGGACCGCTGGTTTCACGACCTGACCAGCCGGATACGTTTGGGCAAAACACAAGCACAACATCATTTTGAGGCGGTGAAGTCGTGAACCCAACCCTGGCACTCGAAGTCCCGTTCCTCGACTTGAAGGCGCAATATCGCACACTCGCGCCTGAGATTAACCGTGCAGTTACAAGTGTGCTGGAATCCGCACAATTCGTCGGCGGAGCGTTCGTCGAGAACTTTGAAAAGGAATTTGCCGCCTACGTCGGGGCGAGGTACGCCGTTGGAGTTTCCTCGGGAACATCAGCCCTGGAACTCGCATTAAAGGTTGCCGGCATCGGGCCAGGTGATGAGGTTTTAGTGCCCGCAAATTCTTTCTTCGCGACGGCGGAAGCAGTCAGCAACGTGGGCGCCAAGCCGGTCTTTACCGACGTGGATGCGGCCTCCTTCCACCTCGACATTAACTCGGCGGAAAGGATGATTACCTCTCGCACCCGGGCGGTCATCCCCGTGCACCTTTACGGTCGAGCGATGGATCTCAGGAAGGTCGCCGAATTCGCGGCTGCTTACCGGGTGCAGATTATCGAAGATGCTGCCCAGGCTCATGGCAGTGCATACAACGGCGCCAAGGTTGGGGCCGCGGGACGGCTGACCTGCTTCAGTTTCTATCCTGGCAAAAACCTGGGAGCGTACGGAGATGCAGGTGCTGTGACCACGAATGATTCGGACGAAGCGCGCAAATTGCGTCTGCTTCGCGATCATGGAAGTCCGGCGAAATATCAGCATTCGGTCATTGGGACGAATGCCCGCCTCGACAGCATCCAGGCCGCGATACTTTCCATCAAGCTGCGCCATCTTGATCAGTGGAACCAACTCCGCCGCAAACACGCAGCGCAGATGGCGTCAGCGCTTGCAGATTCCCCCATCCTACCACCGGAAGTACCTGCCGGCGGCGAGCATGTATTCCACCTGTTTGTGGTTCGGACGCCACAACGTAACGCGCTGCGCGACCACCTTTCAGCCAATGGCATTGCAACCGGGATCCATTATCCTGTTCCTCTGCATTTAACCGACGCCTACCAGCAACTCGGTTATCCGGGGAAGGGTTCCCTGCCAACGGCGGAACAGCTTAGCGAAGAAATTCTCAGCCTTCCCATGTACGCGGAGCTAACTGACGAGCAAATCGAATATACGATCGATGCCGTCTTAAACTTTGCGGGATGAATCTCGGATACTCTGCAGCCTGCATCCATGCATCAGCGTCCTAAAATTGTCCATCTCACTTCTGTGCACACGCCGTTCGATGTGCGCGTGTTTCACAAGGAGTGCAAGTCCTTGGCGCGGTCGGGCAAGCACGTGGTCCTTATTGTTCCACACCAGCAGGATGAAGTAGTTGACTCCGTCGAAGTCAAAGGAATCCAGATCGGTGGTGGACGCCTCGTTCGAATGACTCGTACAGTGTGGTCCTTGTATAGAGAAGCCCTGCGACAGAACGGAGACGTGTACCACTTCCACGATCCCGAACTTATACCTCTGGGGCTCTTGCTGGCGGCGCGCGGAAAGACCGTGGTTTATGACATCCATGAGGATGCACCCGCCGATATATTGCACAAAGACTATATTCCCCGGCCTCTGCGCCGCCCACTGACGTGGACTGTGCGGAAATTGGAGGATGCTGCCTGCCGCCGTTTTTCTGGGCTGATTGCGGCTACTCCCACAATTGCCAAGCGGTTTCATTCGATTAACCCAAACACGGTCGTGGTACACAACTTTCCGATGCTTGATGAGATCGCACCCACCGTGGATTTGCCCTGGAACGAGCGCCCTCCGGCAGTGGCTTACATCGGCTCGATCAGCGAAAGACGGGGAATTCGCGAGATATTACAGGCACTCGCTCTACTTCCCTCCGATAACCCGGCTCGAATGATGCTCGCGGGCCCGTTCTCTCCCGCAGAGCTACGCACAGAGCTTATGAGGCTACCGGGCTGGGCCCGTGTGAAATATCTCCGGGTGATCGACCGGCCATCGGTTGCTAACCTTCTGTCCCGCGTGCGCCTGGGCCTTCTGGTGTTGCAGCCGGAGCCAAACTTCTGTAATGCAATGCCCATCAAGTTATTCGAGTACATGGCTGCGGGTATCCCTGTGATCGCGTCAGACTTTCCGTTGTGGAGACGGATCATCGGGGAAGCCGGGTGTGGTCTTCTGGTAGATCCGCAGGATCCGCAGGCGATTGCGCGCGCCATGGAATACTTGCTCAGCCATGACGCTGAGGCCGAAGCCATGGGACGTCGCGGACGGCAGGCGGCCTGCGAGCTCTACAACTGGAATAGTGAAGAGCGCGTACTCCTCAAGTTCTACTCAGAGTTGCTCGAGACGGGTGCTCCTGAAAGAAAAGAGAGCCCACAGCCGTTGATGCCGGCTATGGACCCTCAACGTCAGTACCAGGGCCAAGCCCCAGGGGTAGCGCCGTATTCATAGCATCCGACATCGTAGCCTTTAACGGCAGAGCGTACGCCTCCGTCGAAATCAATGCTGGGTGTGTTGAGTGTCGTTCCTGACTTGATGGCGGGACTCGTAGCCTGTAGCTGGTAATTGCCCAGGGCGGTTCCCGTGTAGTTGACAAATCGGGGATCACTGCTGATGTTCCCACTGACAGTACCGCCCGAGGCAACATAGTTTCCATACCCATTGTGGAAGGTTAGGTTGTTGTTGTACTTATTATTTGGGCCGGTCGTGCCACTGTCGTCGCGGAAACCGTAGTCGGTGTTATAAGCAAAGACGTTGTTGGTAACTATCGTATTATTGTCCGAGCCTCCATTGGAGTTGCCTACTACCAACCCGCTAGCTCCGTTATTTAGGGACGTATTATCGGCGACGATTACCGCGGTCGCCGAATGGTAAAGGTGAATACCGTAGTCCCTGGCATGAATGACCAGATTATTGACGATTCGTCCGTGCGGATTCGCGTGATAAAGTCCATGAACGGTAACGAAGTCGGGGCACTGGGCGGAGTTAACCAACCCGATATCATGAACGAAATTTCCAATCATCTCGTCGTGTGCCGCCGAGTAGTTGCCGTGCATAATTCCAGCTCCGCCCAAGTCGCACGTTGCGGAAGTTGGACCTGCGATATCGTGAACATGGTTCCCGATATAGCGCACGTACGATCCATCGTTGTACAGGCCCATGCGCCCAACCGAGGTCAACTCAAATCCCGCGATGTCAACGTGGCTTCCGTAATTGTGCCAGGTGCTATGGTCCACCCGGTTGCCGACGATCTTCGCTGCCCATTGCACGTCGGATATGTAGGTAATTCGCAGCAACGACGTGCCGTTGGCTCTCGTGGTGATGTAACCCTTATACGTTCCGGGAGCCACGTGAACAGTTGCACCAGGGCCAATCATTGTCGCCGCGTGCGTGATGGTCTTCCATGGATGAGCCGCGGAGCCATTGTTGGAGTCGCTGCCGGTCGGTGACACATAATACTGACCGACGGTGCTGTTTACCCCCGAAACGCTCGCACTGACGCTCTCAAAGCTATCGCCCACGCTCTGCGCGGAGATCGTTCCGACACACGCTAGTAGGAAAATTAGACAAGTTATTTTGCAAGCTTTAGACATAATGGATTCCTTCCTTCTTGATTGGTTTTGGATTTCGGTTCAATCAGAGGACGTGGCGCTGGCGCGGTCTGCAGATGCAATTGAAGAATTATCTATTGCGCGACGGGCTATTTAAAAAATCGGAAGTACATGCAGTTCCTTGGCTGACTGCTCGCATCACGCTGCCCCTTATAACAGTGTGATTTACGGAACATGTCGCGAAAACCCTACTCTCAGCTGCTTGAGACACAGGTTCCCGAAAAGGGAAAAGAGGACAAGAAGGCGTCGCCCTCTGCTACGGACCTAAGACGCGGGCTCAGCGTTAGTACCAGGGCCAAGTACCATGCGTAGTCCCATACTCATAGCACCCTATGTCGTAACCGGAGCCGATAGGCCTGTCACCTCCGTCCAGATCAATGCTGGGAGCGTTGAGTGTCGTTCCTGAGTCGATTGTGGGACTTGTAGCTTGTAGGTGGTAATCGCCTAAAGCGGTCCCAGTATAGTTGACAAATTGCGGATCGCTGCTGACGTTGCCACTGACGGTACCGCCGCTAGCGACATAATCTCCATTACCATTGTCGAAGGTTAGGTTGTTGTCATATTTGTTATTGGGCCCGGACGTGCCGCTGTCGTCGCGGAAGCCGTAATTGTGGTTGTGCGCAAAGATGTTGTTTGTAACAATCGTATTGTTGTCCGAGCCTCCACCAGAATTCCCGACTACTAATCCACTCGCGCCGTTCTCTAGGGATGTGTTATTTGCGACGATTACATCGGCTGCGGAGTGGTAAAGGTGAATGCCGTAATCCCTGGCATGAATGACCAGGTTATCTACGATTCGTCCCCGCAGATTCGCGTGATAAAGTCCGTGAACGGTAACGTAGCCTGGACACTGAGCGGAGTTGACCAGGCCGATATCATGAACGAAGTTCGCGATCATTTCATCGTCCGATGCCGAGTAGTTGCCGTGCATAATTCCGGCGCCACCCAAGTCGCATGTCGCGGAAGTTGGCCCGGCAATATCGTGGACATGGTTGCCGATGTAGCGCACGAACGACCCATCGTTGTACAAACCCATGCGCCCAACCGAGGTCAATTCAAATCCTACAATATCAACGTAGTCCCCGTAATTGTGCCAGGTGCTGCGGTCCACCAGGTCACCAACGATCTTGGCACTCCACTGCGCGTCGGATATGTAGGTGATTCGCGAGGATGCTGTTCCGCTGGCTGATGTAGTGAAGTAACCGGTGTACGTTCCGGCAGCCACATGAACCGTGGCACCGGGCCCAACCACTGTGGCCGAATGTGCGATTGTCGCCCACGGATGAGCCGCGGAGCCGTCGTTGGAATCGCTGCCAGTCGGCGCGACGTAATACTGACTAACTGAACTACTTACAACAGAAACGCTAGCGCTGGCGCTCTTGGAAATATCAGCCACACTCTGAGCCGTGACGGTCACGCTGGAGGGTGAGGGTACGGACGAAGGTGCCGTGTAGAGGCCAGTCGAGGAGATCGTGCCCAGGGTCGAGTCGCCGCCCACTGTGCCATTGACCAGCCAAGTTACCGCGGTGTTGCTGGTGTTGCTCACGGTGGCGGTGAATTGTTGAGAATGGCCAACTTGCAACGTGGCCCCGGTTGGGGAGATCGAGACGCCAACTGCCGACAACGTGCCGGCGCCTGTCAACAGCACCTTGGCCGAAGTCGTCTTGGAAATCACCTCTACGGTTCCGTTATAGCTGGTGGCCACGCTGGGTTTGAAGCTTACGCTCACTTTCAAACTGCGCCCCGGCTGCAGTACGACTCCTACCTGCGAACCGCTCAATCCGAACCCGCTGGAACTGTCCAGTGAAATGTTCTGGATCTGCAGTGCGCCTGTGCCGGTATTTGTAATGGTGAGTGTCTGCTGACTAACGGTGTTGACCAGTTGTTGGCCGAAAGCCACTGCGCTGGGGTTGACAGCCAGTGATCGGCCGCCACCGGACGCTGCTGAGCATCCGAATAAAGTCAGTAGAAAGATTAGAAAGGCGAATTTGCCAACTTTAGGTAGCATCGATCGCTCCCGCTATAGATTTTGTGACATTCTTCCAACCCGAGGAAGCGGCGTGGCGCGCTTCGGAGATCCAACTGAAGTAATTGTTCATTGGGCGACCGTTCGTGGATACGTCACGAAAGGACATTCTGGTTGCTTGCCTCTTGTCAACTAGAGCCGTGCGGATGTACAGGTAATTGGACAGTTACCCGCGCTTCGATTGGCCGTATGCCTGCAGCCGAACCCGCATTTCTTAGCCCGAGCGCTTAGGTTGGAATCGTGGCTCGCTAGACGTCTGGCCAGTGCCCCAAAAACCGCAGCATTTCATAGGACGACAACTCAACATGTCACGCAGTTTTAGACCGATGCGCGTGGGACTCGTCATAGCCCTGCTGTTCCACCTGGTTATGCTTGACCGAGATGCACAAGGACAGAAACTTGGAGATAACGGCGTTCCGAAGCGGGGTCGAAACTACTACGTGTCGTCTAAGGGAAGTGATCGCAATGAGGGCTCGTTGAAACATCCTTGGGCGACGATCGAGCACGCAGCAACGTGGTTGCTGCCGGGCGACACCGTGCACGTACTCCCCGGCGTCTACAGAGGAAGAATCGCCACGGCTGCTTCAGGAGTCGCGGATGCCCGCATCACTTACATTTCGGAGCAGAAATGGGAAGCCCACATCATCGGGGACGTCATCGATCGCAGCGCCTGGGACAATAAGGGTAATTACGTGGACATTATTGGTTTCGATGTAAGTGGTATCGGCAGAACCGGGCTTTACGACGACGGCTCACATGTCCGATTCATTGCCAACCATGTGCACGATATCGCTGGACCGACATCTGCCCTGTGCGACAACGGTGGAGCGGGGATCTTTCACGGCAACTACTCCGGTTCCGACAATGACACGATTGGCAATCGAGTCCACGATATCGGTTGGACAAACGCTTCCCTATGTGCCACCTCGGGCAGCCAGGTGCATGGCATCTACCATGCCAATCGGGGCGGCCATATTCTCAACAACCTCGTGTACCACAACCGTGCCTATGGCATTCACCTATGGCATGCCGCATCCGACGTTGTGATTTCCGGCAATACGGTCTTCAACAACGGTTCTTCCGGCTTGGTCGTCGGTGCCGGGGACAAACCTAAGGGAAACCGAGCCGACAATTGCCTCGTCTCCAACAACATCATGGCGTACAACAACCGGTACGGTTTTGTGGAATCCGGGAATACCGGTACCCATAACCGCTATCTCAAGAACTTGACTTACGAGAACAAACTCGGGCCTTTCCAGCTTCAAAACGGCAATGCGGCCCCTGACACTATCAACGCTGACCCCCAATTCATGAACTACACGAGCGATTCCCATGGCGACTATCACCTGAGGCCAGCCAGCCCCGCACTTCGTTCAGGAAGCCGGGAAGGAGCACCGGCGGACGACATTGAGGACCGATCCCGATCTGGCTCCGGAATTGACATCGGAGCCTACCAGTCCACGGCTGGTCCGCGGAATGTTTTTGCAGCGCGATGAGTCTCGCAAAACAAATCTCCGGGCATGAGTGTTCAGCGACGCCTCACGTGGCGTTGCTTGGTTCACACGC
>Ga0193751_1001239_pt1 | contig 16704 bp, 13 predicted proteins | sample L1c2metaG_FD_143050 | JGI IMG/M metagenome (GOLD analysis project Ga0193751, IMG submission 143050) | Soil microbial communities from a riparian zone of the East river system, Colorado, United States - L1c2 | ecosystem: Environmental > Terrestrial > Soil > Riparian zone | place: USA: East River... | reverse complement strand
CCTGCTGTGTGCGGGCCTCATCGGGTATAGAGCACTGCGATTTGCCGGTGCCGCGCGCCGGATCGGGATCTATGGCTTCGGCGCGGCGGCACACATCATCGCCCAGGTCGCGCGCTACCAGGGTCGTGACATCTATGCGTTTACACGCCAAGGCGACGAAACAGCGCAACAGTTCGCCAGGACGCTCGGAGCTGTCTGGACGGGATCCAGCGACGAACAACCACCTTGCCTTCTCGACGCGGCCATTCTGTTCGCTCCCGTCGGCAGCCTCATTCCGAGGGCATTGCAAGCGGTCGGCAAAGGCGGGACCGTCGTCTGCGCCGGCATCCACATGAGCGACATCCCCACCTTTGCCTATTCGCTCTTGTGGGGCGAGCGTCGTCTCGTTTCGGTAGCCAATCTGACTCGTGCCGATGGCGAGGAGTTTCTGACTCTTGCGCCAAGCGTGCCGATACGCACGATGGTGGCAGCCTATCCGCTGGAGGACGCGAATACTGCACTGGATGCGCTGCGCTCGGGGACTTTAAGCGGTGCTGCGGTCGTGACCACGCGATGACGATATCCGCCGCCCCGTTTATACGACAGAGGGCGTGGTAAGCAAGCGATGGCGGTGACGATTCGACCGAGTGCGCCATCGTGGCTTTCGTGTCGCGAACACTATTTCTTCTGGATTTTTGTGTGTACTCTTACCCGTCCGGCGCTTGACGTGCATCAAGACCGATAACCGGGAGTGTGCTTAGTTAGCATCCATCGTCATTTACGGCCTGCGTATCGAAAGATGCGCATCATCCCTATGCCAACGCAACTGATAATCGTCGCCTTTCTCGCGCTCATCGTGGCGGTCGCGCATGGAGAGGCGAGGGCGCAGCGCGATGAGCGCAGTGGCAAACAAGTCGTGGAAGCGGTGTGCTTTTCGTGCCACGGCTTGGGCGCGAACGGCGCGCCGAAAATCGGCGACAAGAAAGCCTGGGACAAGCGCGCATCGCAGGGCCTCCCGAGCCTCACCCGCAATGCGCTCAAGGGTATCCGGCAGATGCCGCCGCACGGCGGGAATCCAAACCTCACCGATCTCGAAATCGAGCGCGCGATTACCTATATGGTCAACCAATCGGGCGGCCACTGGGTCGAGCCCATCGATAAGAAGAGCTCGGTTCGCGAGCGCAGCGGCGAGCAGGTCGTGCGCACCCAGTGCATCAAGTGTCACGAAGCCGGTGTCGGCGGTGCGCCGCGGATCGGAGATAGGGCTGCCTGGATACCGCGACTCAATCAGGGGGTCGATGGCCTGGTTCGATCAGCGATCAACGGCCATGGCGGCATGCCTCCTCGGGGCGGAATGGCCAACCTCACCGATTCCGAATTGCGGAGCGCGATCGTCTACATGTTCAACCCCGTTACCGCTCCAACACCGGCGAGCTCTGTACCCGGCGCTGCGACCGGCCAGGACTTTGCGGTGGTCGACGGTACGACCGTTTACTTCGGGGTCGTTCCCGCCGATGTAATTCGCGATCACCCCAAGGAGTACCCCCAGCGTGTGTACGGTGCTGCACCGTCCGGACCGGCACAGTATTACGTGACAGTCGCCGTGTTCGACGGCCCTAACGGAAAACAAATCGACGACGCCGTGGTGAAGGCACGCGTCTCAACCACGACGGGGGCGGGTCCCGAGAAGACATTGGCACCCATAACCATCGCAAATTCACGGAGCTATGGAAATTATTTCACCATGGGTGGCGAAGGTCCTTACAAGGTCACGGTGCACGTCAGTCGACCCGGCGCGCCGAAGATGATTCAAGCGCAGTTTGAATACACCCATCAATGAGAAATCGCGATCGTCGGGCTCAGTCAAGTTTCTGATCTGCGTACTACCCGTGCGGTGTAATAGGAGCCAAGTCCTGGGGCGCGCGCACCTATCCGTTGTCATCCGAACGGTTGTCCGCCCCCCATCTGGCTACCGCGAGGGAGCGCTGGGTACGCAGTGGCTGCCAAGGCTGCCCCGAGGCGATCGCGGATCTGCGTGCGCTCGAGGGCACCCAAGGCGTGGCGATCCACCGGCAAGTTCCCGAATACCGCACGACGGCTTGCGCGCTGGCGGGCACCCACGCTGCCGCAGGTGAGTTCACGAACAAGCTCTGATCACCGTGTCGGAGATCAACGGTGAGCATCCGAAATCTCGAGCACCTTTTCCGACCTCAATCGATCGCAGTCATCGGCGCGTCCGATACTCCCCGCAGCGTCGGCGCGACCGTGCTGCGCAATCTTGTCGAAGGGAAATTTCCCGGGGCCATCATGCCGGTGAACCCCAAGCATGGTGAGCTCGCGGGCATCAAGGTCTACCCGACCGTGGCGAGCCTGCCGACCGTGCCGGAGCTCGCTGTCATTTGTACGCCTCCTGCGACCGTGCCGGTCCTGATCGGCGAGCTCGGCGCGTGCGGCACCAAGGCCGCCATTGTCATCACGGCCGGCCTCGGGAGGGACAAGGACTCGCAGGGCAGGACACTGAAGGAGGCGATGCTCGCTGCCGCCAAGCCTCATCTCTTGCGCATCCTTGGCCCCAATTGTGTCGGCCTTCTCGTGCCCGCCCTTGCGCTCAATGCGAGCTTCGCCCACACCGGTGCATTGCCTGGCAAGATCGCGTTTGTGTCGCAATCGGGCGCGCTGGTTACGGCCGTACTCGATTGGGCCAAGTCGCGCGGTATCGGCTTCTCGAAGTTCATCTCTCTCGGCGATAGCGGCGATGTGGACTGCGGCGATGTGCTCGACTATCTCGCAAGCGATGCCGAGACGCATTCGATCCTGCTCTATCTCGAGTCGATTACCGCGGCGCGCAAGTTCATGTCTGCGGCGCGCGGCGCGGCGCGCAACAAGCCGGTGATCGTGGTAAAGGCCGGACGTATGAAAGAAAGCGCGAAGGCGGCGGCCTCGCATACCGGCGCACTCGCAGGCTCGGACGACGTCTACGATGCGGCGATTCGCCGGGCTGGAATGCTTCGCGTGACCTCCACCGAGGACCTGTTCGATGCCGTGGAAACGCTGGCGCGGGCCCGGCCGCTCTACGGAGACCGCCTCGCCATCCTGACCAACGGAGGCGGCCCGGGCGTCATGGCGACCGACGCCTTGATCGACGGTCAAGGTCGATTGACAGAGTTCTCGCCGGAAACGCTGCGCAAGCTCGATGCAGTCCTCCCGGCAACCTGGTCTCGCGGCAACCCGGTCGACATCATCGGCGATGCGCCGACCGAGCGATATGTGCAAGCGTTGCAAATCCTTCTCGAGGATCCGCAGTCCGACGCCGTGCTGTTTGTTCATGCGCCTACTGCAATCGTGCGGAGCTCGGAAATCGCCGCGGCGGTCGTTCCCGCGATCGAGAAGGCTTCGCGAAACGTGCTTGCATGCTGGATGGGCGGGGATGCTGTGAAGCAGGCGCGCGCGATCTTCTCGCAAGCCTGCATCCCTACCTATGACACGCCCGAAGAGGCGGTGCACGCATTTCTGCAGGTCGTGCAATATCGCCGCAACCAGGACTTGCTCATGCAGGTTCCCCCTTCGCGATCGAGCGAGTTTGTACACGATCGCGAAAAGGCGCAGGCGGTGGTGGCGACCGCCGTGGCGGAGGGACGCGCGATGCTCTCCGAACCTGAAGCCAAAGCCGTGCTCGCAGCCTACAGTATCCCCGCGGTCGATACGCGGATCGCGCGTACCGTCGAGGAGGCGGTGAAAGTCGCTCCGGAGATCGGGTTCCCCGTGGCCCTCAAGATCTTGTCGCCCGATATCACGCACAAATCGGACGTCGGCGGCGTCGCGTTGGATCTCGAGAATGCGCAAGCGGTCGATGTCGCCGCGAAGGCCATGCAGAAGCGGCTGCAACAGTACCGGCCCAATGCGCGCTTGCAAGGCTTCACGGTGCAATCCATGGCGCGGCGTCCCAATGCCCAAGAGCTTATTGTCGGCACGACCACGGACGCGGTGTTCGGCCCGGTCGTTCTCTTCGGCCACGGTGGTACGGCCGTCGAGGTCACGTCCGATCGAGCCGTTGGCCTGCCGCCGCTCAATATGGTGCTCGCGCGCGAGCTCATCTCGCGCACGCGCGTCTCGAAACTGCTCGCTGGCTACCGCGACCGCCTGCCTGCGGATCTCACCGCGATCAGTCGCACGCTGATCCAGGTGTCGCATCTGATCGCCGACATTCCGCAGATCGTCGAACTCGACATCAACCCGCTCTTCGCTGACGAACAGGGAGTTCTTGCGCTCGATGCGCGCATGCGCGTCGCACCCTTTGCCGCGGGCGGGGTGGATCGGTTCGCCATTCGGCCGTATCCCGAGGAGCTCGAGGAGTGGATCACCTGGCAGGGCCGGCGAGTATTGCTTCGTCCCATCAAGCCCGAAGACGGCACGCAGCACGTCGAATTCTTCAATGCGCTCGATCCGGAGGATGTCCGCTATCGAGTCTTCATCCGGATACGCGAGCTTCCGCCCGCTCAGCTCGCGCGTTTGACGCAGATCGACTACGACCGGGAAATGGCGTTTATCGCGACCTGCGAGCGCGAACCCGGTCGTTTCGAAACGCTGGGCGTGGCGCGGGCGATCGCAGATCCGGACAACATCAGTGCGGAATTTGCAATCATCGTGCGATCCGACCTGAAAGGACAAGGCCTGGGTCCCATTCTCTTCGGGAAGCTCATTGCCTACTGTCGCAGCCGTGGAATCAAGGAACTCGTGGGCGAAGCATTGGCGGACAACCGCCGGGTGATAGGCCTCGTACGACGTTTCAATGGCGCGGTAACCCACGCGGAACACGGCACCGCGCTCTTGCGGTTTGACCTAACCTCCTCGCAGTCGTCTTAACGCTCCCCGGGTCAGTAGCCGGACCAGTTCGTTCGCGGCCGCTTATAACGTCCGGTTCAATCGCTGTCCTCTTGAAGCGCTGGAGCGCCCTCCCGGTGCCCGAAGCTCGCCGACCCGGAGGGCGCGAGTACGGTGCGCTGATGTCGACGCGTCGTGGCCTTGACGCTTCAGCCGTGCTGACCTGCCAGCTGGCGCAGTGCGGCGGTGTCGAGCAATTTGATCGCGCGCCCCTGAATCTGAATCAGGCCGTCTTGCTGAAAGCGCGAGAAGAGGCGGCTCACCGTTTCGAGCTTGAGCCCGAGATAGCTGCCGATTTCCTCGCGGGTCATGCGCAGGACGAACTCTGTGGCGGAGTATCCGCGATCGCGGTATCGGTCCGAGAGATTGAGCAGGAACACTGCGAGCCGCTCGTCAGAGCGCATGCTTCCGAGCAACAACATGACGTTATGGTCGCGGATGATTTCGCGCGACAGGACTCGATGCAGGTTTTTCTGCAGTGGGGGAAGGCGACGCGCGAGGTCTTCGAGATGTCCGAACGGCAGCACGCAGACCTCGGCATCCTCCAGTGCGATCGCCTGGCAGCCATGCCGGTCGTGACCGATGCCGTCGAGCCCTAGCAGGTCGCCAGGCATGTGGTAGCCGGTGACCTGTTCGCGTCCGTCTTCGGCAAGCATGGTAGTCTTGCACGTACCGAGGCGGATCGCGTACAAAGCCTCGAATGGCTCGCCGGCGCCGAAGATCGGCTCGCCTCGCTTGCGTTTCTGGCGGTCGCTGACAAGCTGGTCGAGCTGATGCATCGCCTCCGGCTTCAGGCCCACGGGGAGGCACAGCTCGCGCACGCTGCAAGTCATGCAGTGCGTCTTGAGGTCGTTGATAGAGATTAGCGTCGGCGGGACGACAGGTGGGGTTCCGTTAGTAGCCATGAGATCGTGTTGGCGATCGAAGTCCGATGCGATCGGGCGCGGCAGAGTGTATGCCGAAAGTGCGGTATTGGCCAACGGCGCCTTGCCCTTGCCTGCGTCGAGCGGAGCGGCCGGTGGCACTGAGCCTGCTGGTCAGCGCATGGAGACCCTTCTAGGGTTATTGATCTGTCTCAAGCCATGCAAGCGCGGCCGATGGCAAGATGAGTCATGGACTGCAGTGCGTCATGCACTGTTTTTCGACACCGACCTCGTGCGAGCGCGACCACCGTGACACCTCGCGGCCGGCTGCTGGTACGCAACGTGGCCATGGTGTTCGACCGTTTCCTGCGCGAGCAGCAAAAGCGCGCCAGTTATTCACGGGTCATCTGAAGCGCTCGACGAAAGGGAAACTCATGAAGGCGATCCGCATCATCCGCGACGAGCACCGCTCGATTGCTGCCGTGCTGCACGGAATGCTCTATCTCGTGCGCCAGATCGGCGAGGGCGGCAGAAAGCCGGATTTCAACGTCCTGGGGGCCATGATCTACTACATCGATGCGGTTCCCGAGCGATTCCACCATCCCAAGGAAGACAAATACCTGTTCGCGCTGCTTCGGGCGCGATATCCACCGGCCCGACCGCTGCTTAACCGCCTGGCTGAAGAACACCGCATAGGCGCCGAAAAAATCCGCACCCTCGAGCAGGCGCTCGCTCGCTATCAGCAGGGAGGATTGCCCGAGTTCCAGGCGTTCAAGGCGGCAGTAGACGCTTATGCCGAGTTCCATTGGCAGCACATGCGCAGCGAAGAAGACGAGGTGCTGCCGCTCGCGGAAAAACATCTCACCGATGGCGATTGGGAAGCCGTCGATGCGGCATTTGCCGGACACACGGACCCGTTGCTGGGCGCCGAGGCCGGCGCCGAGTACGACCGGTTGTTCAGCCGCATCGTCAACCTCGCGCCTCCTCCGATCGGGCTCGGGCCGCCACACTGATGAGCGTTCCTTGCTGACTGCTCTGCTGTCGGACATCCACGGTAATCTGGAAGCCTTGAATGCGTGCCTCGGACACGCATCCGGTCGGGGTGCCAAACGTTTCGCGTTCCTCGGCGATTTCGTCGGCTACGGGGCCGACGCGCGCGCAGTCGTCGACACGGTCGCTCGCTACGCCGCGGAAGGCGCGGTGGTTCTCAAGGGCAATCACGACGAGGCGATCGAGCAGGGCGGCGGATATTTCAACGAGGCATCTCGGGCATCGCTGGAGTGGGCACGCGAGACGCTTACCGGCGACCAGAAAGCGTTTCTCACCGCATTGCCGCTGATCATTCGCGAGGGCGACGTTTGTTACGTTCATGCGTCGGCTGTGGCGCCACACCGCTGGGACTATATCGACAGTCCCGCGGCCGCCAAACGCTGCGCCGACGCAGCCGGGACGTCGTATGCGTTCTGCGGTCACGTGCACGATCAGGTTCTGTATTTCGAAAACGCGAAAGGCCGGATGAGCGAGTTCCGGCCCTTTCCCGGGACGGCAATTCCGGTGCGCAGCCATCGCCGCTGGGTCGCGATCGTCGGCTCGGTGGGACAGCCGCGCGATCGCAATCCCGCGGCGGCGTATGCACTGTTCGACCTGGGCGGGCAACGGCTCACATTTTTCCGCGTCCCTTACGATGCGACGGCTGCGGCCGACAAGATCCGCCGCTGTGGTTTGCCGGGCTCGCTGGCGTATCGCGTAGAAATGGGCATCTGATGCGAACCGCCACGCCCGGCCCTATGTCAACGATGCGCGAAGAATTGCGTAGCGGCGGCGTCATCGGCGGCTATCACCTCGGGCAGTGCATCCACCAGGGCGGGACGGGATCGATCTACCGGGCCTCTGCGCCGGCTGACAATGATCCGGGCTTCCCGATCGTGCTGAAGGCTCCCTATCTCGGGCGCGGTGAGTCGGCAATCGGCATCATCGGGCTCGAGATGGAGCAGATGATCCTGGCGAGGCTCGACGGCGCTCACGTGCCGCACTTCGTCGCGGCGGGCGATGTCAGAGCCTCGCCGTACGTCGTGATGGAATGGATCGACGGTGAGAGTCTCGCGAAGACAATGACACATGCCCCGCTGGCGCCGGAAGAAGTCGCTCGGATCGGCGCGGCGCTCGCCGACGCGATCCATAGCATTCATTGTCAGGACGTCATTCACCTGGACATCAAGCCGGAGAACTTCCTGTTGCGTCCGACGGGCGAAGCGGTGCTCCTCGATTTCGGCTTTGCGCGACACGCTCGCTATCCCGATCTGCTTGCAGAGGAAAAGGAATTCGCGGCCGGATCGGCTGCCTACGTCTCGCCGGAACAGCTGCAGCATGATCGCAGCGATCCCCGCAGCGATCTCTTCGCGCTGGGTGTCCTGCTCTATGAGCTTGCCACCGGCGCGCAGCCCTTCGGTCAGCCCGAGACCTTGACAGGCATGCGCGACCGCCTTTGGCGACGGCCGGCGCCGCCGCGCGCGCTCAATCTGGACGTGCCCCCCTGGCTGCAGGAGATCGTGCTGCGCTGCCTCGAACCCGCGGCGGACGCACGCTATCAATCGGCAGCGCACATCGCGTTCGATCTGCGCCATCCCGAGCAGGTTGCGCTGAGCGGGCGAGCGAGTGAGACACAGCCGTTGGGCGTCATGGCGCAAGCCGGGAGATGGTGGCGCCAGCGACGCCGCGACGTGGCGCTTGCGCCGTCCACCCGATCCGCCGGCGGGCGCGTCCCGGTGATCATGGTCGCGGTCGATACCGAGCACCCCGACGACGACCGCCACCCGGCGCTGCAGGCGGCGACGCGGCAGTTGGTGTCGCTCTATCCCGAGTTACGCTTGATGTGCATCTCGGTCGTGAGAGCGGCGCCGCTGGGCGAGGGCTCGGACGAGCTGGATACCCGGACCGGTCGGCATCTCGAGCACAAGATGCGCCTTCGCCATTGGGTGGAGCCGCTCGGCTTTCCCCCGTCGCGGGTTTCGCTGCACGTCATCGAAGGCGCCAACGCCGGCGGCACGCTCCTCGACCTCGCGCGCGCCAATCACGTCGACCTCATCGTGCTCGGGGCGCCGGGAGCGTCTGAGCGGGCGCTGGCGTGGTGGCGTTCGGTCGCATCGAACGTCACCGCCAACGCGCGCTGCAGTGTTCATGTCGTGCGTGTTCCGGAGCGGCGGACGGAAATGGAGCCGGACTCAGCCTGATGGTAAGCGGGCTCCGGGCCCGACCGGCGATAATTTCGGACCCACGAAGATGCTAACGGCTGGAAAAATAGCGAGCAGAGGCGTCTATCTCTTCTGGTGTCATTTGGCGAGCTACATTGCGCATTTGCGCGTGAATGTCATTACGCCGGGCGCCGGTGGCGAATGCGAGCAGCTGTGCGCGGACATAGGCAACGGGCTCGCCGTCCAGCCGCGGGCTACCCATCTTGTTGTCGGACTCGCCGTGGCACGACTCGCAGGCAGCGATGTTCCTCATCGGCGCTCCGTTCTGCACGATGAGCGGGATAGCCTGTTGCCCGCCGGACGCAGCCCCTTGGCTGCTAGTTCGTGGCAGATCGGCATAGTACGCGGACAAGTCCCTCATATCCTGGTCGCTCAGGTTTTGCACAAGGGCCGCCATGACAGCGCTCGCGCGGTGCCCGGACTTGAAGTCCCGCAGCTGTTTGTAGATCGCCACATCATGCTGTCCCGCCAAATCGGGTGAGTCCGCTGCACCCGGTCCGGCTGCTCCGTGGCATATCGTGCATTGCATTGCGAGCGTGGCGCCGCGACCGGCGGAATCGCTATCCCGCTGAATCATCATTTGCGGAGTGACGATCACATCGCTGGGCCGTACGGCCGCCGCGGCGGGCTCCTGAGTCGCTCGCCGGGACTCGGGAACGCCTGCGGCACGACAAATCGCGTCCCAGATCCCGCGGAAGGCGGTATCGCTCTGGGCCGATGGCACCCACACGAAACCGATCAAGCCTGCGATCGCTGCAATGGCGATCACTGCACCGACGCTCCCGCGAAACCAGATGTTCTTCAGCGATACAACACGCTCGGTGCTCATCTTTGCACGCTTATCGGAATGGCCGGCACCGATGATTGCTTGAGCGTAATCAACTGCGCAATCGGATATCCGTAGTTAACGATCGACAGAGCGATCATCAGCGTAATCCAGAGCGCAAAGCTGTTGAGAGCAGCAGGCAATCTCGTCGGCGGGTGCACCGGAACGCTGAACTGAAACATCGGCACGCTTATCCGATTCCCGATGTGGCCTCGCAGCAGAATGATAATGAACAGGATCGCTGAGGCGACCAGCAATAGCCCGCCGAAGAACGTGATGGTGACGGACAGCGCTTCCGGAGAAATCGCGGGATGACTGTAGTCGAAGTAGGCCATCCGCCTGGGCATACCGAGTATCCCGACGTAGTGCCATGGGAAAGTCATGACGATCATGCCGACGAACCACAGCCACAACTGTATGCGGATGAGTCGCACGTCGCTCAATGCCTTGCCGGTGAGATGGGGCCACAAGTCGTATGCGATGGCGAAATACATGATGACGATGGCGCCGCCGAAAATAAGGTGGAAGTGACCGGTGATCCACTGGGTGTTGTGCACGGCGAAATCGAGCTGATAGCTCATGTTGATGAGTCCGCCCGCGCCACCAAACCCAAGCATCACGAACGAAAACGCGACCGCCAGCATCATCGGGTTCTTCCACGGCAGCGCGGCGATCCAGCCAAAGGGTCCTTTGCCGCCGCGAAGGCGTCCCGCGATTTCAACTGAGGCGCAAATCGTGAAGACCGTCAGCAGCGTCGGCACCGAAACGATGCCGGTGAATACAGTGTGCAGAAACTTGATACCCCATCCGACTTGGGGGTCCTGAAAAAGATGGTGAATGCCGATTGGCATCGAGAATACGAGAAACAGGATGAAGGCGATTCGTCCCATCGTATCGCTGTACAGGCGGCCCCCGATCGCACGCGGAACCAGCGAGTAAAAGGCGATGTATGCCGGTATGAGCCAGAAATAAACAATCGCGTGAAGTGTCCAGGAAAAAAACACACGGGCCAAACCGGCATCGATCGTCGACTTGAATCCCAGGGCAACCGGCAGGATCTGGCAAAGAATCTCGATGGCCGCGCCGACGGAGGTCCAGGCCCAGAGGTACGCGCCGGCCACGTTGGCGAACATCGCCAACGGAATCGGTTCGCCAGGATGGCCCTTCTTCCATGCATGCAGGTTGATGGACATCTGCGCCACCCAGATCCAGGAGCCGACGACGACCAGAACGATGCCGATGTAGTAGAACGGATTGGCAATCATCGGCGGATAAAAGGTATACAGAACGGAAGCCAGTCCCATGGATACCGGGACCATGGCGGTCACGGTCCCCAGAACGACGAGGGCAAACCCGATCCAGGCCCACCGAAGTCCGATCAACGGCTGCTTGAGTGCCAGCTCCGTGATCGCGTAACCGAATCCCATCGCGATCAAGGTCGGAAAAACATAAGCCATCGCCGCACCATGAGCCGTGACCGAGCGATAGTACAACTCGGGATTGCTGATCCACGCGTGCAGTGGGCTACGAACGTACATCTGCCACTCGCCGAGCACGGCAGCGATCAGGAAGGCGATGGAAGCCACCCAGAAATGCGCCAACACGAGACGGTTGCTATGAAACACAGCTCAGTCTCCGCTCGTTGCCCGCTTGTTTGAAAAAGTCTTCCTTGTCGATCACCCTGACGTGAGCCCACATGCCGGCGTGCGCGACGCCGCAGAACTCGTGACATGGCATGACATGGTTCGCCGGCGTTTTGAATGTGGCCTCGAACGTGGAGATGTAACCCGGTTCCAGCATCACGTTGACGTTGGTCCCGCTGATGATGAAACCATGCACAACATCTGCACTCGTGCTCCTGAACCGTACCCGTGTGTTGGCCGGGAGCAGGAGGCACTGCGGCGTGAATGAGTACTGTTGCCCGATGACGCGCACGGTCACCGAGCCATCCGGCTCGACCGCCGTTCCCAGGTTTCCCTCGGTGAATTCCCCGCCAAGATGCAGCGTCGTCGGATCGATCGTCTCTATCCGTGCCGGCGGCATCAGTGCCCAGTGCAGGCTCATATAGACAACCATGCCGAGAAGGAACACGACGATGGCTATGACCAATACCGCCCATCGAAGCTCGGCCTGCGCAGCCACGCGACCGCCGTCGTGATCACTCGTTGTTGGAATCGTCGGCACCGGAGAGGTGGCTAAGCACGAGGCAGGAAAACAAGAAAATAGAAGGCGAGCCACATGGCGAGCACCAGAACGACTGCCGTGCCCGCCAGTGCTAATGCCCCCGACGGCCCCTTGCTGACGACCTCATCGACATTTCGTTGGCCGTCGCCGGACCGCGACGTATTGTCATCCTGCGGTTCCGAGATCATTCGATGTTCAATCCAGGGCAGCGGACTGGAGCGCATTGACCGCTCGAGCGGTCACGGGTGCTGCATTGTTGCCCCAGCCAGTGCGGATATAGGTGATCACGACGGCGCTGCGTTCAACGGGGCCCCCATGCCGCGCGCAATCGCTTGATCCGCGCAACCTCGTTCTGGTAAATCACTGCTCCCCGAGTTGGCGCGACGTGCACTTCGTGTGCACCGGTGCTCGGGCCCTACGCCGATCGGCGGCGGGACGCGGTTCAGCCGATGTTGGGAATGTCGCCGCCCTCTCTCCGCGTCACCTGCGCAGGCGTCGGCGAGAACCACAGTTGATACATCGTCGTTACCCACATGAATGCGAAGCAGATCCCCATCAACCCTCCCGCCAACATGACCAACCACGCGAATGGATGAAACAGCTTGGTCAGATACCACGAGCTGATATCCAGGACGACAGCGACGAAGGGGAGAGCAACGATAGTGCATTTGAACCACACCGGCCGCACATACGCGTGGCTGTACATCACCCCCATGATGAAGAAGATGAAGGTGAGTCCGAACAGGTGAATGTGGGAAACGCGTACCAGTGTAAAGACATCGGTGCCGGTATCCTGCTCCGTCACTTTCTTCAGGTTATCGTATCCGCTCAGATTTGGAATGTGCGGGTTGCTGCCGTCGTGACAGCTGATGCAGCGCTGGTCCAGCAGTGGCTTGATGTCCGTTTCGTATTTGGCGCGATCGCCGCCGTCATGCACCCACCCGATGAGCTTGCCCGCTTCATCGGGAGGCAGCATCGTCGACATCGGTCCGCGCAGCGCCGATTCAAGGCGCGAGGCCTTGCCACTGCCGGTATAAGCGGTGAGGATATCGTTGTACGACAGCATCATCGGGTTACCGCCCGCGCGCCCGGCGTAATTGTGAAACAGGTAGATCAAACCAAACAGGTAGCCCAGTCCCAGCACGAGGAGCGTCATCGTATACAGCACGCGCAGGCTGTAGGGCAGCTCCGAATAATGATGATAGAGCCGGTGCAGGGGGACGTCACTCATGGTCGTATCCTCTGGTCTTGCAGGCGGGCCTGATCGAGCGGGGCTCGATCCACATCTCGCGTCCGCTTCAGTCTTGGGTCTCGATCCACGAACGCGATGACGTTGATCACTTCGCCTTGAGCGACGCGTAATAAGCGCCGAGATTGGCCATGTCCTGATCGCTTAGCGGGGTTGCAAACGTCTTCATGATCGGGTTGGCGCGCTTGCCCGATTTGTAGTCCTTCAGCGCTTCCACGATTTCGACCTCGGACTTGCCAGCCAATGCGGGATTCGGCTTGACACCTTCGCCATTCGCTCCATGGCATCCGGCGCATGCCCCGGCCTTGGCCTTGCCGGCCTGCGCGTCGCCAGCCGCCTGTGCGGCCACAACAAAACCCAGCAATGCGCAAGCCCCTGCGGTCATAAGCATCCGTTTCATTTCTAAGGCTCCTTGGTTGAAGTGCAATCGGCAAAACAGGAACGAGCCAACGCCGCATCGACTCGTCCGAGTATTCTCGCGCACGACCACAGGAATTGTCGACCCCGGCACCTTATCGCGGTTGCGGTCGGCAGTTATATCCTTGTCGCGCCGTGCGACTCGTGGATGTCCAGGCGCCGGTTCGAACAAGCCCGCTGTTCGGGGTTGGAAACGAGTCGTCCGCCACTAGCAAAAATTTACGGTTGGTTTCTCCCTCTGATCGGAAACTACTGCCACCTGTAAATGTAGCGTACGCCGACGAAAGTGACGTTCTGATTCGGGTTCAGGTTGACGGTCGTGTTGTCGGAATAGAGGAACGGCACCCCGTTGTATCCCCAGGTCCATTCGTTGAGCCGCTGGCGGTCGTGCACGAGATCGACGCGGATATCCGCGTTCTTTTGCAGCGCGTACTTGCCGAAGAGCTTGAGCCTCAAGTCGCGGAAAGTGACGTCGGGCAACCCACCCGACTGAGCCAGGAAGGCCACATTGACCGCGCTGGCTTGCGCATCCGCACCTTGCGCATAGATGTTCTTGTCGTTGATGTACATGAGGTCCGCACCCACGTCGACTCGTTCCATGGGTTTTCCGACGACGCCAATGCCGGCGCTGCTGTTGCGATCCTGCAGATCGGCGATGTATCCCGTGGAATGGCTGACGTGAAGTGTCTGCTCGCTGTAGGTGTAATACGCGGTCAGCTTCCATGCCTCGGACACGACGTACGACACGTCGACGCCGTATAGGCGCACGGCGGTATCCCGCAAGCCTTTCTCGGTCGGCGCGCTGTACTTGTCTTTTCCGTCCTCCGCGCTGAATTGCAGCGACAGGCGGTCCATCGGGGACCAGTCGGCGGAAACCTTCACCTTGTCGCGTTTGCGATCCATAAAGATAAACGGAAAGATCGCGGTGCGGTTGAATATGGCGGCGTCCGACACCGCCGTGGTGCCGGTTGCCGGGAGAGCGTTGGGTTTCAGCCAGGACGATCCGTCACGTTCGCTATGGACGTAACTGATCGCACCGCCAAAAGTCTCCGTCATGGCGCGTCGCAACTCGCCGCGATAGCTCGTTTCATGGGTTTTCGCGCGCAGCCCCGAAATGCCCGCGACGCTGTCTCCCTGGCAATTGCCGTCCCCCAGATCGATGCACTCGGGACTTGAGAGTTGACCGCGGTCCAGCGCCTCGTATTCAACGCCCAGGGTCCCGCGAAAGTTTGCCGGCAGCTGATAAGTCCCTTCCAGTTTGCCGGAGGTTTTCTTCAACGAATAAGTGCCGTTGGTATACCGGTTCGTTCCTTCTATGTTGTAGAGAGCGAGCGGTGACTCGTCCTTTCTGTCCTCGTAACGCACGTTGGCGATGAGCGAGAGTTTCGGCATGGGACGCGCGGTCAACCCGAGCTGGGCAAGCGTGGTATTGACGACCCCGCCGTAGTTGCTGACGCCTGGCGGGCCATCGGTGAAACCGTTACTGGCGAAGTCATCCTTTTGGGTGGCATGGGTGTAGGCAAGCTTGAAGTTCGCGCGCGTCGTCGGCGTGAAGGCGTAGTTGCCGGAGACATAAAACTGGTGCGCCTGGTTGTCGGGAGGCAGCGCCATGGGCAACTGCAGGATGTTCCGAAGCCCGGGTGTCAGAGGCACACTCCCGTCTGCGCCCATTGGATTGCCGAGAGGGTTATTCAGGTTTCCTATCACCGTTGGGTTCAAGCTGCCGTTGTGGTTGTTGTAGAACGATCCGTAATATCCCGCGGTGACGGCGAACTTGTCGCCAATGTAATTCAGTTTCGCCTCAAACTGGCGGGTCGTGGAGTCGATCGGCTCGGGCAGAAGCAGGAGCGCCCATTGATTGGCGCCCGCGGCCAACGCGGTGCAGATAGGCGGCGGCGCCGCGCCCGACGGGCATGTAAAGCCTTTTCCGAATATGCGCGCGCCGTCCTTGTCTTCGTTCTTGAAGGTGGCCTCGAACATGAGGTTAGGCGTAATCCATTTTTCACCGCCCAGGCTCACGGCCTTGCGTTCGGTCTTCAAATCCAGGTCCGACCCGGTTCCGGGCACCGGCAGGAGCGAGACGACAGGCGCAGTCGTTCCGGCGCCTTGAAGGCTGGTGTTGATTGTGCGCGGGTAATAACGGACCAATCCGCTGTATTCGCCGTAGTATTTCCAATCTCCCTGACGCTGCTGAAGGAAGCGCACTTCGCGAGTGTCGAGGCCCAGGTCACGGCCCTCGAAGATGGTCCAGGTGCCTGTCGGGTCGTCTCGTCTTATGACGTCCAGGTCCAGCAGCAGATAGGCGTCGTCCTTGCGCAAGCCGTTGTATTGGCCGAACAGCGAGCGAGTCTTGCTATCGCCGCTCACAACGGCCGCCCCTACGCTTACTGCTGTAGTGTCAGGCTTGGTAAGTCGCGCTACATCGTCGTCTGCTGCGTGCGCCACGCCGAAGACCGCGGGTACGATAAGCGCAATGACTTTCCTGCTGAAGCCGAATTGTCGATCATGTGTGCCCATCACAGTCTCCGTCACCTAACGGTAGTTGAATTGCGGCGTCGGATTGGTGGTGCTGGGATTGTTGGTCCCATGAACCTGCGTATGGCAGTTCAGACAACCCCGAGCCATGGTGTAGTTGATTCCGGACTTCCCGCTCGTGATGCCGCTGAGAAGCGAAGAGGGCTGACCCTGCCCGCGCAACTGCGCGATGTTTCCGCCGTGCGGCGTGTGGCACTGGTGGCACAGGAAGGGCGGCCGTGCCTTCAGCAGATTTTCCGCGGTCGTGCCATGGGGATTATGGCAATTCGAACAGTCTTCGGCGACCGGCTCGTGGGTGTGCACGAACGGTCCACGCTTCTCCATGTGGCAGGTGTAGCAAGTCTCGTTCACGCTATCGCGCTTCATGAGCTTCGGTCCGACGGAGCCGTGCGGATTGTGGCAATCGCTGCAACCCATCTTGCCTTCGGGTATCGGGTGATGCGAGGGCTTGCTGATCTGCGTGCGCTGTTCCTTGTGGCAGGTGAAGCACACATCGGGCTGGGTGCGTTTGTCGCGCAC
>Ga0193751_1001238_pt1 | contig 16704 bp, 15 predicted proteins | sample L1c2metaG_FD_143050 | JGI IMG/M metagenome (GOLD analysis project Ga0193751, IMG submission 143050) | Soil microbial communities from a riparian zone of the East river system, Colorado, United States - L1c2 | ecosystem: Environmental > Terrestrial > Soil > Riparian zone | place: USA: East River... | reverse complement strand
GCGCTCAATCACTTCCTGTACATAATTTGGCAGGTGCATCGGATGCCCATTGCGCCGCGTCCACGCCTCCTGCGCGGTGATCGCGATTCCTTCCTCCACCGTCGCCGGATAGTGCGTGCGAATCTCCGAGCCGATACGGTCCTTGAGTGGCGTAATGATTTTGCCGCGCGCCGTGTAGTCTTCCGGATTTGCGCTGAATACGAGCGCAACATCCAACGGCAGCCGGATCGGATACCCTTTAATCTGCACGTCGCCTTCCTGCATGATGTTGAACAAACCAACCTGAATCTTTCCCGCGAGATCAGGCAATTCGTTGATCGCGAAGATGCCGCGATTGGCACGCGGCAGCAAGCCGTAATGCACCGTCAATTCGCTCGATAGTTCGTGGCCTCCACGCGCCGCCTTAATAGGATCGATGTCCCCAATCAAATCGGCAATCGTCACGTCTGGTGTTGCCAGTTTCTCCACATAACGATCATCGGGCGATAGGTAAGCGATCGGCGAGTCCTCTCCCAGTCGCGCAACTTCTTCGCGGCAACGCCGGCAGATTGGCGAGTAAGGATTATCATGAACTTCACACCCCGCGAGATACGGCATGTGAGGATCGAGCAGCGTCGTCAGTGCGCGAAGAATGCGGCTCTTCGCCTGCCCGCGCAGTCCAAGCAAAATAAAATTATGCCGGGAAAGGATCGCGTTGATGATCTGCGGCACGACCGTGTCGTCGTAGCCAACGATCCCGGGGAACACCGAAGCGTCGCCATTGGTTCGCAGCCGGCTCGTCAAGTTCTCGCGCAATTCGTCCTTGACGCGGCGCGTGCGCAAACGCTCTTCGGAGAAAATGCTGCGGCGCAGTTCACCCAGTGTGCGCGGAAGACTACTCATGAAAAGAACCCCCACAAACAAACTTTCCCAGATTATACGCGCCGCGGCCACGCAGCGTTGCACGCGGTGGCCGCGTGATTCCCATGCTGGTCGTGGGATCTACGTAGATAGGATGCGCTTTGCGAACTCTGCGATTCCTCTGCGTGCTCAGCGGTTAAAGTCTTTTACCGCAAAGTCCGCGAAGAAATTCCGCTGAGGACGCAAAGACACGCAACCGTTACAGGCTCCCCAATTACGATCCACTCGCCGCACGTTCACCGCGCGTGGCCGTTACCTCCAGCCTTCTCGCGAGTCTTTGCCGCACGCCGAAGATTCGGAACTATGCTTTCCAGATAGGTCGCCACTGCCTGGATGCGTTCGTTCTCCGATCGCATCGCCAGCAGCTTCTGTTTGAAATCCAGATCGAGAGGCAGGGATCCCGCCAGATAAAAAGAGAGTGCACTTTGATCGGCAGCGGACAGATCTTGCACAGCTCCAGCAAGCGACAGAATTTCAAAATGAACCCGGATCGCCCGCGCTCTATCCTCTTGGGCAGCAGAACCACCTTCATCCGGTACCAGCAAAACTTCCGCCTGCAGGAACGAACGTTGCCGGTTCAGTTCAAGCACTTCGAAACGCTCGCGGCCCTCCGCGATCAGATCCAACCGTCCGTCCGGATACTCCTTGGTAACGCTGCCAATGTCCGCGGTGCATCCAATTTCGGCGATGCCCTCGTCGACGGCCCGCACCACCCCGAAGGGCGCGTTGTTTGCGCGGCACTCCCCGATCATTTCTTTATAGCGCGGCTCGAAAATGTGCAAGGGCAACGGAGCCCCGGGAAGCAGGACGACGTCGAGGGGGAACAAGGGAAGAAGTGCCACGGACTCTCCAATGCCGGGCGAGCACAACCGAGCGGTTGTTCGATTGTATGCCCGATTGTACGACATAGGTCCGAGAGTCCGCGGCGCATCTTGACTTGCCCGTGCGGCGGACGATACAACGCGAGCATGGAACTCGCCGGGAAAGTAGTAGTGATCACAGGCGCTTCGATGGGAATCGGTGAGGCCATCGCCAAAGTGTTCGCGCAGGAAGAAGCGAACGTGATCCTGTTATCGCGCGATGCGGGACGAGCCGAGGCCGCCCGCGCGCGCATCGGTTATTCTGAACGCACCATCGCGCTTTCCTGTGACGTACGGCATTCCGAGGAGATTGATCGCGTCCTAGGACTGACTCTGCATCACTTCAAGCGCATCGATGTCTGGATCAACAACGCCGGGCACGGCCTGCTCGATTCAGTAGCGGAGGTGGACATCGCGGCCTGCCACGAACTGTTCGAGACCAACTTTTTCGGCGCGCTTTCCTCCATGCAGGCGGTCATCCCAATAATGCGCCAGCAGGGCGGCGGCACCATCATCAACATTTCCAGCGTTGCCGGCCACATTCCGCTGCCGTTTCACGCGGCCTACAGCGCCACCAAGTTCGCCCTGAATGCTATCGGCAAGGCCGCCGGAGTCGAATTGAAGAAGGACGGCATCCACGTACTGACCGTTTGTCCTGGCTATGTGCGTACAGCCTTCGGCGAAAACGCTGTGCGAGGAAGCGAAATGAAAAAAGTCCGTCCGAGTTCGGTGCGAGGCATCAGCGCTGAGCGCGTCGCCCGCGCCACTTTGCGGGGATACTTGAAGCAAAAGCGGGAAGTCATCGTTCCGTGGACCATGCACGTGCCCGTGAAACTCTATCAACTCTTCCCGAGCCTGGTGGAGTGGGGAATGGGCAGCATGGTGAAGTAGCGCGTTAGGCGATTCGTTCATCCTAACTCGGTCAGCATCGCTTCCATCTCCGATTGCGCGTGCAGATTCCCGGTGCGCCGTGCCGAAGCGATGCCGTCTTGCAACATCTTCTTCGCCTCGTCGACTCGCTCCGCCCGTACCAGGGTTTGTGCCGCCATGAAATATCCCGCAGTGTATTCCGGATGGCTCTCCAGCAGAATTGAAAACTCTGCCAGCGCTCGGTCGAAGTCGCCCTGCTTGGAATATTCCATGGCGAGCCCGTAACGCGCGAACGCGTCCTTTGGATTTTCCGTCAGAACTTCGTTGAGTGTGGCGATGCGGTCCATAGTTATCGAAGAAACTCCCTGCTGACGAGATTACTACAACCGCCGCGGCATGGCGCATAACCTGTTCGAAAGAAGGCCTACGACCCGACGGAACTGGCCAGACCTGCTTCCACTGATTACAATTGCCACTCCCAACAATTCCAGACTGCGAGATCAGCGAATGGCTTGTCCTTATTTCATGCCCGTGGCGAAACTGGATAATGGCAACTGGCCGCATCCGGCAAGGCTTCCTCTGGGCCTTGGATGGAGCGGCCACTGCACGGCTCCCCGGCACGAAGGCGAAACTCCTGCGCAAGATGTTCTGGAAGAATTCTGCAATCTTGGATGCGCCAGTGGTTGTGGCTGGGCGCCGACGGAACGCCTTTGGGATGCGGTACGATTCGCGGTTTCTGCTCCGCAGGGTCGGAACCGTGCAGAAGGTGTCGCGGACGGCTCCCCCCGCGTCCTCCTTCTTCGCTACGTTTGCGAACGGAATCACAGGCCCGTCGCACATGGCGATGTGGAATTTGACTTGTCGCGAACAACTTGGGTGCGCCGGCACGACGACGCGCGGATCCAGAAGATGGCGGAGTGTTTTCTGGAGTCGTATCTGAAGAAGAAACCTCGAGAAACCGAATCTTAAAACCCATCGCACAACAGATCTGAGACCTAGCAAGAAGGGAAGACAACCATGACAGACGCTTCGCTCTCGCCGCGACCGGTGCGGGATTCGCAATCCGAGATGGCCGAAATCGTGTTGCCCAACGACGCCAACCCTCTCGCTGCCCTGCTCGGCGGGCGATTGATGCACTGGATCGATCTTGCCGGGGCCATGGCCGCGCACCGGCACTCCCGCAACTACGTCGTGACCGCCTCCGTCGATCATATCGACTTCCTGGTCCCGGTCCGGGTCGGAGATCTCGTCATCCTGCGTTCGTCGGTCAACCGCGTTTTCCACTCGTCCATGGAGGTTGGCGTGAAAGTCTTCGTGGAAAACTACATTGCCGACACGGCACATCACGTGGCGTCCGCTTATCTGACGTTTGTGGCCATTGATGGCGCAGGCAAGCACCTGAAGGTCGCACCCGTAATTCCCGAGACCGAGGAGCAGCAGCGCCGCTACGACGACGCCGGACGACGCCGCGAGAACCGGCGCTCCGAAATTGATCGGCGGCGCAAGGCGCGTTGATGTTCGTCGAGAAATCCTTGTACCGCGTGGAAGCGCCGACCATATGTTTCATTTTGTTTTTGATACCCTGCCGCCAAAATCTTTGGTTTCTTCCAGTTACGGCGAAGAGGTATGCTTCGCTCGGCGTAAAATCTTGAGCCGCCAAGACTTGCACGTAAAATATTGCGGAATAAAGAGTTAGCTGCGGATTGCAGCCGGGCGTTGTGGTCTTTCCGTCGAGGGTGCTTGCGCGCATGTCCCGATTCTGCGCTTTGCGTTTTCCTCAGTAAAGGTCGTTCGTCACATCAAGCCGATTTCTTCTGTGGAAAAAAATTGGGGGCACACACAGGCGTCAATCAAGAATAGTCCACCGACTCCCCAGCTGGCTACGATTCACCTCAAAAAAGTCCGGCCACGGATTTTCACGGATCGGCACGGATCTGAATTTACTGAAAATGCGTGTGATCCGTGGCTGAGAGCATTAATCTTTCTCTGCCCTGCGGCGTGGAATTTTCTTTAATCGCGGCATTGTGCCTTCCAGGGACGCCAGTCTGCGAGCGCTTTCCCGCTCGAGGAGAGCTTTGAGCGCTTCCCGAAGCAATGCCGTTTTTTCCGCCACCCCGGTAAACTCCTGGGCCGTACGCACGAGATCATCGTCCAGTACAACCGTGGTTCTCATGGAAGCTCCATACACGGATTATGGCATCAAATGATGCTCATGTTTGAGAACGCCTTGCCGTTCCAGTTCTCTGCCGTGCTGATAGGGATCCTTCGACTCCGAACCTGTTCCGCTTTGCGGAACAGGTTCTGCGCTCAGGATGACAGAGCTATGGAAGACAGTGCTACCGTTGTCGCTGGTGAGCGCCGCCACGCTCGGGATTGCGGGGGTAATCCGCCTGTATAATGGACGTTAGGGCTCCGCCTCATTTTCGCAATTCATATCTGGAGTGTGATTCTTTGAACGCACATATGCCGCATCAGCATGGAGGGCCGGCGCCGCAGGGGCCGCAGCCGTTGCCGGGGGTGGACGCCATCATCGCGGTCGGGTCGGGGAAGGGCGGCGTCGGCAAGACGACGCTGTCGGTGAACCTGGCGGTGGCTCTGGTTAAGATGGGACACAGAGTCGGGTTGCTCGACGCGGACGTGTACGGTCCCAACGTCCCGCTTATGTTAGGGGTCAATGCGCAGCCGCGGATGGTTGGCGAGAACCGGATTGAGCCGCTGCAGGCTTTTGGCCTGAAAGTGATTTCTGTTGGGTTTCTCAATCCCGGCGACAAGCCGGTCATCTGGCGTGGGCCCATGCTGCACCAAATCATTCGCCAGTTTCTGGGTTTGGTGGAGTGGGGACAGCTCGACTATCTCATTGTCGATCTGCCGCCGGGGACTGGAGACATCGCGCTCTCGCTGGTGCAGACCGTGCCGCTGACGGGCGCGGTGGTGGTTTCTACTCCTTCTGACGTCTCGCTGCAGGACGCGCGCAAGGCCATCGAAATGTTTCGCCAGATGAAGGTCGACATCGTCGGCGTGGTGGAGAACATGAGCTATTTCACTTGCCCACACTGCCAGCATGAAGTGGATATCTTCTCCCGTGGCGGCGCGGAGAAAATGGCTGAGCGATTTGATGTTTCCTTTCTCGGCGCCATCGCACTGGACCCGGAGGTGCGCAAGTCGGGTGACGGGGGCACGCCGGTGGTGTTGGAAGGCGAGAACTCGCCGCATGCAAAGTCTATTTTTGAATTCGCACGAAACGTTGTGAAGCGCACGGACGAAATTAAGGCCAACGCGCCAGCCAGCGTGATTCAGATTCAGTGATTTCTCGACCGCGGCCGCCGATGTTTTGTCATCCTGAAGCGGGCGCAGTTTGCCGCTGAAGGACCTGAGCAACTGGCTGCGGAGTGCATAGGTCCTTCGCGGCCAAAAACGCCGCTCAGGATGACAAGCTTGAATTCGCGATGACAACTTTTAAATTTGTGACACTCTGAATCGCGCCAAACGCCAAATGGCATGTGGTTCGCGTCCGTTCAGAATCAACTCCGACACCATCTCCCCGATCGCTGGGCCGTGCTTGAAGCCATGGCCGGAGCCGCCGCCGACGATCCATACATTCTCCATTTCCGGATGACGGTCGATGATGAAGTGGCTGTCGGGAGTCTGCTCGTACTGGCAAACCCGAGTCTCCAGGAGGGGCGCGCCTTTCAGGGCGGGGAAGCGAAAGCCTAGATATTTGCGAATGTCTATTAGCGTCTCCTGACTAATCACGCGCTCGCCATCCGTAGGATCGAAGGCGGGTCCGCGGGTGTCGTCCGCGATCTTGAATCCACGCCGGCCGCTGCCGGGAATTCCATAACGAAAGCGGCCGCGGTGATCAGCCCACACGGGCATGTGCGCGTCAGTGAAGCGATCATCCCCCGCCGGAGTGCCAAAGAAAAAAACATCCTGCTTGGTAGGCTGCACCGTGGCACCGATGGTTTGAGGGAATAACTTCCCCAGCCACGGCCCGCAGGCGAATACGTAACCGTCGGCCTTCAGCCGGGAGCCATCGGATAACGCAAGCGTGCGCAGCGGCCCACTCTCTAGCCCGTCGCCCAGGACCGCAAGCTGCCGGTACGTGCCTCCCGCCGCAACGAAAGCCTCGACCACTGCCTGGCAGCTTGCGCGCGCATCCAGATATCCGCAGTCCGGCTCGAAAATTCCCCAGTGAATCCCTTCAAAGTGAATCTGCGGCCAGCGCTTCTTCAGTTGCGATGCCGAAAGTTCCTGAAACTTGATCTTCGACGTGCGCAGCATTTTCACGGATCCCGTTTCGAACGCGTCGTCCTCATGCTCATGCTCATTCCGCCTCGAAGCCATCCACAGCACGCCCGTGCGGTGCAGAAATTGCCGCTTCCACCGCCGCTCGTACTTCTTCCAGAGCTTGAGAGCGCGGGCGGCCATCTCCGTATATGGCTGATCGGGGCCGTAGGTGCCGCGCATGACCCGCGTCTCCCCGCCCGAAGATGCGCGCGAATTCCCCGGTCCCCACGCGTCGAGCAGCGTAACTCGAGCCCCCCGCTCCACTAAATGCAGCGCAGTCCATCCGCCGAAGGCTCCGGCGCCCACCACTGCGATGTGAGGCTTGGATTTCATCACGGTCGGACCATCATAAGCTTTACTAACAAAAGCTTTTAACCGCGGAGATCGCGGAGAAATGCCGCAGAGGACGCAAAGAGGAACTATTCCGGTTCGCCCTTCTTCGCGATCTTTATCTTTGCGGCATTTCTTTGCGATCTCAGCGGTTAAAGGCTTTGCCCTGAACCCTTCTGAATCTTGACAGTCCAGCCTCGCATTCCTAAAATCCGACAAGAACGGGACTTTGGTCCGAAAGCCAACCTTCTGCATCTAAAGATAGTTAGGTAGAATGAATCGGAAGCAGTTTCTCCCCCCGGCCTCCGGTGCCGCTTGGACTGAGACAACTGACAGAACTGTATATGCCCGCTGACCCCAATATCGGGAATCGCGAACGCGAAATCCTGACCGCCATCGTGGAGACTTTCATCACCACGGGTGAGCCGGTCGGTTCGCGCACGCTCGCGCGTTCGAATCGCGAAGGGCTGAGTCCCGCGTCGATCCGCAACGTGATGGCCGATCTATCCGACGCCGGCTTCCTCGAGCAGCCGCACGCCTCCGCCGGGCGTGTGCCCACCACCGAGGCTTATCGGTATTACGTGGAGCAGATCTCCGGGACGGCCCGTTTGGCGCCGCAGGAAGAGACCATGATCTCCGATTCGCTCGCCGGCATCACCGACGTGCAGGAGTTCATGGAGCGTACCTCGCGAGTCCTCTCGCTGATTTCGCGCAACGTGGGCGTGACCGTGGCCACGCGTGGCCCGAAGAACGCGCTGGAGCACGTTTATTTCTCGCGCCTCGGGGATCAGAAAGTACTGGCGGTACTGGTGACGCGTTCCGGGCTGGTGCGCGATCGCGTGCTGCGTCTTGATCTGTCGCAGTCTGAACTGGACCTTGCCGCCCGCTACATCAACGAAAATTTCCGCGGCTGGACCATGGAATCGATGCGCACCGAACTCGCTCGCCGCCTGGAGCAGGAGCGGAGCGAATATGACCGCCTCATGCACTCGATCGAGCAGCTCTATAAGCAGGGCGCGCTTGCCGCGGAGCAGGGCTCGCAAGTCGTCTTCGTAGAAGGAGCGTCGAACCTGATCGCGGGCGATCACGACCGGCAGCGTTTGCAGGAGATGCTCAAGACGCTAGAGGAAAAAGAAAAAGTCGTCCAATTGCTTGGAGCCTACCTCGACGTAAAGCAGGAGGCGGTCCGCGTCGTAATCGGGCTCGACCAGGCTCTTCCCTCGATGCAGAATTTTGTATTGATTGGAGCGCCCGCCCACGCTGGCAACGAAGTCATGGGTTCGCTGGCCGTGATTGGGCCAACCCGCATGGATTATCAGCATACGATCACGGCGGTCTCGTATATCGCGCGCTTATTCGACAAGATCTTGAATGAATCGGACTAATACTTGAATGAATCGGATCGATGAACAGGTTGTTATGAAGAAAGCAAACGGAAAATCGGAATCGGAAATGGCTGGGCTCGATCTGGAACACGAACTTCCTCCTGCGGACGGGGATGAGCGCCCCTCGCAAGCCACCAGCGGAACTGCGTCGGAGGCAGCGTCCGGTCTCGAAACAGAACTGCAACGGCTGAAGGTCGAGCGCGACTCCTTGCTTGACCGGCTGGCGCGCGCCCAAGCCGAGTTCGAAAATGCCCGCCGGCGCGCCGCCAAGGAACAGCAGGACTTCCGCGACTACGCCGCCGCAGATGCGATTAAGTCCTTGCTGCCAATCGTCGATAGCTTCGAGCGCGCCTTGCAAGTCAAGTCGGATCCGGGCGACTTCCGCAGCGGAGTTGAACTCATCTACAAGCAGTTGCAGGACGCGCTGGGGAAACTTGGAGTGAGGGCCATTCCTGCGAAGGGCGAGCCCTTCGATCCGCATGTTCATGAGGCGATCGAAATGGTGGAAACCTCCGACGCGCCCGACCACGAAGTCATTGAAGAATTGCAGCGCGGCTACAAAATGAAAGATCGCTTGCTGCGTCCCGCGATGGTTAAGGTCGCCAAGAATCCCTGAAAATTAGGACGGCTCGAACCACACAACGACGCGGCCCCGGCGTGGGCACAATTTTTGTTTAGGAGAAAAAGTTTACTCTGACCACGAACGCAAAACGCGACTATTACGAGGTGCTGGGCGTGACCCGCACGGTGACGGAGGTTGAGCTTAAGAGCGCCTATCGCAAACTGGCTCTGCAGTTTCATCCCGACCGCAATCCTAATAATCCCGACGCGGAAGAGAAATTCAAGGAAGTCAGTGAAGCTTATGCGGTGCTTGCCGACGGCGACAAGCGCGCCGTCTACGACCGCTACGGCCATGCCGGCCTTGGCGGCGGCGCAGGGCAAGCCGCGGGCTTTGATCCCACAGTCTTTCAGGATTTCAGTGACATCTTTGGCGAGTTCTTCGGTTTCGGCGACATGTTCGGGGGCGCCACTGGCGGCGGGCGCCGTCGCAGCCGCGTGCAGCGCGGCGCCGACCTCCGCGAAGATTTAACTCTGGAGTTCGAGCAGGCCTTTTTCGGCACCGAGGCTCAAGTTACTGTACGCCGTCACGAAGCGTGCGAAGACTGCCGCGGTTCAGGATCGGCTCCGGGGAAGGCAGCAACGACTTGCCGCTCCTGCAACGGACGCGGCCAGGTTCGCTATCAGCAGGGATTTTTCAGCATCGCCCGCACTTGTCCGACGTGCCAGGGTTCCGGCACCGTGATTACCGACCCTTGCGCGAAGTGCAAAGGCGAAGGACGCATTCTGCGACAGCGTACCGTCGACGCTAAGGTTCCTGCCGGTGTTGAAGACGGAACCCGCATTCGCTTTTCCGGCGCAGGAGAAGTCGGCGCCTTCGGCGGTCCTGCCGGAGACTTATATGTCGTGCTGCACGTGAAAGAGCATCCTTTCTTCGCCCGTGAAGGCAACGACCTGCACTGCGTGGTTCCGATCTCAGTGGCCCAAGCTGCCATGGGTGCGGAGGTTAAGGTGCCCACTATGGACGGCGAGCACACGCTGAAAATTCCCGATGGCACACAGCCCGGCTCGGTGTTTCGTATTAGAAATAAGGGCGTGCCCGTATTGAACGGACACAGTAAAGGCGATCTCTATGTCGAAGTTCGTGTGCAGGTCCCGACCAAGCTGAACAAGCGCCAGAAAGAATTGCTGCAAGAACTCGACGCGCTCTCGAAGGTCGACAATCAACCCATGCTGCGTTCGCTGCTCGGCAAAATGAAGGATATGTTCGGCTAAGCTTATCCGTTCGAATGGTCGGGTCAGCCGCGAAGCGGCGAAAGAATGCAGCCCACGGCGGAAGCCGTGGGTTTTGTGCGCAAACGAATAACAAGCCCCGAAGGGGCGTAAGAAAAGCGTTCACGCATACTCTCATGACTCGCCGCCGATGGATCGCCGATGAAGTCTCCGCTACCCATGCCGCTATCACCGGCGCTCACGCCGATCATCTGATCCGAGTTCTCCGCGCCCGCGTGGGCCAGGAATTCGACATCGCCACGGGCGCCGTCGTGCACCGCGGAAGGATCGTGACAATCAAAGAGGGACGAGTTGAATTCGAACTAGGAGAAGAAGTTTCCACGTCATCGGCAGTTGCGCTCACACTTCTGCTCGCCGTCTTCAAATTCGACCGCATGGAGTGGGCGATCGAGAAATGCACCGAACTGGGCGTGACTCGAATCGTGCCCGTAATCGCGCGCCGCACCGACGCGCACCTGGCTTCAGCCGCAGCCAAACGCGCCGAACGCTGGCGCAGAATCGCGCTTCAGGCGGCGGAGCAATCACGCCGCATAACTCCGCCTGAGATCGTTGATCCAATCAAACTGCCGGATGCGGTGACTCTAACCGCGTCGTCGCGAATTGTGTTGGCAGAATCCGAACAGGAAACCTTACTTCGCGCCATCGTCACTTCGCATTCCGCCGTAGAGATCGTTCTTGCGATTGGTCCGGAAGGTGGTTGGACACAAGAAGAATTAGAGCTATTCCAAACGGCCGGTTGGATCTCGGCGTCGTTGGGCAACACGATCCTACGAGCCGAAACCGCCGCCATCGCCGCCACCGCGATCACAATCTCGGAACTCAGCTGAGTAGCGCCGCCGCCCCGGCGGCTGTCCGGCGGGCGTCCCCCGCCCGCCGCGCTGTCAGCACACAAAAACGGGAGGGTTTAAGACGTCCGCGTTTGAGTCGAACAACTAGGGACTTCGACGTGATAAGCCTGCCGCGTCGGGCAAGTGATATCCTGCTCCCAATGTCTTCGAAGTCGATTCGCCATCCCTCTGCCTTCATTCCTGACGATCGTCAGCGCGAAGCCATCGAGCACGTTCACGGGCCGATGCTGGTGGTCGCTGGCGCCGGAACGGGCAAGACCTCCGTCCTCACCCACCGCATTGAACGTCTGGTGCGCGAGGGCCACGCTTATCCTCACGAAATTCTCGCCCTCACCTACACCAAGAATGCTGCCAATGAAATGCGCGACCGCGTGCGCCGGTTGCTCGGCGGCAAAGAAGTGAATGCTGCCACCTTCCACGACTATTGCCTCGACATGCTGAAGCGCGTCCACCAGGATTTCGGCGTCCTCGATAACAAAGATCTCTGGATCTACCTGCGCCGCCGCATTCGCGAGCTGCATCTCGAACACTACGTCCGCGCCGCCAATGTAGCCCAGTTCCTGAACGACTTGCTGGATTTCGTCAGCCGCTGCCACGACGAACTGGTCACGCCCGAAAAGTACGCCCAATATGTCGAACGTCTGGTGCGCAAAGAAGTTCCCATCCCCCGCGTCGTGAAATCCAAGAACGTCCTTGACGACGCCGAGGTTCTCGGCCGCTGCCGCGAGATCGCCCGCGTATTCACCACCATGGAGCGCTGGCTCGCGGAAGAAAATCTGGGCACCTTCAGCCACATGATCACCCGCGCGCACGCCCTGCTGCACCGTGACGCGGATATTCTGGCCGAGGCGCGTTCCCGCGCCCGCTTCATCCTCGCCGACGAATTTCAGGACGCCAACTTCGCCCAGATCCAGATTCTGGCCCGCCTCGCGGGAACGGACGGCAACATCTTCGCGGTGGGAGACCCCGATCAGTCTATCTATCGCTTTCGTGGGGCCTCTAGCGCGGCCTTCGAACTATTCAATCGACACTTTCCCCATGCCAAACGCGTAATACTCGAAAAGAATCGCCGCTCGACCACGCCCATCCTCCGCAGCGCCTTTGCCCTCATTGACAAGAATCCGCCTGTCTTCTCCACTCAACCCGACGCCACTCAATCTGCCTATAAGCGCATCCCCCTCCAGTCCGCGCGCGAGGAGGAAGCCGCGAAAGCGGGAACACAACTACTCAGCCCGAAGGTTTCGGCGGTGGTTCTCACCACCAAAGACACGGAAGGTCCAGACGTAGTCGGCTTCATTCGCGACGCGCAACGAAAGTCCAGGGGTAGCTGGTCCGACTTCGGCATTCTGTATCGCTCTCACTACCACCGTGACGACGTTGTACACGAATTGGCCGAAGCAGGGATCCCCTTCGTTATCGAGAGCATGGACATTTCCGACACTCCCGAGGCTCGCGACCTGTTTGCCTGTCTCAACGCGGTCGTATCGTCCGGCGATGACGTCAGTCTGTTTCGCGTGGCGGCCCTGCCGCTCTTCCGCGTGGATCCAGAGCAGCTACGCCAGGTGATGCGATCGATTGCCCGGGATAATCGGGAGGGCCAGGTCGTCCCGCTGTTCGCTGCTCTCGACCGAGTCGACGGCGGCGCCGAGGTTCTGGCTGCATTACGGCGCACTCGCGAAGAAATCCGCCGCAGGGAAGCAAAGGCCCGCGCCGCCCTCGACGTCATCGTAAAGCAGTTTGAACTGGATGTGACATCCCCAATTCTTCAGGCCGCGCTTCACTTCGTAGACGAGTGGGAAAAGAAAAAGGTCAACAAGACGACGGAATTGGAAGAACTGGTCGACTATCTCGCACTTTTCCGTGAGGCTGGTGGAGTGATTCCTCTGGAAGCACAAGAAATCGAAAATGCTGTCCGCTTGATGACCGTGCACGGCGCCAAAGGTCTGGAGTTCCCGCACGTCTTCATTCTCCGCGCCAATGCCAATTCGTTTCCCTGTTCGTACCGGGAAACTGTGGTCGCCTTCCCCAAAGAACTGCGTGACCCCGATTCAGTCACTGAGGCGGACGACCCGACGCTGCACAAAGAGGAAGAGCGCCGCCTGTTTTATGTCGCCATGACCCGCGCCCGTGATTCGCTGCACATCTACTCCAAGCAGGGAAAGGGCAAGCTCAACAAGAATCCGGACGGCTACATGCGGGAATTGATCGAGGACAAGAGCCTTGCCCCCTGGCTGACGACTATTCCTGCCCGCGGCACGCAGACGAGCCTCGATATCTTTGCCGAAGCGTCGCTGGCGTATCCCGCGGAATCGCAAACGAATGTTTGGTTCGAACTCCCGGTGCTCGCCGGTTTGCATACCCGGCTGAGCGCGTCCGCGGTCGATACCTATGAGCGTTGCGGATTGCAGTTCAAACTTGACCGCGACTGGCGATTGTCGGCCAAGCCGGCGGCCGCGATGCAATACGGCGCCGCCATCCATCGCATCCTCAAAACTTATTTCGATTCCGTCAACCTCGGTCGCGCAAAGACGGACGACGAATTGATTGACCTGTTTCGTCTCGACCTGGCTGAGGCCAAGATTCAGGAACCCTACCAGCATGAGCTCTACGAGAATCAGGGTGTCGCTCAACTGCGCGAATTCCTCGCCGCCGCCAGAACTCTTCCTTTGGCGCAAGTGCTGCACACGGAACAGTCCTTTGAGATTCGCGTCGGCCCCACATCAGTTGTGGGACGCATCGATCGCATCGATCGCCGTCCCAACGGAAGCGTGGCCATCATCGACTACAAAACCGGAAAAGCTCGCGACCAGGAAAACGCCGACGAGAGTCTGCAGTTATCCCTCTACGCCATCGCCGCCAAAGAGAAGTGGGGTTACACGGTGGGCGCGCTGATTTTTTACAACCTGGAAGAGAACGTTGCCGTCGCTACGACGCGCAACGAGGCACAACTTCTCGGCGCCCGCAGTCGCGTGGAAGCTGCGGCTCAGGGAATCGCGGATGGAAAGTTCGTAGCGAAACCGGGCATGCACTGCAATTTCTGCGCGTACCGGAGTCTGTGTCCTGAGAAGGAGAAGCGGATTCCACATCGAGTGGAGAGTGTCGCAGGACGGCCCAATTAATTGGATGTCTGGAACTATTCGATCGCAAAAAAACTTAGGGGACGCTCTTCAGCGTCCCCTTTTTGACTTCGTACCGAACTGTCTTAGTGCTTCTTTTTCTTCTTTGCCTTTTTCTTGGTTGCCATTGTTCCTATTCTCCCTTCCATTTTTCATGGAAAACATTGCAGCGGTCTTCTACTGCAACTAGTTGATGTATAGAGTTAAAGAAAAATGAAGTCAAGAAAAAAATGACGATCGAACTTCGCAAGTTGTGACACCAAAGTCACGACGAGAGAGTTTTCGGAAGCAAAAGTCAAGAAGTTTTTCAAGGAGCGCATCGAATCGTTCTCGATTTTCCTTTCGCCAACGCGGTTGCAACTCATTTTTCTCTCGGCACTGATCATGCGAATCGAATCCGTCTGTGCCGCACAGCGATCTATCGAGCACAGGGCGTCGCGACGTATTCCCCGGCTCCTGCATCTATAATGAAGATTGCGAAATCTTCGCGGGAGCTTGATTCATGGCCTCTTTTGACGATGTAGTCATCATCTCCGGCTGCCGCACAGCGGTGGGAAAGTTTCAAGGCAGCCTCTCCGATCTCAGTGCGCCGCAACTCGGCGCCATCGTTGTCCGCGAGGCGGTCAAGCGCGCCGGCGTCGAGGTTGCGCAGATTGACGAGTGCATCATGGGCAACGTCGTCTCCGCCGGACTCGGTCAGAATCCCGCGCGGCAGGCCGCCATCTATGGCGGACTCTCTCCCGCGACAGGTGCCATGACAATCAACAAGGTCTGCGGCTCGGGATTGAAATCCGTTGCGCTGGCGGCGCAAGCGGTGCAGACGGGAAACAGTTCCATCGTCGTCGCCGGCGGAATGGAGTCCATGACCAACGCTCCCTATCTTCTGCCGCAAGCGCGCAAAGGTTACCGTCTTGGCAACGCGCAGATCGTGGACTCCATGGTCCACGATGGCCTTTGGGACATTTTCAACGACTACCACATGGGCATCACCGGCGAGAACGTCGCCGAGAAATACGGCATCACCCGCGAAGAACAAGATCAGTTCGCCCTGAACTCCCACCGCAAGGCGCTCTCCGCCATGAAAGAGTGCCGCTTCAAGTCGCAGATCGTTCCAGTTGAGATTCCCGCGAAGAAAAAGGGCGCACCTCCCACAATTTTCGAGAAAGACGAGAGCCCGCGCGAAGACACTACCATCGAAGTGCTGCGCTCGCTCAAACCGGCCTTCAAGAAAGATGGAACGGTTACCGCCGGCAACGCGCCCGGCGTGAACGACGGTGCGGCCGCCCTGGTTGTCACCAGCGCGAAGCGCGCCAGCGAACTCGGCGCGAACCCCATGGTTCGTATCGTGGCCCAGGCGACCAGCGGCGTCGAACCGAAATGGGTCATGATGGCTCCGGTCGGAGCGGTCCGCAGCATCTGGGAGAAGACGGGCTGGAAAAATGAAGACGTCGATCTCTACGAACTCAACGAAGCTTTCTCGGTCCAGGCGCTGGGCGTGATGCGCGAACTGAATCTGAATCCCGAGAAGGTGAACGTAAACGGCGGAGCTGTGGCCATCGGCCACCCGATTGGCGCCAGCGGCGCGCGCGTCCTGGTGACGCTGATCTATGAAATGATTCGCCGCGATGTCAAACGCGGCATTGCCGCTCTCTGTTTAGGCGGAGGGAACGCCGTAGCCATGGCAGTGGAGCGCTAGAAGTTCAGGTAACGGCAGCAACGGCTCACCCCGCTGGCGAGACCGGCAGTGTCACCGTGAACACCGCCCCGCCATCAGGCGCATTGGCCGCTTCCACGCTCCCATTGTGCTCTTTCATCACCGACTTGCAAATGCTCAGCCCCAATCCGGTACCGCGCCCGGGACGCTTTGTCGTGTAGAACGGATCGAAGATGCTGGCCAAGATTTCCTTCGGAATTCCGGGACCGTCGTCGTGGAAGCTGACCCAAACCGAATCCTCTGCTTTGCCCAAACGAATTCGCAGCGTCCCTTTATCCCGGACCTCTCGGATCGCATGCTCGGCATTCAAAATCAAATTCAGAAAGACCTGCATCAGCTGGTGCGGATCGCCCAGTGCGTAAGGCACTCCGGCCTCTTTCAGAAAGTCCACCGTAATGTTGTTCTTGCGCAACGAGTAAGCGTGCAAGTTCAAGGTTCGCTCGACAACCTCAGCCAAATTGATCCGGCTTTTGCCGGGAGCCGGTGGGCGCGAGAAATAAGTCAGATTCTGTACGATCTCGGCCGCGCGTCGCGCTTGCTGCT
>Ga0193751_1001237_pt1 | contig 16707 bp, 20 predicted proteins | sample L1c2metaG_FD_143050 | JGI IMG/M metagenome (GOLD analysis project Ga0193751, IMG submission 143050) | Soil microbial communities from a riparian zone of the East river system, Colorado, United States - L1c2 | ecosystem: Environmental > Terrestrial > Soil > Riparian zone | place: USA: East River... | reverse complement strand
CGAATGGTAGCCGCGCGCCTACCATCGCTCGCCGTGAGCGGGTTGCGACGTCCCCCGATCGGCGTCGCCGCATTCCTGGTGGTCGTGGCCGTCCTCGCCGGGTTCCGACTGCTGGGCATCTATCCCTGGAACGAGTACGTCTTCGATCTCCACGCCTACTGGATCACACGCGACGGCGTCGATTACGCCGCCCGATCGCCCGGGCCGGCCGGCACGTATCTCTACTCCCCCGCCTTCGCCCAGCTGATCCGGCCGCTCACGATCCTGCCGCTGCCGGTCTTCGCCGCGATCTGGACATCGATCGGTGCGGCGCTGCTCCTGTGGCTGACGGGGCGCCGGGTGCTGTGGTTCGCGGTGCTGCCGCCGGTCCTCCTGACGCTCGTCCAGGGCCAGCTCGACCTCGCCTACGCAGTGGTGGCTGTCGTGGGGCTGCGCTGGCCGGCCGCGTGGGCCTTGCCGCTGCTGACCAAGGTCACGCCGGGGATCGGGGTCGTGTGGTTCCTCGTCCGCCGCGAGTGGCGGTCATTCGCGATCGCCGTGGGCGCGACCGCGGTCATCGTCTTCGTGTCGTTCGCGCTGGATCCGGGGGCCTGGTCGGGCTGGGTCTCGCTGCTGCTGCGGACGCAGGGTCCGGTGAGCGACCGGAACCTCGTCTACGTCCCGATCCCGCTGCTCGTCCGGGTGCCGTTCGGGCTGCTGACGATCGTTTGGGGCGCGTGGACGAATCGGCGTTGGACGATCCCCGTCGCGATGGTCCTGGCGATGCCGATCCTGTGGTTGAACGGCCCGACGATCCTCGTCGCGATCTGGCCGATGGTCGCCGGAGGCGCCGACTCGCCGGCCGGTCGATGGCTCAGGTCACGCTCGACCGGCTCAGCGGGCTGATTTGAGCTTCCGCCAACCACCAGCGCGGTTGTTGGCGATGATCTCGCGGAACATCGCCAGCAGGGGGCGCCGCGGCACGGATTCGCCCTCCCCCACGCCGACGGTTCGGGCGGACTGGTTGTCGTGGCCGGCCGTAATGATCCCGTCCGGGTCCGGCACGATCGCGCCGTCGTAGAGGAAGACGTTCACGTGATCCTTCGCCGCCAGCAGGGCGCAGATGTTGCCCTCCAGGACGAAGTACGGCTGGACCGAGCGCTTGATGGTCTCGACGACCTCGGGATCGGCCTCGTGGACGAGGTCTCGGACGTCGCGACAGATGGCCTGCTGCCACTCAGGCAGGGCATCGATGTAGGCGTCGACGCGCGGATCTCTTGGGTAGCTCACGAGGCCGCCAAGCCTGCCACGGCCGGCGGCCTCGTGCAGTAACGGCGCCTTCGAGCGGCGCCGCTCACCTGCCTACTTGCCGAGGACCCTGTCGGCCTTCCGGTCGATCTTCTTCTCATCCGCGGCCGTGAGCCGGCCGGCGTTCTGCTGCTGCGAGGCCCGGGCCTTGGCGTTGCGCGCGTGGGCCTTGTCGGGCATCGGGTACTTGTGCTCCTCGGGGAGCCCGAACTTCGAGTCCGGCAGCGAGTCGCGCTTCTTCTCGGTGAGCTTGGCCATGGTGTCCTCCTGCTGCGTACGTCAGGACTACCGCCTCGGGCGTCAGCCGAAGGCCGGGCAGTTGGCGGGTGGCGTTGCAGCAGCGTGAAGATCGGGATGGCTGCGAGAATCCGCGCACCAAGGATCCCAGGCACACGCTGCCCACCACGACAGGAGCACCCCATGGAACTTCGCGCGAAGCCACCGACCGAGAAGGCCGGCCGCGATCAGTTCACCGGCGATGTCTGGTTGGATCTCATCGTCCGAGGTGAGGAACCGTCCCGAATCCGCGTGAGCGTCGTCCGGTTTGCGCCGGGCGCCAGGAACGCGTGGCACGCCCACACGATGGGTCAGACGCTGCATGTCACCGACGGCATCGGACGGACCCAATCGCGCGGCGGCGAGGTCGTCGAGATCCGGGCCGGGGACACGGTCTCCGTTCCGCCCCGCGAGTGGCACTGGCACGGCGCCGCGCCGGAGCACTTCATGACCCACCTCGCCATCTCGGAGTCGCCAGGCGACGGGCGGGCCGAGTCGGAGTGGGCCGACCTCGTGACGGACGCCGAGTACCTCGCGGCGCCGGCGCCGCGCCCCACGCCGACGCGATGAGCGGCGCGGCTCCGTCGAACCTCCGCGGTTCCGGGGCCGTACTGGTCATGTGCGAGCTGTCGACCCTCGGGCCTTCGGGCGCCGACTGCCAATCATCGTGGCGATGGCAGCGTTCGTCTCCGGTTGCGTCATCAATGGTGGAACCAATGGACCGTCACCCTCCGCGAGCGGCGAACCCACCAGTGCGCCGGCATCCGCGCCTCCGACGCCGGCCGTGACGCTCGGTCCCGAGCCGTCCCTGCCTGCCGGCACGATGCGGACCGACTCGTTCGGCATCGTCCAGGTGTGGGTCCCGGGCGGGTCGTTCCGGATGGGCTCGACGGACGCCGAGCTCGCGGCGATCCGCGGTGCCACGCCATCGGCGCCGGCGTGGATCGGGGGTGAGCTGCCGAGCGAGCAGCCGCCCCATGAGGTCACGATCTCGCGCGGCTTCTGGCTCGACCGCGACGAAGTGACCAACCAGGCCTTCCAGGCCTTCGTCGACGCGGGCGGCTACGGCAACCAGTCCCTCTGGTCGGACGCAGGCTGGGCGTGGCTCCAGGCGGCCGTCCCGGGCACGGTTCCACGGCCGTGCAGCTCCCTCGCCGCCGAGCAACCGCGCGCCTGCATCACCTGGTTCGAAGCGGAGGCCTACGCCCACTGGCGAGGTGGCCGGCTCCCGAGCGAGGCCGAATGGGAATACGCGGCCCGCGGACCGACGAGCCGGATCTATCCGTGGGGCAACGATTGGGACCCAACCCGCTGCAATGTGGAGGGTTCCGTCGGGACGACCGCCGTTGGAAGCTTCGCCACGGGCGGGAGCTGGGTTGGCGCGACCGACCTCGCGGGCAATGTCATGGAGTGGGTCGCCGACTGGCTCGATCCCGCGTACTACGCGACCTCGCCCTCCATCGACCCGACCGGGCCGGCGAGCGGCGCGACGAAGGTCGAGAAGGGCGGCTGGTGGGGCAGCAACGAGTTCGTTGCCCGGGCCGCCTATCGCCATTTCGAGGACCCGCCCGACTACCAGGACCATCACATCGGCTTCCGGATCGTCACGCCGTAGGGGTTGCCGGACGCGGATTGCCTGAGGCGCCATCCTCGCCTGCGCGGCGCGACGCCCGCGTTCGCCGGAGCCGACGACTGAAGCACGTTGCGTCGTTCGGGCCCTGCCGAGGCTAACCTCGAGACATGGCAACGCTGCGGATGGACAACGTTCTCATCGTCGTCGACGACCTGGAGGCTGCCAAAGCGTTCTTCGCCGAGCTCGGGATGGAGCTGGAAGGCGAAACGACGGTTGAAGGGCCCTGGGTGGACCACACCATCGGGCTCGAGGACGTCCGTGCCGACATTGCCCTGATGCGGACCCCGGATGGCGACGGCAAGGTCGAGCTCACGAAGTACCACTCGCCGCCGGCGGTCAGAGCCGAGCCGCAAAACGCCCCGGCGAACACGCTGGGCATCCGCCGCATCATGTTCACCGTCGACGACATCGACGACGTCGTTGCCCGCCTGCGACGCCACGGTGCCGAGCTCGTCGACGAGATCGTGGAGTACCAGGACATCTATCGGCTCTGCTTCATGCGTGGTCCCGAGGGCATCATGATCGGACTGGCCGAGTCGCTGACGAAAGCGTCCTGAGGGGCTGAAGACCGAGAGGCGACCCGGAGCGATGCCAGGGTGACCGGCGTTGTTCTGGCGCCCCCGGACGGATTCGAACCGCCGACGCCGGCCTTAGGACGGCCGCGCTCTATCCACTGAGCTACGGGGGCGCGCGGCCCGATCCTACCGCACGAGCATCGGGTCCCCCGGGCGCGCGCGGCTCGGCGAGGCGCCTCCGGAGTAGCATCGAGGACGTGACCGCTCCCCTCCCCGATCTCCTCATCTACACCCGCGCGGGCTGCCATCTGTGCGAGGAGGCGCGGGACGCGATCCAGAGCGCGCTCGAGGACCGAGCCGCGCGAGGGCTCCCTAACCCGAGAGTCGTCGAGCTCGACATCGAGGCGGACCCCGACCTCCATCGGCGGTACCTGGAGCGAATCCCGGTCGTCGAGATCGATGGACGGCGGCTCGAGCTCCTGGTGACCGCGAGCAAGGTCCGGCGGATGCTCGCCGACGTCTTCGACACCGCCACGACGGTCTGAGCGCTTGGCGCGTCGTCGGCGAGGACCGAAGTGAACGGCGAGCTGTCGATCGCGGTGGCGATCGGCGCCGGGCTGTTGAGCTTCCTCTCGCCGTGCGTGCTGCCACTCGTCCCGGCCTACATCGGCCAGCTCTCGGCAGTCGCGGTGGTTGGTCGCGCGGAGGCGGGCGTGGATGGCGACACCGTCGGATTGTCGCGCTGGCTCGCGGTCCGCCACGCGATTGCCTATGTCGCCGGCTTCGGGCTCGTCTTCACGCTCCTGGGCCTGACCGCGACCTACGTCGCCGGTCCGCTCGTCGACTACCTGCCGCTCCTGCGGCAGCTCGGCGGGGTGGTCCTGATCGTTCTGGGCCTGAACCTCGCGGGCGTGCTACGGATCCCGGCACTCGACCGGACATGGCGGCCGCTCGAGGCCGGCGCGGCTGGATCGCTGGCCACGACGACCGGCACGGTCGCACTGAGCATGTCCGGGGCCGGTTCGGCCGGCGGCTCGGGCGGCCCGGCGGGGCCTTCGTTCGCCGAACGCCTCGGTGGCCGGATCGTCGGGACACGGGGCGGCTGGCTCGCGTCGTTCGGGCTGGGCGCGATCTTCGCCATCGGCTGGACGCCCTGCATCGGCGTCATCCTCGGCGGGATCCTGACCCTCGCCGCGACCAGCGGCTCGACCCTCCAGGGCGGGCTCCTCCTCGTCGCCTACACCGCCGGGCTCGGCATCCCGTTCCTCGCGATCGCTGCGGTGTACGACCGGGCGCCCGGACTCCTCGGCCCGCTGCTCCGGCATGGCCGGCTCGTCTCGGCCATCGGCGGGGCGCTCGTCGTCGCGATCGGCGTCGCGATGCTCTTCGACTGGCTGGCCCTGCTGCCGCGGTATTTCCAGTTCAACAGCGCGATCTGATGGCGGACGAACCCGGGCGGCCGAGGGGCGCGACCCAGATCGGCCCGATGCGCCGCACCGAGGCGCCCGATCCCGGGCCGCCACCACCCGAGGAGGTCGCCCCGCCCCGAGTGGCGCGGGGACGCGGCGTCGGACCCTTCAGCCTCCGCCAGGTCACGCTTGCGATCGGCGTGGTGGCGATCGGCGCGGTCCTGCTCACGCTGTCCGTTCAGCCCCTCGGGTCGATCAATCCCGGCCTCCCGGTCCCGGAGCCGAGCGCCTATCTCCTCGGCAACCCGATTCCCGGCCTCAACCCCGGTGATGCCGCGCCGGAGCTGGCCGGCACGCACGCCGACGGGAGCGCGTGGCAGCTCACCGACCTGAACGGCAATCCAATTCGTCTCGCCGATCTGCGAGGCAAGGTCGTGTGGCTCAACTTCTGGACGTCCTGGTGCTCGCCGTGCCAGGCCGAGACACCGCTGCTCCGGAGCATGGACCAGACGTATCGGAGCCAAGGTCTCGCACTCATCGGGGTCCAGGTCCAACAGACGGTCGCTGACGGCAAGCGCTACGCCCAGACCTACAACCTGGGATACACGATCGGGGCCGACGTCTCGGCCGACGCCTACCGAACGTACAAGGCGTTCGCCCTGCCGACGCACTTCTTCATCGACCAGCACGGCATCGTCCGGTTGGTCGTCAACGGCCCGCTCGACGTTGCGTCGGCAACGGCCATCGTGCGGTCTCTGCTGGGGCTGCCGCCCTTGCCGCCACCCTCGAACCTATCGCCCGGCCCGTCCTGATCGGCCGGCGCCATCGAAATGTCGATCTCGGCTGGATCCGAGCGTCGACTCAGCGAGTGGCCGTGGACGCCACCGATCGACGAGGAGCCGCGATGCGCTACGTGATGCTCACCTTCCCGGGCCGGCCGCACACCGACTGGTGGGAGCACGCGACGAGCGACCAGAAGCGGACCGAGATCGAGGCGATCGAAGCGTGGTTCCGGACCCACGCGGCGCTCGGCCGGATCAAGGGCGGCGCGGAGCTCGGTGACGCGAAGACGGCGAAGACGATTCGCCGACGGATCGTCACCGATGGCCCGTTCCTCGAGACGAAGGAGGTCATCGGCGGCTTCATCGTCATCGAGGCGCCCGACGAGGCCGCCGCGATCGAGATCGCCTCGGGCTGGCCGAGCCTCGCCTGGGAGGACGACGCGGTCGAGCTGCGCCCCGAGGGCGAGACGTCGGCCGGTTAGTACGGCGGGGCGGGGCTCGGCGGGCCTGCCTGTCGCGAACCGACTCCCCGCGAGGCTACGCGCCGCGAGGCTACGTGGCACGGGTCAGCGACCACGTTTCTGTCGGACCCTTGCCCTTGAGGTCGATCGAGCCTCGTCGTTCGAGACCGAACCGGCCTTCGAGGCCACGGGCCACCTCGTTCGAGACGAGGATCTGGCCGGGCTCCGCCGCGACCTCGAGGCGACTCGCCACGTTCACCGTGTCGCCCCACACGTCGTAGGCGAACTTCGTGGTCCCGATGACGCCCGCCGCGATGGGTCCGCGATGCAGCCCGATCCGGATTTGCCACTCGTCACCGATGCCCTCGGTCGTCCCGATCGCGTCGAGCATGCCTAGAGCCGTCTCGGCGGCGGCCGAGACGTGGTCGGTCGCGCTGCCCGGCAGCCCGCCGATGACGAGGTAGGCGTCCCCGACCGTCTTGATCTTCTCGACACCGGTGGCGTCGCAGACGGCATCGAACGAGGAAAAGAGTCGGTTGAGCTCCTGGATGAGCTGCGGCGCCGGGGTGCGCGACGAGATCTGGGTGAACGACACGACGTCGCCGAAGAGGACGGTCACGTCGTCGTGGCGGTCGGCAATGACGGTCTCGCCTGCCGTGAGCCGGTCGATCACGCGCTGCGGCAGCACGTTCAGCAGGAGCCGCTGCGACTTCGCCCGCTCGTCCTCGAGCTCGCGCACGAGCTTCGACAGGAGCACCGAGGTCGAGTCCTGGAACGCCTCGGCCTGCCGGACGTTGTCCTCGAGGCGCTTGAGACGGCGGGTGAGAATCCGGTTCTCGCGATCCAGGCCCTTGAGCGGGTCGAGCGGCTCGTGCGGGTCGGTCACGCGGGGTTCGAGCCGAGGAGGACCGCGACCATCGTCTCGTTGTGGAACCGCGACAGGTCCGCGGAGGACATCGGCGCGATCTCGCCGAGGCAATAGAAGCCCGCGACCGGCATGTCGGCGCCGAGCATCTCGCGCGCCATCTCGATCTCGTGAGAGGCCCTCGTGCCGAGCACGAACTTCCGGACGGCGCACGAGAAGAGCAGCGCCGCCTCGGGTTGCGCGCCATCGGGGAATGCCGCCATCGCCTCCGAGATCGCGTCGCCGGTACCGACGAAGATGTCATCGATCCCGGCCACGGTGAGCTGGACGGTGGACCCGGTGGGGATGCCGCCGAAGAACGTCACCGAGCCGTTCTCGCGGTCGTGGCCGGTCGGCGTGCGCAGATAGAACCGCTCGCTGCCCGGCTCGTAGACCGCGAGCGGGTTCGCCGTCGCAGGCTCGCGCAGCCCGAGATAGCGCTCGTAGAAGTCGATCGCGGGGCTCCCGTCGATCTCCTGGACCGCCTCCGGGGTGGCGCTCGTGACCATGCCCCGCGGCCCCACCGAGTGCCACCCGGTGTCCACCCCGAACGAGAACGCCAGCGGCCCGGAGAACAGCAGGATCGCCAGCGCGTCCTCGGCGACCGCATCGCCGAGGAATTGGCGGCTCAGCTGACCCTGCGCGGCACCGAAGGCGTCCTCGGGTGCGCCCCCGCCGCCGAGGATCGGGATGCCGGGTCCGAGGGCCTGGCGGACCGCCGCGAGCACCACGTTGATGTCGAGCAGCCCGACGCGCGGCAGGACGAGGCACAGCGTCGGGCCGAGCGTCGTCTTCGAGCGCGCCTGCCCGACGGCCTCGTCCGCCGCCGCCTGCGGATCAGCCCTCAGGTTTCGGCCGAGCCCGGCCGTGATCTCGACGACATCCGAAGCAAAGAGCGCGAGCTCGATCGAGTCTTCCTGGAAGCCCATGACCGACGACATCTCGCCGGCCGTCGTCGATCCGGCGAGCTCGATGCCGGGGTATCGGGCGCGGACCGCCTCGACGAGTCGCTCGTGGTCCTGGTCCCAGGCGCTGAACAAGAGGCCGGCCTTCGGCGTGGCCCCGCGGAGCGCGGCGTCGCAGGCGGCGAACACCGCCTCGAGCGCGACCTCGACGTCCACGTCGTCGCTGTGGTCGACCGCCATCCGGAACATCGCCGGAGCGTACCCCTCCGCGCGGTGAAGGGCGGCGGGAGTGGCGGGTTAATGCGCCGAGTCGGGCTCCAGATCGCGCAATCGAAGGGCGATCGATTCGAGGATGGTCATCCGGATCGCTGGGAACTTGTCCAACAGCGAGTGGAACTCGCGATGGCCGAGGACCAACAGTCGACAGTCGGTGAGCGCCGTCCCGCCCGCGCTCCGAGGTCGCTCGGTGATCAATGCGATGTCGCCGAAGAATTCGCCCGGTCCCATCGTTCGAATCGTCCGCCCGCCGCGGTCGATGTTGACCTGGCCATCGAGGATCAGGAAGAACTCGCTCCCGATCGAGCCCTCGCGCATCAGCACCCGACCAGCCGGCACATCGATCTCGTCGGCGAGATGCTCGACTTGCTCGAGCTCCCTGCGAGTCAGCCCGGCCAGGAACGGGGAGCGCTTCAGCAGCTCCAGCTTCTCGTCGGTCCCAGTTGCCATAGCCCTCTCCTCGTGATGAGGCCATCCCGGTCCCGGCAGCATAGCCCGCTGCCGGTCTCGGGCGACGGCAAACCAGGGCTCAGATCGGATCGAAGCGGTAGCGATCCCGATCCGGCGTCAGCCGGCCAGTCGGCGTCTTCGGCTCGTGGCTGAGGACGATGAGCCAGTCCTCTCCCGCCGCGCGGGCGAACAGCTCGCCCTTGACCTCGACCGAGTCCAGCGGAAAGTCGTCGAAACTGGTCACCCAGCGCGGGTTCGCGCTCCAGGGCCGCATCCCGAGGTCGCCGAAGAACGCCAGGGTGCGGGCGGCGTCGCCCGAGCCCCGCACGACGATCGCCTGGTGGCCGGCGCTGTGGCCGCCCGTCCGGCGCACGCTCACGCCAGGCAGCAGCTCGACCTCGCCGTCGACCCAGCCGGCCTCGCCCCACTCGCGCACGAGGCGGATCTCGGGCTGGTCGTATGACGCGACGATCCGGGCGTTGCCGTCGAGGGCGATCTCCCACTCAGCCCGCTGGGCCACGATGCGGGCCCGCGGAAACGCCTTCGCACCGTCGGATCGAAGCAGGCCGCCGGCATGGTCGAAGTGCAGGTGGCTCAGCGCGACGACATCAACTGTTGCCGGGTCGAATCCGGCCGCCTCCATCGCGGGCGCAATCGGCGTCCCCTGGTAGGCGCGCATCTCGCGAACCTTGTCGGTCACCCGCTCGCCGATGCCCGTCTCGATGAGGACCCGCCCGGCGGGCGTCTCGACGAGGAGGCAATTGAGGGCCTGGAGCAGCCGGTGATCGCGATCGATCTCGTCGGTCACGAGGCGATCCCAGAGGATCCGGGGCACCGGCCCGAACAGGGCGCCCGCATCGGAGCGGAAGGTCCCGGCCTGGATCAGGGCGACCTTCGTGCCGCCGCCGAGATCGGCCGACCAGTCGGCCGCGTCGTTCAGGCCCATCGAGCCTCAGCCCTTGCCGCGTGCAGCCTTCGCGGCGGCCTCGTTGCCGTTAGCGCCACCCGCGGCGGCCTCGATGCCGTTGGCGCCACCCGCGGCATTCGCCGCGTTCGCGCTGCCCGACGTGCCCGAGAAGTCGCGGTGGAACGCCGAGGCCGTGGGCTCGGACTGGCCCTGGTACTTCGAGCCGAGGTCCTTGGAGCCGTAGGGCCGGTCCACCGGGCTCGACATCTTGAAGAAGCTGATCTGGCCGATCTTCATGCCGGTGTAGAGGGCGATCGGCAGGTTGGCGACGTTCGACAGCTCGAGCGTCAGGTTGCCCTTCCAGCCCGGATCGACATAGCCCGCCGTCGAGTGGATCAGGAGCCCCAGGCGGCCGAGCGAGCTCTTCCCTTCGAGTCTGGCGACGAGATCGATCGGCAGCTCGACCCACTCGAGCGTCTGGCCGAGCACGAACTCGCCCGGATGGAGGATGAACGGCTCGTCGTCCGCGATCGTCAGGAGCTCGGTGAGGTCCGGCTGCGGGGCGCGGACGTCGATGAACGCGTAGCGGTTGTTGCGGAAGACCCGGAACCGGCGATCGAGATGGAGATCCACCGAGGACGGCTGGAGATTCCTCGGGTCGTAGGGCTTGATGACGACCGCGCCGGCCTCGATCGACGCCCGAATATCGCGGTCCGACAGCACGCTCATGTCGTTCGGATGATCGCATGCGCGGCTGCGCGGCGGGTCATGAACCGCACGCCATCAGGCCCGAGGTCCACCCAGAGCTGCGCATCGCCGGGCCATGGACGCGTGCCAGTCAGAGCCGCGAGCGCATCCTCGGGATGCGCGGGGTAGGAGACATCCAGTTGGCCGCCGAACTCACGTCGGATGTCGCGCGTCGCGCGGGTCGATCGGACGATCAGCAGTCGCGACGTCGTCGAGATCTGCCCGAGGCGCTCGTATCCCTCCCATGAATTGAGGGACGCCGCCTTGTCCGCGGACCATCGAATCAACTGTTCCAGCCGCGGGAGCGTCAACTGGATCTCGACGGCCACGAGACAGGCGGTCGTCGGATCATGCAGCACGACATCGATCCAGCCGCGGGCCGGACGCCGGACGGCGACCTCGGTGTAGGCACGCCAGCGAGGGTGCACGATGCCGAGGAGGGCTTCGAGGATCCGCGCCTGGTGCCGATCCCGGATCGCGGGGCCGGTGTTGGGATAGAGGTGGGCGACGAAATCGGCCCCAAGCCCTCCAGCCAGACGCGCGTATGCCTCGATGGTTGGCGTGGCCGTCGCGTCCTCGATGCGGGTGAGGTAGGTCGGGTCGACCCCTGCGGCCGTGCCGAGCGCCGTGCGAGTCAGCCCGGCGTCCTCGCGTAACCGTCGCACGTCTTCACCGAGCGTCCGGTACAGCCGAGCCGTCGCGCGACGCACCTGTGCGAGCGAGCGGGCCGATGCCATGGCTCAACGGAACCAGACCCCGGTCATCCGCGGCTTATCGAGACCCGACTCCCAGTCGGGACTGCGTAGCCGATGTCGACGATCCCCGACTAGCAGTCGAGATCCGGCCATCCTGCCTCCAGTCGAGGCGGATCCCCTCTCGAGATCCCGACCAGCGGGCCGGATGTACGCCTGGTCCTGTCAGGGTCCCGACCGCTGGTCGGGTCGCTGCCTACCGCCTCGACCGCAGACTTGGCGCCGAGACTAGCGGCCGGGGGCCTTGGGGCCCTTCTGGTCGTAGAGGCTGTCGACCTCGCGCTTGAGGTCCTCGAGGTCCTCGAAGCTCTGGTAGACGCTCGCAAAGCGGATGTAGGCGATGTGGTCGAGCTCGCGGAGCTTGGCCATGGCGAGCTGGCCGACGCGGGAGCTCGGGACCTCGGTCATGCCCTCGGAGCGGAGCTGGGCCTCGATCGCATCGGCGGCCTGTTCAGCCGCATCGTCGGGAACCGGGCGTCGAGTCAGCGCCTTTCGGAGCCCGCTCACGAGCTTGGCTCGGTCCCATTCCTGGCGGGCGCCATCGCTCTTCAGGATGACGAGGCGCGCCGCCTCAACTCGCTCGTACGTGGTGAATCGGGTGTTGCAGACATTGCACTCGCGGCGGCGGCGGATCGTCGCCGAGTCGTCGAGGTCTCGCGAGTCGACGACGCGGGAGTCCCGTTCGCCACAGGCTGGACATCGCATCCGGTCTCGCTCCTCCTCACCACCACTAGGGGTTGTGGTGTGCGGGCATGATACCACTAGATACGGCCCCGGCGAGCCTCTCGGAGCGACATCGACACCCGCTGTCGATCGGGGCGTCAGAGAGGCCGTGACGATGCCAACCGTTCGACTGCTCGCCGCTCTTGTCGTTCTGGCCGCCAGCGTGGCCCTCGGGGCCTGCAACTGGAGTGACTCCAACGGAGGCCCGGTCGGGAATTCCAGCCCGCCGCCGCCCTCGCAGAGCGCCGCGACGGAGCCACCCGCTCTCTCCGCTGCGCCGAGCCCGATGCTCACGCTGGCGCCGACGCCGGGGACGACGGCGATCGTCTACTACGAGGCGACGAAAAATGCCGAGGGCGGCCATGGTGGCCCGCCCCTCCTGGACCTGCCCGCCTCGATTGCCATCGATTACACGGTGAACGGGACGTGCGAATTCACGATCGGCGTCTTCCATGGCGTCCCGGACAACGGCATCGCCGCAGCGAAGCTCGCGATGAGGGTTACGGGACACACGACATCGGGCACGTGGCCGGTGTCGCTCGTTCCCGGCAGGTATTACGTCAATCCGGGCGAGGCCGTCGGCTGCACGTTCAACGTGCGGGTCTACGGCACCTGACCCAGAGCGCCCCCAGACGCCGTCGGCTGGTTCAGCCCTTCCGGGCCTCGAGCTCGGCCAGGAGCGCCTTCCCGACCTCGAACAGGTCGCCGACGACCACCATGTCGGCGAAGTCCGCGATCGGGGCGTCCGGGTCGCGATTGACCGCGATGATCGTGCCCGCGGTCTGCATCCCGACCTTGTGCTGGATCGCGCCCGAGATGCCCATCGCCAAGTACAGCTGCGGCTTCACGATCTTGCCCGTCTGGCCGATCTGCTGGGCGTACGGGACCCAGCCGGCGTCCACGGCGGCCCGCGTGGCCCCGACCGCTCCGCCGAGCCGATCGGCGAGCTGCTGCATGAGCTCGAAGCCATCCGGCCCGCCGACGCCACGGCCGCCCGCGACGATGATCCGGGCGTCGTCGATCGAGACGGCTGCTCCGGACTCCTCGAGTCGATCGACGACCTTCACCGCCGGGACGCCGGCAGCGCCACTCGCCGCCACCTTTTCGACCTTGCCGGCGCTCGCCGCGGGTTCCGCCGTCGTGACGTTCGGGCGGACCGTGACGATCTTCCAGCCCTTGTAGGCGAAGGTCGAGGTCGTGATCAGCTTGCCGCCGAAGACGCCCATCTCCACGGAGGCAGCGCCGTCCGCCCAGCTCACCGCGGTGGCGTTGACGAGCACGGCGCCATCGAGCAGGGCGAGGAGGGTCCCGGCTACGTCGCGACCATCCGGGCCGGCCCCGGCGAGGACGGTCCCGGGCGGTTCGTCCTTGAGAGCCGCGGCGATCCGTGCCGCCGCGGGCTGGCCCCAGGCGTGGTCCTTGAGCGCCGGGTCCGAGATCGCGATGACCCGCGGCAGGAACGTCGCGAGCTCCTTCGCCGCGGCCGTTGCGTCAGGCGCAACGACGATGCCGGCCGCATCGCCGGCGCCCGCGTCGGCGAGGGCACGCGCCAGCGTGGCGAGCTCGCCGGAGCTTTTCGCGAGGGAGCCGTCGGGGTTCGTCTCGGCGACGACCCAGACGCCGCCCTTGCCGGCCTTCCCGGCCTTACCGGTCTTGCCGGCCCGAGCCTCCGCGGAGGCGCCCCCCGCCCCGGCGCCCCCGCCGGCCTTGCCCGCGGACGCTGCCATCAGATGAGCCTCCGCTCGGCGAGGAGAGCCACGATCTCTTTCGCGGCGTCCGCCGGCGCACCCCGGACGACCTTTGCCGCAGCGCGAGCGGGCGGTGTCCGCTTGCCGGTGACGGTCGTTCGTGAGGCGCTGCCGCCCACCGCCCCGTCACCCGCACTGCCGCCGCCCTCCGTCGAGAGCCCGAGATCGGCAACCGCGCGCTGCGCGACCTCCTTCGATCGGGCGGCCATGATCCCCTTGAGCGATGGGTAGCGCGGCGTCCCGAGGAGCTGCGTCCCCACGATGAGCGCCGGCATCGTTGTCTCGAGGACGTCGAAGCCCGTTGGGCTGATGCGCCGGACCCGGACCGTGCCGGCGTCGGGGTTCGGCTCGATCTTCGCGGCAGACGACAGGTACGGCAGCTTCAGCAGCGTGGCCACCGCCGCGCTGACGACGCCACCGACGCCATCGGACGTGTCGAAGCCCGCGAGGACGAGGTCGAACTCGACCTCCTTGAGCGCGGCGGCGAGGACCCGCGCGGTTGACCACGCGTCGGAGCCCCCTAGCGCGGGATCCGTCACCAGCAGACCCCGGGTAGCACCCATGGCGAGGCCCTTCCGGAGCGTCTCCGCGCCGCTCGCGGGCGCCATGGCGACGAGCGTGACCTCGCCACCGTGGGCCTCGACCAGCTGGAGCGCCGCCTCGAGCGTGTATTCGTCGTTGCCGTTGATGACGTTCGGAGCGGCCGATCGGTCGAGGCGGTTGTCGGATCCGAGGCGCTCCGCGGCGGCCGCGGGATCCGGCACGGGCTTGGCGAGGACGACGATCTTCACGACTCGGTCCCCTCGTTCCCCTCGTTGCCCTCAATGCGCGCCGCCGGCTTGCCGAGCAGCGCCCGAGCGATGACGAGCCGCTGGATCTGCTGGGTGCCCTCGTAGAGCTGGGTGATCTTGGCGTCGCGCATCATCCGCTCGACCGGGAAGTCGTCCGTGTAGCCATAGCCGCCGAAGACCTGGACCGCGTCGGTCGTCACGGCCATCGCCGCGTCACCTGCGACGAGCTTGGCGATCGATGCCCAGCGAGCCGCCTGCGGCCCGCCGGCCTCGACCTCGACGCAGGCCTTGTAGGTCAGCTGACGGGCGGCCTCGGTGCGAGCGTCCATATCGGCGAGCATCGCCTGGATCATCTGGAAGTCGCCGATTCGCTGCCCGAACTGCTTGCGATCCTTGGCATACGCCACCGCGGCATCCAGGGCGCCCTGGGCGATCCCGACCGCCTGGGCCGCGATGCCGGGCCGCGAGCGGTCGAACGTGCCCATCGCGAGCTTCCAGCCATCGCCTTCCTCGCCGATCCGGTTGGCGGCGGGAACGCGCATCCGATCGAAGCTCAGCTCGGCCGTGGGGCTGCCCCGGATCCCGAGCTTGTGCTCGAGGCGAACCACGGAGAAGCCGGGGGTCGGGACCTCGACTGCGAAGCAGCTCAGCCGCCGGCTCGTCTTGGCCTCGGGGTCGGTGACCGCGAACACGGTGACGATGTCGGCCACGCTGCCGTTGGTGATGAAGCGCTTGCCACCGTCGATGACGTAGTCGTCCCCGTCGCGCACGGCGCGGGTGCGGGCAGCTGCGGCGTCCGACCCGGCCTCCGGCTCGGTCAGGGCGAACGCGATGAGCCTCTTGCCCGAGGCAAGATCCGGGATGAGCCGCGCCTGCTGCTCCTCGGTCCCGCTGAGCAGGAGTGGCAGCGACCCGAGGCCCTGGACGCTCAGGATCAGGCTCGAGGTGACGCAGGCGCGCGCGATCTGCTCGATCGCGATGCACTGCGTGAGCAGGTCCGCGCCGACACCGCCATACGCCTCGGGGAACGGCAGGGCGAGGACGTCGTGGCGCGCGAGGAGCTGGCGGATGTCCTCAGGGAACTCGCCGCTGCGATCGATCTCGGCGGCCCGCGGCACGATCTGCTCGTCGGCGAGCTCACGCAGGGTGTCGCGCAGGAGGATCTGGTCCTCGGTGAGGCGATACGCCCCGGTCCCAGCGGTCGATGCAGTCGCCGTGCCGGTCACGGCGGCCATGCTACCCGCTACCGCAGAACCGGCGGGTACCGCCGAGCAAGGAGCTACTGCAGAACGGGCAGCGCCCGGCCGGCGGGCTGCGTCGGGGCGAGCGAATCGGCGAGGAGCTCGGCGATGTCGATGGCCTTCACCGCCCCGCCGACGTTCTCGTCGGCGGCCTCGAGGCCGTCCTTCAGCATCGTCATGCAGAACGGGCACTCCGTCGCGACGGCTTCGGCCCCGGTGGCGAGCGCCTGCGCCGTCCGGGACTCGTTGATTCGCGTGCCGCGGGTCTCCTCCATCCACATCCGGCCACCGCCGGCGCCGCAGCAGAACGTCTGGCGGCCGCGGTTCTCCATCTCCCGCAGCTCGAGGCCCGGCACCGAGGCGAGGACGTCACGCGGCTCCTGGATGACGCCGTTGTAGCGGGTCAGGTAGCACGAGTCGTGGAGCGTCACGGATCGCGCGGCGCCCCCCTCGAGCACCCGCAGCCGGCCACTGCCGATGAGCTCCTTGAGGTACGCCGAGTGATGGATGATCCGGAACTGGCCGCCGAGCTGGCCGTACTCGTTACCGATCGAGTTGAAGCAGTGGGGGCACGCGGTGACGATCGTCCGCTCTCCCATCTGGTAGCGGTTGAGGGTCTCGATGTTGCCCGTGGCGAGCATCTGGTAGACGTAGTCGTTGCCCATCCGCCGGGCCGGATCGCCGGTGCACGATTCCTCCTGCCCGAGGATCGCGAATCGCACGCCTGCCGCGTTGAGGCACGTCGCGAACGCCCGGGCGACCTTGCGGTTCCGGTCGTCGAACGCCGCCGCGCAGCCGACCCAGTACAGGACGTCCACCTCGCCGAGGCGGTTCTCGGCGGCGAGCGACGCGACGGTCGGGACATCGAATGGCAGGCCGCGCGTCCAGTCGGTCCGGGTC
>Ga0193751_1001236_pt1 | contig 16723 bp, 15 predicted proteins | sample L1c2metaG_FD_143050 | JGI IMG/M metagenome (GOLD analysis project Ga0193751, IMG submission 143050) | Soil microbial communities from a riparian zone of the East river system, Colorado, United States - L1c2 | ecosystem: Environmental > Terrestrial > Soil > Riparian zone | place: USA: East River... | reverse complement strand
TCAGCGTTGCTCTGTAATGTCTGACTTGCATGGCAACACTCCCTTGACAATCCGATTTCATTCGTTAAGCTGTGGATAACATCCCTTCCGAAGGTCTGGCCGCCGAAAATTCTGTAACGCGAAGCATCTCCACCCAAATTACCTACTCGTGCCCAGCGCGAGAGAAAGCGTCGCGGGAGCATTCCATCTCCCTCAAGAGGATCCGCTATGCCTGTCAAAGTAAATCTGGTTGGCCCACATGGCCAACTATATGCCGACCCGAAACCCAGTCCCGACGAAGATGCATTTCAGGTGGACAACACCAGCGAGGCGTACTACAACTCGCCGTACTATCTCTTGCACAAAAGCCAGGTGCAGCCTATTCCTCCGCGGCGGTCGGGAACGCTGCCTTACCTCAAACTGACGGACTTCATGCCGCAAGAGCTGTCCGATGCTATCGACGCGGCGGGGAAGATTACGTTTCACGCCGTCGGCGACACGGGAGCTGCGAAATCCGGTCCTCATCAGTCAGGAGCGACCTCGCTGGCCGAGCAGGCAGCCGTCGCCGACGCCATGACGGCAGACGTCCAATCCGGCGGCCTCACCGGGCCCGCCTTCTTTTTTCACCTCGGAGACGTCATCTACAACTTTGGTGAGGGCCAGTATTACTACGACCAGTTCTACGAGCCTTACCGCGAGTACGATCGTCCTATTTTCGCCATTCCCGGCAATCATGACGGAATGGTGTTCGGACAATCCTCCAGCGCGCCGCAGGTTCCGACGTTGGCGGCCTTCCTTACGAATTTCTGTGCTTCCTCTCCTGATCCGTCGCCAGACGCGCCGACCAGCGTGCGCAGTTGCATGACCGAGCCCGGAGTTTACTTCACGCTCGACGCTCCATTCGTTTCCATCATTGGCCTGTACAGCAATGTCATGGATACGGGTGGCGGCATCATCTCGTCTCAGGGCGGTCACTTCCCGCTGGTGAATGATCAACTGGATTTTTTGATCTCGGAATTGGAACGCCTGAAGCCGGCACGCCAGGCCGGCGAGCGAGCCATTCTGGTTGCGGTTCACCACCCGCCACTCTCGGTCGATGCCAAGACCGGCGGCAGCACGGGCCTGATGCTGGACATTGACTCTTGTTGCAAAGCCGCGGGCCAGTGGCCCGACGCATTGCTATGCGGCCACGCCCATCTCTACCAGCGTTTCACTCGATTGATCAATGGCCGCCAGGTGCCTTACATCGTGTCAGGATCGGGAGGTTTCGCGGCTACTCCGCCGCAGCAGGCTGCTCCTCCCGCCGGCACCAAGATCGGAGATCACACTCTGGAAGTCGATCCCATCGTTCAATTCGGCTACTTAACCCTCACCACCGACGCCAGGACGCTCACCGTCACTTTTAGAACCGCACCCCGTGGCGGTGGCGGAATGCAAATGGATTTCGTTACGCTGGATCTGGTGAAGGGAGCGATCACCGCTAGCGGAGGCGGCAAGCCTGGACCGGGCCCCAAGCCGAAGCCACCGAAGCCCGCGCCACGTCCCAAACCTGCAAGACCGCCAAAAAAGAAACGCTAAATCGTACGCAGAAAGTTCGCCCTCGCCGCAGTTGCGACGAGGGCATTTTGCTTCAGCCAAAACCATTGATCAGGGTTCACGCCCTTAGGATTACCTTGCCGAACATTTGGCTTTTCTCCAGATATTCATGGGCTGCGCGGATTTCGCTCAGGGGAAAAACACGGTCCACAACCGGCTTGAGCCGTCCCGCGAATACGTGTCCTAGAACTTCGTGCAACTCGCCCATTGTCCCCATGTAGGAGCCGAGCAGGGTTAACTGGCGCGCGAAGAGATGGCGCAGATCGAGCGATACATTGGGACCGGTGGTCGCTCCGCAAGTCACCAGCTTGCCGCCGCTTTTGAGGGATCTCACGCTCTCGTCCCACGTGGCCGCCCCCACGTGTTCGACCACAATATCAACGCCTTCCTTATTCGTGATCTTCCGGACTTCTTCGGAAATCTTTTGTTGGTAATGATTGATGCCGTAGTCCGCTCCCAGCGCGCGTCCCTTCTCTAGTTTTGCCTCATCGCCCGCGGTAGTGATCACGCGGCAGTGAAATAGCTTGGCAATCTGGATCGCGGCAATGCCCACGCCCGAGCTTGCCCCCAAAACCAGCACGGTTTGCCCTGGACGCACGCCCGCCAGTCCTACCAGCATGTGCCACGCCGTCACAAACACGAGCGGCACGCTGGCCGCCTGACTAAAGTCGAGCGCGTCGGGGATGGGAATCACGTTCGCCGCGGATACGGCGATCAATTCGCAATTGCCTCCATCGACTCCATTGCCGAGAACGGTGAATTCGCGGCACTGATTTTGCAGTCCCGCCAGGCACTTCACGCAGTGTCCGCAAAAGTGCATAGGAGCGACCAGCACCCGCTGCCCTGCTATGAAGCCGCTGACATACTCCCCCACCTCCGCCACTTCGCCGGCAATGTCGCTGCCGAGAATGTGCGGCAGTTTCACGCCGGGCAATCCCTTGCGCACCCAGACGTCAAGATGATTCAGCGAGCAGGCCTTCACTCGCACCAGAACTTGATCTTTGCGCGGCCGCGGATCGGGAACATCTTCGTACATCAAGACTTCGGGTCCACCGAATTGATGAATGCGGACGGCTTTCATGTTCACTTTCTCCCTGTCAAAGTGACGCTAACACAAACTTCACGCAGAACGAGCGTCGTCGCGACTTCGGTCCCCTTCTCCGTTTGACTCGTCCCTGTTAACCGACTGATAATCAGAATTGCAAGCGGGCCGCAAGTGGATATCTACGAACAAATCGTCGAGCTTCGCCGCCAGGGCCGTCGCGGAGCGGTGGCCACCATCGTGAACGTGCGCGGGTCGATTCCGTCGTTCCGGACCGCGAAGATGCTGGTACGCGACGACGGCTCCATTGTGGGCACAATCGGCGGCGGATGTGTGGAGGCGGAAGTCTGGCAGGCCGCCCGCGAAGTGATGGAGTCGGAGAAGCCGCGAACCTTAAAGTTCGACTTGAACCAAGACCCTAAGTACGATACCGGCCTTGTTTGTGGTGGCACGTTAGAGGTCTTCGTGGAACCGATTCTTCCTCCAGCATTACTTTATATTTTCGGTGCAGGTCATGTGGCATTCAACCTTTGCCAGACAGCGGCGAACGCCGGATTTGATGTAACCGTGACCGACGATCGCTCCTCCTATGCAACCAAGGAACGCTTCCCTGCCGCTCGCCAAGTCCATGCCCTCGATTTTGACGAGGCCACCCAAAAGCTGGATCCGAACGAGTCTTCCTATATCGTAATCGTCACCCGCGGACACCGCGACGATATGCGCATCCTGCGCTGGGCGGTGCAAACCCCGGCGCGCTACGTGGGAATGATTGGGTCGAAACGGAAAGTTATCGAGATTTTCAAGACCCTTCAGAAAGAAGGCATGCCCGCGCACTTGTTCGACCGGGTTCATGCGCCGGTCGGGCTCGATATTGGCGCAGTTACGCCGGAGGAGATTGCCGTCGCCATTACCGCGGAGTTAATCGCAATCCGCCGGAACGCGAGCGCATCGCTGCCGCATCTCAGCTGGTTTAGAGGAATGCGGCAGGAAACCGAGGCGAACTCCGCGGTCCAAGCTCTGGACGAGGCTCTGGAAGAGGACGACCAGCTGTAACTGTTCTCGCTCACTGACTTTCCGCTCGCTTTCTGCTATCTTCCGCTCATGTCCCGCTCTCCGAGTTTCGCCGGAGTGATTCTTGCCGCCGGTGATTCCTCGCGCATGGGAACGGACAAAGCTCTGCTTCCGTGGCCCCCACAAACCGTCGGTCAGCCATCGAAAGACACTTTTCTTTCCGCCACGATTCGTTCCCTGACGCTATCCACCGACTTCGTCCTCATCGTAGCGGGCAAGAATGAGGACGTCCTGGCGCCGATTGCCTATGCCAACGGGGCATCGCTGATCACCAATCCCGATCCGGGTCGCGGCCAGTTCAGTTCCCTGCAAGTGGGATTGCACGAAGTCCTGAACCGCGGCCGCGACGCCGCTGTAATCACGTTGGTGGATCGCCCGCCAGTCAGTAGCGCTACTGTTTCGCTGCTGCGCGACGCCTACGAGTCGGCTGCGCAAGATATCTGGGCAGTGGTGCCCGAGTTTTCCGGAAAGCATGGGCATCCCTACCTTGCGGGCCGCGAATTGATTGAAAAGTTTCTGCAGGCTCCGCCGACTTCCAGCGCCCGCGAGATCGAGCATCGCTATCAAAACCATATTCAGTACGTCGTGGTATCCGACCCATTCGTCGCCCTGAACATCAACACTCCCGACGACTACGCGGCTCTGCTGGCAAAGTCTTCCTAACCGCGTCCGGCTAGCCAATTGCGCAGCGCGGCCTCGGCAAGTTATCGTCGAGGTGCGAATGCCACATTCTTCTCCACGTCAATTTATCGAATCCGTACTGCAACTCGAACCGCGGGTTGCGGCCTTTGATTGCGACGGCACACTCTGGTCCGGCGACGCCGGAGAGACATTCTTCGATTGGGAGATCAAGCAAGGCATCGTCCCGGCGCAGGTCGGAGACGCCATGCGTACCCGTTATCTCGAATACAAAGCCGGTCGCGTGACTGAAGATGGCATGTGCGGTGAGATGGTCACCATGCACAAGGGAATGACCGACGCCGCAATGATGAAGACGGCTGCCAATTTCATCGACCGCGCCTTCCCCGGCCACATCTTCGCCGAGATGCAAGAATTGGTCAGCCGCTTGCGCGAAAACGGTTGTGACGTCTGGGCGGTTTCATCCTCGAACGAATGGGTCATCCGCGCCGGGATGAAATTGTTTGGCATTCCCGAAGATCACATTCTCGCGGCGAAAGTCGAACTGGAGAACGGCGTAATCACCGATCGTCTCACGTGCATTCCTTCCGGCGCCGGCAAACCCAAGGTTCTGCGCGAAGTCGTCAAGCAAGAAATCGACGCAGCCTTCGGCAATTCCCGCTGGGACGCCGAGATGCTTGCCATTGCGAAACACGCGTTCGCGGTGAATCCTAATTCTGACCTGGAAGCCACAGCCCGCCAGCGTGGCTGGACCATCTACTTCCCCGACGGCACTCGGGAGTAGTTCCGATCAAAATAGTTCCGATCAATCCACCGCGCCAGGCGTTTACAATTTGAACAGCATGTACTCCGCACAATTGCTCGATCACTTTCAGAATCCCCGCAATCCGGGCGAGGTTCCGAACGCAGACGCCATTGCGGAGATTGAGAATCCGGCATGCGGAGACGTGCTTCGCCTGAGTCTGAAAATCAAGTCTGAGCGCATTGCGGAAATCCGATTCAAAGCCAAAGGATGCGTTCCCTCCATGGCCTGCGCATCGGCTCTGACAGAACTGGTGAATGGGCAGACTGTGAGTGCAACTCGAGCCCTCAAGCGCGAGACTCTGATCGCTGCTGTTGGCGGCTTGCCGCAAGCTTCGACGCATGCTGCGCAATTGGCCCTCGATGCGCTGCACGCAGCGCTGAATCAAATCTCAAAGAATTCGGTGCGACCTTAATCATGCCCGGCTTTCACACCGCCCGCCGCATCGCCTGCCTGCAGCCCAGCGCTACGGTCATTCTTGACGCGGTCGGCGAGCTGGGCCGGGTGGTAGCGTGCACGCGATATTGCGCCGACGTGGTGCCCAGCGTAGCTGACGGTTCACGCATCATTCTCGCCGATTCGTGGACGGCCGACACCACTCAGATTGTCGCCGCTCAACCCGATCTTGTGATTGCGGCAGTCCCTTATCAGGAAAAAGCGGTCAGCGAAATTCTGAAGGCAGGCTCGCGCTTTCTTGGGCTGGCTCCGAAGACTCTGGCTGATATTTATACCGACATCGCAACCATAGCAGGTGCGGTCGGAGCTTCGGCCCAGGGCGAAGAAGTGATTGCGGCCATGCGGAGCGAGATCAGCCAGGTGCGCAGCCGGATTGCTTCAACCAAACGGCCAAGAGTTTGGTGCGAGGAATGGGGCAAGCCGCTCATCGCCTCTCAGAAGTGGGTAGCGGAACTGGTCGAAGCCGCCGGAGGAGCCTTCGTCGGCAGTCCTGGCGCCCAGACCGCCGCCGGGGAGGTTCAGCGATTCGATCCGGAAATAATTGTCGCGGCCTGGTGCGGGGCAGGCGATCGCGTGCCCCTGGAAAAAATCATTCTGGATCGCGGATGGGAGCGCACTGGTGCGGCGCTCTCGGGACGCGTCTTCTGCATTCGCGACGAATTTCTCAACACCCCCGCGCCTACGCTTCTTCAAGGATTATGCGCGTTAGCCTTCGCGATTCATCCCGAAATTTTTCCTCGCACGAAAGGAATCCGGCAGATTACTGCCGTTCCCGCTTCTACCGCTGAGAACTTGAGACCGTGAGTTAAGATTTCATTCATGCCCACGACAGGCAGCAGGATCGAAGAAATCCGCAGCGAGATCACTGAGATTGCACAGGCAGTGCCGGGCGCTCAGGAACTCATGCAGGCGATGGTCAAGCTGCTGCACGAGCGCATGCTGAAATATAACTGGGTGGGTTTCTACATGCTTGAGCCAGACGCCCGGCCGCCTATGCTGGCGCTGGGCGCGTTCAGAGGCGCCACGACGCCACACACGCGCATCCCGCTCAATCAAGGCATCTGTGGAGCTGCCGCATCCAGCGGTCAAACCGTTGTGGTCGACGACGTTAGCAAAGATCCTCGCTACTTGGCGTGTTCGCTGGAAACCAAATCAGAAATCGTAGTGCCGGTGTTTGTTCATGGCAAAGTCGTAGGCGAGCTGGATGTTGACAGCCACTTCGCCGCAGCGTTCACGCCTGAACATCAGGATCTTGTGCAGTACTGCGCCGGCCTGGTAGGGAAGAAACTGGAAGCCACTGGAAAGTAAAAGGCCGCGAATGAAAGTCAACCCATGAAAGTCAAACTATGAGAGTCGAGAATGGCAAAGCGCGCACCGCCGTGCCCGCGCCATGAAGCGCGTGGTCGCAGGTCTCATCGTCAACGACGGCAAGTTGCTGGTGTGCCAGCGCACGCGTCACCAAACCATGCCGCTGAAGTGGGAATTCCCCGGCGGGAAAATCGAGGAGGGAGAACAGCCGCGCGCAGCCCTGCGTCGAGAACTCGAGGAAGAGCTGGGCATCCTGGCCACTATCGGAAACGAAGTCAGACGCATTCAGCACGAGTATCCAAATGGCGGCAAGGTCGAACTGCGCTTCTTCATCGTGCGCGAGTATGAGAAAGAAATCGAAAACCGCATCTTTCGTGACATTCGCTGGGCAGCACCCAAAGATCTCTCCTCTTATGATTTTCTCGAAGCCGATCTAACACTGGTAAATGAACTGGCGGCGGGAAAACTGCTCGGGGCTTAATACCCGACGGGCCATCATTCAGTTGACCATGTCTGGAAGGCAATGACATAATTCGCCCCATCGTTGTCTGGGGAAACACTCCCGCGTCGCCCCGGATACGCTGGGAAGCTAATTTAAAAGGGGAATCAATTCACATGCAGAAGAAATCGCTTGCTTTACTTGCCCTCTTGGCTTTGGGAGGGATGTGCCTAGGTCAGACTGCTGACTCATCCGCTGGTAAACGGGAAGATTTATCGTCCTCAGGAAAACACGAATCTCCCAGGCTCGGCATCCATTGGGCTCGCGATTTCGATCCGTTTGCCCGCGCCAAACCATCACGGTCAAGCAACGTGGACATGACTTACCATGGTGGCGTCATTTTACCGTCGACGGTAACCGAGGCTATTTTCTGGGGACCAAGTTGGGCCAACTCCAGCTTTGTCGGCGACAAGATTAGCGGTCTTGACAATTGGTACATAGGATTCAGTAATTCCAATTATGCTCGGACTTCCGATGAATACACAGGTTCCAACGGTCAGGTGGGTCCGTTGCTCACCTACAATGGCCACGTTCTTGACACCTCGACAGCCGCCAACGGAAGTTCGACATCTGCAATCGTGACCGAAGCGTGCAAGGAAATTTCGAACCCGGTCTCCAATGGATACTATCCCGTCTATGTGGACGCGCCGAGGGGCAATGCCGGTTACTGTGCCTATCACACTTACGGATCATGCAGGGGCGTAACGATTCAGGTTGCGTTCTTTTTTGATCTGGACGGCGATGCCGGCTGCGACCCCCAGGACACAACCACTTCCCACTCGCAGGGGCTTGCAGCCTTAGCCAACGTAAGTGGACACGAACTTTCCGAGGCTCGAACCGATCCGGATTCACCCGGCGCATGGTACGACCGCCGCGGGCAGGAGAACGGCGACAAATGCGCGTGGACCTTCAACGTTCCGTCCATCACTTTCAGCAACGGCACGCAATGGAAGATTCAGGGTGAGTGGTCCAATAACGCCTACAACTCCGGAACCGGCTACCCTAACAGTTCCGGGCAAAAAGGCTGCCTCGACGGTCATTAGACTCGCCAGGCGCGCCAAAACAAAATCGCCGAATCATTTTCGTATCCGACCTTCGATACGGATGATTCGGCTTTCTTTTCTCCGAGTCCCTTCCCGAACATTCGACGCCTTCAGCCCGCCTTGCCTCCCAAAGACGCAACCATCAACGCCAGCGACAGTGCAACCACGATAACCGTGGTCGCCCAAGCCACCGTGTTAAACAAGCGCGTGTTGGTGTATTCGCCCATCAGTTCCTTCTTGTTAATCAAAATCAGCATGAAGATCAGAACGAAGGGGAGCACGATTCCGTTGATGACCTGCGACCACACAACAATCTCCACCAGCCTGGGGGCTGGAATGAGTAATACCAGGGTCCCGCCGGCAATGATCAGCAGCGTGTAGAGCCAGTAAAAGAATGGCGCTTCGCCGAACTTCTTGCCTACTCCCGATTCGAAGCCCAGGCCTTCGCACACGGTGTATGCGGTAGAAAGCGGCAAAATGGACGCAGCGAACAACGAAGCGTTGAATAGCCCAACAGCAAAAAGAATGTAGGCATAATCCCCGGCCAGCGGTTTCAGTGCCTGAGCGGCATCCGCCGCGTACTTGATGTCGCGAAACCCGTGCAGGTAAAGAGTAGCGGCGCAGGCGACGATGATGAACCACGCCACAATATCGGTGAAGATGCAACCAGTGACCACATCCAGCCGCGAAGCCTTATACCCACGCCGGGTCACTCCCTTCTCGACAATGGACGCCTGCAGATAGAACTGCATCCACGGAGCGATCGTCGTACCCACAACGCCGATCACCATAAACAGGTACGCCTGGTCGCGAAAGGCCTTCATGGCAGGGGGTTTGAAGGTGGCTATGGCGGCGTCCTTCCACATCGGATGGGCAAGTACTCCGGCAAAGATATACGTCACGTAGAAAAAAGAAGCCGCCAAAAAAACTTTTTCCACGCTCTTGTACTGTCCCTTGACCACGATCAACCAGACAATCACTGCGCATACCGGCACCGTATAGATGCGGGGCAGACCGAACAATTCCAAGCTTGTCGCAATGCCAATGAACTCAGTCACCACGTTGCCGAAGTTGGTGACGAGGATACCGATCATCATCAGGAACGTGATGCGCAGGCCGAATTCCTCGCGGATGAGGTCGCTGAGACCCTTTCCGGTCACCGCCCCCATACGGGCGGACATTTCCTGGACCACGATCAGCGCCAGGGTGATCGGAATCATGGTCCACAGCAGAAGATGTCCGAATTGCGCTCCGGCGGAGGAGTAGACCAGGATGCCGCCGGCATCATTATCGACGTTCGCGGTAATGAAGCCCGGCCCGACTACGGCGAGGAACAACAGGAGCCGGGTTTTCGAGCGTCTTAGAACTTTCATGCGCACTTTTCGCAGACATATGAACGGAACAGACTGCAGCTACAAAGAACGCCACAGGATAAATGCACGCGGCGAATCGACCAAACGAAAAGTGTCGCCACTGAGGAAATTAAGGATGACAGGGCGGGTGCCGGATGGGATTTCGAGGTTTTAGGTCTTAGGCCTCAGGCCCGGTGTGCGGAGTCAATGACGTGCCCGCTTGGGTGCCACGACCAAACACCTAAGACCCAACGCCGCCCTTTTCTCTTACAGTTTCTTGCGCAACATGCTGATCACGTCGTCTGAGGTTATAACCCCGGTCAGCTTGTTGTGGGCATCCACCACCGGAAGTGTCTGGAGGTTGTACTTATCGAACAACTCCGCCACTTCGTTTTCCCCGGTGCCCAGATGGGCAAGCACCAAGGGTTCCTGTGTAAGCGACAACATGGGTGTGGAGGCCTGCGCGAGCACTAGCCGCGCCAGCGGAACCGCTCCGGTCAGCGTTCCGTGAGAGTCCACCAGGTAGATCGTGCTGACGGCCTCCACTCCGCCTTCAAATTCGCGTAGCGAATCGATTGCATTCTGCACAGTCGCCGACACCGGCAGCGCCAGGAATTCAGTGGTCATGCGGCCGGCGGCCGTCCCCTCGCGATGCTCCAGCAGTTCAACCACGTCCTGCTGCGCTTCCGGTTCCATCTGGACCAGGATTTGCTCGGTTCGCTCTTCGGGAAGATCGGCCAGCAGGTCGGCGGCAGCGTCGGGATCCATCTCCTCGACAATGTCGGCCGCCCGGCCGGAATCCAGGGACTCGACGATCGATTTCTGAACCCTGGGAGTGACTTCTTCCAGGGCTTCGGCGGCGGTCCCTTCATCCAGCGTTTGAAATACAGCCTGCCGCTCATCGGGCGCCAAGTCTTCCACAATGTCGGCAATGTCGGCGGGGTGCAGTTTAGCCAAGCCTTCATACGAGGTCTTGAGCTTTACTCTGCGAGCTGGATCGGTCTCGATTACGTCAATAAAGTTCCACGGAATGCTGCGGGGCGGGATTTTGCCTAGGAGTGCCTGCAAGGCTGTCTTGGGCGCCATACCCCGCAACAGACGCCGGACGGCGCCACGTGCGCCCACGTCGACCGAGAGAACGCGCATGATGTGATGAGCGGGGTTTGCATCCTTGTCGTTGGGCGCATCCATTTGCAGGTCGACATCATTGACGCGCACGACTTTGCGTCCATTGACGTCGATGACCTGTTGGTCAAGCAAGTCGCGTTCTAACAGAAACAGACCTTCCGTCCCGTCGGCGGCGGGCCACTCACGCGCCGCGGTAGTCGCCCGAACGCCGCCATTGATTGCCGAAACTGCTGTAAATGGCAACACCCGGTTCCCTGACTTGGTCTTCACGATCAGGGACATGATGCGGGACCGGTCTTCCTGCGGAGCTAGCGTCACCTCGCGCACACGCCCGCTCGCCGCGCCGGACGGGTCATACACCGTGGCGCCCAATAATTCGGTCAGGGCAAGCGTGGTCATCCGCTAGAGAATAACTAAGTCGCGTCGGATTCGAAACCAAAATCGGAAGGCGGACCTCAGCCTTCGGACCTCGGACCTAAGTCGGACTCGATTGTAGGGGCGACTCTCCGACGAAGTTTGAGGTCTGAGGTCTGAGGTCTGAGGTCTGAGGTCTGAAGTCCGAGGTCTGAAGTCCGAGTCTGAGCTCGGGTCGGGAACCTGGTGACCTTAGGCCCCGTATAATGTCTAAGCATCGTGCGCCTTATCCTCGACATTATCGGGCAGACCTTTCGCGCCCTGTGGGCGCACAAACTCCGCTCATTTCTCACCATGTTCGGCATTGCCTGGGGGGTGGGTTCCTTACTGCTGCTAGTGGGGCTGGGCGAGGGATTCCGCTCCGGCAACCGCAAGCAGTTCGATTCTATCGGCGAAAACGTGATGTTTATCTGGTCGGGCCGAGCTCCGGTGATGCAAGGCAGCTTCACCGCGCTGCGCCAGTACTATCTGACCTATCGCGATTACGAAGATATACTCCGCGAATGCCCCAGCGTCGCGGCCGCCGGACCGGTCATTCGACGCAATGACATCCGCGCCGTCAGCGATTTCTACCAGTCCAGCGGCAACATTATGGGCGTTCCTGCCATGTTCAATCAGATCCGCTATTTGCCCCTGAATGAGGGCCGGTGGCTGAACGACATGGACGATGTGCAGAAGCGTCCCGTGATCGTACTGGGTGACGAAGCTCGCCGCACACTTTTTCTGGGACGTCCCGCAATCGGCGCCAGCATTCTTCTAAACGGCATTCGCTTTGAGGTGATCGGCACCCTGAAGCGCATCGGACATGGGGACAATATGAACCAGAACCTTCAGAGCTTCGTCCCGTTCCATGCCATGGAGGATTACTTCCGTCCGCTGAATACCGGCATCGCGACCGATGTAATCTCATTCATCAACTACCAGCCCAAATCGCGCGCCCTGCACTCGGAAGCGCAGCAGGAAGTCCACAAGATCATCGCCCGCAACCATGGATTCAACCCGAATAATTCTGACTCTTTCGACGAGTGGGACACCATCAAGACCGTTGACCAGATTGGAAAAATCTTTGACGCCATGAACACGTTCCTGGGCAGCGTGGGACTGGTCACCCTAGCATTGGGCGCAATCGGCATTATCAACATCATGCTCGTGGCGGTCGCCGACCGCACCCGCGAAATCGGCTTGCGCAAAGCTGTCGGCGCCACCAATTCCAGCATCATGTTTCAGTTTTTCGTGGAAGGCGCTTTTCTGACTCTGCTCAGCGGCGGTATTGGAATTGCCGGCGCAGCCGCACTGATGGGCCTGCTCTCGAACGTCAGTCTGGGTGATGGATTCGATCCACCAAAACTCGTCGCGTCAACAGCCGCCCTGGCGGTGATTTCGCTCGCAGTGGCGGGCGTGGCCGCAGGTCTCTACCCCGCGCGCCGCGCTGCAATGCTCGAGCCCGTAGAGGCACTCAGGAAGGAGTAATAAGGAATTAGCAGGATCGACCTTCGCTTTGCGTCCTCCGCGGCAGTTCTCCGCGAACTCTGCGGTTAAAAGCTTTACCGCAGAGAACGCAAAGGATTCGCAGAGTCCGCCAAGCAACCCAGAATGATGACAAATCAACGATCAAATGATCGACGATCAACTCTGAAAGCCTGAATGCACCGCGATCTCCTGCAACAAGCGTACTCGGCCATGCGCCACGACCTGCGCCGCACCCTGCTCACTATGGCGGGAATGGCGTGGGGTATCGCCACTGTCGTTCTTCTTCTCTCCTACGGGAACGGTTTCGGCAAGGCCATTGAGACCATCTTTGAAAGTTTCGGCGCGACAGCCGTGGGAATCTTTCCCGGACGCACCTCGCAACAGGCCGGAGGTAACAAGGCGGGCGTCCAGGTTCGCTTTACCAACGACGATCTGGAACTGCTGCGCAATAACATCCCCCTCTGCCGCCACGTTGCCCGCATGCTGCAGAAAGACTCCACGGTGCAGAATGAAAACCGGTCGTTCACCTTCCCCGTGATGGGGCTCGACCCTTCGATTCAGGCAATCTGGAATCTCGACATCGAGCAGGGACGCTTTCTCGACGATGCCGACAACATGCAGCACGGACTCTACGCCGTTATCGCCTCGGAAGCGCGCGACAAACTTTTCTCTGGCATGCCCGCCGTTGGCGAAACTATCCGTATCGATGGCGTGACCTTTGAAGTCATCGGCGTGGGAGCGCCTCGCATGCAGGAGGGCGATAACGATAACAACCGCGTCGTGTATATCCCCTATAACTCCATGGATGTGATCAAGGATAATCATTATCTCGACGGGATGTGGCTCGACTCGGCGGGCCTGGACCACGCGAAATTAGAAAAGACAATTCGCGAAACCCTTGCCGCGGCGCACAATTTCAAGCCCGATGACCACCGCGCCGTGTTTGTCTTCGACGCCCAAAAGCAACTCACGCAGTTCGGCATCATCACCATGGCGCTTAAAGTTCTGCTGGCGTTCATTGGAACCGTGACGCTGGGCATCGGCGGCGTAGGGCTGATGAACATCATGCTGGTATCGGTGACCCAACGCACTCGCGAGATCGGAGTGGAAAAGGCCCTGGGTGCGCGCCGTCATGACATTCTTTTCCAGTTTCTCGCGGAAGCCATGGTCATCACCGCGGCTGGAGGGCTGCTGGGAATTCTTCTCTCCTATGCAGTATCGATCCTGGCGGGCCGCATTACCTTTTATAGCGCGCTGGCCAAACATGCCGAGGCAGCGGACATCCGCCTGATTGTGTCGCCGATGATTCTGGTGGTGGCAACCTCCATCCTCGCGATCGTGGGCGTGATCAGCGGAATGGTTCCCGCGATGCGCGCGGCAAACCTGGATCCGATCGAGGCCCTGCGTTACGAGTAAGCTTCTACGAGTAAGCCAATGTCGGACGACATTCTCTCTCTGCCCTCGCCGCCCGCCGACGCTCGCCTTGTCTATGGCGAGGATCCAAACCAGTTTCTCGATCTTCGCCTGCCTTCCGCAAAACAAAAAGGCCTGTATCCCCTGGGCATCAACATCCACGGAGGCTTCTGGCGAGCGAAATACAATCTCGGTCACGCAGGTCATCTCTGTGCGGCTCTCACTGCCAAAGGACTGGCGACCGCGAACCTCGAATACCGCCGCGTCGGTAACGATGGCGGAGCCTGGCCCGGAACGTTCTCCGACATTCGGTCCGCTTATCATTTCCTTGTGCAAAAGGCGCAGGAGCACAACCTGGATTCAACGCGAGTCGTTGTGATGGGCCATTCTGCCGGAGGCCAACTTGCGCTCTGCCTCGCGGCTCACGAACCGGGTGTCACCCGCGTCGTCGCACTCGCTGGAGTGGTTGACCTGCAACGCGCTTTCAGCCTTCACCTCAGCAACGACGCCGTTGTCGAGTTCCTTCGCGGCACGCCCAGCGAGGTCCCCGACCACTACCGCGAAGCCGACCCGATGAGGCTTCCGATTCCCCAAGCCCGCCAGTGGCTAATTCATGGCTCCGCCGACGACATAGTCCCGCCCGCTTTCAGCCGCGATTACGTCAATGCGAAACAGAATCGCTCTGGGAAAGAGAAGGAAGACGCGCACCTACTCGAACTTCCCGTCGCCGGTCACTTTGACTTGATCGATCCACGCACTCCAGCGTGGAAACGGGTCGAGCAAACGATATTGCAATTGGTTCTGTGAAGCTTGAGCAGCGGCTCTGGAAACTTCGGTTTTGCCACCTTTCGTTGAAATCCGTGAGAGTCCGTGTGAATCCGTGGCGAAGAAGTTTTCTGTTTTGTAAATCCCTTATAATCGTCGCTCACAGAGAGGAATCCTTTGCCCTTCGACGACCTTCGCCAATGGATCGCCGCGCTCGATCGCGCTGGACAATTGAAGCGCATCCAGACGGAAGCCGACCCCATTCTCGAAATCGCCGAAATCACCGACCGCGTTTCCAAGATGCACATGTGGGGACAGCCGCCCTCGGCTGTCCGGCCGGGCGAAGCCCGGCTGCCTGGCGGCCCCGCCCTTCTCTTCCAGAACGTTAAAGGCCATCCCGGCTCTCAGCTCCTCATCAACCAGTTCGGCTCCGACGCCCGCATGAAGCTCGCCTTGGGCGTCAATTCCTTCGATGAAATTGCTGCCCGCATCCGCATGTTTATGGATGTGAAGTCTCCTCAAGGCTTCCTCGATAAATTGAAGATGCTCCCCCTGTTGACCGAAGCCGGAAAGTTTTTCCCGCGCACGGTGCCCACCGGCCCATGCAAGGAAGTGATCAAGCGAGACAAGTTCTCCTTGCTCGATTTCCCCATCCTGCAATGCTGGCCCCAAGATGCCGGACGTTTCATCACCCTGCCCTGTGTCACCACACGCGACCCCAAGTCACGAAAGCGCAATCTCGGCATGTACCGCATGCAAGTCTTTGATGAGCGCATAACGGGAATGCACTGGCAACGTCAGAAAGTAGCAGCAGAACATTATCGCGAAGCGCTGCGCCGCTCTGCAGCGACCCACGTAGAGACAGCCGCCTCGGCTGTCCCGCCGGAGCGAAGCTCGGCGCCCGTCGGCAGAGGCGCCTCCCGCGCCGCGGTCGACATCATGGCGCGCAGCTCCGGCGGCAGCATTCTGGCCGAAGGCGAACGTCCATCCGGGAAAATGGAAGTCGCCGTCGCCATCGGCACCGACCCTGCCGTGACGTTTTCCGCGATCGTCCCCGCCCCGCCCGAAATTGAGGAATACCTGATCGCCGGCTTCCTGCGCGGAGATCCAGTCGATCTGGTGAAATGTGAAACGGTTGACCTCGAAGTCCCCGCCTCGAGCGAAATCGTCCTCGAAGGCCACGTACATCTCGACGAACTTCGCAGCGAGGGACCATTCGGCGATCACACCGGCTTTTACTCGCTCGAAGATTTATATCCCGTCTTCCACGTAACCTGCATCACTCACCGCAAAGATCCGATCTACGCCACCACCATCGTCGGCAAGCCTCCGCAAGAAGACGCCTACATGGGCAAAGCGGTCGAGCGCATTTTTCTTCCGCTGATGAAACTGACCATCCCCGAACTGGTCGACATCAACCTGCCCATCGAAGGCATCTTCCATAATCTGATGATCGTCTCCATCAAGAAGTCGTATCCCGGACAAGCTCGCAAAGTGATGAATGCCATCTGGTCACTGGGGCAGGCGATGTTCACGAAATGCGTTGTGGTGGTGGATGAAGACGTTGACGTGCAGGATATCGCCGATGTCACGCTGAAAGTTTTCAACCACATTGATCCCGAGCGCGACATTCAATTCACGCTGGGCCCGGTGGATTCGCTCGATCATGCCTCGCGCCTACCCAACTACGGATCAAAGATGGGGATCGACGCCACCCGCAAGTGGGCCAGCGAAGGCTTCGCCCGC
>Ga0193751_1001235_pt1 | contig 16728 bp, 13 predicted proteins | sample L1c2metaG_FD_143050 | JGI IMG/M metagenome (GOLD analysis project Ga0193751, IMG submission 143050) | Soil microbial communities from a riparian zone of the East river system, Colorado, United States - L1c2 | ecosystem: Environmental > Terrestrial > Soil > Riparian zone | place: USA: East River... | reverse complement strand
AAATCGAGCGCACCGCCGAGCTTGAGCGCCCCCCGGCTCGCATATTGGGGCCGCTCCGCGACCGAGATCGGCGCGTCGGCCTGGATTAGTTCTGAAGATTTCGCGATCGAGTGGTCCCCTACTCTTACTTCCCCGGCCATGATCGCACGCTGCGCGCTTTCGCGGCTGTCGAAGAAGCCACGCGCCACGAGCAAATTGTCGATCCGCGCTTTCTTGGTCTTTGTTTCGCTCACCGAGTCGAACTTACGCCGCAAACATCGGCAATCGAATCTCGAATTGCGCCGATCGCGGCTGAAAGTTGCGGCGGCGTGATGCAAAGCGGCGGCATCAACACAATCACGTTTCCAATCGGTCGCGTAAGCAAGCTGTGGTCGCGCGCCACGAGGCAAACCTTCGCCCCAAGTCCTCCAACCGGACGGACTCGTCCTGTGGCGAGATCAGCATCATCTGTATCCTTCAGCTCGATTCCGGAGATGAAGCCACATTGGCGAACCTCGCTCACGGCGGGCAAAGCTTTTAATTTCTCGAGCTCAACGCGCATCTGCTGAATCTTGGGCTGAAGGTTTTTCAGAACGTTTTCGTTCTCAAAAATCTCCAGACTCGCCTTTCCCGCGGCGCAGCCGAGAGCATTTCCAGTATAACTGTGGCCGTAGGCCAACGCTTTTCTCGCGGAGATCGGCCCATCGAAGCGCGAGAATATTTCTTCGGTCACAACCGTGATCGCCAATGGCAGATATCCGCCGGTCAGTCCTTTGCCCAAAACCAGAATGTCAGGAATGACCGACTCGTGTTCGATGGCAAACATTTTTCCGGTCCTCCCAAAACCGGTCATCACTTCATCGGCAATGAGCAGCGCCCCGCTGCGGTCGCACCATTCGCGAACACCTCGCAACGTTCCCGGCGGCCAGAGTTTCATTCCCGCCGCCCCTTGCACCAGCGGTTCGATCACTACTGCTGCAATTTTTGCGGCGCTCGTAGCAGAGATGGATTCGAGCGCCTTTAAGCTCGGCACCTGGATCGCCGGAAAGTTCCACCGAGTCGGGCCAACCCGAAACATCGCCGCCGCGCCGAGACTCGCCGCCCCCGCGGTGTCCCCGTGATACGCATTTTGAAAGGCGACAAACTGATGTTTTCTCGAATTTCGCAGCCGCCAATACTGATCGGTTATTCGCAATGCGACCTCGATTCCAGTCGAGCCGTCATCGGAATAGAAAACGCGACTTAGTGAGTTTGGTGGGAGGAGATCGACAATCGCGCTCGCGAGCTCTATCGCCGGCGGATTCGTGAAACCGAGAAACGAAGTGTGCGCGACGCGATCGAGCTGCGAACGAATTGCGCCGTTGATGTGCGGATGATTATGCCCGTGGATGTTTGTCCAGATCGACGAATTACCATCAATGTATTCGCGGCCGCGACTGTCGCGTAAAATCGCACCGCGCCCTTCCACCAGCACAAGCGGCTCGTGTTCCGGTCCGCACCAATCGCGCATATTGGTGAACGGGTGCCAGACGAATTTCTTGTCCGCGGCAATCAGCTCGTCCGTTTTCCAGTCAGTCATTGGCCTCCCGCTCCTTAACCAACTTATCGACTGAGGCAACGTCATCGGCGGAAGCCCGGCGGCGTCGATATTTTCGCGCAATGATATCTTGCAACTTCAGCAAATCATCGAGCAAGGGAATGTCATAATAGGTCCACGTCATGTCGCCTGCGGTCTTCGATTGAAAGCGCCAAGCACCTCCAAATTTCGTCGCCCGGACCTCGCGTTTCCGTCCTCCCCCATCTTTCTCTGTCCATATGTGTTGACTCCGCATTGCTGAAAAATCTTACATTAGCACTCGTGAAAGACGCGGCCAGATTGCTCGCTTACCTCGCTGCCACCGTTCTCGCCGGCGCGCTGCTGGCGCCGCTTCTTTTTTGGGGAGCCCAATGGCTCGTCGGGCGCGGTCAGTTTTCCTTTCTGGCAAAGTTCGACTTCGAAACTTTCTTCCATCGCGCCCTTCTTATTGCTGCCCTCGTTTTACTTTGGCCGTTGTTCCGATCACTCCGGGTCCGGACGATGAGCGATCTTGAACTTGAGCCAAATCGAAAATGGCGCCGCGATCTCCTTGCCGGGTTTGTTTTTTCCGCGGTTCCCTTGCTCTGCTTTGGCGCCGTTCTCATTCTTCTCCACATTTTTTCGCTGCGCCTCGCAATTACCTGGGTGGCGGTCTCAAAAATCATCGGGGCTTCTCTTGTCGTTCCGGCAATCGAGGAAGCTTTTTTCCGCGGTCTGGTCCTCGGCATTTTGTTGCGAAGCGGTCATCGCTACTTCTCGATCATTGTTACCTCAGCGCTTTATTCGATTGTGCACTTCCTGAAGGCGCCTGAGCGAACATCGACCGTCGTCACGTGGGCTTCCGGTTTCAACTCGATTGCGCACTCGTTCGCCCAATTCTCCGATCCAATCTTGGTGGCGGCCGGTTTCACCACATTGCTTTTGATCGGCTTGATTCTGGCAGATGCACGCTTGCGAACCCGTTCGCTCTGGCTAGCCCTTGGCTTGCACGCCGGCTGGATCTTCAGTAGCGCCGCGTTTAACAAGATAGCCCATCGCGAAGTTCTCGCGCTGCCATGGCTCGGCAGAAATCTTCTCGTTGGGATCGTGCCTCTCGGCGTCGCTTGCTTGACGTGGATACTAATGAGCCGGTGGTTGAGATATGCCCGGGCTCGCCAGGTTTAACAGAGTGCGCGCCATTGCATCGCTCCTCTATCCGCCGGTTTGCGCGATCTGCTCCACAGACGTGGCCGCCGGTGAATATCTTTGCCAGGAATGCGAAGAAAAAATCGCGCACATCGTGCCGCCATTTTGCGGAAAATGCTCGGAACCATTCGAAGGCGCCATCACCGGTCCGTTCAACTGTGCAAACTGCGCGCACCGTACGCTCCATTTTGAAGCTGCCGTCGCAGCCTATCGCAGCCGCGGGATTGTTCGCCGGATCATTCTCGATTTCAAATATGGCCGCCAGGTCCATCTTCGCCATCTTGTTGCACGCTGGCTTCTCGCGGCACTCGATGATTCCCGATTACGCGACCGCGAGTTCGATCTCATCGTGCCAGTTCCGCTCCATCGCGCCCGGGAACGGGAACGCGGTTTTAATCAGGCCGGCTTGCTCGCGGAGTTATTGAGCCGGCGGATGCCGGTCCGGGCTAACCCGGTGCTCGAGCGCACGCGTTATACCACCACCCAGACCGCATTTGATCGCGCCGAGCGGATGGAAAATTTACGGGGAGCGTTCCGTGTACGAAGAAACGCGGACGTGCGAGAATTGCGGGTGCTTTTGATCGACGATGTCCTAACTACCGGCTCGACCTTGAGCGAGTGCGCGCGCGTTTTGAAAAAGGCGGGTGCGCATTCCGTTCATGCAGCCACTGCGGCGCGCGGATAATTCTCATGGCAATTTTCAAAAAACCGGCACTCAAGGCGGAAAATCGCAAGAAACGCGATATTCCGCACGGCCTTTTCCAAAAGTGTCCCGGCTGTGGCGAAGTCGTGCACGACATCGAGCTCGTCCAGAATCTGCGCGTGTGCCCCCGTTGCGATTATCATTTTGCGTTGTCGGCCAAGGACAGGATCGACAATCTGCTCGATCCGGAAAGCTTCGTTGAAATGGATGCCGATTTGAGGTCCGTGGACACGTTGCGCTTTCAAGGCATGGCCACCTACCCGGACCGCTTAAAAAGCTACCAGGAGCGCACCGGCTTGACCGATGCTGTGATCAGCGGCTACGGAATGATCGACGGTTACAAAGTCGCCATTGCGGTAATGGATTTTGGTTTTCTCGCCGCAACCATGGGATCGGTTGTTGGCGAAAGAATTACGCGGACCATCGAATACGGCACCGACGAGCGCGCGGCCGTCATCATTGTCTCCGCGTCCGGAGGCGCGCGCATGTACGAAGGCATGTTGAGCCTCATGCAAATGGCCAAAACCAGCGGCGCCCTCGCGCGACACGCCGATGAGCGGCTTCCTTACATTTCCGTCCTCACCAATCCGACCACTGCCGGCGTCATGGCAAGTTTTGCTTCGTTAGGCGACGTCATTATGGCCGAGCCGAAGAGCATGATTGGCTTCGCCGGGCCGCGCGTTATCAAAGAAACTACGCATCAGGATTTGCCGAAAGGATTTCAGACTGCGGAATTTCTCGAGGAACATGGCTTGATCGACATGATCGTGCACCGCAAAAAGATGCGCGAACGGATCAGCCAGTTGCTCAGCTACTTTTCTTCCGGGCAGTGAACTACTCGGAGGCGCTCGCCTGGCTCTACAGCCTTCAGCGCTTCGGGATAAAGCTCGGCCTGGAAAATATCCAGCGGCTCATCACAGAGCTTCATGTCAATCTCGGGAGCGCGCGTGCCTCGGTGGAAACTTCCCCTAGCCCTTGCGTCATTCACGTCGCCGGCACGAACGGCAAAGGCTCCGTTTGCGCGATGATTGATTCCATCTGTCGCGAGCAAAAACATCGCACTGGACTCTTTACCTCCCCTCATCTTGTCACTTTCCGCGAGCGGATCCGCGTGAATGGCGAAATGATTTCTGAAAAGGCGGCCGCGTCCGGTCTAACAAGCATTCGCAACCTCGTGGCCAATTGGGAAACGCATCCAACGTTCTTCGAAATCACAACTGCGCTCGCACTCAAGTATTTTTCCCAAGCCAAGATCGGCATCGCCATTTTAGAAACCGGACTCGGCGGTCGTCTCGATGCCACCAATGCGGTTCAGTCGAATATCTCAGCGATTACGCCGGTCGCTCTGGATCACCAGAAATGGCTTGGCGATTCGATCGAGAAAATCGCGACCGAAAAAGCAGGCATCATTAAACCGAAAGCGCCGGTTGTTTCAGCGCCGCAACAAAAAGAAGTTGAAATGGTTTTGCGTCAACGGGCGATCGAATGCGGCAGTCCTATCGAATTCGTGACCGCGCCCTATGAGCAGCATCCGGTTGCACTAACAGGCGCTCAGCAAAAACTAAACGCCGCGCTTGCGATCGCAGCCGTCCGCGCAGCCAGGATCGACATCGACGATTCGGCAATTGCCCGCGGACTGGCGGCCGTCGATTGGCCCGCGCGTTTCCAGAAATGGGACGAACAAATCATCATCGACGGCGCCCATAATCCGGCAGCTGCGCACATTTTGGCCGAAACGTGGAGAGAAATCTTTGGCGATCAGCGGGCCACGCTTATTCTTGCCATTCTTTCCGACAAAGACTTGCTCGGAATCTGCGAAGCGCTCGCGACAATCGCCAACTCCGTTTTGCTTCCAAAGATCCGTAGCGAGCGCGCAGCCGAGCCTAACGAGCTGGCACAAATCTTGTCGACCATTACTCCACCACTCCCCTGCTCCATCACTCCGTCCGTTGCCGAAGCAATTGATTTGGCGCGCGCCAAACCGCAGCCGACCTTGCTGACTGGCTCATTGCATTTCGCCGGCGAAGCGCTTGCGCATTTGCAAGGAATTCCCGCCGCCTTCGAAGAATGCGCGCAGTGATGTTGTAGCCGCCGCTGTCCTCAGCGGCGGTTTTCAAAATTCTGCCGCCAGAGACGGCGGCAGCTACAACGCAGGCGACGTTTCAATCCGTGGAAACAACGGCACTGGCTTGCCCACGACATGGCCATCGGGCAACTTCCCCCATTCCGCGTCTTTGAGGTAGAAGCGCTCTTCTTGTCCGCTCAACTCCATCTTCCAATTGAGTTGATCGAAAATTCCGTGTGCAGCCTTCGGCAACACCGGTGATATCAAAATCGCAATAACGCGGAGGGATTCAGCCAAACTATAAAGCAACGTAGACAATTTCATTTTCTCAGATGGGTCTTTGGCTATCTGCCACGGCTTGTCGCGGTCGATGATTTGGTTGCACCGACTGGTTAGAAAGTTTGCGGCTGTTAAAGAGGCATCGACACTAAATTTGTCGAGCCATTTTTGGTAATTCTTAACTACTCCGTCAGCTTCATCTTTAATCGTTCCGCGAGTCGGATCCAACTGATCAGACTCTTTGAGTCGGCCGCTCAAATATCTCTGTGCCATGTTCAAAGTTCGATTCACGAGATTGCCGATATTGTTAGCCAGATCGGCATTGTAACGCTGTACGAGCCGCTCTTCAGAAAAGTCCGCATCTTTGCCGATGACGATGTCGCTCATCAAATAATAACGCAGCGCTTCGGCGCCGTATTTCTCGGCGAGTGCGTTTGGATCGACAATGTTGCCGGCGCTCTTGCTCATCTTGGCGCCGCCGAGGTTCCACCAGCCGTGCACGAGCAGTTGTGGCATTTGATCGTCGGGAAAGCCGATCGCGTGGAGCATGATGAGCCAGTAGATTCCGTGTGCCGGAATCAGGATGTCTTTGCCGATGATTTGCAAAGCTGGCCATTTATCGAGAAAAGTTGAGGGTTGAGAGTTGAAAGTTGAGAGACTCGGATCGTAGCCGGCGAAGCTGATGTAATTCGTCAACGCATCGAACCAGACGTAAGTGACGAAATCTTTGTCGAACGGCAGCTCGATTCCCCAGTCGAGCCGCGATTTCGGTCGCGAGATGCACAAATCGCCACTGAGTTTCTCGACAGCATTGCGCAATTCGGTCTGCCTAAAATCTGGCATGACCGCGTCTTTGCGGTTGTCGATGTACGAGAGCAGCCATTTTTTGTGCTGTTCGAGCCGGAAATAATAATTTTCTTCTTCCCTAAATTCGACCTGGCCCCATTCCGGTCCGAATTCGCCATCAGGCCCGCGCTCTTTGTCAGTGAGGAATTGCTCCTGACGGACTGAGTAGTATCCGGCCTGTTTGTCCTTGTAGATTTGTTTTTCGTCGAACAACCGCTGCAGAATTCCCTGCACGACTTTTTCGTGAACGTCCGCCGTTGTCTCAGCCCAGCCGTCGTATTTCACGTCGAGCTTCTTCCAAAGATCGACAAACTTTTGGGTGATGCCTTTGACGAACTCCGATGGCGGCAGGGCGGCTTTCGCAGCTGATTGCTGGACTTTCTGGCCGTGTTGATCGACCCCCGTCAGAAAGAAAATTTTCTCGCCTTTAAGTCGATGATGGCGCGCAATCACATCGGCCAGCACTTTTTCATAGGCGTGACCGATGTGCGGCGCCGAGTTCGTGTAATCGATCGCCGTTGTGATGTAGAACGTCTTCGGCATTCCGGCGAGACAGTGCCGGACACGCGGTGACTTCGCAACCGCAAGCTGTAGCCGCGTCGCTACGCGACGCGCGCACGCGACCCCAAGGCTGCGGCTACAACATCAGACTGGCCCTCGTGCTACTTACAGCGCTCTGCCGTTAACCTTTACGATCTTTCCTCCCGTTACCACCCCGCCGGACGTAACAAAATTCATTTCGTAGACCTTGCCATCGACACCCTCCATGTCGACCGCCATCTGAGTTTTGCCCCCTCCAAGCTTTCGCTCTTCGTGATATCTAACCGGAGTTAGGGGGAGGTCCTTCCCGTTTACGGTCATATGGAACCTATGGTCTTTGGAATTCGCCATTTGGCTGTCGAGATATCCTTTCACGCCGGCTGGTTGCACGGTCTTCGTCGTCGTCGTTGTGGTCATTGGCTGCGATCCGCTAGTGGCCTGCTGCGCGGGCTGGGTCGCAGGCTGAATCTGTTGTCCGCCGTACATCTGACCAAAAGCGGTTGGAGTGACGGAGACTGCCGCGACTAGTACTATAAGAATTCGAGTGTTCATATTTTCCTTAAGAGTTCGATTTGAAACACTTTACAGGACGAAAATCATCGCGACAAGTGGACCGCTATCTCACAGCCTCGCCGTTGCCAAAATTGTGCAAATGATCAGACTGAGCGCTTGCGCCGCATTTTCAGAATCAATAGGCAGATTGCAAGGGCGATCGCGACAAAATCCAGCCAGGTCGTGTAATTCCATGTGATCGTAGCGTGCTCGATTGGGCTGGCTGGTCTTGGGCCAGTCGAAATCAAACCTGCGGCCGCGAAGATAAGATCGACAATCACGCCTGCGACAACCATCGACACGTAGAAAATAAGCACGATGTAGAGCGTCGTCCGACCGCCGAAATACTTCAGGTAGATCAGGATCAGCGGAATCACGAGCAGGTCGGCGTAGATAAATGAGATCACGCCGCCAAAACTGATCCCGTTCGCCCAAAGCAAACTCGCCAGCGGAATGTTTCCGATCGAGCAGACAAACGATAGGATGGCGACGATTGGGCCGACCGCGGCGTTCTCGATCAAACGTAGGAACGGGCTGCCGCCTTCGATGAAAAGAGCTTTCCACCAATCCGCCGGCATCAGCACCGCGAGAAATCCGGCGATCAGAAAACCGGCGGCGAGCTCTTTCCAAAGCATCCGCCAATCCATCCAAAACGCGGTCGCAACGCGCACCCATTTGCTTTGTTGCTCGTGATCGTGCTCGTGATCGTGGCAACTGTGACTGGCGATATTGGCGTGCTCTCGCGCCTCCTCCTCGAGTTTTTTCGGGAACAAGATCGACATGAGCCACCACATCGCGCCGATCAGAACGAATGCGCCGATTACTTCCGCGAGAACGAAACGCCATCCCATTAAAAGCCAGAGCACGGCGCCGAGTTCGACGACGAGATTGGTCGAGGCAAACATGAATGCGAGCGCGGGAATAAGCGCTGCGCCTTGTTGAAATGCGCTTCGCCCGGCAGCGACCGCTGCGTATGAACACGACGAGCTGGCCGCACCGAACCCGGTCGCGAGCGACATTGTCCGCCAGTTCGTGACTCCAAAGGCGCGGGTCATTTGTTCTTTGCTGACGAAAACCTGGAGCGCAGCCGAGATTCCGAAGCCAAGCACGAGCGCCCAGAGCGTTTCCCAAAACATGGCGAAGCCGTGATACAGACTTAGCCAAAGCCAGTTCATGTTTCGTTCGCCGACCGGTTAGGCACTGTGTTCATGAGCGCACGCTTCGCCGCGCAATCCGCTGATTGCTTCACGCAGGATGATTGGCACCATGCAGAGAGCGGCGACCGGATCGGCCCACCACCAACCGAAAAGCGCATTGAGACCCAACCCGCCTAACAAGATCACCGCAAGACACGCGCAAATATCACTCTGATGGGAATCGGCATGGAGGGCGTGGCTCCGGAGATTTGCGGCCGCGCGACGTTTGGCGCGCGCCAGCAGTGGCATGACGACGACACACGCCGCGGCATAGATAATTCCAAGATAAGTCACGCGTGGCGACGAATGCGTGAACAAATCCTTCAGCGCTTCGAAGCTCACGTAAACAGCAAGTGCGAGGAAGCAGACACCGACAAGCCGATGCGCGGATTCCTCTCGATCATCCGCCGCAGCGGCGTCGCTCAGTCGCCACACCAGCACTAGACTGGAAACAACTTCGATCACCGAATCGATCCCGAAGCTAATTAACGCGACACTGCTTGCGAGAACGCCGGCGATAATTCCCACGATCGACTCGAGCGCCGTCCAAGCGATGCTTAGGAATTCAATTTTGCGGCCAGCTCGACGATGAACGGCCAGAGCTTCTGCGAGTTCAGACATGGTGGAATCAATTCGATTGCGCACTCATTTTCGCAGCACCTTTATGATCGTGACAGTGATTTCTCCTTCCACATCGCGAAGATCACTGGATAAATCAACAGTTCCAGAATGGCTGACGTGATCACACCGCCGATCATCGGTGCGGCGATGCGTTTCATGACGTCGGCGCCAGTCTGCGTGATGGGCGACCACATGATCGGCAACAGCCCAAACAAAATCGCGCAAGCGGTCATGATTTTCGGACGGAGACGTTGCACCGCGCCTTCGTGAATGGCAGCGCGAAGATCGACAATTGATTTCAGGCGGCCTTCGGCGCGAAATTTTTCCCAGGCGTGATCTAGATAAAGGAGCATGACCACGCCAGTTTCGGCATCGAGTCCAGCCAGCGCGAGCAAACCAACCCAGACCGCGACGCTCATGTGATAACCAAGAAGCCAGAGTAACCAGAATGCGCCGATCAGCGAAAACGGCACGGCCAGCAGAACGATGCAGGTCTTTACGACTGAGCGCGTACTGAAATAAATCAGCACGAAAATGATTAGCAGCGTTAGCGGCACAACGATCTTCAAGCGCTGCTCGGCTTGCCTGATGTATTGAAACTGCCCAGCCCATTCGGTGTAGTAACCTGCGGGAAATTTCACGCGCTCGGCGATGCGCTTGGACGCGTGACGCACATAGCCGTCGATGTCGGTCGTCGCAGGATCGACCAGGACAAAACCGACCAGCTGCCCGTTCTCGTTGCGAATGCTCGGTGGTCCAGTGCGATATTTAATATCGGCGACGAGTGAAATTGGAATCTGTGCGCCGGTCGGCGTTGGAATCAGAACACGTTTGAGCGAATCCAAATCCTGCCGGAAATCGGGCGCGTAACGCGCGCGGACTGGATAACGCTCGCGTGCTTCCACTGTTGTCGTGATCGTTTTGCCGCCGATGGCAGTCTCAACGACGTCGTTCACATCGCCAACAGTGAGACCGTAGCGCGCGGCCGCTTCGCGGTTCACGTCGAAGTCGAGGAAGTAGCCGCCGACGGTTCGTTCGGCAAAGGCGCTGCGCGTGTCGGGAAGATCGACAATCGCTTTTTCGATTTGAACGGCGAGGTTCTCGATCCCCTGCAAATCCGGTCCGAAAACTTTTATACCCAGCGCGCTGCGAAATCCTGTGGTGAGCATTTCGGTGCGGGTCTGGATCGGCATCCAGAAGATGTTCGCCATGCCCGGAGTGCGCAGATTCATGTTCAGTTCATTGAGAAACTTTTCCCAAGTCATGCCGCGCGGCCATTGATCAAACGGTTTGAGCGACACAATCGTTTCAAACATCGAAAGCGGCGCGGGATCCGTGGACGTTTCGGCTTGCCCGGCTTTGCCGAAAACAGTCGTGACTTCAGGAAACTTTTTCAGTTGTCGATCTTGAATCTGAAGAATTTTTGTTGCTTCGGTGATCGACATTCCCGGCACCGCAGTTGGCATGTAGAGCAACGTTCCTTCGTTCAGTGGCGGCATGAATTCCTTGCCCAGTCGCTCGAACGGAAAGACCGTGAGGAAGAGAAGCAACAGCGCGCCGAGTAAAACGAACCCGCGGAACCGCAAAACGAAATGTAAAGCCGGCTCGTAAACAGAAATTAAGAAGCGATTGAGCGGGTTCTTCGCTTCGGAGCCGATCTTGCCGCGGATCAGCAAGGTCATCAGCACAGGCGCGAGTGTGATGGCGAGTATCGCGGCGAAAAACATCGAGAACGTCTTCGTGAACGCGAGCGGTTTGAACAAGCGGCCTTCCTGCGCCGTCAGCGAAAAAACGGGCAGAAAACTGACGGTGATAACGAGAAGCGAGAAAAATAACGGACGGCCGACGGTTTTCGCGGCGGCGATGATTACTTCGATTCGCTCACTATTGTCCGGCTCACGTCCGTGCTCTTCCCGAAAATGCTCCAGGGATTTGTGCGCGTTCTCGACCATGATGATGGCCGCATCGATCATTGCGCCGATAGCGATCGCGATTCCACCGAGCGACATGATGTTGCTCGTCAGGTTCGAGTAGAACATCGGGACGAATGAAGCGAGGATCGCAATGGGCAACGTGATGATCGCGACCAACGCCGAGCGCACGTGCCAGAGGAAGACAAGGCAGACGAGCGCGACGATGATGCATTCCTCGATCAGTTTTTCGCGCAGCGTCCCGATTGCGCGGTGGATCAATTCGCTGCGGTCGTAGGTCGGCACGATCCGGACGCCATCCGGCAACGACGATTTGATATTGTCGATCTTCCGTTTAACGCCGTCGATAACGTTGAGCGCGTTCTCGCCGTAACGCATCACCACGATTCCGCCGACCACTTCGCCTTTGCCGTCCATTTCGGCGACACCGCGTCTTAGCGCACCGCCGAGATGAACTTTGCCGACATTCTTCACATAGACCGGTGTGCCATTTTCCACTTTGAGCACGACGTTCTCGATGTCGGCGATACTTTTGAAATAACCGCGACCGCGGACGAAATATTCGGTCGTAGCAACTTCGAAGGTTTTTCCGCCGACATCGCCATTGCTCGATTTCACCCGTGTCACGACATCGCTCAGCGGAATTGCGTGAGCGAGAAGTGCGTTCGGATCGAGATCGATCTGGTATTCCTTGACGAAACCACCGACGGGCGCGACTTCGGCGACGCCTTTCACCGACTCGAGCGCGTAGCGCAGATTCCAATCTTGAATCGAGCGCAACTGCGCGAGGTCGAGCTTGTGCGAATCGTCAACCAGCGCGTACTCGTAAACCCAGCCGACACCGGTCGCGTCCGGCCCGATCGTTGGGTTCACGCCTTCGGGAAGCGTGCCGCGAATCGAGTTGAGATATTCGATGACGCGCGAACGTGCCCAATAAATGTCGGTGGCGTCCTGGAAGATTACGTAAACGAACGATTTACCAAACATCGACTCGCCGCGGACAAATCTTACGTTCGGCGCGGCGATGAATGCGGTGGAGATCGGATAAGTGACCTGGTCTTCTACGAGATCGGGCGAGCGTCCTTCCCACCCGGTGTAAACAATCACCTGCGCATCGCTCAGATCGGGAATAGCATCGAGCGGCGTGTTTCTGAGCGCATAGATTCCGGCCGCGACTGCAAAGAGCGTGAAGACGAACACGAGGAAGCGATTCCTCACGCTTGCTGCAATGATGCGCTCGATCATAATTTTCGCCGGATCACTGATGTCGATGTTCCGGCGGCGTGGCAGCGAAATCTTGCAGCGCACCTTGCACTTTCGATTCTGCGTCGATGAGAAAGTTGGCGCTGGCGACGACGTGCTCGCCTTCGGCCAGGCCGCTCTTTACTTCGTAGTGGTCGCCGATTTGTTCGCCCAACTCGACGACGCGCGGCTCGAGTTTGCCACCGCCTTTATCGACAAACGCGATTTCGCGCGAGCCGGTTGGCATGACCGCGCTGGCCGGGACGGTGAGCCCTTCACCCATGTCCATGCCGAGTTCGACATTCGCATACATCCCCGGCCGCAATTTGAAATCGGGATTCGGAATATCGATGCGCACTTTCGCGGTCCGCTTCGCCTGGTCGAGAAATGGGTTAATGACGGCAACTTGTCCCTCGAAGTGGTCGTTCGGATAAGAGCTAGCCGTCACTGTTACTGGTTGACCGGTTTGCAACATCGACAATTCGCTCTCGTAAAATTCGGCCCAGACCCAAACAACGGAGAGATCAGCGATGTCGATTAAATGGTCGCCCACTTTCACGTTGACGCCTTGGTGAGCCGGAACTTCCTGCACAGCGCCACGAAACGGCGAGCGAAGCGTCAACAATTCATCCGGATGACGCTTTTGTTTTAGCTCAGCGATTTGTTCATTAGTCATATTCCATTGTCGAAGGCGTGATTCCGCAGCGCTGATCAACCGCTCCGGCGTGGCCCGCGCCTCTTTCGATTTCGCTTCGTCGCGCATTCGCAGAAGCATGACCAACTCGCGCTCGGTCGTGAGCAGGTCGGGACTGTAGATCGATAGAAGCGGTGCGTTTTTCTCGACAAGTTGGCCGGCAGACGGGACGAACAGTTCTTGCACGTAACCGTCCACGCGGGCGACGAACGCCCAGTGGCGTTGCATGTCCGCATCTACCATTCCGACCGCGCGAATCGTGTGATGCAATGGCGCGCGCGTGACTGTTGCAAAGGTGACTCCGATTTGTTGCTGCCGCTCGACGGGCACGACGAACTCATGGGACGGCGCGCCGCTCGTCTGATTCCCACTTTGCATGCCGGGCATACCGGCCATCCCTTGCATACCTGCGCCACTCGACGGCGCGGATGCAGATTGAGACGCGCCGGAAGTCTTTTTCATCACGGCCACGAGATCCATTCCGCAGATCGGGCATTTGCCCGGCGCGTCCGCGTGCACCGAGGGGTGCATGGTGCATGTGTAGTAATCGACATCCGGTGGTTTGCTTGATTTGCTGGATTTTGAGCAAGCGGGACTGATGAGCAGCGCCGCGAGCACAAACAATTTGAGCGATATCGATTTCATCTAAGTTCCCTTGTTTTGGTTGGTGGAAAAAGATTCAGGTCGGCGCCGACGATTGACTCGAGTTCGGCCAAAGCCGCGTGATAATCGGCGATGTGTTGCTTCCCCATCGCTTCGAGGTCGCGCAGATTGCGCTGCGCGGTGATCCATTCGAGGAAACTGGCCTTACCGGTTTCGTAGGCGAACTGGTTGGCCTCGAATGCCTGACGCGCCTCCGGCACGAGGTTGTCGCGGAAAAGATCGACATGGTGTTTCGCGGTGTGGACTCTTTCCAAGGCGTCACGCAACGCGCCTAACGATTCGGCATTTGTGCGTTCAACTTCCTGCTGAGCGGCAGCGCGATTTTCCTTCGCTTCGCGAACAGCCGCCGAGTATTTGCCCGGATTTACCCATGGCACAGTGAAAGAGACTCCGGCGTCTACTTCACTGGCTGCTTGTGCGGAATCGTTGTAACGCTGCGCTTCGACTTTGATCGCAGGATCGGGAATCCAATCTCGACGCGCGAGCTCGAGGCGCGAGTTCTCCATGTTGATCTTGGCTTGCGCGATTTTGATTTCCGGGCGGTTCGCGAGCGCCAGCGCACGCGCTTGCTCCATCGACATGTTAAGCGATTTGACCTGCACTTCTTCCGGCTGACCGAACGGCGCGAAGGCGTCGCGGTTCATCAGCACGTTGAGCTGCGATTGCTCCGCCGAAATATTTCGCAACAGATCCTGTTCCGATTCGAGCAGCTTGCTCGCTTCGACCTCGGCGGCGAGCGCGTCGGCCGCGGTTGCTTGGCCGACTTCATAATGAGAGCGGCTGACTTCGGCGATCTGACGCAGCGAAACGAGATTCTTCCGATTTAGTTCCAGTTGGGCATGCGCGTTGACCAACCGGAAATAAGAAGTGCGCATTTTCGCGAGCACGTCCAATTGCTCGCGGCGCGCTTGTTCAAATGCGGCGACAGCATCTGCGGCGGCAACGCGAGCACGTAACAAATTTTTCCCCGTGATCGGGACGACCTGCTCGACCGAAACCATCTGATCGGTGAACGCATTGGGCGCCACATCGACAAATCGTGCCGCGCGCGAGCTGCCGCTGACTTTGAGATCGTCCCACGCAGCTTCCTGCGTAACACGGGCTCTCGCTGCGCTCCATTTTCTCAGCGCCTGCTGGATCGCTGGATTATTCGCCAGCACGACCGCAGTCACCTCGTTGAGAGAGAAGCCATCTCCTCGAACAGGGCGAATGTCGCTATCGCGCGCAGCCGCGGCTCGCAAAGATGAAGTTAAAATTAGATTAAGTAATAAAAGGTAAGTTGTTTTCATTGATCCAAGAGCTGAGTTGAAGTCCAGGCATGCCGGTGAATGGGCACACCTCGTCTGTCAGGCTCTTCGGATCAGATGAGGCGAATGCAGATGAGCGCGAGCGGCGACGGTGAATGCGCCGTGCAATCTCGGCTCGAGAAAATCAATGAAGCTGGTGCGGCTGGACTCAGTCCTGCAACCACAAGCACAGAAGGCAAAGTCGCGACGTTCTGTTGATTGGAACCAGACTTCGCAAGCGGCGAAGAGACTGGAGCTGTGTTTTTCGGCGATGTCGTGCAACAGCTTTTGTTCGCGCAACAACCGGATTGACAGGCTTTCTGGCTCGATGCGTTGGACAGAATACACGGTCGCGCGGAGATGCTCACTGGAGCTGCAACAAGCGCCGCAGCCACCGCCACCGAGGTCATGATCCTGCTCAACATCGGGTTATGTGATAGCACAAGACACGCCGCGCGTCGAATCGTTCAACAACGTCCAATGTCGAACGGGTTCTGTTTGTAGGGCGTTTCTGTGAAACGCCAATAGCGTCCGCCGCGGCGGACGCCCTACAAGTTTCTCAAAGCGCTGGCGCCGCAGCGCCTTCCAACACAACTGTGGCCATCGCGTGATGATCGGTGTGGCTAAGCGTGATGAGCGCGGAAGTCACGCCGCGTTCTTTTGCCAGCTTCTCGGCTCCTTCCGTGAACACCAAAAACGGTTCGCCGCTCGGTTTCTTGCGGATGTCGATGTTTCGCCAACCCATTGCCTTGCCAATGCCGGTGCCGAATGCTTTTGAAACCGCTTCCTTAGCCGCGAAACGCGCGGCGAGATGTCGCGCCGGAAACTTCATCGACATCGAATACTCGATTTCACCGTCAGTAAAGACGCGACGGAGAAATTTTTCGCCGAAGCGATCGAGCGAATGCTGGATTCGCGCGCACTCGACCAGATCGACGCCGATACCGACCACGCTCATCCGGGATAATCTTCCATTGCGACCAGCATTTCTTTCACGGCGTTCTCCAAGCCGACAGACATCGCGCGCGAGACAATCGAGTGGCCGATGTTCAGCTCGGTCAGGTGCGGAATTTTGTGGACGAGCACGATGTTGGTGTAGTTGATTCCATGACCGGCGTTGACTTGCAGTTTCAACTCTGAGGCGCCTGTCGCCGCCGCTTGCAAGTTCTGCAACTCTTGTTTCTCGATCTTTTCTGAAAAGGCATTCGCCAATTTCCCAGTGTGGAGCTCGACCATTTCGACGCCCAGTTCTCCGGCGGCGTCAATCTGTTCCAAAGTTGGGTCGACAAACAAACTGACGCGGATTCCAGCGGCATGCAGCCGTTTAATCGTGGGTTCAAGATCCTTTCGGTGCGCAACAACGTCGAGTC
>Ga0193751_1001234_pt1 | contig 16730 bp, 21 predicted proteins | sample L1c2metaG_FD_143050 | JGI IMG/M metagenome (GOLD analysis project Ga0193751, IMG submission 143050) | Soil microbial communities from a riparian zone of the East river system, Colorado, United States - L1c2 | ecosystem: Environmental > Terrestrial > Soil > Riparian zone | place: USA: East River... | reverse complement strand
GAAGATAGAAGAGAAAAACGGCGTTCTCTATTTCAATCCAGGCAGCGCCGGCCCGCGCCGTTTCCACTTGCCAGTGAGCGTTGGGAATCTGATGATCGCTGCGGGAAAAGTGCAAGCACAGTTGGTGGAGTTGGAGATATAGCCGCCGCATGAAAAAAGGCCGACTCGAAAGCCGACCTTTTGCTGATTCCAACTTTTCGCGGGCGTGGGCGCCCGCGCCACACACACTACTTCTTCGGCGCGATCGCGTCCTTCGCGGCTTTTGCCACGCGGAACTTTACGACCGTTTTCGCCTTGATCTGAATCGGTTCGCCAGTCTGCGGGTTGCGTCCCATGCGGGTGAGTTGAGTTTTGGTCATACCAGATGCCATGAATTTCCTCCTTCAGGAACCTACAAGTTTGCGTGTGTCCAGCGCATAGTAACGCACCGCGCTGTGGAAAAGTAGCATTTTATGCAGATTTTATGCGGTTTCCAGTAAGGTACCCCTTGAAAATCGGCATAAAATCGGGCTCCGGCAGCCGAAGAGGGCCAGAATAGCCCAATTCGAGGGGCAAAAAGGCCCCTGCAAACGTTCCCGTAGAGACGCAGCTTGCTGCGTCTCCTGCGCGCCGCGCCCAGTGTGCGCTTCCAGTTCCAGACGCGGCAAGCCACGTCTCTGCAATAGAGGCTTTTCCTGCCCTCCAGTCACCTACTAGAAAAAAGTAGGGTTCCGGCTGGCCTCAGGCGCCGTCCGTTCGTTACACTGAAAACCATTTTCGAGTTTGAGAAGAAAAAATATTCGAGGAGGATTCATATATGGCGGAAGCCGCTCTGAGTGGCGCCGAGTTCAAGAAGCAATTACGCGCGGGCACTCCAAAGATGGGGTTGTTCCTCAACGCGCACAGCCCGACAGTCGCCGAACAACTTGCGCACAGCGGTTATGACTGGCTGCTCGTCGATACCCAGCACGGCCCCATGAATTACGAGAAGCTCTCCGCCATGCTAAGCGGCATCGCGAACGGCGGCGCAAAATCGCTGGTCCGCGTTGGAGGATACGACGACCGCCCGGGCATTCAGCAAGCTCTCGATCTCGGGGCCGACGGCGTGCTCGTCCCCTACATCAACACCGCCGAAGAGGCGCGCCAGGCCATCAGTTGCACCAAGTACCCCACCGTCGGCACGCGCTCCGTTTACTTTCCGCAGCGCAGCATGAACAAGGCCGGACTCCTCGGCTACGCCGGCAACTGGAATAACGAAGGCATCATCGCCCTACAGGTCGAGACCGCCTCGTGCATCGAAAACATTGCCGAGATCGCCGCCGTCCCCGGCGTTGACATCCTTTTCCTCGGACAAAACGACCTTTGCATGTCGATGGGCCTCTACAACAAGTACGAATTCCCGCACATGTATACCTCGCCCGAACTTGGAGCGGCCACGCAAAAGCTGGTCGAGCACGCCCGCAAGAACAACGCCATTCTCGGCATCTTCCTGTTCGGGACATCGCGCGTCGGCGAGTTCCTCGAAAAGGGTTTCACCTTCATCAGCGTCGGCAACGACCTGCACCACGTCCTGACGCAAACCGGCGCCTACGTCAACGACATCGAAAACATCGCGAAAGAAAAAGGCAAAAGCTGGAAGCGGAGACCAACCGCGCTGTTCTAAACAGGTCTCGTGTGGGGACGGGCGCCCTCGCCCGTCCAAGCCGAGCGCAAGCTCGGCAGCTGCCCGCGTTCACATCAACGCTGGACTCGCTATAGTCAGCGTGGCCGCAGCTTGCACGCGTGCGAAACACAGTACCGGTTGCGTGCAAACCATCTATAACCCGCGTGGATCAGCTGGTTGAACCCTGGCAAACTGAAAATCGCATAGAAAGGCCACGCCCACCAGATCCGTCGCGTCACATACAAATAAACATCGGCTCCGGATATCAGTTGACCATCAGCCGTCAGCAACCGTACGTCGGTGATCAGTTCTTCATGCGGCATTTTGATTCTCTCCGCAATCCAAGGCTCATCCAGCGAGGCAATCTCGAATCCGCGCCGCCCGAGCGTCCCCGCCCAATACTTCACCCAGCGCGAGCAGAAACCGCACTGCCCGTCATAAAGGATCACACCTCGGACCGCACCCTGGGCCAGTCGGGTTTCAGTGCTCATCGGCACGCTCACAATCTTCGCCCCCACATCACGCTGACTGCGGATCCTTCTGCTAAAAAAGCAGACTGCGGTTTACCCTGGAGCACCGCCGCGATCTCTTTTCCGTACAACTTTTCTGCATCGCCCTCAAATGCCGATCGCCCAACCTGCCAGACTCTCCAAGAAGGATGCGTCACGCGGTATTCCACGCAACCGCCGCCAGGCTGAGCCGCATATCCCCAGTAATGCTCGGTGATGAACTGTTCAATCGAGCCCTCGCCTGGCAGTTCAGAATTGCCGTCGGTTTCAAGGTTCATCTCGCTCCAGTAGTTTTCGCTCCGCCATCGGTACGCCACTCTCAGACGATTATCGCCGGCAGCGCGAATCTCATGCGCCATGGGGAGAGCCACATAATTCTCTTTGTAGAACGTGCGAGCCACGAATGCAATTGCCCGGCGCGGAACCAACTCCCGGATGAACACCACCCCTCTCCGGACTTCGCTCCCCGCTTGCCGTCGCACGTAAAAGCGCAGGTTCACTTCCTCGAAATTCGAGTGCATCGGAATTGGCAGGAACCCGAGCAATTTTGTCTTAAGAAATCGAAATCCGACGAGGCTGGCAAAGACTTTTCCCTTCCAGCGATCGAGTTCGGTTCCGGCAGGAACGAACGGAAGAAGTAGGCTGGCGTCCACTTCATAGTTCAGCATGGCGAGGTACTGCCATTTCGCGGTGAGGAAAACTCGATCAACGCTCACATAGTTTAGGATAGTCGGACCGGGCGGTCCGATTCACTCGAAATCCACGCAGAGCTGTATTCCACGAACTGAAAACCGATAACTGATAGCTGACAGCTTCTACGGATCGTAAACCGCCGAGTGCATGCCCGCGTGCCGCGCCGCTTCCTGCATCTGGTCAAGCTTCATTTTCTGCTCATCGAGTTGCAGCTGGATTTGCGCCACCCGCTGCAGTTGCCGCGCCTGATAATGGTTGTACGGTCCCTCGTATTGGACGCTCCCGCCCGCGGAACGAATCGACGCATTGAGCTGGTCAATCCGCGCCTGCAGGGTCGCCATCTTATTCTTCTGCGCCAGGATCTGTCTCTTCCACTGATCGGCCGCGCGTTGTTCCGCCAAGCGTTGTTGCGCCGAGCGATGGTCAGCAGCGGTGCTGCTCGCGCTCGCTCCCGACTGTGCCTCGGCCGGTTCCTGGTTCGCGTCCGGATCCTTCGGAAGATTCGCGTTCGTAATCACCCTTGGCTGCACCGCAGATGCATCCTCGGTCTTCTTCTCCCGGTTCGCGCGCGCAATATCGCCAAGCGACTGCCCATAGGCGGCCGAACTCATCAACAGCGCCATTGCACAAATCGTCACGGACAACCGCCGCATAACCCTCCTATTTCGCCCCGCTGAACCATTCTTTCAACTACTAATGCTAACCCTGCTGGCCGCGATCTGTTGCTGACGCGGGTAACTCATGCGCCAAACGAAAGTGCCACCCCATCATGGCCAACCGGCCATCTCCAGAACCTTCTCCGCCGTCATCCCGCTCTCGCGCAAATGCCGGATGCTCAGCGCATCGTGCCGTTTCGCCAGCCGCAATCCCGCGGCGTCCCGCACCAGTGCGCAATGAAAATAATCCGGCTCGGCATACCCAAGACCGTCATGCCCCAGTGCGCGCATCAACAACAATTGCCGCGCTGTCGACTTCAGCAAATCCGCGCCGCGCACAACCTCCGTGATCCGCATTGCCGCGTCGTCGACCACGACCGCGAGTTGGTAAGCAGGAACATCGTCGCGCCGCCAGACTAGGAAATCGCCGAAATCACTACCTGCGACGAAGCGCTGCCGGCCCAAATTAAAGTCGGCAAATTCCACCTCCTCGCCCTCGGGGACGCGAAACCGCCAGTTCGCGCCCGATGGCTCCATGAACTCGGCCGCATCCCTGCGATCACGACAAGTCCCTGGATACATCGGCTCATCATCGGTATCCGCATCATTCGGAGCGCTCGCCGAAAGCGCGAGATCCTTGCGCGAGCACGTGCACGGATACAGAAACCCGCCATCGCGCAGCCTTCGCCAAGCCTCCAGATAGTGCGCCCGGCGCTCACTCTGCGAGTAAGGGCCATTCGCCCCTCCACAATCCGGGCCCTCAGTCCAACGAATTCCCAGCCAGCGCAAGTCCTCAATCATTGCGCGAGCGAATTCCGGCCGCGAGCGCTGCGGATCCAGATCCTCATTCCGCAAAATCAAAGTTCCCTGATTCTCGATCGCCCGTTGCGCCGCGATCCAGAAAGTCCGGGCATGCCCAATATGCAAGAGCCCGGTCGGCGAGGGCGCCAGGCGTCCACGATAACTTTTGCGAGAACTTTCGCGAGTATTAAGAGAGAAGCTGGGTGGGAGATTGCTCACCAAAACATTCTAGCGGGAAGGGTGAGGCCCACCGGCGTGTTCCTTGCCACACGTTGTGTATCGCCCGGCACACTGCCTAGCGTCGAGTTCACTCATAAGTCGCGCTGCATCAACAGTCTCGCGGTTGGCCGCTCTCTTGCCATATCGCTTCCGACTGCGCCAGCCGCAGAGGAGGTGACAAAATGACAACTACTTGGAAATCCGGTGACAAACAACTCAGCAATCAGACACCTAACAACACAATCTCCGGGACGATGCTTTCGTCCTGGTCGCGCCAGCAAAAGCTGGCGATGATCGCATGCTTCGCGATTCTCGGGCTATTACTCGTAGTGAGCGCGTGTTCAAAACAAGGTCCAAAACCGGCTCTGGTCGGGGTTTCCAGCCCCGCGTCGAGTTCGGCAACGCCTGCGGCCGCGGTAACAGCCGCAAGCACCCCAACCGCCGCGGCCTCACCCGCACCCACGAAGAAGACGCCCAAGAAGCGCCCTGCGAACATCACTTATAGCGACGCTAACTCCGGTGTTTCGTTCCTCTATCCGCGAAAATTCGCGCTGACATCGGGCGACAAAGCGCAACCCCAGCTTGCAGCAATGAGTATGAACGAGGTCCCGATGAACTTCGTTCAGCCCGGCGGGGTCACGGTCGCGACCGTCGCACTGCCAGACGGTTCGTATCCCGGCACCGACTTCGCATCCGCGTTTTTCAACGTGAACGTCAATGGCAGCGTCTCCGAGCAGGAGTGTGCGCACTTCGCCTTCGTCGACACACGCAATGCCGACGGGGAGCCCGTTGACGCCGAGAAAGTCAAAATCGGCTCGACCGACATGGAGACGACTTCCGACTTCTCCGCTAGCGCCCTGAAGCAAGCCGAAACGCAGTACTACCACAGTTACGAAAATGGAGCCTGCTACGAATACGTCTTAGGACTGGGCACCGCCGGATACGGCACCAAAGACGGCGTTGAGTCCGTCAACCGCGACGAAGTCTTCGCCAAGCTGGAGAAGATCCTGGCCACGGTGAAGATCAATCCCGTCGAGACGGAGCACGGCGCCGAACCGGCAATCGCCACCATCGCGGCCGGCAAGGAATAAGATCGAACCGCCGGAGAAACACAAAGGCCGCGCGAATATTGCGCGGCCTTTGTGTTTTTTGTATCTTTGCCGACTGAATCTACATCTGATTATTTTAAGTATTGAACTCTTGCTGTCTCCACAAAAGCCCACTCAAAGGATCTCGAATCTACATGCTGAAAACAGCCCAACGGATTGGTATCGTGTCCGCCATCGCCCTCCTTACGAGCCTGTCGGCGCTCGCGCAGACTTCAACTTGGAACATTGATCCCGCGCATTCGACCGCGCAGTTTACGGTGCGTCACCTCGGAATCTCAAATGTTACTGGAAATTTTACGAAGGTAACGGGAAGCGTCGTTCTGAACGAGAAAGATATTACGCAGTCACAGGTTTCAGCCAGCATCGACGTCAGCTCGGTCGATACGCGGGTCGAGGCGCGAGACAAGGATCTTAAGAGCCCTAATTTCTTTGACGTTGAAAAGTACCCGACCATCGAATTCAAATCCAAACGGATCGTGAGCAGCGGCGGAAAGCTGCAGGTGATTGGCGATCTGACCATCCACGGAACCACACGCGAGGTCACGCTCGACGTTGATGGACCTACTCCTGAATTGACCGATCCGTGGGGCAATTCGCGCCGCGGAATTTCCGCGACAACGACCATCAACCGCAAAGATTTCAATCTGGTCTACAACAACCTGCTCAAGACCGGTGAAGCGGTGGTTGGAGATAACGTCAAGATTCAGATCGATGCGGAAATGGTGAAGAAGAAGTAAGTTATCGGGCCATCGGGTGATCTGGCCATCGGGTCATCGAAAATCAGCTCAGGGTTAGATCGCCCGATGACCCGATCGCCCGATCGTTTCAGGGTATTATCGAACTGTGGTGATCAATCGCGTCGCAAAAAAAAAGGTACAACTCTTGCGTTCCGAAAAGCTGGGCAAACTGGCCTGGCTGGTGCATGCCTTCTCGACGCGGCACGGCGGAGTATCGCGCGGCTACGGCGGAAATGCGCTGAATCTTGGGTTCACGCAGCATGACTCGCGCGCGGCCGTCGAGCGCAACCGCGAGCTTTTCCTCAAGGAACTGGGCGTTGCGAATGGACGCAGAAGCTGGCCGCTGGTTTCGCTGCGGCAGATTCATTCTGATTTGATCCATCGAGTTGACGGCGTTCCAGCGGATCGGATGCCGGCAGAGCCTCTGGTTGGAGACGGAATCGTCACGGATACGCCGGGGCTGGTATTGGCCGTGCAGATGGCCGATTGCCTTCCCATTATTCTGGCGGATCGGAAACGGCGCGCTGTCGGCGTTTTTCATGCAGGATGGCGCGGCACCGTCAAGCGGATCGTCGAGAAAGGTGTCGGCGAAATGCGGAAACACTTCGGGAGCAATCCGCGGAACCTGGTGGCGGCAATTGGGCCGGGGGTGCAGGGCTGCTGTTACGAAGTTGGCGAAGAAGTGCGCGCCAAGTTTGAAGCACAGTTCGCATACGCCAGCAGTTTGTTTCGTCAGGTGAAGGAATCGGATCCGGTGCGGGAGAAATATCCGTTGCTGTTCCTGACGGCGCGCGCGCCGGGGCACAGTGAATTGCCGGTAAAACTTTTCCTTGATCTGGTAGAGGCGAACCGGCGGCAACTACTGGATGCAGGCGTGATGGCGAAGAATATTGAGGCGGTGGGGCTGTGCACGGCTTGCCATACAGAGTTGCTGTTCAGCTTCCGGGCGGAGAAGGGCGTTACGGGAAGGATGATGGCGGCGGCAGGAATCAATCCGGAATAAGCCCAGCCCGGAATAAAGCGTCGCGCGTCGCTGCTCGCTAGTCGCTGGTCGTTAGTCGTTAGTCGTTCGCGGTTCGCCAAGCCGGCAAGCCTGCTATGCTTCGTCTCTTGGTGGAGCGACGGGCGCCCTCGCCCGTCCCCCACTGACTCCAGCTATGCCTTATCGCGTTGTTTCTTTCACCATGGCGCAAGTACGGCAAGGGGCGCTTGGATTCCAGCGCGAACTGAGTGCGATCCTGCGCGAACGTCCGGAGATCAAAGTGTATTCGGTAAGCCCGTTCGACCTCGATGAACGCCGCCGGTTCAAGGATCGGTTTGGCGGAGACATCGTGTACTTTCTCAACGACGCGGCCTGTCAGGAATGCGGGCGACTGGGCCTCAACCTGCAATTCCTGGCGGAAATATCTGACGATGAAATTCCCCGCCGACGAACCGTTGTTGTCGGCATGCCAGAGCGGACTGGCGGAGCCCCGACGGTCTAGCGCCACAATTAAAATGCGGACGAGAAGTGGCTACTCTTTCTTGTGCTTTTTTTGGGAAGAGTCAGACTTGGGCTTGTCGTCTTTCTTCGTATCCTTTGTTTCCTTCGCGTCTTTCGTGTCTTTGGAGTCTTTCGCTTCTTTTGTGGCGCTGTCGCCCTCCGGAGAAGAGGGGGGCGAACCCGCAGAAGCAGCGCCCTTCTTCGCGTAATCCGTCACGTACCAGCCCGAGCCTTTAAACTGCACGGCTGGAGCCGAGATCACTTGCTCGATGACACCTCCGCATTCCGGGCACTTTCGCAGCGGTTTATCGGAGAATTTCCGAATTTGTTCAAAGCGGTGTCCGCAGTTCTTGCACAGGTATTCGTAGTTGGGCATCTGTGAGGTGATTCTAGAGGCGGAGATTCATCGGCGTCAATTTTACGGAGACGCCGTTTCTTCTCTTGCGAACTTTGGCGGGCGGGAGTGCCCGCGTCACACATGCTCAGCGTTTCAGCAGATCCACGGGCTCGCGGACGTCGTGTACCCGAAAATATTTTGCCAGTGCAGGATATTTCGCAGCCACGGCTTCGTACATGGCATAGGCCACATTGCGATAGGACGCGTGCCCAGCGGGCGTGGTGCGCAACTCGGAGATGTAAACGGCCTCGGCGAAATCCATCTTAAACAGCGTGCGCTTGCGGAAAGCGAGTGGGATCGCATACTGCGCGTTTTGAGGGGCTTCTTTGCCGCCGGCCGCGGAAAGCTTCTGCACGGCGGCTTCGGCACGCTTCATTGCGGCTTCGTACTCGGAGCGGATTCCGGCAGCTTCGACTTCGGGCGGCGTGTCGAAGCCGTGGGCGGTGGTGAAATCCTGCATGATCTGGACGCAGCGGCGGTGACGGTGCATGTCGCGAAAGCCGCCGATGTCCATGAGGATGTCGAAGCTGAATTGCTGGCCAGCGGAGAACGGACGTGGCATCTCGTCGTGGCTGCCACGATGGCGCAGGCCGAGGTCGATGATTTCGCGGCGGCGCGCCTCGCCTGCCGCTCCGAGCGTTCGGCGAAGCTGCCTGTAAGAATAATGGCAGTGGCCGTACAAGAGCGTGGTGGCGAGTTCGATCTCGAGCGCATCTTTGATGTGAGAATCGGTGTCGAGCAAATCGTTGTCGATCAGATCAACAAGCGGCGCGGGTTCGATGGCGGCGTCCCGCATCAGTTCGGCGGCGGCCTGCTGGAGTTCGCGGCGCGTCTCGATTTCGTAGCGATTGGGATCGGCGTACTTGACCAGCGTGGGCGCGACCCGCACTTCGCGCAGGATTTCGCGTTCGGCGCGATCGGCGATTCCGGGCGACACGGCGCGAATCTCGGCAACCAGCGCGCGCAGCGATTCTTCGTTCGCGTTGTAGGCCGGAGAAATGGCGGCTTGTTTCAACAGCGCTCCAAGATCACGAACTTCTTTATGCGGCTGCGAAAGCAGGTGCGCAACCTGAGTTTCGAGCGTGCGGGCGTTGACGATCTCCCCCAGTGAAGTATTGGTGGCGAGCGGCAGTAGATAGCGCGAGATGTCGAAGGCGCGCGCGCGCACGGTGCGCTCGTACGCCTCCTGCTTCATTTCTGAGGGCCGGGGTGTGATGCTGGCGAGATATTCGAACGTCCGCTGCGAAACTTTGTTGTAGGCCGTGAACAATGACTCTATGGTTTCGCGATAGAGAGTCTGCGACGCAACGTCATCCTCAAAACTGGGCGTGTAGTAACCGCTCTTCCTGAAGTCCTGGTAGCGAGTGGATCGCTCCTGGCCGTCCCAACGCTGTTCGTCGGCAACGACGATGGCGGCGAGGATGGAGAGGCGCTCGATGGCGAGCGCGATATGGGCAAGGTCGGCAATGGAGCGGTGCCCGTACTGAAAGTAGAAGGTATTGAGAAACTTTTCGGCCTTCTGCTGAGTAATTTCCTTCAGCGACTCCTTCATGGAGAGGGAGGAGCGTGAATATTTGGCCATGGCGTAAGCCTGGATCTCAGGCTCCACGCCATAAACGGCGAATACCTCGACGGAAGTTTCGGGCGCGGGGGTGGAAACGGGATTGGTAATGGGGCCGGTTGAAATAACTTCAGACATGGGAGTGGAAGAATCTTAATCGCCCGGTGCGCTCGGCGCAATCGAATGCGAGGGGGTAAAATCGGCGAAAGCTTTCGAATGCAACTGTAAGGTTCTCCAGTGACGACCTCTGCTGACGGCAAAAGCGATCTTAGTCGGGATGGTCCTCGTCAGGACGATCCGAGTCAAGGCGATCGGAGCCAAATCGCTTTGATTCCGGCCACGCTCACCGAACACATCGAACAAGCTCGCAGCCTCTTCCTCGAATATGGCGGTTCGCTCGGCTTCAGCCTGTGTTTCCAGAGTTTCGATGAGGAGTTGAAAAGCCTTCCCGGTTCCTACGGCCCGCCGAGCGGGAGATTGCTGCTTGCCCGACACGCAGGCCACGCCGCCGGATGCGTTGCGCTTCGCAAACTCGAAGCCGGTATCTGCGAGATGAAGCGGCTTTACGTGCGGCCTGCCGATCGCGGCATGGGCCTGGGCCGGATTCTGGTGGAACGCGTAATCGCGGAGGCGCGCATCATCGGCTATGAGCGCATGCGTCTCGATACCATTGAATCGGCAATGAAGGATGCGATCGCACTCTATCGCAAAATGGGATTCCATGAAATCGCGCCGTATTCTGCCATTCCCATCGAACACGCACTCTGGATGGAACTACGGCTGTAGACGAGGGTCTGCGGACTTCACGACCGTGGGCTTGAGGACGGCAGGAGGGGACGGTTTTGCCGGCTTTGTTGCGGCCGCGGTTGCGGTCGGGGTCGCGGCTTGGGCGATAGGAATCACCGTCCAAGCGTTGCCGAGAATGACAATATCCACACGGCGGTTCATGGCGCGGCCTTCCGTCGTGAAATTGGTTGCGACCGGGTAATACTCGGCATACCCGGCAGCGCTCAGACGAGCGGGACCGAACCCTTCTCGGACGATGAGGAGCCGCACAATTTCGGTTGCCCGTGATGTGGAAAGCTCCCAGTTCGAGGGAAACTGGGAATTGTGAATGGGCGCGTTATCGGTGTGGCCCTCGATTCGCAACCGATAATCACGTTCCCGCAGCATGCTGGCAATGCGGTCAAAGGCGGCCTGCGAGGCCGACTTCATCTGAGCTGAGCCGCTTTCGAAGTTTCCCGTAATCATGTTGCACATCTCGCCGAGCGCGTCCGCCGCCTGTTCCTCGGAGCTGGCTGCGTCCCCCAACATGCGCGTGGCAATCTGGTGGGCGGTGTTCGCGTCGCAGCAGACCGTCAGAATCCCGCACAACGCTCCGGCCAATCCGACCATGGCGGTGAATTCCGCATTCGCCTTGTGCTCGGATGGCGCCATCGGATTCACCTGGCAGCCCAGCATGATCTCGAAAACCTCCTGGATCGCAAGTTCGAGAATGGGGAGCCAGTTCTCCTCTTGAGACCGCTTGGCCAATCCGCCATCGGCACTCATGGTTTCTTTCCCAGCAAGGGCAAGACGTGCTCCTTCACCTGATCGGGAGTGAACGGCTTGCGGATGTATCCCCGAGCCCCGGCCGAGAGCGCCTGCACCACGTGCGATTCGCTGCCTTCGGTCGTGATCATCACGATCGGAACACCTTTGGCGGTTTCCACCGCGGCGACCTGGCGGACAAATTCCAGACCGTCCATGACCGGCATGTTGATATCGCACAGGATGAGGTCGACTACATTGCTCTGCAACGCAGCCAGCGCTTCGGCCCCGTTCGCGGCTTCCACAACCTTTTCCAGTTCGATGCCCGCCTGACGCAACGAACGCTCGACTATTTTGCGCATCACCGAGGAGTCATCCACGATGAGCGCTCGTATCTTATCCATGGGCTTCACCACTTTGCGCTTTGCGCGGGCAGGCCACGAAATCGCCTGCCGCGATTGTCTGACTCACTTGATGAACATCGGCAGTCCGACCCTGCGCTTTAGGGATGCGGCGACGCGCCGTCAAGCGATCCACGCGCAACGGGTCATATGCAATGGGTACCCATGCATCAGGAAATATTCGAGGTCGGAAACTGGGGCAAGCCAGGACTTCCGCAGCCGGCCGCAAAACGAATTTCGCCCGGCTCCGGTTCCTTCACTCCTTCTCCTACCTTTATCCTGCGGGAATCCGTTATGCTTGACGGAGACTTATGACCCTTCTCGACGCCCATCCCTACGACCCCGCGCAGGCGCGGCGGCGGAAGATCAAGATCGCGGTTACCGTGCTGATCGTAGTCGCTCTGGCCGCACTGGCCTGGATGTACCGCAACTGGCCGGAGGAGCATAGCGTCGACAAGTTCTTCGCCGCGCTTCAGCGTCAGGACTACGAAACCGCCTATGGTATTTATTTCAACGATCCCACCTGGCAAAAACATCAGCAGAAATATTCTCAGTACACTTACGCGGACTTCTATCGCGACTGGGGACCGGGCGGTGAGTGGGGTCTCGTCAAGTCCCACAGAATTTATGGATCGGTCAACACAAAAGGTCTGGGCAGCGGAGGGGTCGTAGTCGAGGTCGTGGTCAACGAGCGCGCCGAGCACGCCCGCATGTTCGTGCAGAAGTCAGACAAGACCCTGACGGTATATCCGTACTAGTTCGTAATTTGCTCGTGTGGGGACGGGCGCCCTCGCCCGTCCGAGCCGAGCGGAAGCTCGGCCGCTACGCCGCGGGCGCCGCCATCTGCGCCAGCGTCTTCTGCAGTGACGCCTCATCCCCTACCGTCACGCAGGTCCTCGAGCGGTCGATCTGACGCATCAGTCCCCAGAGAACTTTTCCCGGGCCGACTTCAACAAACAGGCTGGCTCCCTTATCGATCAGCAGGCGTATCGACGGCTCCCACCTCACCGCGCCGGTTACCTGGCGAATCAATGCGTCGCGCGAAGCCTCCGCGGAAGCGACAACGGCGGCATCGACGTTGCACACCACCGGACACGACGGATTCTGAAAACTCAGCGCGCCCAGGTCTGCCGCCAGACGATCCTGCGCCGGTTGCATCAGCGAACAATGGAAAGGTGCGCTCACCGGCAAGCTCACCGCCTTCTTCGCTCCGCGTTCGATGGCCAGCTTGATAGCGCGATCCACGGCTCCGGCGTGTCCTGAGATCACGATTTGCTCGGGCGAATTAATGTTGGCTGCCTGGCAAACTTCCCCCTGCCCGGCTTCGTTCGCAATCTCGCTGACCTGGTCAAGCGCCATTCCGAGAATCGCGGCCATTGCGCCCACGCCCACCGGCACCGCTTCCTGCATATACTTGCCGCGATTACGAACCGTCCGCACCGCGTCGGCAAACGTCAACGTACCCGCGGCCACGTGCGCCGAATATTCGCCCAGGCTGTGCCCGGCAACATAGTCGGCAATAAAATCCCGCTTCAGACTTTTTTCCTGCAATACGCGCCACGCCGCCACCGACGCCGTCAGAATTGCCGGCTGCGTGATCTCCGTCAGCTTCAATTTTTCTTCCGGACCTTCAAAGCAAAGCTGTGACAACTTGTAGCCGAGCGCCTCATCCGCCTCCTCAAAAGTCCGACGCGCAACCGGATAGTTCGCGGCCAACTCTTTGCCCATGCCAACGGCTTGTGACCCTTGACCAGGAAAGAGAAAGGCGATTCGAGGAGAATTATTTGTCATATCAAGAATGAGGGCAGAGGTTAGAGGTCAGATTGCAGAAGTGAAAATCCCGTGATTGCGATCTCGTTTGCGCGATGGTTTTTACCTCTGCAATCTGACCTCTAACCTCTGACCTTCCTAGGTCACCGCCACGCTCAGTTCCGCCAGCTCCCGCTCGATCGTTTGGTTCACTTTGCCTTCGGCAAATTCCGCCGCCACTCGCACCGCATTCTTGATGGCATTCGTATTCGACGATCCGTGCGTGATGATGCAGACGCCTTTTATGCCTAACAGGGGCGCGCCGCCATACTCGGTGTGATCCAGCCGCTTCTTGAAATCGGAAAACGCATGGCGCGAAAGATATGCGCCCACCTGCCGCGTAATCGTCGACTTCAATGTTTCTTTCAGCACGGCGCGCACGAGCCGCGCCACGCCTTCCGAAGTCTTCAACGCAACATTGCCGACAAATCCGTCGGCCACGATCACGTCTACATCGCCGTTATATAAGTCACGGCCTTCCACATTGCCAATAAAGTTGATGGGAAGCCGCTTGAGCAGTTTAAACGCGGCGCGGGTCAGGTCGTTGCCTTTGCTTTCTTCTTCTCCGATCGAAAGCAGCCCCACTCGCGGATGCTTCATGCCGAATATCGTCCGGCAGTAAATATCGCCCATCACCGCGAACTGCTCCAGGTTAACGGGCGTGCAATCCACGTTCGCGCCGACGTCGAGCAGAATGGCCGCCGTGTTCAGGACCGTAGGAAACGCCGCCGCCAGCGCCGGACGGTCCACGCCTGGCAGCGCGCCCAGCACCACTTTAGCTGTGGCCATGGCGGCGCCCGTATTGCCCGCCGTCACAAAACCCGCGGCGCGCCCCTCGCGCACCAGTCTCAGTCCGACGCGGATCGACGAATCGCGCTTGCCGCGGATCGCCTCCACTTTATCTTCCATGGTGATGACTTCGCTGGCATGAACCACTTCGACCGGCAGCCGCCGCGCCCCGGGATAGCGCGCCAGTTCGGCCTTCAGCCGCGGCGCCGGTCCGACCAGAAGCACGCGCACGCCGTGATGGCGCGCCGCCTGCAATGCGCCTTCAATCTCCGGCTTCGGCGCTTTGTCGGACCCCATCGCGTCCAGGGCGATTACGCTAGGCATGGAAGGAAACTGGGACTTCTAACCGGCTTCTAAACCGATTTCCAAACGTACTTCTAAGCTACGACTTCTCTTCGACCTCAATGACTTCGCGGCCCTTGTAGGTACCGCACTTCGGGCAGGCGCGGTGCGGCATCTTCTGTTCGTGGCAGTTTGGACACTCCGACAACGAGTGCTTCGAGAGCGAGTCATGCGCGCGCCGGGTGGCGGTGCGCTTTTGGGAATGTCTGCGTTTCGGATTCGGCATCTTTTTTAGTTCCTTTATTGATTCAACTTGTCTCGTATCTCTTTCAGCGCCGACCATCGCGGATCTTCGACTTCGTCCACGCACGAGCACTGAATTTCATTCAAGTTCTTGCCGCAGTGCGGACACAAACCTTTGCAATCTTCGCGGCAAAGCGTCTTCAATGGCAGCGCCAGCAGCACCTGCTCGCGCAACGTGTCTTCCAGCACCAAACCCTCGCCCTGGTAGTACCCGATCTCGGCCTCGGCGTCAGTGACCGAAAGCTCTTCGTGGCCGGAGTCAGTTCCGAGCGGCCGGTACAGAAGATCGAAGCTGCGCTCGACCTGGTGCACGACCGGATCGAGACAGCGCGCGCAAGCCACTTCCAGGCTCGTCTGCAGCTTGCCCTTCACCCGGATGTCCTGCACCACCTTGTGCTTGCCGTGATGCTCTTCGACCAGATCCGCCCGGCCCTCGCTGCGCAGCGGCGACCTCTGCCGGACCTCCGTCCCCAGATCAATCGCACCCGGGCCGAACTCCTCCCGGAAATCGACCGGGTGAATCTCCAGATCCTCAAGTTCGATGAGCATTGAAACTGGAACCTCCGCCGCCCCCACTTAAATTACCGCAAAGGCCCGCGGAAGTGCGCACAGAGACGAAAGTCTCTCAGGGAGCAATTACTAACGATAAAGGCCAAGAATAGCGGTGTCAAGCGAGCGGCCAGCAATCGTGGTCTAGGGATATGCTAGACTATCCCTATGCCAACCCTATACGTAGAAAACGTGCCCAAGGACCTCTACGAAGCCCTGCGCGCCCGCGCCCGCAAGAACCGCAGCTCGATTGCCGCCGAGGTCATCGCGCTGCTCGAACAATTCGTTCCCACGCCAGCGGAATTGCGACGCCGGATGCGGGCGTATGAAGAGCTCAGGCGGGTGCAAGCCTCTACTCCTCCCGGTTCGGGGCCTTTCCCCAGCACCGAGGAGATGATCCGCGAGGATCGAGAACGGTGAAGATCTGCGTCGTCGATGCCAGCGTTGCGGCCAAGTGGCTTCTGCCCGTCGCGGGCGAAGGCCTCCTCGACCAAGCAAACCGTCTGGCAGCGCTGCACGCAAGGCGCGAGTTGCAACTGCTGGCGCCCGATTTGATCGAAGCCGAAATCGGCAACGTCCTCTGGAAGGCCGTGCGGCGCAACCGAATCAGTCGGACAGATGCCGGAAATTCCTTGCGAAACTTCGCTGCCCTCGCGATCCAAGTCATTCCCACCTCCGATTTGCTGGATCAAGCCTTGCAAATCGCCGTCGACTGCGACCGGAGTTTCTACGACAGCCTTTATATCGCGCTGGCCCTCTCGACCAAGACTGAACTCATTACCGCCGACGAGCGCCTGGTGAACGCTCTCGGAAGCCGCTTTCCCGTGCGCTGGCTGGGTGTTTTCTAACCCGATACTCGCATCCAACTTCGCACCGTAGTCATCTCCGCCATGGCTCGGACTCTGCGCTATACTGATGCCCTGGCGATGGAGTTCGCCGTTAACCGCCCCTTCGGCTGATGACTCCTACAGAACTTTTGCAGGAGGACTCCGTCGTGACAGATCACGCAAGCTTTATCCCCAACTATCTCGCAAACTATCTCTGGATCGCGCTCGGCGCCGTTGTCGGAGCCAGCGCCCGTTACTTCCTCAGTACTCTCATCGCCCGCAATTTCTCTTCCGCGTTCCCCTACGGCACGCTGCTGATCAACATCACCGGCAGCCTCGTCCTCGGATTCTTTCTCGTCTTCTCGACCGAACGCGCGCTGCTCGACCCACGCTGGCGACTGCTGCTCGCCATCGGCTTCTGCGGCTCGTATAA
>Ga0193751_1001233_pt1 | contig 16744 bp, 12 predicted proteins | sample L1c2metaG_FD_143050 | JGI IMG/M metagenome (GOLD analysis project Ga0193751, IMG submission 143050) | Soil microbial communities from a riparian zone of the East river system, Colorado, United States - L1c2 | ecosystem: Environmental > Terrestrial > Soil > Riparian zone | place: USA: East River... | reverse complement strand
TCCAGAACCACCACCCGCAACCGTGGAAACTGCTCCATCGCTTGCATGGCAAATGAAAGCCCAACAATCCCTCCACCAATCACAGCGATGTCGTAGGTCATAAGTTGTGTAGGGACAGCCGCCCCGGCTGTCCAAGCCGTGCGCAGCACGGCAGCCCCACCGAAGATGATCCTACCTCACTCCTGCGTCCCATCATCGTGACGCAAGCAGAAGAAAGTGTGACGCAAGAAAAAAGGCGCAGACATGAGTCCGCGCCCTGCCCAACAAAAAGTTTGTTCTCGGCGCTCTCGGCGTCTTGGCGGCGGCTTGCGCTCTACCGCACGATCAGCGTCACCACGTCCCCATGCGCTGCCCCGCCCCCAGCCGTAGCCGTCACCGTAATCTGCGACGTCCCCAATCCCGTTGGCGTCTCCACATTCACAGTAGCCGACCCCGACTTTGTGGCGTCGGCCGCCGACGTGGCCGTCACCGTCACCGCCGCCGGGTTCGGCACCACCGCCGGAGTCGTATATAGCCCCGTCCCGTCCACCGTGCCATTCGCGCTGCCGCCCGTGACTGCCCAGGTTACGTTCTGATTAGTAGAGTTATTAACTGTCGCGGTGAATTGCCTCTGAGTAACGCCCGCTGGCCACGAGTTACCCGCCTCATCAGCAAACAAATTCGCCGACCCCGGACTCACCGTGACCGTCACATTCGTTCCCACCGTCAGTGTCTCCGTCGGTGTGGCATGCGTGAGCGTCCCGTCAGTTCCCTGGACTTTGAAGTTAAACGTCCCAGTCGTCGCGCTGCCCAGCGTCACCGTAAAAGCAATTCCTCCCGCAGTCGGCGTCGCCGTCGCGGGCGCGATCGCGCACGTTGCCGGAGCGCCCGCCGTACACGTCAGCGCCACGCTCCCACTGTATCCGTTCGAAGCAGTCAGCGCCCCTTCCCAGGTTACGTTCTGATTCACCAATGTCGAGTTCGGAGCAGGCGTTACCACAATCGCAAAGTCCGGCGTCCCGCCGCCACCGCCGCCCGCAACCCCGCCACAAGAAATCTCCCCCATCAATCCAAGCCCCAAGCACATCCCCGCCAGTCCTCCGTAGAGACGTGGCATGCCGCGTCTTTTTCGCCCGATCCCCACAATTCCCACCATCACCACCCAAGCGAGCGTAAAGAACGGCAGAACATGCAGACGGCTGCCCTTGCTCGAGTTCGTGTGGGGACGGGCGTCCCCGCGAGCCTGCCCTGAGCGAAGTCGAAGGGTCCAAGCCGTGCGCAGCACGGCTCCCACCCGCGGCCGCGATTGCGTCCCCGAATTCGGCCCCGCAGTAGCAATTGTCAAACTAACCGCCGTAGTCCCCGCCCCCGCCGCAATCGATGCCGGACTAAATCCGCAACTAGTCAATGCAGGAAGGTTCGCGCACCCAAAACTCACCCCCGAGCTAAAAACTCCGCCCCCCACCGGACTCGCCGAAAACGAATAAGTGGCGCTCTGTCCCGCCAGCACTGTCACCGACGCATTTCCCGTATCTGTCCACGTAAAATCCGGCCCCGCCCCCGTCACCGTCAACGCGAACGTCTGCGTCTTGGCTGCTGGCGCTCCCGCCGCCATCGCCGAGATGGTCACCGTAGTCGGACCGCCCACTGCAGTCCCCGCACCAGCCGTCACCGTCAATGTAACCGTCACGGGAGCCGAAGACGTCGGACTCACCGAACTCGATGGCGAGAACACGCAAGCCGCTCCCGCCGGCAGCCCTGCCGAGCAGCTCAGTGTCACCGTCCCCGCAAAACTTCCCGCCGCCGTCACCTGGAATGTGCTCGCCCCCGACGTTCCGCCCTGCGCCACACTCAACGAATTCGGACTGGGCGCCGTCAAATTAAAGTCCACCACATGCAGCGTCACCGGCGCGTCGTGCGTAATCGCGTTTCCGTTCGTCCCCACCGCGTGCGCGTTGAAACTGTGATCGCCCACCAGTCCGCCTGCCGTCAGCGTGTACGTCGCAGTCTGATTTCCCGAAAACGTTGCTTGCGTCGGTTGCAGCGTGCAGGTCGCTGGCGCCGCGCCCGTGCAACTCAAATTTACTGGGCTGGCGTATCCACTCTTCGCAGTCAGCGTGCCGTCAAACGTAACCGTCTGCGTCGGAAACACCGTCTGCGGCGAATTCGAAATCACATTCGTGTAGTTTGGCGACGCCACCACCGCGTAGTTCCAAATGCCCCGCCCGTACGTCGATGCCACCAGAGTTTTCGTGCCCGCGTCAGGATTGAAAAGTTGCAGCGCTGTCACAGGTGCGTCCGGAAGAAATCCCGACACACCTGGCCCCGGCGCTGGACCAACTTCAGTCCAACTCGCAGTCGCCGTCGAACTGACAAAAACGCCAACGTCGGTTCCCGCGTAAACCAGTCCCGCTTGCGAATCCACCAGCAACGCGTTCACCGGAGCGTCCGGCAGCCCTGTCCCCGTCCAGTCCGTCCAACTCGTGCCGGCATTCGCAGTCTTCCACACATGCGACGTTGGGTACGACGGCGTGCTGAATCCCATAATCCCGACATACGCCGTCTTGCCCGTCGCATCGGACTTATCCATCGCGACCGACGAAATCGCATACCCGTTCGGGTTTACATTCTGCGTCACATTCGCCATCAGACTGACACCGGCGTTGGTCGTGACCCATACTTCGCCGCCGGGCTTCCCGCTTAGCGGCCCATATCCATTGGTCACCGCGTACACCACCGTCGAATTGTTGTTCGAGTCCTTTGGACCGCCCGCGGCCAGCGCATTCACCAGGTTGATCTCTCCACCCGTGCACACGCCCGTTCCCAACGTGTCGAAGTCGTTGCTGAGCTGCAGCGGAGCGGTTCCGCTGGTGCTGATCCGCCACACCCGGCAGGTTCCCACCAGCATTTCACTCGAATTCTGCGGATCCAAAATATAAGGAGTATAGAAAGCTCCCTGATCTCCGCCGAGATTGGCCGGGCTGACGATCTGGAAAAAATCCGTGTCGTTACAAGCCGTTCCCAACTCACACTTCAGAATCGTGAGATAGGGATTCGCCGCGAACCACTCGTTGGGGCTCGCAGGATTGATGGCATTGAATCCACCGTCTCCGCCGAGCGCATTCTGCCAGGTGCTGTCGCCCGTTGCGCTACTGGTTTTAGGGGAGCCGTTATCCTGCGTTCCCCCCAGCAGAATGTCTGCGCTAGAGGGGTGTACAGTGAATGAAACGAATTCCGTCATCGAACCCAGGCTCTCGCTGAGGCTGTCAAACTGATTCGTCCCAGTGCAACTTCCCGTGTTCAGGCCGGCATAGCCGTCCAACGTGCGGCTGATCCCACCGTCATGCGCGAAGTAGCCCACCGCTTTGCCACTCGCAACCATGAACGCCAATCCGTGCTGGTCCGGATGCACGTGCGCCGGTGCCCCGAGCGGGCCCGGGTTGCAGCCATACACGTGAGTCAGATTGATCCAGTCGCCCTGCGTGCAGGTCGTACCCCCGGACGCAAACGTGCACTTGTAAAGATTGATCGCACCCGCGTAAAGATCCGTTCCCGTTGAAGGGGGCGCCGGATCGGGGACTGCGGCCAACTCCAGGTTGTAATAACCCTGCTCCACACCGCAGCCGCTGTTCGGCCCAAACGCGCTGTCACCACAATTCGTAATGCCGTTGTCCGGAATCGCTGTCCAACTGGTTCCGCCGTTCGTCGATCGCCAGATGCCCTCGTCGACCGGCGCCGGATTTCCGAAGCCGTCAGGCTGCACATCAACGACCCACACATACATCTCGTTGCGTCCCGGTACCACCGCGAACTCGCCCCGATAAATCAGACAACTGCTTGCGTTCGATCCAGCCGGGCAGCGCCCTGATGCAAGTCCCGCGCTAGGTTGCGTAGTCAGCCGCGTGAAATTCTGGCCATCGGTCGAGGAGTACAGCCCGTGACGCCGAATAAAAGCATAGAAAGTTCCGCTCACTCCCTGGCTCGGGTTGTAAACCACCGCCGTAGCCGAAGCAGGCACCGCACCGTCCGAGAGGATTACGCGATTCCACGTCACTCCACCGTCCTGCGAGTAGTAGAGCCCGCGCGCCGTCGAATTCCCATCTTCTTCCCGGCCAACGTACAAGCCGTTGTCTCCCGCCGTCGCCGCCACCGCCAGGCTGGAATTCGCCGTGCTGAATGCGATCTTGCTGAATCCAATGCCTAAAAAAGACTGCCCCGTTCCGGCGCTCTGGATCTGCGTCCACGAGGCACCTCCATCCACGGACCGCAGAATTCCCAGCCCGTAATAAGAATCGCCCGAACTGTTCGTCTCCCCGGTCCCCACCAGCATGACGTTGCTGTTTCCCGGCTGCAGAGCAATCGCCCCCACCGCTAGCGTCGGCTGATCGTCAATCAAAGCCTGCCAGGTGACCAAAGCAGGATTGGAATTCTGACTGCCCGCGTTAGTGGATTTCCAAAGACCGCCATATGCGCCGCCCAGCAGCACCGTGTTTCCCGTCGTGTCCACAGGATCGATCAGTACCGAAGTAGCACGTCCCGAGACCCAGTTGTAATCCTGCGCTCCATCTCCCGTAGCATCGGAAGCGAGCGGAGCCGGTCCCACCGGGGCCCACACTGTAGAGTCCGAAGGAAAAGCGGGTGCCCCATCCAAGCTCTGCTTGGGTGGGTATATGGAGGACAGTGCTTCTGGGGATGTTGACTTGGCATTCGCAGCCGCGCGCTGAGCCCGCATAGCCATCTTCTGCCGATAAGCCCGAAACCGCAGCCCCGCCGCCGATTCTCCCCGAGGCACACTCCGCCCCCGCTCGTTCCAGTTCCAGTCCAAGCGATCCCGCAGATAAGGACGATTCCCGTCGCGCTCGCGAGAAGAAGAGTGAGTAGGTTTGCTGTCAGATTCCTGACCGAAGGCCCTGCCTGAAAACCAACTGAAAAGAAAAACGGAAGCCCCGCCGAAGACAACGAAGAAAATAAAAAGAGAAGAACGCACACTGCGGCAGGCCATAAATTGAAACGCCATTTGGCGCCGGCGCGACGCAGCGCACCTCTAGAGTTTCAATGATTAGACAGAGATTTAAACGTCCACGAAAGACCCCCCGCCCTTGGTAGCCCATGTCTTGGAGCCGAGAACCGATAACTGACAGCTGACAGCCGAGAGCCGCCTCTTCCGCTATACTAATGAAGCATGTCCGTGATCAAAAACATCAGCGCCATAGCCCAGGGAATGACCATCACCCTGAAGGAGATGTTTCAGCCAACCATCGTCGAGAACTATCCCGACGGTCCCGGCCCGCTGAAAGGCGCAAAATTTCAGGAGCGCTTTCGCGGCATGCACGTCCTGCAGCGCGACGAAAACGGACTGGAAAAATGTGTAGCCTGTTTCCTCTGCGCCGCCGCCTGCCCCGCGAATTGCATCTACATAGAAGCCGCGGAGAACACTGCGGAGAAAAGGGTTTCGGGCGCCGAACGCTACGCCCGCGTTTACAACATCGACTATAATCGATGTATATTTTGTGGGTATTGTGTGGAAGCTTGTCCTACCGATGCGATTACGCATGGACATGGATTTGAGCTGGCGAGTTTCAATGCGAGCAATCTGATTTACCGCAAAGAGCAGATGCTGGCGCCGGCTCCGGCGCATATGGGAGCCAATCAGGTGTTTGCGCAATCGGAAACGGATGCCGGCGTGATCGGGGACTAGCGAACTTCGAGATTTTCTACTAAACGCCGGTCCCCAGCGGGACCGGCGTTGTTGTATGGAAGGGAGTTGTTGGTCGTCAGTCGCCAGTCGTTCGGCCGTTTATGCGCGAACGACGAACGACCATCGACTAACGACTGACTGTCAATGTCCAACTTTCTCCAACTCGTAAAAGACCACGTCGTCATCTACGACGGCGCCATGGGCACGAACATCCAGAAGCGCAATCCTACCCTGGACGATTACTGGGGCAAGGAGAATTGCAGCGAAGTCCTGGTGCTGAGCCGTCCCGATATTATTCGCGATATTCACGCGGACTTTTTTCGCGTGGGCTGCGACATCGTGGAGACAAATACATTCGGCGGGACGGGACTGGTTCTGGGCGAGTTCGATCTGCGCGACAAAGTGCGCGAGATCAACCTGAAGGCGGCCCAACTAGCGAGAGAAGTCGCGCAGCAATTTTCGACCAAAGACAGACCAAGATTCGTTGCCGGATCGATGGGTCCGACGACAAAATTGCCTTCGCTCGGACACATCGGTTGGGACGCGATGTTGGCGTCGTACGAAGAGCAGGCGGCGGCGCTGATCGAAGGCGGCGTCGACGTGCTGCTGATCGAAACCTGCCAGGATCTCTTGCAGGCGAAGATCGCCACGGTAGCCGTGCTCGAGGCAATGCGCAGAGCGGGAAAGCGCCTGCCGGTGCAGGTCCAGGTCACGCTGCAGGAATCCGGAACCATGCTGCTCGGCACCGAAATCGGCGCCGCGCTGACGGCGCTCGAGCCCTATGACATCGACATCATCGGTCTGAACTGCGCGACCGGCCCGAAGGAGATGAATGAGGCGGTCCGATATCTAGGACTGAACTCCACCAAGCACATTTCGATTTTGCCGAATGCTGGGCTGCCGCAGAACGTGGGCGGACACGCAGTCTATAAGCTCGCCCCGAAAGACTTGGCTGAGTATCACAAACATTTTGTTAAAGATTACGGCGTAAGAATCGTCGGCGGATGTTGCGGCACCACTCCCGAACATCTGAAAGCCGTAGTGGACGCAGTTTCCGGCGTCGAGCCCGCGCAGCGCGACGTGAAGCCGGTAGGCGCCGCCTCAAGCGCGTACACATCCGTTCCCCTCGATCTAGAGCCGAAGCCCCTGATCGTAGCGGAGGAGATGAACACGACCACGCGAGTCGATCATTTCCGCAAGCTGGTACAGGCGAAGAAGTATGACGACATCCTCACGCTGGCGAAGAAGCTGGCGAACGAAGGTTCGCACATGCTCGACTTATGCTGCGCCATCGTCGGCGAAGACGAGAAGGGCTACATCTCCGCCATCCTGGAAAGAATCGCCACCCGCGTGCCCGCTCCGATACTGATCGACAGCACTGAAGCCGACGTAGTCGAAGAGGCGCTGAAGCGAATTCCCGGCAAGGCCATCATCAATTCCATCAACCTCGAAGACGGCGAGAAGCGCACCTCGAAAGTGCTGCCCATGGCGAAGCGCTATGGCGCGGGCGTAATCGCGCTGACCATCGATGAAGAGGGCATGGCGCTGACCGCGGACAGAAAAGTTGCGATCGCGCAGCGCATCTTCGATCTGGCGACGCAAAAGTACGGCATCCGTCCCGTGGACTTGCTCTTCGATACGCTCACGCTCCCGATTTCGACGGGGCAGGAAGAATATCGGTCGGCGGGCATCGAGACCTTGGCGGCGGTAAAGCGCATCCATCAGGAACTGCCGGAAGTGAAGACGGTGCTAGGCGTCAGCAATATCAGCTTCGGCCTCGACGCCTATCCGCGGCGCGTTCTGAACTCTGTGTTTCTCCATGAGGCCGTCGAAAACGGCCTCGACGTTGCCATCGTCAATTACACGAAGATTTATCCGCTGTACAAGATTCCGTCGGAAGAAGTGGAACTGGCGCGCAAGCTGATTTATCAGGATCGCTCGAATGGCGACCCGCTGCAAGTTTACATGCAGCACTTCACCGGCATGAAAGGTAAGGCGCAGGCGCAGACGACCGCGCACGTCGAATCCCTCTCGATCGAGGACAAGCTGAAGTACGCGATCATCAATGGCGAGAAGTCGGTAGGCGAGGGCAAAACCAAGCGCAGCCTGGAAGAGTTGTTGGACGAAGCTTTGGGCCCCTACACGCCGCTCGACCTGATCAACACGGTGCTGCTCGACGGCATGAAGACCGTCGGCGACTTATTCGGAGCGCGCAAGATGCAGTTACCGTCGGTGCTCGATTCCGCCGGAGTGATGAAGGCGGCAGTCGCCTATCTAGAGCCGAAGATGGAGAAGAAAACCGGTTCGCAGCAGAAGGGCACGATCATTCTCGCCACGGTGAAAGGCGATGTGCACGACATTGGGAAAAATCTGGTCGATATTATCTTGTCGAACAACGGATATAAAGTTGTAAACCTGGGCATCAAGCAGGCGGGCGACGTGATCATCCGTTCAGCGCAGGAGCACGGCGCGGATGCGATCGGACTGAGCGGCTTGCTGGTGAAGTCGACGCTTGAGATGAAGTACGTGATCCAGGAACTGGAACGGCAGAAGCTGGAGTTTCCGGTAATCTGCGGCGGCGCGGCCCTTACAAGGAAGTATGTGGAAGACGACCTGCGGCGCGAGTATTCGAACTCCGTGTTCTATGGAGAAGACGCGTTTGCTGGCCTGCACGTGATGGAGGACCTGGCCGGGGAGAACGGCAAGCGCGACGCGCGGCTAAAAGATGGCAGAACAGTAAAGGAATACGCGAAAGCGGCGGCGGTCGATGAAGAAACCGGCCCCGTGTTTTCCGAGCGCAGCGCGGTAGTGACCGATGCGCCGAATATTCCGGAACCTCCGTTCTGGGGCGTGCGCGTGGTGAAGGATTACGATCTGCGCGAGCTTTTCAATTACATCAACGACACCGCGCTATTCAAGAACCAATGGCAACTCAAGACCGCGTCGCAGGAAGATTACGCGCGACTGGTCGAAGAGAAATACCGTCCAATCAAGATTCAGCTGGAAGAAGATGTGATTGCCGCGGGATGGTTTGAGCCGAAAGTTGTCTACGGATACTTCCCTGCGCAAGGCGACGGAAACGATGTGGTGGTATACGACCCAAGCCAGTGGAGCGACGGGCGTCCTCGCCCGTCCACCCCAACGCAAGCAAAGGAACTCCTCCGCTTTACCTTCCCCCGCCAGCGGGAAGGCCGTCGCCTTTGTATCTCGGATTTCTTCGCCGCCCCGTCGTCCGGCAAGATGGACGTGCTCGGCCTGTCGCTAGTGACGATCGGCCCGAAAGCCTCGGTAGAGACGCAGCGCCTATTCGAAGGCGGAGAATACACGCGCTATCTCTATCTGCACGGCCTGAGCGTGGAGACCGCCGAGGCCCTCGCCGAGTTCCACCATAAGAAGATGCGCGAAGAGTTAGGCATCGCCGCCGAGGACTCTCCCCACATTCGCGATCTGTTCCACCAGAAGTATCGCGGGTCAAGGTATTCGTTCGGCTATCCGGCATGTCCGAATCTAGAGGATCAAACGAAGCTATTTGCGCTACTCAAGCCGGAGGAGAATGTCGGAGTGCGGCTGACCAGCGGATTTTTGCTTGAGCCCGAGCAGTCGACGTCGGCGATCGTGGTGCATCATCCGGGGGCTAAGTATTTTGTGGTATAAAGAACGACGTTTGCGGGCTGAAACGAGGCGGCCGAATCATGTGGCACTCTTTTGCCAACCTGCACTTGGACGACTATCTCAAGATGTTGGCCCTCTTCGGCGCGTCGCTCGTTTTTATTGTCGGTCTCTGGCAATATCGAAAGGCCCAGCAGTGGAAGCGAGCTGAGTTCCTTGCCCGGGAGATGAAGGATTTCTTCGCGGCTCCCCGGGTCCAAAAAGCGCTGTTACTGATCGATTGGGGCTGCCGCGAGATATCGTTGCTAGAAGATATCGCCGATCAAGACCGGGTCAAGGTCGACCGGCAAATGCAGACCATGGGCCTGAGACCTCACACCCTTGTGAACCGCACTGGTTCCGATCCCGAAACATTCTCAGTAGATGAAGGCGTCTCCCACGAAGGCTTCACTCATGCTCAGGCAGCAATTCGTGACTGCTACGATGCCTTTCTCGACGGACTCGAGAGACTGGCTAGCTATGCCAAGGCAGGCCTGATCGATGTTTCTTCGCTCCGGCCCTACATTGGCTATTGGATCGATGATATTTCCTCCCCGACAGAGAATGCCGACGATGCTGCTTGGTGTGCAGCGTTACTGACCTACGTGAGTTTTTACCGCTTTGATGATGTTCTTTGGTTGTTTGACGCTTTCGGTAAGAGCATCCGTCCCGCATCAGCCACATACATATCTTTTCTCAAACTCATGGCAGATCAAACACTTGCGTCTCAGCTGGCTGAAACAGTCAATTGCGACTACCACTCGCTCAGCAAACAGGCGGCCTAGCGCCGCATCTTGCCGCGTAGCAGTCGTTTGTGTTCCCCGAGGGCCGCACGCACCATATACCCTGATCGCGTCATGCCGGCCGCTTCGGCCAATGCATCGATTTTTTCAATCTGGCTTTCCCGCGCCGTGATGTTAACGCGCACCGTTGCATCGGGAGCCTCCACGCTCACCATGAAGGCGATGGCGCCGTGTTTGGCCGCGTCCTCCGCGATTTCGTCGAGCTTCGAAGGCTCCGGCACAGCGTCTCCGTCCTCGATCATGCCCTGGATATGGAGCGCCAGCGCCTCCGCCGCCACACGGCTCGCTTCATCGAGCGTCTTTCCGGCGGTGATGCAACCCGGAAAATCGGGAAAGCTCACGCCGTAATCCGAGTCCCGGTCCTTATGAAGATAGGCGATATATTCCATCAGTTCGCTCCTTTGCACTGGGGGATAATACACACGCTATACACACCAATCAATACAAGAATACACACTTCTCCACACTAGAGAAAGGCTGGGGTGGCGTAGCTTTCCGATGATGACAGCTCGGGCCCAGCCGATTTATTGTGGGTCAGGAGACTCTCATGAAACACGCTTTGAACTTTTTTCTGAGCCTGGCCGTCCTTCTCAGCCTGGCAACGCTCGGGCCACTCCTTCTCTCCTCTGCATTCTCTACGAAGGCTTACGCAGCCGCCGCAGCAACCGAGACCATAGCCTCGCGCACCGCCGAGATCGACGGCGTCAAGCTGCATTACCTCACCGCCGGCCACGGCCCAGCGCTCATCCTGCTGCACGGATACGCAGAGACCTCGTTGATGTGGAAGCCGATCATTCCAGTGCTGGCCGAGCGATTTAGGGTGATCGCGCCGGACCTGCCCGGCATCGGAGATTCGGCGATCCCGAACGACGGTCTCGACATGAAGACAGCCGCCATCCGTATTCATGCGCTAGCCCGCTCGCTGGGCATCCAGAAAGCGGAGGTCGTGGGCCACGACATCGGCCTGATGGTTGCCTATGCCTATGCCGCGCAATTCCCCGCGGAAGTGACGAAGCTGGTGGTGATGGATGCCTTCTTGCCGGGCGTGGCTGGGTGGGAGGCGGTTTACAACGACCCGAATATCTGGCATTTCCGATTCCACGGGCCGACTCCCGAGGCTCTAGTTCAAGGCCGGGAGCGTCTCTTCTTCGAGTATTTCTGGAATGACCTTGCAGCCGACAAGAGCCGTTCAATCCCGGAAGCCGATCGCAAAGCCTACACAGCGGCCTATTCCCAGCCCGGACGCATGCGCGCGGGTTGGGCCTACTTCGTCTCGTTCCAGCAAGCCGCGAAGGATTTCGCTCAACTCTCTCAAACCAAGCTCACCATGCCCGTCCTCGTGATCGGCGGTGAGAAGTCCTTGGGAGATGCGCTGGCGCGACAGATGAAGTTGGTCGCTTCGGATGTGACGGTTGTCGTGCTGAAAGACACCGGGCATTGGGTGCTGGAAGAACGGCCCAAGGAGACGACCGACGCGCTGGTGAAGTTTCTCTAAACGCAGCCGACGTCACGGTGGAGGGACGGGCGTCTCGCCCGTCCAGCCGGGCGGGGACGCCCGGCACTCCACTAAGAAGCAAGTTAATAAGGAGAAAGGCAGGCCTTCGGGTCTGCCACTTTTATTTGTGGACAAGAGAATCGAGGAGGCCACCTCCCGCGCGGGGGAACGCGGAGGGTGGGTGGGGAGATGGGGGACATTTCCTGCGCGCGTGCCGATCAGCAAGCAGCGCGGGCGACAGTGCCCGCGCCACACGAACTGATTAGGCTTGCACCGAGATGGGGGGACCGATTAGCTCCGGGTCGACAAGGCCGCCGACCGAAGTGGGCGGACCTGTAGGCGGACCTGACACAGGCGGCGCCGTCCGGTCTCCGAAGGCGGTCGAAACGGGCGCCTGCGCTCGCAGGGTTGCATAGGCCTGCTGAGCGGCGAAAAGATTGCCGGACGTGAGGTTCTGGCGGACCTGGTTGAGGTCCTGAAGCGGGGAATTCGGGTTGGTTAAGTCTTCGATGTTGGTGCTGAGACGGTGGTAATGGTGGAAGCGGTTGGTTGCGACGGGACCGCCCAGGTTCTTTACATCCTGTTGGAGGGCGGAGAAGTCCTTTTGAGCGGCGGACAGGTTGCCGGACTGAAGATCGGTGGCGAGCTGGTTGAAGGCTTGGGCGACCGTGTTGGAGGTGGAAGCCGCGGAAGCCGCGGCAGTACTGATGGGGGATGGCGAAAAGGCTTTCTGCAAGGTGGCGAAATCGGATTGCGCAGCCGCGAGATTGCCGGACTGGAGATCTTTGCTGAGCTGTTCGATGCTCTGTTGGTAGGGAGTGCTGGGTGCGCCGAGCTGCTTTTGGAGGAAGCTGCTGCTTAAAATCCCGGAGATGGACATTGATGTACCTCGATGTAAGAGTTGAAGAAGCTTTCATCGGGGAATTCGCTGGCGGCAGATTGTAGATTAGTGCCGGCTGCCGGCGAAGTTCCAAGTGAACCTGGCGGTGTTGAAGCACGCTCGATTCCATTGGCGCGGGGAACGCTGCACCAGAAATGTTAGAGCATTTTGTGTCGCTTGCAAGCAATGGCCGCTCGGGCGATGGCCCGATACGGCGAGGCCGGGCAAAGCGTGCCGGGTTTGGCGGAGGCAAGAGTTGCCGACGGCCCGGCTGCGGTGGGCTGCCATGACGCGCACGCCTGGGACGGGCGAGACGCCCGTCCCCACACCGGATAGTTGCAGCGAACTATTTGTGGTTGTCGGCGGTTTGCGCTTCAACCCGAGGAGTCATGGAGACCACTACGTACTCACGCTCTTTGTCGTCAAGGTCTTCAACGCGAAGCTTCATGTGGTCCTTCTCGATGTGAAACTGAGCCTTCTCCCCGACGGGCAGAAGGGCGGGGTGTTTGTCGTCCTTGGGGCGAATGCGGTAGATGATGCGGTCGGTCTGCAGGAGATATTCCTGACAGAGCAGGGTGTGCATTTTCTGGTGCGCGGAATCGGTGCCTATGATCTCTCCGGTCAGACTCTTGGCGCTCTTCTGGTCGGTGCCGCATTCGACGGAGTCCATCTGGAGCAGCGTACCGGACTGCGGGGCGCGCTGGTCGCGGGCATACGCAAAGGAAGCGCAAAGCAGGGCGAACAAAGCAATTCGTTTCATAGGTCTCCTCACGGGGGATCTTCGTGATTAAACCCGAATCGGGGGGCGGGGGGGAATGTTACGAAGGTATTGAGACGATTAAGACTGTATTAAACCCCATTCTTGAAACCCAGCCCAGAAACAGTTAACTTTGTCGGCATGGCGCGAAAATTCAAAGACCTGACGGAGCGCGAAATTCTGGCGCTGGCAGTTTCACTGGAAGAGGAAGACGGACGGGTGTTTGCCGATTTTGCCGAGGGGTTGCGGGAGACCTATCCGGCGACGGCGAAACTGTTTGACGACATGGGGGCGGAGGAGTCGGAACACCGGGCGATGCTGATAGAAACCTATCGAGCGCGGTTTGGAGAACACATTCCCTTGATCCGGCGTGAGGATGTGAAGGGTTTCGCGCCACGAAAGTCGTACTGGCTCGCGCGTCCCCTGAAGATTGCCGATGTGCGGAAACAAGCGGAACTGATGGAACTGGAGACGCGCCAGTTTTATCAGAAGGCGATTGGGCAGGTGACGGATGCCGGGATCCGGAAACTGCTGGGCGATCTGGAGGAGATCGAACGCAAGCACCAGGTGACAGCAGGCGCGATGCAAGAAAGCATTCCGATGACGGTCAAGAAGTCGGAGGAAGATGCGCAGCGGCGCCTGTTTGTGCTGCAAATTGTGCAGCCAGGGCTGGCTGGGCTGATAGACGGGTCGGTATCGACGCTGGCTCCAGTGTTCGCTGCGGCATTCGCGACGAAGAGCAGCAACAGTGCGTTTCTGGTGGGCCTTGCGGCATCGATCGGTGCCGGAATTTCAATGGCATTTACCGAAGCGCTTTCGGATGACGGATCGATGACGGGGCGCGGGCGTCCTGTGCTGCGCGGCGCGGTGACGGGATTGATGACGGCGGCGGGCGGGATTGGACATACGCTTCCGTTCTTGATCAAAGATTTCCATGTGGCGTTTATGGCGGCGGTGATTGTGGTGGCTGTGGAACTGGCTACGATTGCCTGGATTCGGAATCGGTATATGGATACTCCGCTCCTGTCGGCAGCGTTTCAGGTGGTGGTAGGCGGAGTGCTGGTGTTGGCGGTGGGGATATGGATTGGGAGCTCGTGAGGGCCTTGGTAAGTGGGTTAATTTGAAGCAAGGGCGGGGCCGAATCCTGGAGTGCGGCTAACTCCGTCAACCCTCCAGTCCAAGCCGAGCTTCGCTACTGGGAGTAGACTTGGGAGAGATTAGGTAAGGGGAAAGCATGCCTACCCAACGGAATGAAGTAATCACCAAGGACCCAGACATCCTCGGGGGGACGCCTGTCTTTCGAGGAACGCGCGTTCCGTTCCAGGCTTTGTTGGACTATCTGGAAGGTGGGCAAACTCTGGATGAGTTTCTTGAGGATTTCCCCTCAGTGACTCGCGAAACCGCAGTTCATGCGCTCGAACATGCCAAGTCACTCGTCGTCAGCCAACTGAAATGAAGCTGCTGCTCGACGAATGTCTTCCCAGAAGACTCAAGAGCGATCTGCTTGGAGATTCCGTAAATGAGTGTCGCTGCTGATAGGGTGGCCACATTGCGCCGGGCCTTTGGACGAGCGGTGCCTCCAAACGGGATTAGGCAAGAAGCTTTCGAGCACGATGATCGACATCTTCGCCGCCTTGCGCGGCTGCGTCCCGGCGATAGGCCGGAAGTTAAGGACATTTGGGAATACACACAGGACCTGCTCTACACCGAAATTGACGGTAGTCTGCTCGCGCATGTTTTGCCGTTCTGCTTGGACGCTTGGCGGGAGAACCTGCGCGGCACCAATAGCGGATACGCTGGATTCGTTGAACATTTCTATCCAGTCTTGGCGGATCGCCACGTTCTTGATGAGCATTTGACTCCCAAACAAAGTGCTGCGGTTTCGGAGTTCATGCGCGAATCGATTCTCGATGAAATAGACGATCAGCGCGGGCTCGCATTTAACGGCGGGATGGCACGCCCGTACCGCTGGTTCCGAGCGCTGACAACCTACGGGGTGCTTCTGCCTGATGCGGAGCACCTCTGGGCCGATTGGTGGTCTCTCAACACCGTTGGCCGCGCCGTAGCAGTGGTTCAGTACATATCGTGCTTGATGTTCGCGGACAATGAAAATCCGATATTCACACCATGGACTCCAGACCAGGGAGGCGGTCCTCCAGTCCTCTGGGGATTCGAAGGGCACTTGTACAAACATCGCTGGCTGGAAGCGAATGTTGACTTTCTAAGGCGCGCTCTCACGGTGGAGGGAGTCAGCAATGTGCTGGCCCATGCTGATCAGTGCCTGGTCAGCCAACCAGAGCACAGCATCGCTGCGGAGGTGCTCGGTGACCTGCCATTGTGTGCTGAGACGCTCACCGCGCGCTGCAATGAACTCCCGCGGCTCCTTGCGACTGCGCAGGGAACGGGCACGCCGCTTGAGTGGTCGCTCTAACAAGCTCACGTCGAAATTAAGTCGCCAGAAAAACTCTGCGTCCCCGCTGCCTTGCTGGCAATCTATTTCCCATGGAAGCACCAGTTCGTCCTCCAGCATGGAAGACCATGCTGGCCTTCGCCATCATTTATTTCGTCTGGGGCTCGACCTTCCTGGCCATCCGCGTCGGGGTGCGCGAGGTTCCACCACTTCTTCTTGCCAGCATGCGGTTCTTTATTGCCGGCGTCGTGCTCTACGCATGGATGCGGCTGAGGGGCACGCCGTCCCCGTCTCGCCGCGAGTGGCTAGCGGCTTCGGCTCTGGCGGTTTGCATCTTCGTTGTCGATTACGGCCTGGTGTTCTGGGCCGAACAACGCGTGCCTTCGGGAATTGCGGCGGTCATGCTAGCGACCATCCCCGTCTTCATGGCGTTTTCCGAGATTGTCATTCTGCGCACGCAGCGGCTTACTTTCCGGCTGGCGCTGGCTCTCTTGATCGGGATCGGCGGGGTGTCTGTTTTAGTGAGCCGCCCACTGAGCTTGAGTTTAGGCGAAGTCCCCATCGATCGTGCTGGAGCGGTCGCGCTTGTAATCGCGGCGATAAGTTGGTCGATTGCTTCGGCTCTAACCCGCAAGCTCCCGCTGCCCGAGTCGAAAGTCATGAGCTCCGGAGCGCAGATGCTCGCTGGAGGAATCCTGCTCGCCCTGACGGCGGCAATTTTCGGCGAGTTCCGCGGATTTCACATTCAAGCAGTCTCTCGCGGCGCCTGGTTAGCCCTCGCCTACTTGATCGTGGCCGGTTCCATCGTTGGATTTACCGCCTACGTCTGGCTCATCCATCATGAATCGCCGACTAAAGTTGGCACCTACGCGTACGTCAACCCGGTAGTGGCAGTGATCGTCGGATATTTCCTCGGGGGCGAGACCGTCGGTCCGAGAACCTTACTCGGAACGCTGCTGGTGCTCGTCAGCGTGATTGTGATCACCACCACCAGCGCCAAGAAGCCCGCCGCTCAGCCCCTGGCGAAGCCACTTCAAGAATTGGCGGAACGGTAGGTCCTCTGACTAGCGGCTA
>Ga0193751_1001232_pt1 | contig 16745 bp, 15 predicted proteins | sample L1c2metaG_FD_143050 | JGI IMG/M metagenome (GOLD analysis project Ga0193751, IMG submission 143050) | Soil microbial communities from a riparian zone of the East river system, Colorado, United States - L1c2 | ecosystem: Environmental > Terrestrial > Soil > Riparian zone | place: USA: East River... | reverse complement strand
AAATGAAACTGTTTCCGCGGCATTCTCCTCTCCGACTGACAGCGGTGCGTGGAGGTGTTTCGCAAGACCGAAGTCGAGAATCTTGACACGCCCCCTGGAATACTCGTCAGGCACCGACATAATGTTCTCGGGCTTGAGGTCCCGATGGACAATCCCGTGACCGTGCGCCGCGACCAATGCGTCGGCGAGCTGGACACTCGCATCGAGGATTTCGTCCGTGGTGAAGCGGGCCCGAGCCAGCTCGTTCCGCCATGTGCGTCCTTCAACGAACTCATAAACAATAAAGCTCCGCTCACCCTGCTCGACAAAGTCATACACGGTGGCGATACCTGGATGGCTCAGGGCGGAAGCTGCGCGGGCTTCGGCTCCGAGCCGACGGCACAGCTCGGAGTCGTGAGTAGTATTGGACGGCAGCATCTTCAGGGCAACTACACGATTCAGGCGGGTGTCATAGGCGCGCAGAACCACCCCCATACCACCACGGCCAACTTCTCGCTCCACCTTGTACCGGCCGTCTATGAGCTCATTCAGCACGGTTGAAGTCTACTCCACCAACGACGCTAATTTCTGGTACGTCGAAACCGGAGATGTGCCCACTCCTGACGTCTGGGCGATTGTGCCCGAGTGACGTTAGTGCTTTTTCGGACGCGACGCCGGGATGAGTGCTTGGAGCTGAAGGAAGGCTTGGGGCGTCGCGTTCGAAAAAGCCGTCAGAAGGAAGCCGCTGGCGTTTGCGGTGGACGCGGGGTTATCTATTGAATTTCAATCGATTTTCGCCCGGAAACGCTTGCCAGAAGCGGAATTCGGCAAAAGGGTAGTTATTGATGATCATCGATCTATCCATGACACCCCAGTCCACGATTCGCCTCATCGTAACGCGAGACCGATCATTCTTCAAGCTAGCTACCCTCGAATCTCCGATGCCGCCTGCATCGGGCACGCGGTAGCGTCCGGCGCACCAGCGGCTTCGTTCTGACGGGCAAACCGGAAGTAATTCTTAAGTTAGCGCTTATGGGGGTTTGCCCCCGTCCCGGCCGGGCGCTGCTCGCCCCCGCCTCCCAGCGCCATCCAACGAACCGGCTCAGCCCCTAAAGGGGCATCTGATTGCGCGCGACTTGCGGTATCGCTAAAGCGATACCCTGATACGAACCAAATCTGCGAACCAAATCTGCGAACTCAATCTCTCTGCAGTCTGCTAATCACAGCCGCGAGTGATTTGCGGCGTGCGCACCCACTGTTCGCGCAGGTAGAATCAGGGCGGCACTGCGCGTCCGATTGAAATGTTCAAGAAGATTCTGATCGCCAACCGGGGAGAGATCGCGGTGCGCATTATCGCCGCGTGCCGCGAAATGGGCATCGCCACCGTCGCCGTCTATTCCGACGTCGACCGCGCCGCACTCCATGTCCGTAAGTCCGACGAGGCGTATTCCATCGGCCCGGCTCTGGCCGCAGAGTCCTATCTTCGGATGGATAAAATTCTCGACGTAGCGAAACGCTCTGGCGCCGAGGCCATCCATCCCGGCTACGGCTTCCTCTCGGAGAACGCGAAGTTCGCCCAGGCGTGCGCCGATGCGGGCGTGAAATTTATCGGGCCAACTCCCCACTCAATGGAAATGATGGGCTCGAAAACCCGCGCCCGTCAGGAGATGGAAAAAGCCGGCGTGCCCCTTGTTCCTGGAACCTCTCGCGGTCTCGTTTCTCCGGAAGAAGGCGAAGAAGTCGCCGCGCGCATCGGCTACCCGGTGATGCTGAAAGCCGCAGCCGGCGGCGGTGGCAAAGGCATGCGCCTGGTGCACAGCCGCGAGGAGGTTCGTTCTGCCCTCGAATCCGCTCAGAGCGAGGCGCAGCGTTCTTTCGGCGACAGCGAAGTCTATATCGAAAAGGCGCTCGTCAATCCCCGCCACATCGAGATGCAGGTGCTGGCCGACGAGCACGGCAATACCATCTGGCTCGGTGAGCGCGAGTGTTCCATCCAGCGCCGCCACCAGAAAGTTCTTGAGGAGGCGCCATCGCCGATCGTCGATCCCGACATGCGCCGGCGCCTGGGCGAAGTTGCTGTAAAAGTCGCGCTGGCGGCCAACTACAGCAATGCTGGCACCGTCGAATTCCTGGTCGATACGCAAAAGAACTTCTACTTTCTTGAAATGAACACGCGCTTGCAGGTGGAACATCCGGTCACCGAGTTGACCACGGGACTTGATCTCGTGCACCTGCAGATCCGGATCGCTGCCGGCGAGAAGCTGCCCTTCACGCAATCCGACGTGGAGATGCGCGGGCACGCCATCGAGTGCCGCATCTATGCCGAAGACCCCGATAACAATTATTTTCCCAGTCCCGGCAAGATCACTTTGCTGCTCGCGCCCTCGGGACCGGGAATCCGTCGCGACAGCGGCGTGTATGAAGGCTGGAATGTTCCCGTGGATTACGATCCGCTGCTCGCCAAACTGATCGGCTACGGAACCGACCGGGAGCAAGCGATCATGCGGCTGCAGCGAGCGCTCGGCGAATATTTCGTGGCCGGCATTAAGACCAACATTTCTCTGTTCCAGCGCATCCTCGGCGATGCCGATTTCCGGGAAGGAAAACTCGATACCGGATACCTCGATCGCTTGCTGGCGAGAGGCAGCCAGGACGGCGCCTCGGCCGCAGCGGAGCCCCAAACCGAAGCGCTGGAGGCGATTGCAGCGATTGCCGCCGGAATGTTTGCGGCGCTCGATCCGGCTTCGCCCGTCAGCAAGAATGCCGACACCATTGGGCAGGTTTCGGCTCCATCCAACTGGAAACAGAAAGGACGGTCGGACGCGCTGCGCTGATCTTTATGGTTTATGAAGTCCTCGTAAGCAGCAGAGCGGGCAGCAAAGCGCACCGGCTAGAGCTTGAAAAAGTCGCTGCCGGGTGGGAATGCCGCTTGGACGGGCGACCGGTCCACATGGACGCGGTGATTACGCGCCGCGATGTTTTGTCCCTATTGGTCGATGGCCATGCCTACGAAATTAAGCGCGAGCAGACTGCCGCCGATCTCCATATGTGGGTCGGCACTGCCTGCTTCGCGGTCGAGTTGCGCGATCCGCGCTCCTTGCGCTCGCGTAACAAAGATGCCGGAGATGATAAGGGCCCCAGAAGAATTGTCGCTCTCATGCCCGGACGCATCGTTCGTCTGCTGGTCACGGAAAATTCGGAAGTCGAAGCCGGCCAGGGTATCGTCGTAGTCGAAGCGATGAAGATGCAGAACGAAATCAAGTCGCCAAAAAAGGGGATCGTAAAAAAGATATCGGCAGCCCCAGGCGCGGCGGTGAACCCCGGCGACGTGTTGGCCATCGTGGAATGAAGATGGAGAGACGGCCGTCTCTCCCGTCCCGCCGGGCGGGGACGCCCGGCACTCCACCAACAGCCGAAACCATCCGACAGCCCCAGCACCTATGTCATCTCAAACCGGTTTCTGTCCGCACGTACCATGGAAGGCAGCGACAGATAGCAAACGAAGTTAGCAACGGCGGAGGTGTCTTCGTGAAGGTGCAGCGGATCATCAGTTTTGCAACCCTGGCAATCTCGATTTTTACTCTTGTGCTCGTGTTGAGACGGCCGGCGCCGGTTGCGCCTGCGCTCGCGCCCGCAGCGGCTGCCGCCAATGCGCAGTCCTTCCAGGAGAAGGTGAACCGGCTCGCGCAGCCCAGGGTGCCCGGTGACGGTGAGAGCGAAGTCCGCATGAATTCCGGCGAAGTGTCGGCTGCGCTCGCGCAAGCTGCCGGCCTGCTGCCCTCCGCTGCGCCCGCGAATACTTCCACCAGTTCGCCCTCCGCCAACCCTCCCTCCGCCAGCGGTGCAATGGAATTTCCCGGCGCGGCTCCCAACATTAGGGGTTATCAGGTCTCCATGGATGGAGACATTGTTCGCGGTCAATTTCTCACCCAGATCGCCGGCAAAGATGTTTATCTCACTCTGGCCGGACATCTCGGCTCCAAAGACGGCTATGCCACCTTCGATGCCACTGAGGTTAAGGTCGGCGATCTCTCCGTGCCCGCGGCGCTTGTCAACGAAGTATTGCAGAAAAAACTCACCGAGCAGCGCGATCAGCTCAAGCTTCCCAACAACGTGAAGGATCTCAAAGTCGAAAACGGCGAGCTGGTGTTTGTGGAGAAATAACGTCCCCTGTGCTTCTGTGGTCAAGAGGTCTAAGAATTCATAACCAGAGGACACAGAGGAGCACAGAGAGCCTAGTTGGAAATCGCCATCCCTGCAGAAAATGCAGGTTGCCTACAAAAACATCCGCTTGTAAAGAAAAATTTGCCCGACGTGCTACACGAAGGGTTCTTTCGACAGAGTCTTCTAATGTCCAACTAATCTGTTTCTAACCGTATCGATTTCAAATCGACGGTATGACGAGTTTCCCGATCCCGCACAACTATGCTGACCACATCCTGGTGGCCAGTCCGAGCAACGTGGTGCGCCAGCGCGTCCTCGAGAGTCTGCGTTCCCCGGTCCGCCGTTTCGAACAGGCCAGCGGAGGAGCCGAAGCGCTGGTGCATTTGGAGAGCGGCTTCTGGCAGGTGCTCTTTCTCGATCGCCGCCTGCCCGACCTCGACGCCGAGGAACTCAGCCAGACCGTCCGGCAGCGTTTTCCCGGAATCGAAGTCGTACTGCTCGATCCGGAAAGCGATGCCGAACCCAGTGGGGCGGTGACGAAGGAAGACCTCCTTCCGGAAATGTGGCCCGCGCTATCCCAGGTCAAGGACAAGAATAAAGACGAAAACAAGAATAAGGACGACCACGAAGACAAGCTTCTGCCCGCGGCCCGCATCCCCCACTCCATTCTCGAAGACCCATTGCCCGGCATGATCAGCAATTCGCGCGTTATGCAGCCGGTGTATCGTCTGGCGCGCCTGCTTGCGCCCCGCAACACAACTGTCCTGATTACCGGCCCGACCGGCTGTGGCAAGGAAATCGTCGCCCGCGCCATTCATAATTTGAGCCCGCGGGCTGCGCGTACCTTCGCAGTCGTTAATTGTGCGGCGATTCCCGAGACTCTGCTCGAAGCCGAACTCTTCGGATACACTCGCGGCGCTTTCACCGGAGCCATGCAATCCTATGCGGGAAGAATCCAAACGGCGCAGGGAGGCACGCTGTTCCTCGATGAAATCGGCGAAATGCCGTTGAGCCTGCAACCCAAGCTGCTGCGTTTTTTGGAGCAGAAAGAACTGCAGCGCCTGGGCAGCGCCGAAGTCGTGCGCGTGGATGCCCGCGTCATTTCGGCCACCAACGCGCACCTGCTGACTCTCGTACGGGAAGGAAGGTTCCGCGAAGATTTGTACTATCGCCTCTGCGCTTTCCCCATCGAACTTCCGCCGTTGCGCGATCGGCCCGAAGACATTGCGCCACTGGCCGCGCACTTTCTCGCAAAATTTGCGGCGCCGCTGGCCGCGCCGGAATTTTCCGCCGAGGCGCTGCAACTGCTGAAGACCCAGTCGTGGGCCGGCAACATCCGCGAACTGCAGAATGTGATCGAACGCGCGCTCATCCTCTCTGAAGACGAGGCGGTGATTCGGCCGGAGCATCTGTTGCTCGCGGATACCAGCTTTCGCAATGCGCGCTAGGGCCGCGATCCGCCAATTTTCTTCGTGCGCGGCGGGAGACGCGGCAAGCCGCGTCTCTACGGGAAAGCAGATGCACTTCTTTATAACCCGCTGTGTCGAGCAATAGTTTGAGCGATAGGTCGTCTTCATCCGTACCCCGCATGAGAGCGTTCTAAGGCAATTTATGCCGGGCTGGCATCGGCCTTGCAGGGTGATATTCATGTCCTCCTCTTTTCCAACCCCACGAGATCCGGCGCGTGACGCCGAACATCCGCTGGCCCGCGCCTTTGCGTCGTTTCCCCATCATCGACGTCATGCTCGGAGGGGAAGGCAAAAGCACTGAAATTATCCGCGACATCACCGAGATCGAAGAACAGGTTCTCGAAGGTGTCATCCGGATCATGTGCCGTGAGCTCCAAACCAGTTGGCAGGCGATTTCACTCCAATTCAATTTCGGCGCGCGTCAGCAGATCCTGCAGACCCAGCGCCTGATGCCTCCCGATGAAAAAAATCTTTGCCTCAGCTTCGAAATCAAAATGTCGGAAACCCGCGGTACCCTGAACCTCGCCGTCCCCGCCGTGGTTTCCAATGCCTTGCTCAGAAAAATTGCCGCCGACTTCAGGTATGAGCGCCCGCGCGGTCCCATCGAAGCCCGCCTCCAGATTCAGAAAAAGCTGCTCAACTGTCTTTTCTTCGTCGAACTCTCCATGCCTGGTCTGCAAGTGCCTTTGCAGAACCTAACCGATCTCGCTCCCGGCCACTTGCTTCTTTTTTCCAAGGACGCCTCCGACCCGGCCGTCATGATGCTCGGTAATGTTCGCCTATGTTCGGCCACCCCGGTGCGCGTCGGTGCTCGCCGTGCTGCGCGCGTCCTCTCTCTCGATGCCCCGCTTCCAGCCGCAGGTGAAGTATGACCAATGTTCCCGAGACCGGCGCTCCCGAGACCAGTGTTCCCGCCGCACCGGTCAAAAACCAGGCCTCCGAAGCTCAAGCCGTGCCTCAAGCCGAACTCCGCCCCGAACTTCGTCCCGAACTCCGCAATTGGTGCGAAGCCTGGAAGACCTGTCTGCAGAACGTGCTCTCTCAAGTTTCCGGAACCGCTTCCGAAAAATCCGCCGACTTCGAAATTTCTTTCCAGCCCCTGGCTGCCGCCGATTCCGACCTGTGGTACACGGTCGTTGCCGGAGGCGCCGTCCATGGCGAGATGACCCTGCGGCTGCCTGCCGCTTCCGGCACCCGCCTCGCCCAGAAATTCCTCGGTGAAAGCGAGGCCCCCGCTTCTGAAGGCACCACCGCCGAAAACATGACTCTGGAGAACGAGAAGGCTCTGGAAGAACTCCTGCGCCAGATTGTCGGCCTTGCCGCCACCGCCCTCGCCGCGACCGCCGGTGGCGAAGTTCAACTCCATCTCTCCGCCTCCGCCGCGCCCTCGTGGTCGTCGGACGCCATCGTCTGCCTCCAAACCAGGAACGAAGCCGGTGCCTCCATCTCCGTCGAAATTCGGATTAGTCCCGCGCTCGCTGCCGAACTCCAGCCGCGTGTGCAGCCCGTGCCAGCCGAGCAAATATCGGCACAACCATCGCCTCCGTTATCCTCCACGCCGGCGCCTTCCTCCAGTTACCGCCGCCTCATGGATGTCGGCCTCGACGTCAAGCTCCGCTTCGGGACGCGCCGCATGCTGCTGCGCGATGTGCTCGCCCTCAGCGCCGGAGTCGTCGTCGAACTCGATAACCCTCTCCATTCACCCGTCGATCTGCTGCTCGACGGACGCCTCATCGCGCAGGGCGAAGTCGTGATCGTCGACGGCAAGTACGGAATGCGTATCACCGACGTTGTTGATCCTGCGCCCCCCACTGGATCTCCCGTCTGATTTCCGTCGTCTGATTTTGTTTAAGGAATGATTGCCTATGACAGACTTTTCGAAGCCGCTAGCCCGGTTCGCCAACTGGATCAAGCGCCCCCACCTCGAATTCTCGCAGTCCCCTTGCGCGCTCGTCTCCTGCTCGGGCGCGCGATCGCTGTGGCAACGCCTACGCCGCCACGGGACCTTCCTCCAGGGCGCTTTCTATTGTCAGCCCCAATGCCTGGAGACTGCCCTCATCAGCCAACTCTCCCACCTGCGCGTGATGGCTCCATCGCCGCCGCCCCCCAATCGCATTCCCCTCGGGCTCCTCATGGTCGCCCGCGGCAAGCTTACCTTCGCCGAAGTCCGCGCCGCCCTCGAAGCCCAGCGCCGCGCGCGCTACGGAAAAATCGGTGAATGGATCGAAAAACTTGGCTTTGCCACTGAACAGGAAGTCACCACCGCCCTCGCTCTGCAATGGGGATGCCCCGTCGCAACTTCTTTCGATCCCTCCACCATACAGTCTCTGCGCAATATTCCACTTCCCATCCTCGAAGCCTTTCAGATGTTGCCCCTCAACCACGTTGCTGCCACCAACACCCTCTACCTGGCTTTCGGAGAACGCGTCGATCACGGCGCACTCTACGCCATCGAAAAAATTCTCGCTTGCCGTACCCAGCCCTGCGCTGCCGGGCGCAAAAGCATCGCCTGCCAACTCGACTCCATGCGCCAACTGCCCCACCCCAGCGACGTGGAATTCGGACCCATGAACGACCTCACCGAAATGGCGCGCATTGCCTCCAGCTACACTTCCCGCCTAAGTCCCGAAGCACTCCGCGTCAGCCGCATCGGGCGCTTTATCTGGCTCCGCCTTGATGTCCGTGCCGGTGACCCCTGCCATGTCCGTGCCCATGTCCGTTCCAAGTCGTGCCCCATCGCCACCAACGTCGTGTTCCGCCTAGCAACTGACGCCAGCCGCCCCTTCCCATCTCCTCACCCCTTCCGCTAACTCATCCCCGCCACCACGAACCACGTCGGGACGGACGTCCCCGTACATCGGCCTTCATTCACCGCCGAGACGCGGAAGGCGCGGAGAAAGGCTAAGAGCCTAACCACAGGGGGCACAAGGAAGCACAGGGAATCACAGGAAATCTGAAGCGTGGCCCTGGGGAGTCTTCGGTAGCCTATGCTTTCGATTCTCTACAGCGTCCGCTTAAACAGCGGCACCGCCAACGTCAGCGTCACCACCGCAAATATCGACAGATAAATCATGTCCGGAACAATCGCCCCGAGCCCCGTTTCCTTCAGCAGCAGCGACTTGAATCCATGCACCGCATACGTAAACGGATCCACCTTGGCAATCGCCCGCAGCCATACCGGAAACGCTTCCACTGGATAGATCGATCCGCTGGGAAAAAACAGCAGCGTATTCAGAATCCCGAAAATCGCCCGCGGCACCAGCGGGTCCTCGATCCGCACCATCATCAAAAACATCATCGTGTTGAAGGCCACGGAGGTCAGCACGATCATCACCAGCAGCCCCACCATCGTCCCCGGATTAAATATCGTTCCCACTCCCGACGCGAGCGACCCGACCACCGTAATCACCACCCCGGTCATCACCGCCTTGATCGCTCCCGCCCCGTTCAGTCCAAACACCAGCTCCGACTTCGTAATCGGAGTCACCAGATATCCCTCGTGCACGCCGCGCGCCTTGTCGTCGATATACAGCATCCCACCGCCGATCATTACGGAGACGAACATCGCCAGGGTGATCGATCCCGGCAGCAGATACTTCATGTACTCGATATAGGGATACAACTCCACCACCTCCAGCGCCGTCTGCTGCAAGAGCCGCGGCGACACGTCCGGGTGGTTCAACGCGTTCGTCACTTCGGTCATTTTCTCTTCGAACGTCGAACTCATGAAGTTGTCGCTGTTGTCCACGATCAGCGCGATCCGCGGATGATTCTTCTCATACACCATCTTCGAATACTGCGCCGGAATAATCACCGCTCCCTGAATCTTCCCGTTCCGCACGTCCTCCCGCGCCTGCACTTCATTGTCATAGGGGACGGCAACAAACGTCCCTGCGTTCGCCCGCACCGCGTCAAACGCTTCCTTGATCCGGATCGCTTGCGTCCCATGATCTTCATCCACGACTCCCATCTTCGCTTCGCGGATTTTTCCTCCAAACGCATTCCCCAATACGATCAGTTGCACCAGCGGAAAAATCATCGACGCCATCATCAGTGCCGGCGACCGGAAGAACTTCCGCATCTCGCGCTCGATAATCGCCATCATTCGATTCATGGTTGCAACCCCGGTCTCTGCGGCATCGTGAACGCATGCGCCTTCACCAGCTCATCGCGCAACTGCCGCCCCGTGTAGTGGACAAACACATCGTCCAGCGTCGTGTTCTGCACGGTCAAAGTCTTCAGCGGCACGCCCGCTACCACCGCCATCTCTACCAGATCCGTCGTCGTGCCCGAGCCATTCGCCGTCAGCACCCGGAACATCCCCGCGCTCTCGTTTTGCACCGACGTCACTCCCGGCAATCCGCGCAGCCGCTCTTCCCAATCGGCCGGAGGATTCTCGAAGTGCGCCTCAATCACGTTCGATCCCGGCACGCTCGCTTTTAACGCCTCCGGAGCATCCAGCGCCACCAGTTTTCCGTGATCCACAATCGCAATTCGATTGCACAGCCGGTCCGCTTCGTCCATGTAATGCGTCGTGATCAGGATCGTCAGCTTGCGCCTCGCCTTGATATTCGTCAGCATCTCCCACACTGCCACGCGCGATACCGGGTCGAGGCCCGTGGTGGGCTCGTCCAGAAAAAAAATCTTCGGACTATGCACGAGGCCCCGCGCAATCTCCAACCGCCGCCGCATCCCGCCCGATAAAGTCTTAGTCTGCGCTCCTCGCCACTTAGTAAGGTCCACCGTCTCCAGTAACTCGGCAATCGCCTCTTTGCGCAGCTTGGTAGGGACGTCATACAACTTGGCGTAAATATTCAGATTCTCTTCCACCGTCAAATCCAGATCGCTGGTCAAAGCCTGCGGAATCACGCCAATCGTCCGCCGCACCGCATCCGGATCACGAGCCACATCATGTCCCTCTACCCGCGCCGTCCCGGCCGTGATCGGAATCAGCGTAGTCATCATCCGGATCAAGGTCGATTTCCCCGCCCCATTTGGCCCCAGCAGCCCGAAAATTTCACCCTCCTTCACCGCGAACGAAATGTCGTCCACAGCGGTAAATGTCCCATATCGCTTAACGATATGTTCCACCTCAATCGCATTCGGAGCGTTCGCTGCAATCTCGCTCCGCCCGTTAAATTCCGAAGGTGAAGTCCCTCCGCCGTTTGTCTTGCTCACATCCATCCCCTTCTCCTGTGCTCGTGTGGGGACGGGGCTCTGCCCCGTCCAGCCGGGCAAAAGCACGGCAGCGCTCGACTACTTCCCCGCCGCCTCTACGTTCCCCTTCAACTGCTCCGGACTCACCAGCACTTCCGCCGTCATCCCCGGCACATACGCCCCCTTCGGATTTTCCAGCCGCACCTTTAACGAGATCGTCCGTATGTCCCGCTTCCGCCGTCCCACATCGCGTTGCGTCGCAAAATCCGCTTCCGCCGCCTTGTAGAAGACCTTCCCCCGAACCACGGTCCCTCCCGGCAGACGCACCCGCAACGTGTCCCCGAGCCCAATATGATCCGCATCCGTCTCCGGAATCGACGCCAGCACCCATGTGTCGCTGAAATCGACCACTGTCACGATGGCCTGCCCCGCATTCACCACCTCGCCCTCGCGCGCCGCGCGCACCAACACTGTCCCTGTTACCGGCGAATAAATCTTCGTATATCCCAGGCGCACTTCCGCTTCCTTCAACTGCGCCACCGCGTTATCCACCTGCGCCCGCGTCGATGCCACCGTACTCTGCGCCGCCGTGGCTTGATTCGTCCGTGCGATCGCCGAATTCAAATCCGCCTGCCCCGCCGCCACCTGATCCTTCAGCGCCTGCACACTCGCTTGTTGCGCCTTCAGATTCATCTCCGCCTGCACCTTCTCTTGCTCTGACGCCACACCTGCCTGCGCCAGTCCAATCGTCCGTCGGCTGTCGCTCTCGATCCGCGCCAAAGTCGCTTCCGCTTGCGCCAATTGCGCTCGCGCCGCCTGCAGCCGCGCCTGCGAATTCGCCACATCTCCAGATGTCGACCCCTTCGTCGATTGCCGCGTGTATTCGCTCTCGCTCACCTTCGATCGCAAACTCGCAATCGTCGCCGCCGCCGCTCGCTCCTGAGCCTCCAGTTCCGACGGATCCAGCAATGCGATCAGATCCCCCTGCTTGACCTGCGTACCTTCTTCCACCAACAGCTTCGTAATCCGCCCTTGCATCTGCGGACTCACCACGATCTGGTTCGCATCTACAGTTCCGACCAGCACCAGGTCATTGCCTCCCGGCGTGGAAAAAACGTAGTACCCGGACGCTATCGCCAGGATGATCGCCAGGACAATCAAGAATTTATTGCGCGCACTCATTCAAATCTCCTTGCTACGGGTCGTGTGGGGATGGACGCCCCTGGCGAGCCTGCCCTGAGCGGAGTCGAAGGGTCCAGGCCAAGCCCTCACGCGCCGTGGGCAGTACCACTTCCTTCGCCTCTCACGTTGCTCGCCTGACAAAGAGCGCCGCCGAAATAAAATTCAGAACAAACTTCCGTCGCTCCCGAATCCGCTCCACCGACAACGGGTCCACCTTCATCAGCGTCTTCATCAGCGGGGCCGCGCTGAAATAAAAAATAATTACTCCCACCACCGAGGGCAGGAAATCCATCGGATTCACCGCCCGGAATTCCTCCGCCTCAATGCCCTCGCGTAATACATCGGCCAGCTTCCGGAAGATCGGACGGAAATATTCCTTTGCCACCCGCTGCATCCGCGCACTGCGTGCGCCCGACCGCATCCACTCTGCCTGCACCACCCTCGGAAACCGCGGATTCGCCGCGATGTAATCGAAATACGCCCCCAGATATTCCAGCATTTTCTGCCGCGGCGGCAGTTTGCTTTCGAGCACCGGCATCACCCGCGCCCGCAGCCCGCTGAACACATGGTCCAGCACCGCTTCGTACAGTGCGTCCTTGTCCTGGAAGTAGTAATAAAGTAGCGCCTTGTTGACGTGCGCCGCCCGCGCGATTGCATCCGTCCGAGCCCCGGCAATCCCATGCTCGGCAAATTCCGTGACCGCTGCCTTCAGAATCGCCGCCCGGCTCTCCTCCGGCTTCCCGCGAGTTCCCAGCCGGGGAGTGTGCCACCCAGCGCCAGCGCGGCCTGGGGAACGACGTGGCCGAACGGGATGACGAATAGCCGCAGACTTTTTCATATAATTAACTGGTTAGTTAGATTATCGCAGCATAGTCGCATTGTCCACCGCAAACTCATCGTCCAGCCCTACTGATATAGGGAGGGAGGGCCTGGTTTGTTCAGCCGAGCAAAGGAAGAATTGTCAGAAAGGAGTAAACGCAGAAGAAGCACGATAGCAAGAGAGAAATGACCGCCACGAAGAGTGTAATGCGGGTTGCGTGGTAGCGCCAACGGCGCTGCCGAGCTTTGGCTCGGCTAGACGGACGAATGCGTCCGTCCCTACGTGGTTCTTCTACCGTAAACCGCCCGCGATTGACGGCACCAGTAGCACCTCGTCGCCATCCCGGAACGAATAGGAAGCGCCGCCCAGGAAGCGAATATCTTCCTCGTTCACATAAATATTCAGGAACCGCCGCGTCTCGCCCGCTTCATCCCGCAAATGAGGCTTTAAGTCGGGGAATTGCTGGTCGAGTTCCGCGAACAGCTCGTTGAGATTCGCAGCTGTACAAACGACGCGCGGCGTTCCAGAGGTAAGCCGCCGCAAGGCTGTGGGAATTTGAACGGTGATGCTCATAAGAAACCTCCCGGGCGAAAAGCCCGAACGACAATGTGTCGGTCGTTAGTCGCTGGTCGATAGTCGTTAGCAAGCCCGACCAACGGCGAAACCACCGCGAGCGTTGCGCCCCGCGAACGACCAACGACTAACGACCAACGACTGAAGCTACTGCCGCTGTCTCCGCAACCGCCGCCGGTAGCGCACCCGCCTTCGCCGCCAGATACGCTTCGAACTCACTGAGCTTCGGAGCGATCGGCGTTTCCACTTGATACTTGTCCGCCAGCACGTCGGTGGTCTTGAGCCCGTTGCCCGTAATGCAGAGCACGGTCGTTTCATCGGGCAGAATGCGGTCCTGCTGGATCAGCTTGCGCGCGGTTCCGACGGTTACGCCTCCCGCGGTTTCGGTGAAGATGCCTTCGCTCTCAGCGAGCAACTGGATGGAATTGACAACTTCGGGATCGGACACGTCTTCCGACCATCCACCGCTTTTGGTGATTGCCTTCAACGCGTAATGTCCATCGGCGGGATTGCCGATGGCCAGCGACCGCGCAATCGTCTTCGGACGCTGCGGTTCGATCTCGCTGCTGTACTGCTTGATCGCGGTCGAAATCGGCGAGCATCCAGTCGCTTGCGCGCCAAAGAACTTCACTGGCTTCGGATCGACCAGTCCCAGGAGAATCAGTTCATCAAATGCCTTCTTAATTTTAGTAATCAAAGATCCGCCCGCCATCGGCACCACCACGTTATCGGGCAATTGCCAGCCCAGTTGCTCGGCGATTTCATAGCCCACCGTCTTCGAGCCTTCGGCGTAATACGGACGAAGATTGACGTTCACGAAGCCCCAGCGATGTTCGTCGGCGATCTGCGAGCACAGACGATTGACGTGATCGTAGCTGCCGTTGATGCGCACCAGCTCCGCGCCAAACACTTGGGTGCCGAGAATCTTCGCGGGTTCAAGATCCGAAGGAATAAAGATCCACGCCTTCAAACCTTCGCGAGCCGCTTGTGCTGCCACCGAATTCGCGAGATTCCCCGTCGACGAGCATGCCACCGTATCGAACCCGAAGCTGCGGGCATTCGCGAGCGCGACTGCAACCACGCGGTCTTTGAAGCTCAAGGTGGGCAGGCACACCGCATCATTCTTAACAAAGAGCCGGCGCGATCCGATCTTTTCGCCCAATCGCGGCGCCGAAACTAGCGGGGTGAACCCAACTGGGAGGGAGGGCTGGTACCCCGCCGGTAGCGGCAGCAGTTCGCGATAGCGCCACATGTTCGGCGCACGCGAGGCCAACAGGTCGCGCGAAATGCGCGGTCGAATGGAATCGTAGTCGTAGGTAATTTCGAGCGGCGAGAAACAGTCTTCGCAGATGCTGCGCGGCTGGTTGCCCCAGGTCTTGCCGCATTCGCGGCAGCGGAGTTCGTACGTGCTCGTCCCCATTTGTGCAACTTCTTTCTGTGACTGCGGGACGAGCCGGGAAAATTTACCCAGTTAACACAAAACCCCTTTTCCGAATGGGAAAAGAGGCTCGGGAAATGCGAATCAATTTCGCTTACCCGAATCTCATGGTCCCCGTTACCGGGCGAGAGTTGGCACCTGCGATGGAGATATATGATCCCGATCCGGTTGCCGTGGCGTCCTAGGGCTCGTCCCTCAGCCACTCTGCATGAAATTCCGATTCGCTCAATGAAGAGCGAACTTGGATTCAAATAATACACACCGACCAATCGGTCTGTCAAGGGCTTCTTCACCGCTTGCTCGGCGTACCGGCGTCTCGGCGGTGAAGCGCCGTTCAGCGGCTATACTGATTCCGCTTCTTGTCTTCATGCCGCTCGATGCCGAGCTGGATCAGGCGATCAATCAACTTGGGATACGACACTCCGGTCGCTCCCCACAGTTTCGGATACATGCTGATCGCGGTGAAGCCGGGCATGGTGTTGATCTCGTTGACGAAAATTCGGCGCGACTTGGGGTCCATTAGAAAGTCGACGCGCGCCAAGCCCGTGCAATCGACCGCTTGAAACGCCGCGATCGCGAGCCTCTGCACTGTTTTCATTTCCGCTTTCGTGATCTTCGCGGGAATCACCAGCTCGGAGCCTTCCGCCAGATACTTCGCGTCGTAATCGTAGAACTCTTTGCAGGGAACGATTTCTCCCGCTACCGACGCTTTCGGATCGTCGTTGCCGAGCACCGCGCACTCGATCTCGCGGGCTTTATTCTTTTTTCCTCCGACTCCTTCTTCGATTACGATCTTGCGATCGAATTTTGCCGCTTCTGCGATGGCGGGGCCGAGTTCCTCGCGATCGTGCGCCTTTGAGATTCCCACCGACGATCCGAGATTCGCAGGCTTCACGAAGACTGGATACTTCAGCTTGCTTTCCACCAGCTTCTGCGTTTTTCGGGGCTCGCCCTCGAATTGGCTGCGCAAGACGGTCACGTGTTTCACGATGGGCAATCCCGCCGCACGGAACAGGGACTTCATGATGTCCTTATCCATGCCCGCGGAAGAGCCGAGCACGCCTGCACCGACGTAGGCGATGTCGGCCAGTTCGAGCAGTCCCTGAATCGTGCCGTCTTCACCGAAGGTTCCGTGCAGGACGGGGAAAATGACGTCCACGTTTATCGCGCGATCGGAAGCGCGCCGCAGGTTCGCGTCGGTCTGAAATGGAGCGAGTCCAGCGTCGCGTCGCGCCGGCTCCGGAGGAACGACCACCGACTCGCCCGTAGCCAGCACCGCCGCCCCCGGAGTCGCCTCCGGATCGCCCGCCCGAAGCTGAGTCTGTGTGACACGGGCGCCGTCGCCTTCTTCACCCTTGCCCTTCAGCAACCGTTCGGCGTGTTCCGCCGTGAGCCAGCGGCCGTCTTTCGTGATGCCGATGGGGACAACTTCATATTTCGTTTTATCGATTGCATTCACAACGGACGCCGCCGACAGCAACGACACTTCGTGCTCGCCGCTGCGACCGCCAAAGAGGATGCCAACCCGAAGCTTTGCCATTCCATTTCAGTCTGGCGCTCGGCGTGTTTCCCGTCAATCCCCGCTTTGGTTCCGGGTGTGGATTTCACTGCCCAGATGCGGAGGCCGCCGCAGAAAGCAGGTCCCTCGATTCGCGCAGGATGACAAATGTAAATTTAGGTAGTCTCGCTTGACACCGTGGTAAAACGGGTGTGAAATTGGCGTGTTTCAAAGGCCGGTGCCGTGCCCTTCCCCTAGGCACTCGGACCAAGAAGCTCTCGTCGAAGAAGTCCATGAGCAGGATTGCAGGCCGCTTGAAATTTTTCTGGCCGCTTATGTTTCCTGCCGATGGATGCACAAGGAAAGAGCCTCACATCTCACAGGAGTGGCTATGAAATCGAACAATCGTTCAAAGAACGTCCTGCCGAAATGGTCCGTATTGCTGGTTCTTCTCACAGTAGCCGC
>Ga0193751_1001231_pt1 | contig 16745 bp, 15 predicted proteins | sample L1c2metaG_FD_143050 | JGI IMG/M metagenome (GOLD analysis project Ga0193751, IMG submission 143050) | Soil microbial communities from a riparian zone of the East river system, Colorado, United States - L1c2 | ecosystem: Environmental > Terrestrial > Soil > Riparian zone | place: USA: East River... | reverse complement strand
CTGTTCATCGCGGCGATTGCTGCCCTAGAAGATCTGGTTGTAGTCACCAGGGATACCGGCGAATTCGTTGCTGCTGGGGTGCCAGCGTTCGATCCGTGGCTGAGCATCTTGCGTGCCCATGGAAAAGAGACACCTATCACCGCACCGGCCTCGATGGGAGCTGTCACCGAAGTCAGGCTCAGGCTGAGAGGTGGCTGACGATGTGCGGTGACGCATCTGTTTTACTGTGAGGTGGTCCCGGTTGTCTGAACAGATTTTCCGTCTCGCTAAGTGGAGTCTCTGCCAAGGCTAGGCTGCCAAGCGGAGGGGCAGTGGTGGTGGGCAGTAAGCTTGATCGGGTGTGATGCCGTCAAGGCTCGAATGTGGTCTGCGGCCGTTGTAGAAGTCCAGGTAGCGGCCGAGTGAAGCGCGGGCGTCGCTGACGGTGTCGTAGGCGGCAGATACACCTCCTCGTATTTGACGCTGCGCCACAGTCGCTCACCGGCACGATCGAACCGCAAGGCGGGGAGGGGAGTGCACGGCTGTTTCGCTATGCGCCGCTCTCAAGCGGCTTAGAAATCGTGCGCAAGACTCTCGGCCAGCATGAGATCGCGACCGTACAGACTACTGCGGTCGATGTGACTGCCGGTATGGTCAATCTGACCACGATCCTCGCGCATGCGTCGGGTGAATGGATTGCCTCCAAATGGCCGGTTTGCCCGATTGCCGAGACTGCAACGCCACACCGCATGGGGGCGGCGCTGACCTATGCCCGCCGCTATGCGTTGTTCACGCTTGTCGGCATTGCCGGCGAGGATGACCTTGATGCGCCGGATCTGATCAGTCCCTCACAACCGGCATCAGGGCATAATCGAAGACTAACCAGAGGCAATGGCCGGCTCGAGGCCCAGGCTGCAAAGCTTGCGGCGCGAACACCTGTCGCACGGCCCCAAAGACCTGCGGTCGACAACAATACCGAAGCGCGGGTGCTTGATTGTGAAGTTGGCTCTGGCCGACCAGCGATTGCGGGATAGTACCTGTAAAAGGCCACATTGCACCTCGCATGCTGGTACAGTGAGGCAAGGAGTTCCTGCTTCCGAGGTCCCGCCCGCCACCAAAAAAATGCCTCGTCGTTGCAGCGATGGATCCTATTCAATTATTGCGGCTTCTTTGGTGCGGGAACGGTCGGCGGCGGCCGAACCTCGGCCCAAGGGTCGTTAGGCTTTTGATCGGGAATTTTGTTCCGCGCGGCCTTGTAGGCATCGTCGAGTTTCTTCTGTCGTTGTTGCTCTTTGTATTTTTCCAGCATCATTAGACGCCTCTGATCCGCGCTCGGTACATTGACATCAGGATAACCCTGCGCGGACGCGTCTCCGGTCAGTAGACCCAGCGCTGCAGCCAGCAATACGAATTTGCTCCACATAATCTTGTCTCGAATCGTTCTCGCGGTGCGCACACAGAAGGAACTAGAGCGTAGCATGCGATTTACGACCCGCAACTTTGTGGCCATCCCGATTTGTGTGCAACACGGAGCCAATCAGGCACGGCGAGCCTGAATTAATTCGACTGTTGCCGCTTAGCCACTGTCCCGAGGGCTTGCCGGAACCAAAAAATCCACCACAAAGTCCCAGCATGATAGAAGGACGTAGTGGGAAACGAAAGTCGCCGGCGCCATCGCCAACAGTGGATAAATCCGTCCTGATGCACCCCGAGCCGCGGCGCATTCGCGATCGCGACCATGTCCGGTTTGTCGCCCACCAGACCTGCCTTGTTTGTGCACAAACCCTGTGACGCCCGTCACCTGCGCTTTGTGCAAAACCGCGCTCTGGAGCGCAAAGTCAGCGATGAGTTCACGGTACCATTATGCCGGGGACATCATCGCGAGCACGGGTGGGGGCAGAAGGTTGGCCTTGATGCGACCAGCGCCGCGCGAAAGCTGTGGTTTCAAACTCATCCGCTGCGATTAGAGAGAACGGTTGAGGTCCATTCTCAAGGCGCTCCTCCACAAGTTCAGCTTTGCCCCCGAGCGCTGCCTCGCTCAGCGCTCGATCGTGTGACAAAACGGATAGATCGTGGCTCGAATTTTCGAAAACGTCCCCGAAATGCTGTTTCTTGCGGCTGGCAGCATTCTAGTTGTCGGTATTGCATATTTATTTTGACACCTCGCTGCAATCCAGCGTCCGCCGTTCAAGCTCGATCAATCACGTTCCTGTTGTCGCGCGACACGGTTCAAGAACTCTTCCACTGCTAAGCTGCAAACTTTGTCGCGATAAACCTTGCTCTTATTGGCTGCCATCCGTTCCTTCATTGCCATCCGCCACGGCACATCGCGAGCCAAACGAACCGCAACTGAAACATAGTCATCGACTGTTTCGGTGATGGTCTCGGTAATGCCCATCATCTTAAGGATCGCCATGGTGTGCCGACCCCGCATCAGGGGTCCGGGCATGGTCACGATGGGAACGGCGTGTGCAAGACTTTCCATCGTCGTGTTGTTGCCGGACCAACCAATGCTGTCCAGGATCACATCGCATTGACCGTAAACGGCAATGAATTTGGGAAAATCAAGGCGCGGCAGAAAAACGCAATAATCTCCAGCGCGCAATCCTACGGAAGCGAAGGCTCGCTCGAGCCGTTGCTTGAACAGCTCGGTGACCGACGCGCCGCTTAAATATCGGCCGCTCGCAAATTGGATAAAGGCGAACTGGCAATCACCAACATCTCGTGCGATCCGGGCAAACACCGAATCAAACTGCGGCAGGTATTTGAAGAGCGACTGTCCGCACCAGTAAACAGTGGCAGTGGAGCGCAATCCGAGTTCGGGCCGCGTGAGTGGAACCTGCGGCACATCCAATGGTTCGTAAAAAAATGACAGGTTCGGCAGCCGAACCAAACGTTCGGTATAATGCTCCTGTCCATTCGGCGGCTCCATTAGATCACTCGATAAGAAATAATCCACGGTCGGAAAGCCGCTGGTGACCGGATGCCCAATCCGGCTGCATTGCACCGGAGCCAGGCGTTGTGCCGCCAGTGCGGCAGAAACCTGATCCATTCCTATTTCCGGATAAATCAGGACATGAGGCGCGTCAGTTAGAATTGCCTGCCGCCACTCTTCGATCGACAGCGGGCCTTGAACAAAGCGATCGCAACTGGCGACAGCGATTTTGGTTTGACTATCCACTTCGCTGCCGGTGTGGTAGCCGAACACACGAAATTGGCGACGGTCCAATTGGCTAAGCGTGCCTTTGGTGTGAAGTTTCCAATTGGAGTGCAGTCTAAAGAAGCCGCTCACGATGCCCACTCGCACCGGCTCGTCCGGTCCGGGCGGCGCGGGCAACGGTATCGGCGGGTAGCGGGCGGCCATAATTCGGCAGACCAGCGATCCATATTTGGCTTGTAGGTCGCGATCGTTCTGTCCTTGATAGGCGAGGTAGAATGGTTGGTGTAAGCCGACGGCTTTGCTCAGATCACCCACTGCTCCGCCGCGAATTATGTCCTCGCAAAGAGCTGTTAACCGTCGCTCATATGCTGCGCGCCGCTCGGCGATCTCTGCCTCATGCGTGTAGACGATCGGCAATTCCGCCATGCAGAGCGCAAACTTGGCGGCTCCGTGATCAGGTTTGATCGCCACCACACGGCGGTAACTCTCCCGAGCCTCCTGCCAAAGAGACATCGCAAGCAGCGCATTGCCGCGGTGGTACAGCGCATCGCTGTGGTCCGGCTTGATTGCCAGTGCTCGATCAACACATTCCAGCGCCTCCTCCGGGCGTCCAAGCACCCAGAGCGCGCTGCCGCGGTTACTTAGCGCCTCAACATTAGCTGGCTTGATTGCCAGGGCTCGATCATAGCTTTGCAGCGCCTGTTGCATTCGGCCCAATGCAAGAAGCACGTTGCCGCGATTGTTGAGCACTTCAGCAAAATTCGGCTTGATCGCTAACGCCCGATCATAGTTCGCCAAGGCATCCGCTTGGCGACCAAGGCGTTGCAGGACACAACCGCGGTTGTAGAGGCCATTAGGGTCATCCGGTTTGAGCAGCAAGGCCTGGTCGTAAGACGCCAGCGCCTCTTCCAGGCGTTCCAGCGCACTCAGAATATTGCCGCGATCAATCAATGCCTCCACGTAATCGGGCTTGAACGCCAACGCTTTGTCGATGAGGCGAACGCCCTCTGCGGCCCGGCCGTGCTGAAATTCAATCACGCCCAAGAAGTGCAGCGCCGCAGGGTGGTCGGCCTTTTCGTTCAGGATTGATCTGTACAGGTGTTCTGCTTTAACGAGATCGCCAGCCCCATGAAAGGCCATCGCCCGCCGCAATATGTCCGACGATGAAAACTCGCCTCCGGTCATCTCGTCGTCTATGCACTATTTCCGGTACATATGATGGAATTTGCCGACCGAACGGCCAAGGCCGGTACAACTATGCTGCTTATGCAGCGCAGCCAAGGAGAAAATCGTGATAGCCAAATATGATCCACCGGCTGGGATGGAGCAGTTCTCGGATTGGTTCGCGCAAATAATGCGGCAATGCAAGCAAAACGGGATGGTGGTTCCATTCATTATTTGCGCGGCGAGCCCCAACGGCAGTGTGCTTGCCGTTCGCGCCGATGGCCGGGGCAACTCCGATGTCTTGGCCAAGCATTTTGAACCCAATGGCGTACAACTGCCGATGACCATCATGGTGCTCGATCAGCAAAACACCACCATCCGGGTCACGATCGATCCCAACGGGCAAGCTCACAGTGATTTTCCATCGACTGATCCGGAACCTAACTGAGGCGGTGTCCGGAAGCCGGCGTGTTCTTGTGTGCTGGAGCAAGCGCCTAGCAAATTCGCACTTGGCGCGCTGTGCGAAAATTAACCCCTCACCGCCGCCGCCATCTATTTATCTTCTGAAACGCCAGAATGACGACAATAGGGATCGTCGGCACAATCACAAACACACAAAGGGCCATCACAAAGAGCGTGAAATCTGAATAGCCGAACATCGCTAGGCCCGGCCTGCCGCCCCATGTGAATATTCCAGAGATGACTGCGCTCATAATCATGCGCTTCCGCTCAATTTTGGAGGAAGGTCCGCTGAATTTGATGAATCGAATGCCGGCGCAGCACGGACGGGTCACCCGTCGTTGGGGTAACCACCGTTACGAGGGGATGCGGCGCGGTTATCACCATGAGAGAAATTGGATGCTTCGGATTTCACCATAGCTTCTATCGACGGGGCCGGGAAGTCGGTGCGATGAGTGCGACAATGTGGTTCTGCCTGAATGGGACGGCTGGGCAAATGGCAAATAGGCCCTCGGAAAGCGCTGATTTGGTGCTCTGCACGCTTAATGTTACCGGAGGCCATACTTCGTAAGATAATCGTCAACCCTTTGTTTGAATATCATCATCGACGACAAGATCACAACCATGGCAACTGAGAGGATCTTCGCAACCAAATCGATTGTTGATCGATAACTCATCGTTATATCGAATCGCCCTGCCGGAACAAATACGCCGCGAAATACCTCGTTTACTTTGACAATTGGCGCTGGGTGACCGCTCACCGTGGCTCGCCATCCTTGCTGCCAGTTATCACTTAGCACAACAAGCGACGGTTGGTTCGCCTCTCCACGAATGCGAAGGTCAGTGTTTCGGTACGAAAAAATTTCTGCCCCACTAATATGACCGCGGAGATCTGCGGGCAATTGAATTGAACTACTTGATCGATCATCCGGAACTGGTATTGAAAAAGCTCGGGGCAGAACATCTGGATTTTCAAATATGATTGAATTGCTAGACTCAAACACAAGTTTCTTCCCCTCGCTGCTGAGCTTCGCTCGATAGTTTGAAAAATGGGAAGGCAACACAAGATACTTGACTCCCATTAAATCAATCGCATTCCAGTCGATCACGTGAAGATCAGGCGTATCACGAGCTTCCCACAAACTTGGAAACAAACCGTGGGGAAATGCTTTCGGCGTATACATATAGGCTATAATCTGATCACTCGGCACAGACACTGCTCGATAGAAAAACTCCTTAAAGGCCAACAATAGCCCTTCGTTGATCGAAGACGCCTCCGCGATTTGAAAAGCCGATCCTAATTCGGGGTAAAGGCCACTCTGCCCAAAATTTAGCGTCCTGTACAAGCCGATGTTGCGCTTGATAAATGAAATTTCCGGGCTTGGATTGTGAAAAAAATCGGAACGTGGAAATCGTTGTGCCTTAGCATCCCACGTCAGCTCAGCAAACATCAGGCCGACGAGCACGAAAACCATCCCGGACGCCAACGACGTATTCTTTGACACGCTGGACAACATGCACAGCGCAAGGGACAAAACAGTCACTACAGCCAAAAATATAATGGACGCCAGCTTAAACGAATAAAAAGGCTCGTGAAGCCCAAATACCTTGATCCTCGCAACGGTGAATATTACGCCGGTAATAGCGATCACGGCGCACGGCCACCGCCAGCCAGATCGATCGATCAGATTGTTGACCCCGAAGCCAACCAGAATGGCGGCAGGGATAAATATCGCAGCCCACCAATAGTCTTCTGCGATGCTTCCCATAATAGGTAGCATGGTTATCAAACGATCTACCCCGGGAATCCCAAAGATTCGCAATAGCGAAATCAGAACCGGGATCATGCAAAATACAATTACCGGATTTATGCGACCACGAGATCGTGGCCACGCGCAGCCAATCAGCAAGAGTGAAACTATGCCAAAGTGATAGACAACGTTTCCTGAGACTGAGGCGGGGCCACCAAAAACGGATCCTGTGGGGTACCATTTTAATGCCATTGGTTCAGTCGCGTTGTACGACTCGTACACCAATGACGGGGAAAACAGGGACGGGATTCCCAAGGCGAATGCCGGCTGGAAAATGCGCTTAGAATATTCAGTAAGTATCCCGGTGCTCGCAAGGTTGCTTATAACCGGAACATAGACGATCGACAGACAGATTGCGCCAGTCAAGACTGCAACAGCGTGAATTGCCAAGACTCGGACGAACAAACGGTACTTATCGCTTTGGTAATAGTTTCGGCTGATGACATATCCAATTATGATCGAATAAAGCGAGGCGGCGGTCAGCAGGTTCACCGGAACATGCGAATTGGAAAACAGGATCGCGAACGATGCGGCGGTGCCAACGAATGCAGCAACAGAGCGCGCATCGGCCAGGCAAATCGAGAAGTATAGCCACGCAGGACCGTATAGATAGCCAGGTATCATATTCGTGCCCACGTTCGCGATGCTAAATCCATTGAGCAAATAGAAAATTGCCGCAGCCACACCCGCAAGTGGCGACAGTTTCAGTTTTTGGGTTAAAAGGAGATACAGAAAAAAAACCGCAGCCATGTACGAAGCAAGCAGAGTTACATTGTAGACGAGCGAACCACCGCCGAGCAGCGCGTTGACAACGGTGAAAAGCGAAAACTTTTGATCTACGAGCGAGTCAGACCCAAGTGAACCCATGCCTGAATACGGATTCCAAAATGGAGAGTTGCCGCTTTGGAAACAAAACCGCATGAACTCGATCATGGGCTCTGACTGGAAAAGCGCTCCTCCGGTATCGTAAAAAGCGTCCCACCAATTCGAATGGGCTGGCACAGGATAGACGTTTTTGGGCGTAAGGTGCGCAAGCCGCCCAACAAGTTGGTCCGTTATTCGAAGGCTAGCCCCACGAAAGATGACATCTGGAAAAACTAATGCGATCAGAAATGCACTAACCACCAACGCGCATAGAACCTCTTGATGAGAGCTGCCACAGCGTTGATCTGCCACCTTCATCTGTGCATAGCATTTTGTTGTGGCACCCACTGGTTCCCTTATAGAAGAGTCGGAGCCAATAATTAAATTCAGGCGACGAAGCGTCGCGCTCACTTGCGATTTCAACCCCGTTTTCGGTAGATGCTTGCGCCCATCAGAGTGGACATCGTAACACCTGCGTAAAAGGGGTGTGAAACGTCTAAACACTTCCAGAGTGCATTTTAACGTCACCGACGCGTTGATTCTGCGGACAGGGTACCGAATGACCGAGTGCTTCGTGATCAGTCTCGATGGGCCGCGTTTTTCCGCTTTCTGCGGGCGGAACGAGGCAACTGGAATCGATTTTAAGCGTTTCCAGGCCGTCGTCGACGGCGCGGCGCTGAGTCACATAGCAAATGGTGTGGTTTCACCAGGACTATTCGATGCAAGCAATTGGCGCAGCGCTATCCCACCGCGAATTATGGCAGCAGTGCTTGTCGCGCGGCGAGGTCATCGCCGTGTTCGAGGACGACGCCTGGTTGCGCCAGGATTTTGAACCGCAGCTGGATACATTGCTGCAGCGGGCGATTGGATGGGATGTGATGTTATTTGGCTGCAACACGGATACCGGCATCGAGTTGGCAGTTACGCCGCACGTCAGTTTGAGAGGAAGTTTCTCGGTCGCTTATCCGCAGCCCGAGCATCTGGCGGAATTTACCAAGATGCGAGATGCGGTCGAGTTGTGTCGAGTGTTACTTGCCTTTGGCATCTGCGGCTATGCGATAACGCCGCGAGGCGCTGAGCGGCTGCTGCGGTATTGCTTCCCGCTTGACAATAGACCATTGCGCCTTGCCGTCACCAAGCGCCGGGTACACGCTTTCGGCATCGACTGCATGATAGCCGCCGCTTACCCGAAAATAAGGGCGTTGCTATGCTGGCCGCCGCTGGTCATGACGCCGAATGAGCAGCGCAGTTCACAAATCCAGAGGCATGCATGACTAAAACCGTTCTGATCGCCATGGCGATCGTGATGATGACACTCGGGCTTACCACCTATGTCTCGGGGCATCGTACACGGAAATCGCTCGACGCGCCCTTGCTGTCAAAACATGGCAAGTTTTTTTTCGGTGGCAGCCTGGCGTTTTTCGGTTTCGGGTTGTTGGTCATCACTGCGCTGACGCACTTTTTGCGATAGGAAACGCCTTTAAAGAATCGCCGATTTGCGGAGTCGTGACAAGCCAATTGATTTGCATCACTGCTTCCGCAATAGCTTCGGGAGCTTCGCAAATTTCACGGCAGTCCTCTGTGCTTCAGCTTAGCGGCCCAATTGGCCGTTCGGAGCGATCGTGATTACAGCGGCGCGCCGCCTGTGATACGAGGCGGAAGGCAAAACTTGCCAGCAAGGTCTTGTATGCAATCTGGTCAAAGTTTGAGGGCAACATGAAACGATTTTTTGCCGCCATCGCGTGTGGGATCACATTACTGGTCATTTCTATTGCAGGTTCGGATGCAGACCCGGAAAGTTGCCAACTTGCTATGGATCAATATAGATCCGCCAAGAGCGACGTAACTGATGCTCTAGGGAGGCTGGCTAGTTGCATCGCTGATACCGACGCGCATGAGGACTGCCATAGAGAGTTTGTGCTCCTTGGATTCAAGCAAGAGGACTTTGAGTCCACGGTTGCCGTAATAATGAGAAAGCGGGCTCTGGCATACCATCTAGATGGTCTGTTTTCCGGACATTACGAAAGTAAGTGCCCCCAGTAGAGAGATCCAGGAGACACAGTTTTTTCTCCGAAGGAAATTCGTGGATTCTAAAAATGAAGTTCTGCTCACGGTCGTTGGATGACATATCTTAAGTTCACGCCCCCAAATGCTCTCGTCGGCATGAACGCCATTCGAATAAAATGGCCGATGTCAACTGTGGCGTTTTTCCTGATAGCTGCCGGTCTTTTTGCCTTCGGCTTTTACCTTCGCTTTCACCAACTTACTCTCGCAGGGTTGTGGACGGATGAATTATTTTCCGTTTCAGCCGCGCTTGACGTCGGAGGCAATTCATTTTGGCTCCACTTTACACCTAAACTTCTAAATGAGTTGGATATTTCTGATACGTTTCTCACATGGAAGGCAGCAGATAATACTCCTCCGCTATTTGAGTTATTGTTGATAGCCTGGTGCAAGTTTTTTGGACAGTCGGATCTTGCTATTCGGTCTTTAAATGCAGTTTTAGGTTCGGTAGCGCCTGTCATCTTCTTTTTTGGGTTGCGGCGCGCCATCGGAGATTTTCCCGCACTTTTGGGATCAGCTATTTTTGTTTTTTCCCCAGCTGCTATATTTTACTCACAAGAGGCACGTGCCTACACGCTCAGCTTATTTCTTTGTACATTGGCGTTGGTTCGATTAGTCAATCACGTTTTGGATAATCCTAGTGGCAGTTCTCAGAACCAAAAGTGGACACGGAGTGTTTGGATAGACGTCGTTATACTGATCTTGTTAGCTTATTCGCACTATACTGGACTGTTTGTAGCGGGATTGCTTTTTCTAATATATTTTTATTTTGTAGTTATTCCGCAAAAACGCTACCAGGATGTCTTTAAATTTTTGCTTGTTCCTTTGGCTATAGTTCCATGGATGTGGTTGAGCGAGAAGGCTCTTGTTTTTACCAACAAGGGAGGACTGGCGTGGCGAGATTACGATTTATCACAAATAGCCACTCTGATGGTCCCGAGTACCCTGGATTTGTTCTTGGTCGGGGCGGGAAGTCTCTTCCTTGCGATCTGGTTCGTCGCGCTAATTGCTACATTGACCGGAAGCGCGAAAAATCGAAGCTGGATATTTTCGATGGATGGGATTTCAGCGCAGCTGAATGACCGAAAGAATCTCTTAGCGATTTTCTTGGCCAGCGCCGTCGTTTTGCTTTTTTTCTATACTTTGTATAACGCGTTCTATGCCAAAATGTGGCACCCGCGCTATTTTACTGTTGCTCTTCCAATTGTCTTTGCTTCACTTGCGTTGCTTTTTTCATCTGTAAAGCTTGGAAAACTTCTACCTCTGTTTCTTACGGGCTTAATAATCGCCATTAGCCTTTACAGTCTGGTGACATACTACAAAAGCGGCAACCATCATAAAGAAGAGTATCGCGAAGCATCATCATACATCGCACAGATTGTGCGGAATGACGCGATCATTGTGCTTGGGTGGAAGAAACCCAACTCCGCGTATTACATTCATTATCTGAAGCAGTTTTTGGATTCGTCTCGCCCCTACGAGTTAGCCACAGTATCTACATTGGATGATGTTGAACAATTTTGCCACGCTCCCCATTTAACAGCGCAGCAAATCGTTCTCTTCCAGCATAAAGACCAGCTGCCGTACTATGCAGAAATGAGCAAATGTCCAAATGTTAAATTGGTATCAGCTAAAAGGTTTCGTGGTTTGATCGTAGACGAGTATTCAGTTGATCATTGATTTTGCATATGGGTGGGATTCTCGAACCCATTCGTACGGAAAAGTCCCCACTCCTGATGCGGATCGAAATCCGGAATACTCTGTTTGATAATGACGGCGGTGAGCGGCGTTAACTTCGATGACCTGAGCCCCGGAGTCTCGTCCAAAAAAACGGGATCGACATGAAGCCAAGCCGGTTTACGGAAGAGCAGATCATCGGAAGCGCTGGCGCAAACCGCAGGCGCAACCAGCACTGCGGGTACCTCAACCTCAAGCGTAACCACATCTGTATTAGTTTCGGGAACGGGCACGGCCAGTGGCAGTGCGAGCATTGGCGGTACCACGACTGCACATGTGAGCGCGCAATCGACGCCTACGACAGCTACGGCGACTGCAACGAGCTCAGGTGGCGGGTCGACCCAGGTCAATTGCAATAATAATTTCTTCTCTGGGATGTTCTTCTCCCATTGTTGGTAATAACGGTGATTAGGCGGACGCTGTAACCCTTGGCGGCGAAAATTGCGCGGTATTTTTTTGCGCGCTCAACACCACTCGGTCAACAGGCTTCGGCCGCAGCCCTATGGCCTGGTCGAAGTCTTTTGTCGGCGGCCCGGCAGACAAAGTGACCAAAGCAGAAAATGCAGCACAGGTCCTAGTCACATCCGCGCTGGCGCAAGGTGGTCATCCGACCGTCAGATTTCGAGGACGTTGAGAGGGTGCATGTTGACGCAATATGTAAAACAAGCCTAGAACTCAGTCGGTTAGCCGAGCCGGCGCCTATGCAAAAAATCAAGGTAAAGGCAATCGACACTGCGCGTGGGGCTGGCGCGCGACCACGAGTAAATATCCGGTCTTTGTAAGCAAATATCTGCCGCTCGACGAGGTTAAGACTGTTTCAATCAGATTTGCACATCGACTAGAACGGGCGGCGTACTGAGATGAGGGGGATCGCATGGGCCGAATACGCTGTCTTTGGGCGGCGGTCGCGGGCCTCACTGTTATTGCGATTGGAAATGCCGCATCGGCAGACGACTGGCCAAGCCGTCCAATATTGGTAGTGAGTCCATTTGGGCCCGGCACGACCAATGACACTGTTGCGCATATAGTCCTCGATCCAGCCGGGGCGCAAATCGGACAGCCGTTTGTGCTAGAAAACCGACCTGGTGGGAGCGGTGTCACCGGCGTCGAGTCAGTGGTCAAAGCCTCGCCGGACGGATACACGCTGCTGATCGCTACGTCAGCAATGAGCGCGGCGGTCATTCTGCACAAATCACTATCTTATGACATCGTGCGGGATCTTGCGCCGGTGGCGATGTTCGCCATTGAACCAAGTATGCTAATGGCGGCCCCAGGAAAGGGATATAACAGCGTTGCAGACTTGGTGGCAGCGGCCAAGGCAAATCCTGGTGGAATCAAATTTGCCTCCGTCGGCGTCGGCTCGGCCTCGTACATTACCGGCGAGCGCTTTAGGCAATTGGCTGGGCTGAATGTCGTGCACGTTTCATATTCTGGCGCCGCAGCGGCGATCGCTGATCTCGCGGCAGGACGCATCGACTTTTATTTCGTGCCGGTTACACCCGCGCTGCCTTTGATCACCCAGGGCAAGGCGGTGCCACTCGCAGTCAGTACCCCTGATCGTTTGCAGTCACTTCCCGGCCTGCCGACACTCAAAGAAACTGGATACGCAATTCCCTATCTGAGTTGGTGCGGCCTTTCGGCGCCAGCAAAAACACCGCCACAGATCGTCACCAAAGTTAGCAGTGTAGTCACGAACGTCCTCGCCATGCCGGCGGTCCGAACAAAATTGTTACGAACCGGGTACATACCTGCGCCGATGAACCGAGAGGAATATGCGCGCTTCGTTGCTGACGACGTGGCCCAAATGATTAGCCTTGGCAAGGAAGCTCACATCGAGCCGAAGGATTGATCCCCAACGAGCTGACGTGTTCGCATGGCAACACGTAATCAGCGCACCCCATAACCCGTATATTCGGCGGCGATATTTTGATTAATAGCCTGAGCCGCCGCAATATCGGTTTTGGCGCCGGCGCTATCGCCTTTCCTTTGTTTTGCAACGCCTCGCCCGTACAGCGCGCTCGCTAATTTTGGATCGAGCCGCAGCGCCGCATCAAAGTCGGCAATCGCCAAGTCCCATTGGCTGGATCTCAAGTACACGAAACCGCGCGAATCAAGATCCACAGCAACTTTTGGCTCGGCGCGAATTGCTTCATTGCAATCGGCCAGCGCGCCTTGCAAATCGCCGCTTATCGCCCGAGCCCAGCATCGCTCATTCCATGCGCCCTCCATACGGGGCTGCAGTCGAATCGCTTCATCGAAGTCCTTCAATGCTCCAGGCAAATCACCCTGTTTCTCGCGCAGCTGGGCACGATTGAGGAAGGCATCAGCATACTGCGCGTCGAGATTGATCGCGGCGTCGAAATCCTTCATCGCGAGATCAAGCTCGCCCCTTTTTTTATGAGCAACGCCGCGATTGTTTAGGGGCTTGGCGAAACCCGGGTCGAGGTTAGTTGATTTGTTATAATCTTCGATGGCCAAGTCATACTGACCCTGGGTGGTATATGCGTCGCCACGATTGTTGTACGCGAGCGCTAGTATTTTCACGTTATCAGCGTTGTTTTTTATCAGCTCACTGCAACCGCGGATCTGAGGCTCGGGTGATGAGCGATCTCTGCCGTTGCATAACGCGACATTGTCGAGAACTGAATCCTGCGCCACTGCAGATCCCGCAAAACCCAATATCACCAGCGCTAGCGCGCTATAAAAAATGCCGTGAAGCGGATAAGACATCAGACCGACGTCCCGGCGCGTGCAATTAGGTCGAGGTTCCACCATTCGGGCGGAGCTCCCTTATTGGCCTGGAAGTGACGCAACATAGCACAAAGCGATCTGTGCCTCTGCTGTGAGTTTGTACGTTCTGAATGGTAAATAACCGAACGGTCGCGCGCGGCAAAAACAGCCGAAAGGAGCGTGCTACACGCGCGAAGGGATGTCTACTTTTGTTCGATCAACGTGGAAAACTTGACCGAACCATCGTTCAAGATCTCGACGCGCGGGGCGGTTCCGCGAATTCCCATCGTGCCAACCGGCGTGTTGACTTTCATGTTGCCCGTGTGCGCCACCTCGCCGGCGATGAAAGTGAACGTGCCCTTGGTCAAACTCATCAGGCTCGCATTGGAATGGCCGTGAGGATCATAGACGAACTCGTTCACTTCCATGCGCGCATTGGCAGAGACGTTGAACGAGCTTCCATCAGCGAACGCCGCGCCGAGCTTACCATCGGGCCCGGTCTGGATAATGTCCCCGCGATAGATAAGGTCGCCGACCTTCGTCTGCTCGGCGCCATTGGGTAGATTGGCCTGAACGAGAATCGCGGCCGGATGCTCTATGCGAACAGCCCCCTCCGTGGTGAGGACTTTGCCGATAGGATTCACGTCCGGCGTCTGTGCAGCACCCTGGCTCCAGGCGACGTTCGACTGAAAAATCAGACCGAGAGAAAGGGCTAACAACAGCCCCATTCCACGCGCGCTCAAAACATCCTCCACGGCAGTGCCAGAGGAACTATCTGGGGCAATGAATTTATTGATATTTAACTCTTTTTTCCCGGCCGTCAATCCACGCCCACCTGTTTTACGTAGCGGCAGCCGGCACCTTAATGGCGGTCAGTTAGATTTTCTGCAACGATCCCAATGCATTGTAAAAACCAGAGTATCCACGGATGGTCTGGAATTGCCAATTCACAGCTTCCTGAGGGGTGTCCGGAGAGTAACTTAAGTCACAGTTTACCCTACTCTTTTGTTACACAATCGATAAGAAACGCGGTAAGATCTTTGTTAGCACGGGGCGAAGTCGGTACGGTTTGTAAACCGTCCGGCGGTCGCGCACCCCAAAATTTCAAGACTATCCCCGCGCGGGGGGAAGAATTTACACGGGAGACGTCAATGCTTCGCAGGTTTACCCCTGCAATGGATTCTTATGACGTTGAAGCCGGCTCTCCTCAGCAGCCGGGGGGCGCGTCTCCCATTGGCAAATTGCGCGCGGTGACGGGTTCGGTCACCATCATGCGCGCCAACGCGGTTGCTCAACCGGCCGCGGGTGATTCTGTTTACCAAGGCGACGTGATTGAGACCGCGGCCGATGGCTCAGTCGCCATCTCATTCGTCGACGGGACTACGTTTCATCTTTATCCCAGCACAGTGATGGTGCTGGACGAATTCGGGTGCGGTCCTGAAAAATCATCGAAGTCCTCAGCGCTATTCCGAATCCTGAAAGGCATGTTCGCCGTTTTTGCTGGCAAGCTGTGCCGTGCCGGACAGCTGAACATCGAGACTCCGTTCGGACAGGTTCGAAACACGGCACCAGGCGCCGGCATCGGCACTCTTGCCTTCGGCATTCTCACCTTCAGTCTCATCAATGAATTGCACGCTGCCAGCCTCCCTCGCGATCTGCAAAACGACGCCGAGATCGATTGGGATTACCTGAAGCATGGTTCCTTCGAAGTCAGACTGCTGAATGGTCAGGTTTTCGTCATTGATAGCGTTACAAAGAGCTTATGGGTGCATGGAAGCAGTGGGGAATTCCTCACGAATAGTCTAATTCAGATGGCGGATGCACATCGTGATTATGTAACCGTCGACGACGTGCATCAGCAGATGCTGAATGATCCGACCTATCAGCAATGGCAACACGCCTTCAACGACACACACAGTAACGGCACTACCGGCAGCGGCAACGCTTTTCAGCCCCCGACGCCACCGTCGTTACCGCCGACGCAACCGCCAACGACCACAGGGGGTTCCACCGGCACTAACAGCGGTTCTACGCCGCCAACGCCGACGCCGATCCCGACGCCGATAGTTCTGCCGCCGCCTCCAACGACGACGGTCAGTTCGCAGACTGCCACGGAGAACGACCCCGTCACCGTGGCCATTACGCAAAACGGCACAGACGTGACGTCTGCGTCGCATTTTTTGTGGCAGGTCTCTTCAGATGGCAGCACAGGCTGGAGCACGGGCTCCGGCACCGGCGCAACTGCAGCCACTTACATCCCTGTAGAATCGGACGAGGGTAAGTTTCTGCAATTGACTGTGACGCTTAGTGACGGCACTACCACGACGCAGTCTTTCGGCATCGTTCAGGAGAATCCGAACGAACCTGTACTGGTGACACTGAGCAACACTGTCGTTGAGGGCCAAACTGTCACCGCAACCGTCACCGAATCGGACGCGCCAAGCACTGGCATTACCTACACGTTTCAGACCAGCACAGATGGCATCAACTGGACCACGGTCCAGAGCAAGACGGACGTAAACACTTACACGGTAGCGGAGAACGCCGAAGGCCAGCTGCTGCATGTGGTGGTATCCTACACCAACGCTAATGGCGTCACGGAGACCGGCACCACCACCGCGGTGACGGTGCAGGAGCACACCAACGATCTCACCGCGACGATTGCCTCCTCGGTCACCGGCTCCAGCATCAGCGTCACGGCGCTGACCGATGACGGCGTCAGCCTGGCAACCGGCGCCACCGGCGTCGCCTATCAATGGGAGATCTCGAGCGACGGC
>Ga0193751_1001230_pt1 | contig 16752 bp, 13 predicted proteins | sample L1c2metaG_FD_143050 | JGI IMG/M metagenome (GOLD analysis project Ga0193751, IMG submission 143050) | Soil microbial communities from a riparian zone of the East river system, Colorado, United States - L1c2 | ecosystem: Environmental > Terrestrial > Soil > Riparian zone | place: USA: East River... | reverse complement strand
ACCACCAAGGTGGCGGTTGGTGGACTCACGGACACGACCACGACGTTCGCGGTGCCGCCGCTGCTGCATCCGGCGAGCCACACAGACACGGCGGCAAAGGCCAGAGCGACAATTTTAGAAATATTCGCCAACTTGATTCCCACTGTTTCCCCCAAAAACTTTTCGTTATTTCCGCGCCAAAATCAAGTCCGCAGAGCGAAGTTACCTCGGCTAGGTATAGTAAATTCGCAAACGAAATCCAACATTAAAACGAAATCTAACATTAAAATGTCCGACTCACGGTAAACCGGAAAGTCCGCAAAGGCTCGAAATAATTGAGGCGGCCCGGATTGGCGATGAACTGATTGATGGTCGGAGAAAACTGGAAATTATAAAAATCCTTGAGCGCCGGATTATTTTTGATCAGATTGATCTCGCTCTGCTCGATGTAGTCCGGGGGCGCGACAATCTGCGAGTGCAGCCTGTTGATATTGAAGGCGTAGTAGATGCGGAAGGGCGCCTGAATGATGGGCAGCTGCACGACGAGCTCCGCACCGGTGGAGGCACGCGGACGGAAATTTGTGCCGGCGGCGATTTTAAGTTGACGCTGCAAGCCGGCTTGCGACGGTGCGTCGGGGAACTGCGTGAGCAAGCTCTGAAAGCCGGTGGGATCAAGTTTCAACGCGCTTTGACGGGCGACACCCACGGTGCCGATGTCCATGAAGACTCCGGCAGTGACGGGGCCAGCAATGGGAATGCGATATTCGAAGTTGCCCCAGCCCTGCAAGTCGCCGCCCGGGAAAGTAATGGTGTAGCCAAGCACCGGCACATTGAAGGCACGCAGTGTCGGTGAGCCATTGCTGGTCAGGTTGGTGGGATCCAGATATTGGAAGAGTTGCGTGGTGGCAGTGGGAATAAAGGTAACCGGCGAGATGGAACGAATATCAAATCCGCGAATATCGTTTTCGCCGCCCATATAAAAACGACTGAACGGAGGGACTTCCCTGCCGCCATACCCGGTGACATAAGCGGCGGTAACGTGGGCGCCTATGACATTGCGCTTTTTGTGATGGGGATGGTACATGGTCCAAGTGAAAATATTGGAGATGCTGTTTACATTGCCGCCCAGCGGGCCGCCCGAAACACCAACGCTATAAAAATAACTTTTGCCGGACGTGGGATTTTGCGGATTGTTTATGGTGTTGAAGGTAATGCTAGGCGTGATGGTGCTGGACACGATGCCGTTGAGCGCGCTGGGGCCGGCAACACTGCGGAACTGAAGTTCTTCGAAGAGAATGGAGGAGGCCTGGTTGAAGGCCTTGATGTTGGTGCGGGTCAGGCCATAGGTGACGGAAACGCGGGTGAAAGAGCGCTTCTTAAGAGGATAGCTGGCGAAGGTGGTGAAACCGGTGCTGTTCTGATTGTAATCCTGAATAAATTGCGGATTGATACTGACGGACTGGCCGGTGATAAGCGCTTGCTGCTGGGCCTGATCGAAATTGTAGCGGCTGGAGAAAACGGTAAAGCCGGTTTGAATGGGACGGTCAAAAAGATAAGGTTCGGTAAAACCAAACTGGAAGACGCGCTGGAGGTTGCCGAACTGCGCGGAGAAAGATAACGTTTCGCCGAGTCCCAGGAAATTGTTGGTCTGATAGGTGAGACCGATAAAGGTGCCGGACAAACCGCTGACACCGCCTTGCAAGCCGATGGATTGCTTGCCCTTTTCTTTTAGCTTGAGGTTGATGTCCACCGTGCCTTCTTTAGTGTTGCGCTTTAATTCGGCGGCCTTGTCGGCTTCGATGCGATCGAAATAATCGAGTTGGTTGAGGCGCAGGATGCTCAATTCCCAGGCGCGTTTATTGAAGAGCTGGCCTTCGTCGATAAGCAACTGGCGGCGGATGACTTTGTCACGGGTGGTGGTGTTACCGCTGAAATCTATGCGGCGGACGTAGTACTGCTTTTCTTCGTTGAACTTCAAAGTCAAATTGATAATTTTCTTTTCGTCATCGATGTTCATCTCGGGTTCAGCGGTGAAGTCGATGAAGCCGTATTCGCCATAGGCGTTTTTATAATTCTCGAGGGCTTTGCGAATTTTGTCGGTAGCAAAAATATCGCCCTGTTTCAGCGGGAAAATGCTCTTGAGGGCTTCCACTTTGAGGGACAACGCTTTATCGGGGTCGGCGCTGATAATTTTCAAAGTTCCCATTTTGTAGCGATCCCCTTCTTCGATGGGGATGGTAATGTTGACGGCTTTCCCCACACCGTGGGCGGTGAAGGGCAGGGGCACGCCGAGCTTGTAGGAAGGCGTATCGACATTTTCCAGGATGGGATCTTTGACGATGACTTTGAAGTAGCCATTGTCCTGATAAAGGCCGCGTACGCCTACTTCTAGATCTTCGGTTAACTTGTCGCGGTCGTAAGTTTTCGAGAGCACCGCGATTTCGGTGAGATAGAGCGGAATGGCGTAGGGACGATCATGACGCATGGAGCGAATCAACTTGCGATCACTGAAAGCATGATTGCCGGTGAATTTGATGTGGCCGACTTTAACCTTGGGGCCTTCCTCAATTTTGAAAACCAGAATGACCGCGTTGCTGGAAGCGATTCGTTCGTATTGCGGTGTAACCTTGGCGAATTGACGGCCGTGCTCACCGAGTAGTTCGCGAAGGACGACTTCCGCTTTTTTGATTTTCGTGGGATCAAACTGGCTTTCGACGCTGAGGCCAACTTTACGTTCTTTGAAGCGATCGAGAATGTCGGACTCCGAGATGGAATGAATGCCGTCATAGCGAATGCGGCGGATGACCGGGCGCTCTTTGACGTCGAAGATAATAATTCTTGCGTCGGGGTTCTCGGGTGAATCCTCCACGCGCAGTTTTACGTCTTCAAAAAATTGAGTATTCCACAGCGCCTGGAAGTCGCGGCGCAAGGTTTCTTCGTTGTAAGCGTCGCCTTCGCGGCTGAAGATGCGAGCTTTTAAGGTGTCGCTACGGATGCGGCGATTGCCGATGAACTCGATGCGCTGAATGATGCCACGCTTGACCGGAACCGCGGGCGACTGAGCCGGCGGATTGCTAAGCGATTGGTTGCCGGTATTGGATTGCGGAGGGCCGACATTGGACTGCGGCGGGGATGAAACAGGGGACGCGTCTGCGCCGGAGCTGTTTCGCGTGGCAGCGGGTGAAGCAATCGCGAAGAAGAGTATAAATATCGCGATGCGTTGGACCCGGCCCGTCAAAACTCCGTAAGGAACACAGACTACTCTTCTTTGAGCGGCCATTGAAGTACTCAAGGCCGCGCCCCCAAACCCAAGATGTTCATCTCCTACCGGACCAGGTGTGGGCCGGCGTCGAGCAGCTAAGCGTTGCCGGGAAGCTCAAACCCTTCCGGCGACGCGTTTGGTGTCAGATTCGTTAGTGAACTACAGGGGTTGCCTCGCCAACAGGCCGGAATGAGAGACCCTCCGCGGCAACGTAAATCTGCAGCGTAGCAGGTCTTTGAATTCCACCCTGAATCAGTGCTTCGGAGAGCGGATCTTCGACGTACTTCTGTAAAGCCCGCCGCAGCGGCCGCGCCCCGTAATTGCGGTCCGCACACGTTTTCTCGAGAATCCACTGCCGTGCTTCCGGTGAAACAACGATCTGCACTTGCCGGTGAATCAGAGTGTCATTCAACTGGCCCACGAGCAAGTCGATAATTCTTAGCAAATCTTCATCGGCGAGGGGATTGAAGATGATCACTTCGTCCAAGCGGTTGAGAAACTCCGGATTGAACGCGCGTTTCACTTCGTTCATCACCAATTCTTCCATGGAGCGTTGACCGGCCTCATCGGCGCCAGACTGGAAACCGATGGAAGTACGCCGCTGCAGATGGCGAGCTCCGAGGTTGGAAGTCATGATGATGATGGTATTGCGGAAATCGACGGTGTTACCCAGGCCGTCGGTGAGCTGGCCGTCTTCGAACACCTGCAACAATATATTGAAGACGTCGGGATGAGCCTTTTCAATTTCATCCAGGAGGATGACGGAATAAGGAGTGCGGCGAACGCGCTCGGTCAACTGGCCGCCTTCTTCATAGCCGACATAGCCTGGAGGGGCGCCAATCAGTTTGGAGACGGAGTGCTTCTCCATGAATTCGGACATGTCGAAGCGCACCAACGATTTTTCCGAGCCGAAAAGAAATTCGGCGAGGCGGCGAGCTACTTCCGTCTTGCCAACGCCGGTGGGCCCAAGGAAAAAGAAGCAGCCGACTGGCCGCAGCGGTGATTTCAAACCCGCGCGGCTACGGCGAATGGCACGGGCAAGGGCGGTGATGGCTTTGTCCTGGCTGATGACGCGCTTGTGCAGCTCGGGTTCAATGCGCAGAAGTTTCTGCTGTTCGTCTTCCTTAATGGATGAGACCCCGATACCGGTCCAGCGGGAAACAACTTCTTCGATGTCTTCGCGGGTAACGATGCCGGTAGAGGCGTCATCGAGTTTGTAGCGCTCGCGAAGGCCGCGCAGATTTTCTTTTTCCTTGCGCTCTTCTTCGGAGTAAAAACGCGCCTTCTCAAATTCATGATTGGCGATGGCGGTTTCCATGCGATGGGTGATGAACTTGACACGTTTCTGGACTTCACCGACTTCTTCAGGGACGGAGGCTTGGCGCAGCTTGACGCGCGCGCCGGCTTCGTCGATTAAATCGATGGCCTTGTCCGGAAGGAAGCGATCGGGAATATAGCGGTTTGAAAGATAGACGGAATATTTCAAAGCTTCGTCGGTATAGCTGACGGCGTGGAATTTCTCATAACGTTCACGGACGCCGGTGATCACCTGCACAGCTTCTTCTTCATTGGGGGCGGGAACTTTAACGGATTGGAAGCGGCGTTCGAGAGAGCGATCTTTTTCGACGGACTTGCGATACTCGCCAGGAGTAGTAGCGCCGATGCACTGAATTTCGCCACGCGAGAGCGCGGGCTTGAGAATGTTCGCGGCGTCGAGCGAACCTTCCGCGGAACCGGCTCCGACCAGGGTATGGAGCTCATCGATAAAGACAATGGAGTTTTGACTCTCCATCAATTCTTTCATGATGGTCTTGAGGCGCTCTTCAAATTGTCCGCGATATTTGGTGCCGGCGACGATGAGCGAGAGATCTAGAGAGAGGATGCGCTTGTCCGCGAGAAAGGGCGGTACGTCGCCATCAGAGATGCGTTGGGCGAGACCTTCGACGATGGCGGTTTTGCCAACGCCGGGTTCACCGATGAGCACAGGATTGTTTTTTGTGCGGCGGCACAAAATCTGGATCACGCGCTCCACTTCGCCATCGCGGCCGACGAGCGGATCAAGAGAACCTTCGGAAGCAGCCTGGGTAAGATCACGGCTGAACTCCGCTAGTAAAGAAGTTTCCTTGGGGCGCGCAGCAGTGGTCTTTTCACCGGAAGTGCGAGCCAACTCTTCTCGCAAGGTGGAAAGACGCAGGCCACGCTCCATCAAAATCTCAGCGCCAAAACACTTTTCTTCTCGCAAAATTCCGAGCAGCAAATGTTCCGTGCCGACGTGTTTCACGCCGAGGCGCTCGGCCTCTTCACCGGCCATGTTGAGAATGCGCTTGCATTCCGCACTCAGTGGGACTTCCACGGAGGTGGAGATGCGCTCGCGAATGGTGATGCGCGCCTCAATCTCTTTGCGGATGGACTCGATGGATCCCTGTTGCCGCAAGAAGCGATTGGCCAGGGCTTTATCCTCGCGCATCAAGCCGAGCAAGAGGTGCTCGGTCTCGATGTAAGGACTGCCGTACTGGCTGGCCTCATATCTGGCAAAGAAAATTACGCGACGTGCTTTTTCGGTATAGCGTTCGAACACGTTAGCTCGCTTCTCCCCCGGGGGTCACACTCGCAGCGGCCGTAGCCTTGCGGGTGGTAAGAACGCCATGCTCCAGCGTCAGGACTCGATCACATCGCGCAGCGAGAGCCAGATTGTGCGTCGCGATAAGCGACGTTAAACCCAGCGTGCGGTGCAACCGAACCAACAACTCGAACACAGCCCAAGCATTCTGCTCGTCTAAATTCCCCGTCGGTTCATCTGCCAGCAACACGGCCGGCCCAGTGACAAGCGCCCGGGCAATCGACACGCGTTGCTGTTCCCCGCCGGAGAGTTCCCCTGCACGTTGGCCGGCTCGAGATTCCAAGCCAACCTCCGCAAGCCACTTCCGCGCCATCCCCTGCGCAGAAGTGAAATTTTCGCCGCGCAACAACAGCGGCATGGCCACGTTCTCTTCGGCCGTAAAATCAAGCAGCAACTGGTGCCGTTGCCAGAGAAATCCAACGGCCCGATTGCGAAATTCCGCGAGCAACGAGTCTTGATTCGATTCAATAGCTTTCGTCGCGAAGTATACTGTACCGCTTGTCGGCATGTCTAGCGCGGCCAGCAAATGTAGAAGAGTACTTTTACCCGCGCCGGATGGGGCCACAATGGCAATCATCTCACCCTTGTGCAAAGTGATGTTGGCGTCCACCAAAACCGGCAAAATTTTCGGACCTTGGCCGTAACTTTTCTTCAGATGGCGACCTTCCAGCACGACAGGAGCAAACTGCGGAGTGGCGAGTTGCGTCGCGGCAACTTGCGCGATGTCAAAACCCGAGTTGGAATCTGCTGTGGTCATTTCGTCTCTGCGTTGGATTACTTCCTTTGAACTATGATCGGGCCACCCTACACGTAGTTAGATGCGTCAACATTGATACTTGTATCTGATACTGATTGTCGCCAAAACTTGCCATGAATGTCTTCAGAACTGGACAAAAGGGTTCCTCTTTTTGCCCTCGGTGGATGGTGCCCAAAAGTGAGCACTTGAATGCCGTTTTGGTACATTCCTTAACGCCCTTCGTTTCAACCGGTTGAGGAGGGCTTTTTACAACTCACCGGCTTGAGGCTTGCTCCGGCAAGAGCCCGCCGAGTCTCTGCGCTATTGTAGGAGCAAATTGCGCACCAATCGGACGGCTTTTCACTCGTAACGCAGTATCTCCACGGGGAGGAGCCTGGCGGCGGCGCGCGCGGGCAATATGGTGGCAGCAAACGAGATAGCCATGGCGATTAAGGTGATCCACACGCCATCCAATAAGCCGGGATGAAAAGGAACGTAGGGCACGGCATAAACCTGGGGATCGAGCGGAATTAAGTGGTAAAAACCGGCGATAAAAGCGAACAGGTAGCCCACACACAGACCCACAAGGGTGCCCACGGCGCCGATGGTAATTCCCTGCCACAGAAAAATTTTTCGAATTTGAGTGCGACGGGTGCCGAGAGACATTAGGACGGCGATGTCGCGGGCTTTGTCGGTCACGGTCATGGAAAGCACGACCAGGATGTTCAGACCGGCTACAAAAGTGATCAGTCCAATGAAAATGGCGGTAACCAATTTTTCCATTCGCAAAGCGCGGAATAAGGCGCGGTTTTCCTCCATCCAGGTGGAAGCGGCAAAACCCGGACCGGCATTTTGCAGAACCTGTTGCGCTATGGCCGAAGCGTTCTCCGGATTATTCAGGCGAAATTCCAGAACATTGACGGCGTCGCCGCCGCCGGAAAGATTTTGCGCGTCGGCAAGGGTGAGGAAACACCAATTTTGGTCGTAATCATAAAAGCCGGAATCGAAAACGCCGGCAATGCGAAATCTTCGCGAACGTGGAAGCAGTCCAAAGGGAGTCAAGCGACCCTGAGGGCTCATGAGGGTCACGTAATCGCCGGGCGAAAGTTTCCACTCCTGGGCGAGTTGCTTTCCGATGAGGAGCGCGCCGATGCCGTCTTTGTCCGTAGAGAAATCGAGTTGACCGGCAACAATGCGTTGCAGCGCTTCGTCGGCGCGACGCTCTCGTTCGGGATCGACGCCCTTGGTGACCACGCCGCGCGATTGGCCGGCAAAAGACATAAGCACGGTTTGATACACCGCTGGAGTGACGGAGCGCACGCCGGGTATGGAAGAAAGTTTGGTGGCGAGTGATTCGTAGTCATGTATGCCGCCGGAACCTGGACGCGTGAGGGAAATGTGGGCGGTCACGCCGAGCAAGCGATCCTGAAGCGTTTCGCGGAAGCCGGTATTCATGGCGAGCGCGATGACCAAAGTAGCCACGCCAGCGGCCACGCCGATGATCGAAAATAAAGTGACCAGACGAAGCACCGCTGGACGGTGGGGTGACCGCAGATAACGGCGGGCTACAAACCATTCAAAGCGCATGGAAGGCCCTGCTGGTTACGCTTTCTCGCTGGGATTCGCGGGTGGCTGACCTGATTGAGAATCTGGAAGTTCCGGACGTAATAAGGGAAACAAAATAACGTCGCGAATGGACTTGGAATCGGTCAGCAGCATCGTCAAGCGGTCTATGCCGATGCCTTCGCCCGCGGTGGGCGGCATGCCGTAACACAGGGCCTGAATATAATCCACATCCAGGCGCTTAGGGGATTCCTCGCCGCCTTCGGCAATTTGCGCCAGGAAACGGCGCTCCTGCTCCGCGGGATCGTTTAGCTCCGAAAAACCGTTGGCGATTTCCATTCCGGCGACGTAAATCTCAAAGCGCTCGACCAGCGAGGGATCGTCTGGTTTCTGTTTTGATAGCGGCGAAATGTCGATGGGAAAATCGTAAAGGATTGTGGGCTGGATCAATTTATCTTCGGCAATGGTTTCGAATAAGAGCCCGGTCCATTCACCGGGAGTCAAATTTCCTTTTGCGGCGGCATACGGAGCGCCCGTGCTTTTGGCCCACCCGTTGTAGCGGCGGCCGATGGCGGCGGGGCCATCGAGTAACGAGAAGTCTGCCAGCGTTGGCGCCGGCTGCAGGTCCGCGGGCCAATGTTTGATAATGGCTTCGCGCATGGTAAGGCGCTCGAATTTTGCAAAATCGAGCTGGTGCTTCCCATAGTTTACGGTGGTAGAACCGGTGATGTTGGCGGCCAGCAACGCGAAAAGATTTTCATTGAGGTCCATCAAATCGCGATAGTTGCTGTAGGCCTCGTAAAATTCCAGCATGGTGAATTCGGGATTGTGCTGGGTTGAAATGCCTTCATTGCGGAAATTTCGATTGATCTCGTAAACGCGGTCAAAACCACCGACGGTTAATCTTTTCAGGTAAAGCTCCGGGGCGATGCGGAGATAGAGATCCATGTCCAAGGTGTTGTGATGGGTCACGAATGGACGAGCGGTGGCGCCACCGGGGATCGGATGCATCATGGGAGTTTCTACTTCTATATATCCGCGGGAGTCGAAAAATTTGCGTAGCTCCTGAATAATGCGAGCGCGAGTGGTGAAAACCTTGCGCGAAACTTCATTGACGATGAGATCGAGGTAGCGCTGGCGATAACGCAACTCGACGTCGCTTAAGCCGTGCCATTTTTCGGGCAGGGGCAAGAGCGCCTTGGAAAGCAGGACAAGCTCGTCGACAAAGATGGATAACTCGTTGGTGCGGGTGCGAAAGAGATGGCCGCGGACCCCTATGGAATCGCCCAGGTCGAGCAGGTGAAAAAGCTCGAAGCCCTTTTCTCCGACCACATCTTTCTTCACATAGATTTGGATACGGTCGCCGCCGCCTTGAATATGGGCGAAACCGGCCTTGCCCATGAGGCGAATGGAAACGATGCGGCCGGGGACATGAACGTCGCGACGATTGGCTTCCAGGTCGGCGGCCGAGGATTGGGAATAGGCGTGAACGAGCTCGGCGGGGGTGTGGGTCCAGCGAAATTCGCGAGGAAATGGATCAAAGCCGAGCTTTTGAATCTGCTCGAGCTTTTTCTGGCGCTGCTCAAACTGGTCGCGGGGCTCAAATTGCAAATGGGAAATATCCTTTCAGGTGTTGGAGGGCGAGTATAACGGCCATGCCGGAGTTGAGCAAGGAAGCATGGAGGGTCTTGCCGAAATAGCGGCGTCGTAGCGCATTCTGAGTAGGCTGGCGTAAGCGTAACAAGAGTCAGGATGTGGATGATGCGACGTAGCTAGTTATAATTGCCTAGTTATAATTGCGTTGCGGCTGTAAGCAGCATTTGCTTCGTTTACCGGCCTACCGTTTGTTGAGGCAGAGCAACAATAAAACGTTCCCGGGCGAGTGGACTTTGTTATACTCCCCAGTCTGTCCCCCCAGGAGAAATAGCTTGAGAGACCCTGGTAACCAGCCCTCAGGTCGTGGCACATCTGTGCAAGACGACTGGCGTGCCCGCCTACCGGAAGAAAAATTAAAAATTTTTACCGCATACGTGCGCAGGCTGGAGTCCACGTATGGGATGTTGAGCGTTTCGCTGAACGAAGCTCTGGCGTTGCGGCGAGAAGGCCGGCTGACGATGTGTTGCGAAGCGGTGAGCGTAACGCCGGAGCTTTGCACGCGACTGACTGAGCCGCTGACGGCCTTGATTCGGGTGCTGAGCGAGCATGCCAAACATTACGGCACGGTACCAAATGCCGCTCCTCTTGACCCGCAAAACTTTCAAACCATAAAAGGGCAACGCTCGGCGCGCATGAGCGCGCTACTGAGCAAAGTATTGCTATCGCAGCGCACGCAGTTCCTGCATAAATTGAGCACGTTACAGGAAATGGTAGAAAATCTTGGGAAAGAGTATTGCGAGGGCGCGGAAGAATTAGGTACAGCGTTTTCCAGTGATCCGGTGCTGCTATGGAAAACCATCGATGCAGCGCATTATGATCTCAATACGTGTCTTAGGGAGACGATCGTAATGTTAAAGTCGTTCCTGCGGGCCTTGCCGGAGGATCAGCTGACAAATTTCCAGAAATCTGTAGCGGGAGCATGGAGAGTGGCAACGCAGGAAAGTGGACCCGCGGCGGACCATGAAATACGGCATGGACGTATAACCAACAGCGCGGGAAAATAATCAAGCCAACTTGCGGTGCAGCATCCTGTAGTACCACTTCGGGGAACAAAACCCGTGGCCCCGTGTTTGTACTTTTGGGCAAATGCGGGCTACTGCAAGGACAACTCTAGGAGGGATACGGTGCATCCGAAGGTGTGGATGCGCCGCTTTTGGACCGTTGGCCCGGAATAGACCAAGCGATCCGAGCGTTCCAGCTGTTTCACAATCGCCAAAACAAGCGACAGGTTCACAGTCGCCGAAGACGATGAGTGAGGCGGACGCTATTCGTCTGGCCCAAGCCGGAGATGCTGCGGCTTTTGAGTTTTTATACCGGCTCCATGGCCGCCGCGTATACGCATTGTGCCTGCGGATGGTGGGTAATCCGAGCGATGCGGAAGATCTGATGCAGGAAGCGTTTCTGCAGCTTTTCCGCAAGATTGGGACTTTTCGAGGCGAATCGGCGTTTTCCACCTGGCTGCATCGCATGACCGTCAACGTTGTGCTGATGCGCTTGCGGAAGAAGACGCTCCCGGTAGCTTCTCTGGAAGAAACGACGGAGCCAGATGAAGAGACCGGAGGGCCAAGAAAAGACATTGGTGCGCCGGACTTGTTGCTGACGGGCGCGGTAGACCGGGTCAATCTAGAACGTTCGATTGAAAAACTGCCCCCGGGATACCGAACCGTGTTCGTGTTGCACGACGTGCAAGGCTACGAGCATAACGAGATCGCGGACATCATGGGATGCTCGGTAGGCAATTCCAAGTCGCAGTTGCATAAAGCTCGAACCCGGTTGCGCGACTTGCTGCAAGAGGAAGTACGAGAGCAAGCCAGAAATGAACGCCAGATCGCGAAAACGCAGACGGGGCAGGCGGATTGAGCTAGAATAGGGCGCAATAAATGTATTTGGATGCGCTGAAGAAGCGGGGCGGAAAGCTATCCAGTGTCCTTTCCGCGGGGTGAAGTGCAATGCAGTGCAGGGAATTAGACGTATTGTTTGAACAAGAAGGTTTGGCGCCACTTTCTGCCGCGGCTCGCCAGCACCTTTCTGAATGCCATGCCTGTAAGCATTTTTTTGACGACGTAACAGGTATCGTGGCGTTGGCGCACCAACTTCCCGCCGAGATTGACCCTCCTGAACACATTTGGATTTCTATTCGCACAGAATTAATACGTGAAGGAACTATTCGCGGATTTTCGAGCGAGCGAGAAGCAGCGCCGTGGTGGCAATCGTTCGCCGAGCTATTCCGGAATCGCGGGCTGGCTACGGCAGCAGTGGCCATGGTGATGATCCTGGTGGCGTTTATGCTGGGCAGCAAGCCGCGAGAACAGGGTCTGCAGGTACAAGAAGATCCTTACCGTTCCACGGTTACGGCTTTGAACCAGCAGGAGCACGATCTTGCGAATATGCAGCTGGCCAGCACTGGGGAGACTTCCGCGGTGGATGATTCGCTACGACAAAATTTGCAACAAGTGAATGAGTTCATTGCGGATTGTGAGCGCCGCGTTCGGGAAGTACCTTCCGATGAATTGGCCCGCGAATATTTAACCAGCGCGTATCAGCAGAAAGCGCAATTACTGTCCGCGATGATGGATCGCGGAGGGAGCCTGAACTGAAATGAAGCTATCGACGGTGTTGAGGCGAAGAACAATTCTGCCGGTAATCGGGGCGGGCGTGCTGCTATGGTCTGGCATCGCGGCCGACGCGGCGCCGCAGCGAGTGGAAAAACACTTCACGGTCAAGGGCCGCCCAGTGGTGGTGATCCGCAATATTGGCAACGGACGCATTGAAGTGAAGTCGTGGAAAAATTCGGAAATCGTGGTGACCGGCACGAGGGCATCCGAGAAGATTGCGGTGGAGACGGAACAAGCGGGCGACCGCATCGACGTAAGCTCCAGCGTGGTGGATGCGACGGCCAGCGCCAAGGAGATGGAAGCGAATTTTCAGTTGACGGTTCCGGAAGAGACGGAGCTGCAACTTAGAACCCAGACGGGATTAATCTACGTCGAGCAAGTTACGGGGGACATGACTCTCGACAGTGTGGCGGGGGACGTACACCTGAAAGAAGTTTCCGGCTACATCATTGTGACTACAACGGGCGGTTCGCTGGTATGCACACAATGCGCCGGAAAACTGGAATTCAGCTCCATCAGCGGCAGCGCGCAAGTGTTGCAACCCACGTTGAATAACGTGAAGCTGCGCACCATGACCGGCAATATTTTGTTTGACGGCGATTTCGTGCACACCGGGCTGTACAGCATGCGCAGCGGAAAAGGCTTAGTGGAAGTGCGCTTTTCCGGCAACGATTCCTTCGACTTGAACGCGCAGACAGCGACCGGCACCGTGGATAATCAAGCCGCGGAATATCTGAAGCCTGATTCACACGGCGTAAAACATATGGCCTCCAAATTTTCCAAGGGCCTTTTCGGCACGGTGGGCATGGGTTTCGCGAAGGTCGAACTTTCCTCCTACAGTGGTACAATCCGCATTCTGAAGCGCGATTAGTCTTTCGCGGCAAATAAACGTGATACAACCTCCGCCTTTGCGCGGGCCGCGCGCCCGTGTACAGATTTTATGCCTTGCAGGGTTTATGGGCTCCGGCAAGACTACCGTTGGGACACTGCTGGCGCGTCAACTTGCGTGGCGATTCGTAGACCTCGATGCGCGAATCGAAGAGGCCGCGGGGCTGTCGATTCCAGAAATTTTCGAACGATTGGGCGAGACGGCGTTTCGGCAGATGGAGGCGGATCAGCTGCGAGCGGTGCTTGGTCGTGCGTCGGAGCATAAAGAAGGCACGGTGCTCGCGCTGGGTGGGGGTACGTATGCGCAAGCGGGATGCCCGGAATTTTTGCGGGCGGCGGGTGTAACGGTGCTATGGCTGGACACGCCGATAGAGACGCTGCTGTCACGATGCATGATCATGCCCGGGCGGCCGTTGTTTCGCGATGAATCGAGCTTTCGAATGCTGCATGCGCAACGGCTGCCGTCGTACCAGCAAGCGGATTATCGAGTGGACAGTTCCGCGGAGCCTGCAGCGGTAGTGGGGGAGATATTGCGGCGCGGGATCGCCGGCGGCGGGGCGGGGGAAGAGCACCTGGTAGTGGAGAAACCGTGACGATCGGGATGAGGTGGATGGAGGGGCAAATGAAAAAAGCGTCCCCGAAAATGCGTCTCTTGCCGGCGATTGCGATTTCATCGTGCGCCATTTCCGCGCTGGTGCTGGCGAACATTGGTGCGGCCGCCGGAGCGGCGACCGTTTTTAGTCCTGACAAGGGAAAACTGCTAATCCAGCTCAATGGCGAAACGATCGGAAGCGAGCAGTTTGAGCTTACGCAGACGGGAAACAACTGGCTGGCGAAAGGGACTACTGAACTAAAGGTGCCGGGGACCACGGCGGCGACGAGCGTCAGCGGAACATTGATGTTACAGCCGGACGGCGCGCCCATCAGCTACGATTGGACTTCGCACGCTGACAAAACCAATGGGGCGCACGTGGTTTTTTCCAACGGTACCGCGAAAATTACTTTGCAGATGCAGGGAGCGCGGCCATTTGAACAAGATCTTTCGTTCAATGCGCCGGTGATTGCGGTGCTGGACAACAATCTGTATGACCAGTATGCACTGCTGGCGAAATTGTATGACTGGGCGAAACGCGGCACCCAGGCGTTTCCGGTGCTTATTCCGCAAGATCTGACGCCGGGAACAATCTCGGTGGAAGCTTCAGGATCGACAACGCTGGATGGGAAGTCATATGAAGGGTTGCGGGTGACGACGGCCGATCTGGAAGTGCTGCTATTGCTTGATTCGAATCATCGGCTGATGCGGCTGGAAGTGCCGAGCGCGAAAGTTTCGGTAGTGCGGCAATAATTCGGCTGTAAAGCTGCGCCGAGAAGTGAGTGCTTCAAAGGCCAACTTCAAAGGCTCAAGTTCAAAGGCTCGAGTTCAAAGGCGAACGAGATAAAGACTTAAAAAAGCAAAACGGGATAAACAATTTTGTTTATCCCGTTTTTCGTTGAGAAAAATGGTGAGGCGGCTAATTGTTTTACATCTTGGCCAAGGAGCGCTGATAGACGGGCGCGCCGGGGCGACGCAATGGATAGCCCTGCGGATTGCCGTGTGAATGCGTGAGTGCATGTCCATTCGAATGGCCGGTGCCGATGTGACTGTTCCCGTTGCCGTTGCCATTCGCCGACGCTTGCTGCTGAGGCAGGCGCGCCGGATTACCGATAGGGCGGAGCGTAGCAGGAATTGCGGCAACGTGATCGCTGATGGCTTGCAGCCTCTTCAGAATGGATTGCCATTGCTCCCAATCCAACTGGCGCAAGAAGGGGCGCAATCCCTGGATGAAGGGATCTTCGAGGAGCGCTTCGCCGTCGGATTCGGGAATAAAAAAGCGGTTCAAGCCGACGTTGAGCGCCTCGGAAATTTTTTCCAGAGTGCCGAGACTAGGAGTCATCTGACCACTCTCAATGCGCGACAGGTAGGAACGCGAGACTTTCGAGCGCGATTGTAGTTGGCTCTGGGTCATCGCGCGCGATTCGCGCAACTGGCGAATGCGCTGGCCGATGTTCTCCACCGTTTCCTGGTTAATGAAACGGTCGGAGGCCACTTCCGCTGCTGCTTCCTCCACAGGCGCGGCTGGAGGAATGAGAAACTCCAGACGCTGTGGCAGGGCGCGCACACAACGGCGGCAGTTTCCAGTGCGCGTGCGGTATTGCACCAAACCGCAGGTTTTGCAGCGAATGACTTCCCTGTCCATTTCGAATGAATCCAACGAATTCATAGTTTCTTTATCAATTTGTGAAGACACCGGCACTCCTTGCTGACTGTTTTTCCGGCGTGCGGATGGAATGAGAACGCTGGAACGTTCTAAGGGGGGGAAGACAGTAACTGGCGCGAGAGGGAGTTTCTCCCGAGAGGGCGTTGGTGTCAAGAGTATTTTTAGTTTTTTTTATTTTTTTTTAGAAGTTACGCCGGAGCTTCGCCCTGTACGGAGGGACAGGTACCAAATAAATTAGGTACTTTTTCAATGCGATTTGATGTGGTCAGGCAGAGCTGATCGATTTTTGCATTGCAGAAATTCCGCGAAAAGTTGAGCATAGTTTTTTGTGACGAAAAATACTGGCGCGCGAGCGAACGCTGACATTTTTCGGTATGCTGTTTAGCTTTCAAGAGAGGTGCGGATGCCCACGCGCGAAGATGCCTGGAAATTACTTTGTGAACATACGAGTTCCGAGAGTTTGCGCAAGCATATGCTCGCGGTGGAAGCGTGCGTTCGCGCGTATGCACGCAAATTTGGCGCGGACGAAGAGCTTTGGGGGATTACCGCGCTGGTACACGATTTCGATTACGAGCGGTGGCCAAACGATGCGCACGCCGCGGACAAAGAGCATCCTTCTGAAGGCGCGAAGATACTTCGCGAGTTGGGGTATCCGGAAGAAATGGTGCGCGCGATTCTTTCGCACGCGGATTACACCAACGTGCCGCGGACATCGCAATTGGAGCACACACTTTTTGCCTGCGACGAACTGGCTGGATTTCTGACGGCATGTTCGTATGTCAGGCCTTCCAAGAGCATTCTGGATTTAGAAGTCGATTCGGTAAAGAGGAGGCTGAAGGATAAGGCCTTCGCAAAGGGCATCAACCGGGATGATGTTCGCAAAGGTGCGGAAGAATTGGGAGTCGCGCTCGAAGAGCATGTGCAGTTTTGTATCGCGGCTTTGCGGGAAAACGCAGACTCTCTGGGACTACGGGGAACTTTGTAAATCGTCCGAGTCGGGAACTGAAATTTTGTTCTCGGTCAGTTCGCAAAAAACTAAGTGTCCGCGGGATGCGGTTTCTCAATGTAGGCCCAGCGCTCCACGATTTTTCCGTCGGCTATCCGCCAAATGACAATGCCGCGAAAGGCGATGCGCTGGTTGGTAGCGGCATCGATGCCGGCCCAGTGATCGCGCA
>Ga0193751_1001229_pt1 | contig 16759 bp, 10 predicted proteins | sample L1c2metaG_FD_143050 | JGI IMG/M metagenome (GOLD analysis project Ga0193751, IMG submission 143050) | Soil microbial communities from a riparian zone of the East river system, Colorado, United States - L1c2 | ecosystem: Environmental > Terrestrial > Soil > Riparian zone | place: USA: East River... | reverse complement strand
GCCCATGTAAATGACGTTGAAGTACAGCTCGAGGATTTGCTGCTTGGTGAGCGAATGCTCGATGAGGCGCGCGAGTCGTAGCTCGATCAGTTTCTGTCGGAGTGATCGCGCGGGATATCTGCGGACCGCGAAGGTATTGCGCGCCACCTGCATCGTGATTGTGCTGAATCCTTCGCGCGTGCGTCCAGCCTTCAGGTTGGTGACGATTGCGCGGAAGAATCCGCGCCAGTCGAGACCGCCGTGCTCGTAAAAGCGTCTATCTTCGGTCGCGATGAATGCCTGCTGGACGAACTCCGGCACCTGCTTGAGCGGAACGTTGACACGCCGTACGAGCTCGAGGCGCCCCATGAGGCGATTGTACCGGTCCAGGATCCGGCCGCCCTGGTCGGGTTGGAAGGTCTGGATGTCGCGCGGCGTCGGACACCCGTCGAACCCGCAGGTGCCGAGCCAGGTATCAGTGAAGTAGACTCCAAGAATGCATATTGCGAGTAGGCTGTGCAGGATTACACTGCGCCTACTCATCAATTTCAACATCGCCGGAAAAATGTCCCGTCCTCTCGTCGTATCAGTCATCTTCCTCGCGCTCGCCTGCAAGGGCGAGCCAAAGTCAGCTTCTGCGGCACCTGCGGCGTCCAGCACGTCGAACCAGAGCGCGCCGACGGTTGCCAATCAAGCATCAAACACCGCCGGCGACCTCGCGGGTCCAACCTCCACTACGCAGGGGCCGAGCGCTAGTTACGCGGTCAATACGGGTGGAACTTCGGGCGCGGCGGGGGGTTCTGCCGCGTCGAATTCCGCGCTCCCAGGCACCCCGAACCCTAATCGGGTTCCGAATGAGATGGGACGGATCATGGTGCTCGAGTACCACCTGATCACGGATCACAACGGCGATTACGCGCGCGAGCGTGGTCAATACCGGAAGGATCTCGAGCTGCTGTACGACCGCGGATATCGCCCCGTGAACATGTCTGACGTCCTCGACAAGAAGCTCAATCTTCCGAAAGGTTTGTCGCCCGTCGTCTTCGTGTTCGACGACGCATCGCCGGAACAGTTTCGCTACATCGACAACAACGGCAAGCTCGAGATCGATCCGACGAGCGGCATGGGGATCTGGCTCGATTTCAAAAAGACGCATCCGGACTGGAACAACAAGTCTGTCTATTGCTTGCTCTCCGGCGCCGCCGCCGGACACAACTTCTTCGGCGATCGCGGAATAGAGGGACAAAAATCGAACTGGCGATTCCAGAAGGTGAAGTGGCTCGCAGACAATGGATTCGAGCTGTGCAATCACACGCTTTGGCACATGCAGCTGAGCAAGTATCCCGACGCCGCGGTGCAGCAGCAGATCGCACAGTGCGCGCTCGCCATCGACTCGGCGGTGCCCGGTTACAAGGTGAGATCGATGGCATTGCCGCAGGGTTTGTGGCCGAAAAACCGCGCGTTGGCGAGTCACGGGAGCTGGACCAATCCCAAAACCGGCAAGACCACGAGCTACAACTACGAGGTCGTGTTCGAGGTCGCGGGTGGGCCGATGCGCAGTCCTTATGATCCTGCTTTCAATCCTGGTGTGACGCCGCGCATCCAGGTCATTGGGAATGCGATCGAGTCCATGATCAATAAGCTCGAGTCGACTGGGAACGCGTACATCTCGGACGGCAATGCTTCCGTGATCGCACGGCCGGCTACTGGTGTCGCCGCCGCCAAGAAATAGTCCCATGCTTCTTGGTTTCTCGCCGGTCAGTCGGGCGAGGGTGTCCGCTTCGGTCGGCTAGCTCGCTTACACGCTGCGAACACGTCAGCCCACTCGCGGCTTGCGCTCGCGAGCGGGCACCCAGCCGGTTTCTTGCTACGCGAGCACGCCTCCCTGTGCGGACACCCTCACCCTCCTTCCCACTGGAATCTGTAATAGCGCGTGGCTCTTTGCGCCCGTCGTTGGTCCTGCGCTAGTACTCAGCATTCCCGCCGCACCAAGAGTTCGTGCACGTCCCGAGACTCGTATACGCCACCTCGGTGGGGCACGGCAGTCGCGGCTCCGCCGCGTCCGTGCGCTTACGCGCGCGGAGATTTTGTGAGAGAGGGCGACAGCGCCGCACTAGCATCGTGGTGCGTGCAGTAAAGAATCTCGGCCCAGGGAGGCGGCGGGTGTGCTCGCAGGCAACTTGAGGGAGCGACCAAGGAGACCCGCGACCGAGCAGAGCGAGGGAGCGCAGTTAGGGGCTCCGCCAGAGCGACCGTTGTTGCCGAAGAGCACACCCGCCGCCGACCCCGCGCGACAGACTCAGAGGCAAGCACGCACCACGATGCCTACGATCTGCAGCGCCTCAGAACTTCCACCCCTTGAGCGTGCTGATGGCTTTCTCCAACGCGCTCTTCTGGTCGGGTAGCTCCGCTCTCGTCAGCAGATCTTCGTAAGTATCGATCGCCAAATCGACCGCCTCGTAATCGTGCTCGGCACCGGCCAGACTCGCAGCGTTGTCGGCCAGATTTGCTTTCGCGAGATCGTCCTTCGGAAACCGCTTCGATACCTGCTGCCAGCGCGTCACGCGGTCACGCGGATTCGATTCGGCCAGCGCCCAGAGATGCCACGCAGCTCTGTTGTCGGGATCGGATGCGATCGCGCGCGAGGCCAGATCTCCGACGACTTCCGGCCCCGCGCCGATCAGCCAGTAATGATTCGCCAGCGCGACGAGCGCCTTCGCATCATCGGGACGCTCCGCGACGGCGCGCTCGAGAGCCGGGAGCGGGTCGGGCAGTTCTTCGCTTGTAGTGATTGCGTTCGGTTCGGTCATTACCGATTTCTTTGATTCAGGTACGAAGTATCGCGATCGGAAAACTACTAACTGGTGGATGGGTTCTGGGAACGCGAATTCCAAACTGCAATTGCGAACTGCTGCCACAACGGTGCGGCTTCGGCTGACTCGCTACCCGCTACCCGCTACCGGCTAACATCAACGGCAGCTGCAAGCCAACTACGCGTTGCGAGTTGCCAGAGGCTGAGATACCAGTTGCCAGCTGCCATTACCCGGCCTACAGTACAGCGCAACTGGTATCTGAAAGCTATGCTTCTGGTAACTCGCAACACGTAGTTGGCTGTAGTTGCTCTTGTAAACGTGTATGGACAACACGGGTACCTAGCACTACCATTCACTTGTTGCTGGACATTAGCGACGGTCCATAGTACCATTCTTGCACGAGCGCAGCTCTGCCAAGCGCGCCATTCCAAACAGAATAAGGTTCCGGATTTCGCGTGAGTTTTTACCGCGGTCCCCGTGAGCCATTCGAGCAGCAATTTTCTTCTCAGCCACACCACAAATGCATGAGTGAACCACGCCGACGTCCTTTTCGTCGCGGCCGGCGCAGCCGTCCGTCCGGCAACCAACCACTTTCTCCCGAATCCTACGGTGACGTCGATCCGTATCTGGAGCCAATGGATCCCTCAACACCAACACCCGATGCCGCAGAGATTCCCGATGCGCGCGACAATATGACATCACCAGCACTTCCGTCTCCCGCCACACCCGCGCCCGAGTCCTCGGCGCCCACGAACTCCGAATCCAATTCTCCGCCCTCCGCTCCTGCGAACGGAACGAACGCGACGGGCGGCGCTCCGCAACAGCAGCAATACAATCCACAATCCGGCGGCGGCCAACAGCAGCAGCGCGATGGCAATCAGAACCGCCATCCTGGCGAGCGCGATCATCGCAACAACGGGCGTCGCGGCCGCAATCAGCGTGGGCGCGGCAGACAGCGCCAGCCGGGGCATCAACAGCAGGGCGGACCACGCGCCGAGCAGCAGCAGCCGCAGCGCGATCGTGCACCAGCAGCTCCTGTCGTTCCAGATGGAGAAACCACAGGCTGGTACGATCCGCAGCGCGAAGGCGGCTTCGTCCGCCGGGCAGCGAACAGTTATCTGGCGGAGCCGGGCGATGCGTACGTGTCGCCACAGATCATGCGGCAGTACATGCTCCGCCGAGGGGACCAGGTTTTCGCTACGACGGGCCACGATCACCGCAATCGCATAGTCGTAGTCGAAGTCAAAGAGATCAACGGGGCAAACCCTGAAGAGGCAACGAGGCGCCCGGATTTCGGTTCTCTTACTGCGTCGTATCCGGAGCGGAAACTCAAGCTCGAGACGGGAAAGCCAGCCAAGGGCGGTCCTGAGCTCACTCGAAGGGCAATCGATCTGATCGCGCCAATTGGATACGGACAGCGCGCGCTCATCGTCGCCCCGGCCCGGGCCGGAAAGACCATGCTCCTCCAGGCCATTGTCGAAGGCGTGGCGATCAATCATCCGCAGGCCGTTCTCCTCGTTCTGCTCGTGGACGAGCGCCCCGAGGAAGTGAGCGAGATGATTACGTGGGGCTATGGCGAGGTTGTTGCCTCCAGCTTCGACATGCCCGCGGTTAGACATACCGATGTCACCGAAATGGTGCTCGAACGGGCTCGCCGACTAGTGGAGCTGGGAAAGGATGTCGTCATCGTGCTCGACTCGATCACGCGTATGGCACGCGCTTACAACACCGTTGAGCGCGGCACTGGACGCACCCTTTCAGGGGGTTTGGACTCGTCCGCGATGGCTAAGCCCAAGGCCTTCTTCGGGTCGGCCCGCTCGGTCGCTCCCGAGCACGGAGGCGGATCTCTTACGATTATCGCCACCGCGCTCGTCGAGACCGGATCGCGCATGGACGACGTCATTTTCGAAGAATTCAAGGGTACGGGCAACTGCGAGATCAAGCTCGATCGCTCTCTTTCCGAGAAACGGATCTTCCCCGCTATCGATGTCGCGACCAGCGGCACGCGTCGTGAAGACAAGCTCTTCCGTCCTGATCAGCTAGAGCATGTTTACACCCTCAGACGCGGTCTACAACAGATGCCGTCCAGTTCGGCTATGGAATGGCTTATCAAGCGTATCGCGGCGACGCCAAGCAACGACGCGCTGCTGGAAGGGCTATAGGCGGGAGGGGGGAGGCGGGAGGCGGGTAGAGGGAAAAGCGATAGAAGCGGGAAGAGCGATTGTTCTCGCAGCGGCATTTCTACTAGTTCCAGCGCTCCTTTTTGCGCAGCAGCCTCCACCGGCGCCTGCGACCGCGCCTGCACCTGCGCCGACAGCGCAGTCAACTGAGCCAACCCACCCTGAGGTAGTCAATCTCACCCTCAAGGGCGTGAAGGTCGTAAAGCAGAGTGATCTGCTGCTAAGCATCTCCACCACGGCCTCACACTGCAACGGCTTCATCCTGATCCCGTTCTGTTGGATCAGCAAAGCGAAGTATCTCTACACCAAAGAGTATCTCGACCACATGGAGCTGGAGCGCGACGTTCTGCGCATCCGCATTTTCTACTGGAAGCGCGGCTACCGCGAGGCCGAAGTCGATACAGCCGTCGTTTCTCGCGGTCACAACAAGGTGGGCGTCACTTTCTTCATCAAGGAAGGGCCGCCCACTCTGGTATCGAACATCATCATCAATCAGCCGACGCCGCTGCTCTCTCGGAGAGAGATCAACTCGCGCGTCGTGATCGGTAAGGGTGGCCCGCTCAATCTCATCAGGCTCGACACTTCGCGGGTGTTTCTGCAGGCAAGGCTGTACGACAAGGGCTACGCCGACGCGATAGTCGATACCGCCGTAGTAATCGACACCACAGCGCGAACAGCCGTCGTCACGCTCACACTCGATCCGAAATACAAAACGACAGTCGAGGACATCATCGTCAACGGCAATGACGACGTGAACGAGCGAACGATCAGGAAATCCTTGACCTTCAAGGTGGGCGATATCTTCGTTCGGTCCGAGATGCTGCGCAGCCAGCGCGCCCTCTACGAGTCGAATCTGTTTCGACGCGCGTCCATCGATCCCAGACCGCCGATAGACATTGCAACCCCCGACTCTGCCAAGGTCATCGTCGTCACAGTCCAGGAAGCACCGCCGCGCGAGGCTCGCATTAGCGCTGGATTCAACACCGTGGATTTCTTCCAGGTGGAAGGACGCTTCACTCACTACAACTTTCTCGGTGCCGCGCGCCGGCTCGACATTCAGGCCGCAGTCGGGAATCTGTTCGCGAGCTCCCTGAATGGGCGCGGGATCTTCCACAATGCGTCGCAAACGCCGACCAGCTCTCTCGCCCACCTACAACGCCAGCATCGATCTCCAGGAGCCGTGGTTCGGCGCGCCACAGAATTCCCTCGGACTCGGCGTTTTCACACACCGCCGCAGTGCTCCTGGCATCTACATCGATCGCGGTTATGGAACGAGTCTTACGTTCACGCGCGACTTGCTGGAGCGCGCCCCGGCGAGCCTCAACTACCGGTTCGAGATCAGCAGGGTGGACGCGGGCGATGTGTACTTCTGCATCAACTACGGAGTGTGCGACAGCCCGACACTTCAAGCGCTGCGCGGAAACCAGAAGCTGTCGCCACTTGCCCTGACGGCGACTATCGATCGCACCAACGATCCGTTCTCGCCGAATCGTGGATTTCGCGCCAATGGAAGTCTCGAGCACGCGTCCGCGTTTACAGTTTCGGACTACCGCTACAATCGCGCGTCCGGCGACGCCGCAACATACTACCAGGTGAGAAGGAGAGGAGCGATTGGCGCCCACGCCCGCATTGGCTGGGTAAGCCCACTCGGCAGCACCACGCAAGCGGTGGGTGTCTCGACGTCGCTTGACGGCGGGATATTGCATCCGACGAAAAGATTCTACGCCGGCGGATCGCACTCTGTGCGGGGCTTCGGCGAGAATCAACTTGGTCCGCGCGTTCTCACCGTACCGATTGGTACGCTTCAATCTCACGACACTCTCAACCTCGCGTGCACCTCCGGCACGGACGTCACGGCGTGCAATCCCAACGCCGGCAACCTGAAGGATCGCGACTTCGAGCCGCGCCCACTTGGCGGAAATTTCGTTGCCGAGGGGAGCATTGAAGCGCGGTTCCCGGTGTGGCAGCAGCTGATTGGCGCCGCGTTCGTCGACGCCGGCATGGTGAGCCAGAAGACGAATCCCGCGCTGCCCAAACGAAGAGCCGCAGTAACCCCAGGCTTCGGGGTTCGATATCGATCGCCTGTAGGCCCCATTCGTGCCGATATCGGCATTAGCCCCGGGACCAGTGAGTCCCTTCCCGTTGTTACCGAAAGCATCGTGAATGGCCAGAGGACGCTCGTCACACTCCAGCAACGGCGTATCTACGCGCCCACCCAGGGCGGTATCCTCAAGAGGATGGTCCTTCACCTATCCATCGGCGAAGCGTTCTAATGCGTAGGTGGTGGGTTCGCGTGCTCGCAGGAATTCTGGTGGTGGTGCTACTCCTCGTCGCCACCGTCTTCATCGTCACCGATTCGAACTGGGGACGCGAGCGCGTACGCCGCTACGTCGAAGGACTGGTCCAGCGGAACAGCCACGGCATCGTGCACATCGGCAGCGTTACGGGGAATCTCCTGCACGGATTTACGATGCACGACCTGGTGATCACCGACAGCGCGCACGCTCCCTTCGTCAAGGTCAGCGAGTTCTGGTCGCGCTACAGTCTCAGCACACTGTGGGGAAAGCATATCGATTTCAACGACGTCAAGCTTGTACGACCGGTCGTGGTGGTCGACAAGCAGCCCGGCGGAAAGTGGAACTACGACAGGATTTTCCCGCGTGATACTACGACTCCCACCGGCCCGAAGCAGCAAGGTTGGGGGACATGGATTCGATTCTCGAATGTCAGCGTCGTCGACGGTGATCTCACAGTGCGGAGTCCGTGGTCGGTCGCTTCAGGTCTCACCCCCGTGCAGACGAAGGACGCAATGCGCGTCGCACTCGGTCCCGAGGGAAGACTCAAGCTCTTGCAGGTGAAGAACGGATATCAGAAAGAGTCGAGCTTCCACCAGATCAACGGACTTTTTCCGCTCGTCCGCCTCGAAGATCCCGCGTACAAGACCCGTCTCATGGACGTTGCGGCGCTGAAGATGATCGCCGAGCCTTTCCGTCCGCCGTTGGCAGACGTGCGCGGGCTTACCGGAACGTTCAACTTCACGAGCGACTCGGTGTGGTGGAAGGGTGCGCGCTTCGCATTCCCGCGCACCAAGGCGAGCGGCGATGGATTTTACAACATCGCCACTGAGGACCTCCATCTCAGCCTGCACGGCGATCCAGTCGACCCCTCCGATCTTCGTTGGGCGTGGGTACGGCTGCCGCAACAGGGATCGGGGAAGCTCGACTTCGGGATGGACTGGACGGGCAAGTCGAGCGTGTACAACGCGAAGAACATGGACGTGACGCTGGTGAGATCGCACGTCGCTGGTCAGATCGAGGCGGTCGTCACTGACACGATTGCATACCACAACGCCGATCTGCGCTTTTCGTCTCTCGATACCCGATTACTCACTCAGCTCTTTCCGGCGATGAAGTTCCCGCGGCCACTGACTCTCGCCGGACATACGGTGTTCGACGGCGGACAGCACGCGCTCCGCATCAACGGCGACGTCACTGTCGACGACCCGCAGTCGGGTCGCAGCAGACTGGTCGGCAACGGCGTGATGGGTCTGGCGTACGGAGTCTTCACAGCCAGTGGTCTGCACGTGCGGATGCTGCCGCTGCAGATGGGGCTCGCCAAAGCGATAGCGCCATCGATAAAGCTGGGCGGGAGCATTACTGGCGTCGCCACGTTGAATGGCTCGAGCGCCGGCATCATGACTGCGCAAGGCGACGTGACACACGTCGAGCTGGGCGCGGTGTCGCACGCCACAGGACGCGCCGCCATGCGCGCGCGCGGAATTCCTTGGTTCGATGTCGATGCGCGAATGCATCCGCTCGCGCTCGCGACACTCGGTCAATTCATGCCGAGCGTGGGTTTGCGAGGCAGCGCGTCGGGACCGGTGAAGCTCAAGGGATCGCTGAATGATCTCGCGATCAACTCGCAGCTCACATTCCCGGACGGCGGATTTCTGGATCTCCGCGGAACGATGGATTTAGCCAGCAAGACCACAGGTTACAACCTCAATTTCAACGCGCGCAACTTCAACGCGAACACAGCCATCGCCAAGGCGCCGGTGACATCGATCAACGCCGTCGGCTCGGCGGCCGGGCGGGGGTTCGCTCCGGCTACTATGCAGGCGCAGATCGTGGCTGATATCGGTCCGTCGACTGTGGACACCATCGGAGTCGACAAGGCGAACGTGAGAGTGGCAATTGCGAATGGGATCGCGCGCATCGACACGCTGGCGGCGGTGCTGCCGCAGGGAATAGTGGAAGCGAAGGGGACCTTCGGCCTCGCGCCTGGACACGACGGCACGCTGAGTTATCACGTGGCGGTCGATTCGCTGTCCCAGATTGCTGGACTCGTGTCGAAGGACACCACGCTGGTAAATCCGAGGCCTGGAATTCTCTCGACGCGCATCGCGCGCGCCAAGGCCGATTCGTCGCGCGTCGCTCGCGCGACGGAGGTCGAGCGCGCCGTCACAGGTGCAGCGCTGCCGAAGTTCGTCGTCGACACGCCGAAAGCCGTGCGCAAGAACCAGCTCGCAGGCTCCGTCCGCGCGGATGGTGTGGCGACGGGGAATATCCGCAATTTCAGTCTCAAGGGGACGGCGTCGGGCTCCAACATCGTCGCTCGTGGAAATACCGTGGGCTCCTTCGTCGCCGACTACAATTGGATCAACGCGCGCACTCCACAGTCGCAGGTGAGAGTAAATGCGCAGGGAAAGGCGGTCAATGTCGCGGGCTGCAGTCTCGACAGCGTCGGCGCTAAGCTCACCTATCAGAAGCCGAATGGCACTGCGCAGATCGTCGTCAATCAGGACAACTCGCGCACCTACACCGCGGACGCGCAGTTCGTTCTGAACAAGACGAGGAACGAGCTACGCCTCAATAACCTCAAGCTGCAATTCGACACGAGCGTGTGGGCGAGCACGCATGCGTCGGCGTTCCACTGGGGACAGGCCGGAGTCGACGTCGACAGCCTCGAGCTGCGCAACGGTGCGAACGGGCGCATCTACGTGAATGGGTTGATTCCCAAGCAGGGTAGTGCGAGCCTCGACGTCGCGGTCGACAACCTGAACATCGGAGATGTGACCTCGCTCCTTCAAAGCAATCTCAACGCGCAGGGACTGGTCTCCTTCAACGGCCATGCGACGGGCACGCTCGCCAATCCGCAATTCACAGGCGTATTCGGTGGCACCAGTCTCCTCTACAACGGCGGACCGCTGCCCGAGCTGCACGGCAACGTGTCGTACGCGAATCAGACGCTCACGGGCAAGGCAGAAGCGATGCAGCCCGGGAAACCGCCATTCCTCGTGGCGGAAGGAACCATTCCGATCAACCTGGCCCTCACGGGTGTAACCGGCTCGCGATTCCCGGCGAATCGGCAGATCGCGCTCAACATCAACGCCGATAGTCTTCCAATGGACCTGCTGCCGCAGTTGAGCGGCTACGTGACGAACCTGAAGGGGCAGGCGACCAGCTCGTTCAAAGTCGCCGGCACTCTGAACAAGCCGCAGGTCACCGGGCAATTCGCGCTGCACAATGGGCAGGCGCGCATCGTTCAAGCGGGAATCAACCTCAATGGAATCGAAGCCTCCGTGCGCATGCTGGGCGACACGGTGGTCATCGATTCCATCGCTGCCAACAACAAGGGGCACATCGTCCTCACCGGCGGTCTTGGACTCAGCTCCCTGCTGGCGCCGAGTTTCGACCTGAAGCTGGTGACGCCCGGAGCGCAGGTGCTGAACAACGACCGGGGACAGCTCACAGTCAGCGCCAATCTCGCGATGGTTGGTCCGTTCAAGGACGCGCACATCACCGGCGATGTGCGTTTGCGCCAGGGCGTGATTTACATGCCGCCGTCCGACAACAAGAATCTCATCGGAGCGGGCGACCCAGCGTTGTTCAACGTCCTCGATACCGCGGTGATGTCCGATCGCGAGATCTTTCCGAGTCAGTCACCGCTGCTCGCCAATTTGCGGATGGACGCCAACCTGAAAATCGATCGCGACGTGTTCGTCCGCTCGCGTGAGGCGAACATCGAGATCTACAGCGACGGAGACCTCGGCGTCCACGTGAATCGCGCCAAGCAGACGCTGGTGCTCGACGGCGTCATCCTGAGCGAGCGCGGCGAGTACACCTTCATGACGCGCAGATTTACAGTCAAGCGCGGGTCTGCAACTTTCATCAATTCGACGGAATTGAATCCGACCCTGCAGGCGACCGGCGAATATGAAGTGGTGCAGCCGAACCGTGAAGCGATCAACATTCAGATCGTAGTCGGCGGGACTTTCCGGAATCCCAACATCTCTCTCACGAGCGACGCCCAGCCGCCGATACCGCAGAGTGATTTGCTCAGTTATCTGGCGTTCGGGCAGGCGTCCTCATCGCTCATCCAGCTCGAGGGCTCGGGTCTCACCAACGGCGGCGGTGGCACCAACGTAGTGGGCGCTGGCGCCGCGCTAGCGAGCCGTCAGCTCGCCGGTGTGGCGCTCGGTATCGCGGCTGATCAGCTCGCCGGTGGCGCCGCCCGCTCGCTCGGCGCCGACGTCTTTACGATCACGCCGGCCGACGTGCAGACCGATGTCGGAAACTTCCTGCGCGCGACGCAGTTCGAGTTCGGCAAATACGTCAAAGTGCATACTTTCGTCGAGGTGAAGTCGCCGCTCGATCCGAAAGCATTGCAGCGCCCCGGTCTGCAGCTCGTACACTGGTTTGGCGGCACGAAGGGCTATCGCCTTGAGACCGGCGTCGATACGCGTTACTTGCTCAGAGAGCCGAACCTCTCCCGCGATCAGAACATCGCCACCACCAGCGCGTTCGGAGCGTTCCTCATTCGCGAGTGGCGCTTCTAGAACTTGAAGCCACGAATCACAGCCCGGAGTCCACGCCGTTGACAGAGATATGATTCCCGCCCGGGATGCACTCGAGCGACTCAAAGAAGGGAACCGCAGATTCAAATCGACGCTCCATGATTCTGACGCCTTCCTCAGCAACACGCGACGACCAGAGCTGACGCAGAGTCAGGAGCCCTTCGCCATCATACTCGGCTGCTCCGACGCGCGTGTGCCGGCCGAAATAGTGTTCGATCAGGGGCTGGGCGATCTGTTCGTGATTCGGGTGGCGGGAAACATCGTCGCGCCCTCACAGGTCGGCAGCGTTGAGTTTGCAGCCGCGCGTTTCAGCACGCGACTGGTTGTCGTTCTCGGCCACTCACAGTGCGGAGCAATACTCGCCACGGTGGAAGAGCTGCAACGGCCGACGGACAATCATTCCCACAACATGCAATCGATCGTCGATCGCGTGCGGCCGTCGGTCGAAGGGCTGCTTGAGACCGACTTGAAGCACGACATGGATGCGCTCGTGAAGCAAGCCGTTCGAGTCAACATCCGCGCGTCGGCGGACCATCTCCGTCACGGATCTCAGGTGCTCGAGCAGCTGATACGGGAAGATGGACTCGTGGTTGTTGGCGCGGAGTATTTTATCGAGACCGGAACGGTGGAATTCTTCGATGGAATGCCGGAGGCCGACTAGCCCGTCTATTCGCCGAGCTCCAGTGCTGCCGAATCCGCGCGATAGTCGCCGTCTGGCGCGATAAGCGTCGTGAGGTCGCGGGCACACCAACGTTGGGCCGCCGCCACTGAGACACGTTCGCCGTCTGCGCTTCCCTGCTCGATGAGGAGTGCCGCCGCCTCCGTGCGAGCGATCGAATATGCGAATGCGCGCGCGCCCGCTTGTTGGAATTCGCTCCCTGCGCGGTTGGCGTGCACGGCGTATTCCTCGAGGCGCTTCACAGCGCTGAGCGTTCGTCCGACGGCTATCTGCAATACGCTCGGCTCTATCGCGCTCAACCGGCGGCGCAGATCTGCAGCCCACGTCGACAGGGCGTCGGTGCGCTCGATCGCGCGTAGCGCGTCGAGGCTGAGGATGTTTGTGGTCCCCTCCCAGATCGAGAGCACCTGAGCGTCTCTCAGCAATCGCGGAAGCCCGGTGTCCTCTACGTAGCCTTCACCACCGAACGCCTCGAGCGCTTCGCTCGCGACGGCTATCGCCTGCTTCGCCGTGTACAGCTTCGCCACAGGAATCAGGAATCGCAGCAGCCGCGACTCGGCTTCCGTTGCTTCTTCACATTCATCTTTGCCCAGCAGCTCGACGACACGAAACGCGAGGAGGAATGCGGCGCGTTGCGCGAGGTGCATTTCAGCGAGCGTCTGGAGGTGCAGAGGATGCTCGATGAGCGCTTTGCCGAAGGCATGCCGTCGACGAGCGTAATCGCTTGCGAGCGCAATTGCACGACGCATACCCGCCACCGCTGCGACGGCGTTGTACACTCTGGTGACATTGAAAAGCGTGGCGATCTTGCGTACACCATCTCCGGCGCCGCCAACCAGCTGTGCGGGCGTGCCCTCGAGCGTCAGCTCGGCGGTCGGTAATGCGCGGGTGCCGAGCTTGTCCTTGAGACGCTCGACACGAATGTTACGGAGCATCCCTTCGCTGTCGCGCAGTTTGATCAGAAAAACGCTCAGCCCCTGGCTTCCGTCCGCTGCGCCTTGCACGCGCGCGAGCGTCATCGCGGCTTGCGATGTCGTCGCCGAAGTAAACCACTTGGAGCCGTAGAGCCTGTAGGTGCCGTCCCCTTCGCGACGCGCGATCGTCGAGCTGGTTCCGACATCTGAGCCGCCTGTGCGCTCCGTCATCCATTGGCCCGATGTCCAGAACTGATCAGGATCACGCGATGTGAAATGCGCGAGAGTGCTTTTTGTCGCATTGTCGCCGTGTACTTCGAGAAAACGAGCTGCTCCGTCTGTCATTGCGAGAGGGCAGCTGTACAACGCGGACGACGGCGCGAAGAGATACAGTCGTGCGAACTGATCGATGCGGGACTGCGCGCCGTGAGCGCGCTCGTAACCAGTCGCTACGAAACCTTCGCTGGCAGAGATGCGATCGAGCTCGTGCCAGGCGTCGCTGGTCTCGATCCGGTCAACCCGCCGACCCCACGCGTCGTACGGCACGTGCCGTGGGGGTGATGCCTCCGCTGCTTCACCGAGCGCGAGAATGTCGGTGGCTACGCGATTCCCGAGTCGCTTGAGATCGGGCTCGATTTCCGCGCGCGCGTCGGGAGCCAATCGCCAGGCAAGGTAAGCGCGCAGAAGAGCGTCATCGTCGTACTGATTCCCGAGGCGAGGCGGGTCCAGTCCTCCCTCCACCGCCATCAGTCACTCGTCATGATGAACAGCGGCGCACCGTCGAACTCGTAGATCGGGCGCAAGCGATCGGTATTGTAGTATTTCGAGACGTTGACGATTTTCTTCTCCGACGTCACACTCGTGATCGGAACGCTGTCGTAAAAACCTTTGTGGACGCTCACGAGGCGGCCGAATTCCTTCTTCAGGATCAGGTCGAGCGCGAGATTACCGAACGCCATCGGGACGATCGAGTCGAGTGCGTCGGGATCGCCCGAGCGTACCAGATAGCCGAGCCTCTGGTTGACGACATCGATTCGGCGGCCGTTGTTGTACTTGGGCGAGTACTCCTTGAGCGCCGCGGCGACCTTGTCACCGATGCCGCCGAGCTTTCGGTGTCCAAACATGTCCGTCTCTTCGCTCTCGAAGCTCATCCCTTCCTGCGACTTCAGGTTGGCTCCTTCCGACACGAGCGCCACCGAATACTTGCTGGGATTCCTGTTGTGGTCGTAGACCATCAGCTCGGTGAGATGCTCCATGTCGGCTGAGTACTCCGGGATCAGGCACCGATCGGCTGCACCGGCCATCGTCGGGAGCAGCGCCGTGAACCCGGCGTACCTGCCGAAGACCTCGATAACCAGAAAGCGCTCGTGCGAGCCGGCCGAAGTGCGCAGCCGGTGCGTGAGCTCGATCGTACGCGTGACGCAGGTACTGAAGCCGATGCAGTAGTCCGTGCCGTAGACATCGTTGTCCATCGTCTTCGGGATCGCCACGACCTGCATTCCTTCGTCGTGCAGACGTTTGCCGTAGCTGAGCGTGTCGTCGCCTCCGATCGGGATGAGCACATCGACTCCGATGTGTTCGAGGTTCTTGAGCACATCCTTCGTGACGTCATTGATCGGCTTGTCGTAGCCCGTCATATGTGCCGGCACACGCGCGCGCGGCAGGTGGCTTGGCCGCGTGCGAGAGGTGTGGAGGAAAGTGCCGCCGGTACGGCCGGCGCGATTCACCTCGGCCTCCGTCAGCTCCTGCGCGCATTCCGAGTTATCGACGCCTTTGTCGCGGTTGTAGTCGACGAGTCCCGCCCAGCCGCGCCGAAGCCCTACGACTCGGTACCCTTCGCGCAGCGCGCGGATCGTTATCGCCCTGATTGCTGGATTGAGACCGGGTACGTCGCCGCCGCCGGTGAGAATCGCAATTGTCGGTTTATTCGCCATGAGCCGAAAGGTATCGCCGAAGGAGACCGTTCATCCAGATCCGTGGCTCAGCTATCTTTAGTTACCGGCACTCCACCATTCACGAGGCTCCTATGCGACGTTTGCTGTGGACATCGGTGGCATCGCTTCTCGTAGCATCCGGTCTGCCTGCACAGACCAGAATCCGCACGTTCGCCGAACGCCTTGGCCATCCAGCCGATTCGAAGCTGCTCATTCTCCACGCTGACGATCTCGGCGCGGCTCACTCCATCGATGCGGCGAGCTTCGACGGGCTCGACAAAGGTGCCGTGTCGTCGGCGAGCATCATGATACCGACGCCGTGGGTCACTGAGGTTGCGGCCTACGCCCGGTCACATCCCAATGCGGATCTCGGACTGCACCTGACGCTCACGAGCGAGTGGGAGACCTATCGATGGGGCAGTGTCGAGCCCGCGGACAAGGTGACGAGCCTGCTGGATTCGGTTGGCACTTTCCCGAATGACGAGAAATTCGTGGCGCAGAGGGCGAAGCCGGCCGAGGTGGAGCTGGAAATCCGCGCGCAGGTAAATCGAGCATTGGCGCTCGGGATTCATCCGACGCATCTCGACAGCCACATGGGATCGCTGTTCACGACGCCCGAGTTGATTGCTACATACGTGAAGGTGGCGCATGACTACCATCTGCCGTTTCTAGCCGTCAAAGGAAGTCCGTTGGCGGCGCCTCAGGCGGGACTCGCGCCCGGTGATGTCGTGCTCGACGCGGTCATCATCGCCGGGCCGGAGATTCCTCGTGATCAGTGGAAGGCGTTCTATCTGAAGTCGATCGCTAATCTCAAGCCTGGAGTTACCGAGATGATCGTACATCTCGGCCACGACGACAGCGAGCTGCAGGCGGTGACCGTCAACCACGAGCCCTATGGCTCCGCGTGGCGTCAGCGCGATTACGACGTGATGAACAGCCCCGAGTTCAAGAAGGCGCTCAAGGACAACCACGTGATCATTGTCACATGGAGAGAGCTGCAGAAAGTGGCGCTGTAGGCTGAGACGCGACGTGCCCGCAACGCGTAAGTTGCTTTTGCTCTGCGGCGGTGCGGCACTAACGGGGAGCGCTCGCTATTCGGCGCTCGATCAGATCGACCGCGACAACGTCGCGCGCCTCCGGATCGCGTGGGTTTACCACACTGGCGATGCTCAGTCCGACGCACATACGCAGATTCAGGCGACGCCCACCGTGGTCGACGGCGTTCTCTACACCACTACTCCGGCACTTGCGGTCATTGCTCTGCGCGCCGATAGCGGCACGCTCATATGGCGCTTTGATCCTTTCGCGAACCGCGAGCGCGAGCTGCATGTGAATCGCGGCGTCGCCTATTGGTCGGACGGTAGTGATAGGCGGATCTTCTTTTCGGCAGCGCGTCGACTGTAT
>Ga0193751_1001228_pt1 | contig 16766 bp, 15 predicted proteins | sample L1c2metaG_FD_143050 | JGI IMG/M metagenome (GOLD analysis project Ga0193751, IMG submission 143050) | Soil microbial communities from a riparian zone of the East river system, Colorado, United States - L1c2 | ecosystem: Environmental > Terrestrial > Soil > Riparian zone | place: USA: East River... | reverse complement strand
AGTTTTGCCAGAGTCGAGGTTTGAGCTTCAGCACACTGGATCGCCATCTAAAGAAACTGCGTTGGAAGAGAAGGCGTAAGCCAATTTCCTCGGCCGGTCGTTTGGTGCCGGTGGAGTTGGCGGCCAAGAAATCGCCGATGCAGCAGGCAATACAGTCGCCCCGGAGGAACTGTGGTGTTCGACTTCCGTCTAGGCCGTGGACGCGATGGGCCGAAGCGGTTCCTGGGACAGTTCGAAGGCATTCTCCAAACCGACGGATATTCGGCCTACGATCAGGTCGGTGGGCCGAACATGGTACACGCCGCTTGTTGGGCCCATTATCCCGAGTCCGCTATTATCCAGAGCGAGTTGTAAACCGTGCAAACGGGCCGACATGAAATGGGGATTGCTGGCCGCCATACTCCAGATAAGGCTTTACAGATTTTCAAGGAATGTAAGCAGCTTGGGGGATGGCCGCCATTTTTTAAGAGGTGCAGGGCTGAGCCCGGCTCGCTTCCAGAAAGCCTCAAGGACATCACGCTTCATCTGCAGGTTAGTGGTGATGTAGCGGCTCGTGGTGGCTACCGATGCGTGGCCAAGATAATCGCGAATCACGGAAACATCCACACCTGCCTGCAGAAGTGCAACCGCGCAGCTGTGCCGCATGACATGTGGCGTGACACGACGTTTCGCTAGCCCGTGAGTCGTCTGGGCGGCCAACCGGACGTACTTGGCCAACACGTAGGCGACGCCGTCGCGCGTCAGTGGTGCGCCGCGGGCATTGCGGAAGAGAAGAGCCTCTCCTTTCGCCGTCGGAATAATCCGGTGCAGCGCTGATGCTGTTTCTGACCACAATGGGCAGATTCGTTCCTTTTGCCCTTTGCCAAGCAAGCGTACCTGCCGAGGTCTTTCCAGCCGGAGATCACAAACGCGTATTGCCAAGGCTTCGCTGACGCGAGCGCCCGTGTTATAGAGGAAGAGCAACAAGGCATGGTCGCGTTCCCCCTCTCGAGCCCGGGGATCCACGGCAGCTATGACCGCACGAGCCTCTTCCGGCTCCAGATAGATAGCAGTTCGGCGTACTGCTCTCTTGTTGCCGATATCAAGAATACGACCGTACTGACCCGCCCACGTGACGTCCTGTCGCAGGAGATGCTGGACAAAGCTGCGAATGGCCGCGAGTCGGCAATTCCGGGTCACAGCAGAGTTCCCTCGTTTCGATTCGACATGATTCAAGAACGCAAGCACGCTTTCGGATTGGATATCTACGACAGCCAAGTCGGCTATAGGCTTGTGCTTCTGATCGGCCAGAAACAAGTAGAACAGTTTTAGAGCGTCACGGTAGGCTCGTATTGTATGCACGCTTGCTCCGCGTGTGTGGCGTAAGTAGCTCTGAAAGAAGCTTTCGGTCAAACCAAGAAGTGATTCGGAGTTTGAGCGCCTCATAGACTATGGTCTCCTCCTCCAGCATTCTTGTATCGGCGGCGCAGCCGATCACCCGCCAGCGCCAGTAGTTCCGGTGTGGCGTTCAGGTAAGTTTCCGTGCCGATGATGTCAACATGTCCCATGTACGCCGACAGCCAAGGCAAACGGGCGTGCAAGTCCACGCCTTGGCTGTACCACTGACTCAGCCGGTGAACCGCGAAGGCATGACGCAGGTCGTAAGGTCGTGGGCCAGCCCGGCCTTTTTCCGGCTTCAAACCGGCCAGCTTGAACAGACGACCGAGGGTCTCACCCGCTGTCTTAACCGGCAGCCGCTGTTGATTGGCGCCAACGAAAAAGCGCGCGTCCGGGTCTGAGCTCGCGTACTGAACGCGGCTGACAAGATATCGGTCCAGTTCTCGGGAAAGCGATCGATGAAAAGGCACCCACCGTGTTCGTCCCTTGAATGTGTCGATAAAGAGCACGGCAGATCGGGTATCCACATCCCGTATGCGCAGCCGGAGCGCTTCTCCGAAACGAATGCCAGTACAGTAGAGGACCAGAATCAGCGTCCTGTAAAGCACAGCTCGGAAGTGAGGACGCTTGAGATCAGCGCAAAGCGCCAGCAGATTGAGAATGTCCTGTTTTGAAAGAAAATAGGGGATGAACTGTGACTCCGTAGGCAGATGGGGCCAGATCGGTTCAACAACGGTGCCAAACGCGGAAGATCTCCGCAGATAACGGAAGAACTGTCTCAGGACGCCTGCATCGTCGGAAACACTGACTGCTTTACGGCCTGGCTTGCTCGACAGCCAACTGATCGCGGCTTGATCCAGTTGCCAATAGCGATTCTTGGCTAGGTACTTGATGAGAAATCGATCGAACTCTCGGAGGGTGAACTCCGCGCGCCTGTATCCATAGCCGAGGTCACGCTTGAACTGGAGAAAACCACGTAATTCGGCTGCAATGGGACCACAGAAGATATTCATCGTGGCACCGGAAGACCAACAGCTCGAAGACGCGTGAAAGCGACCCGAACATAAATCGATGTCGACGAGGGACTTCGGTGGCCGAGGATGTCGCTTACCACTTTGATGTTGGCCCCAGCATCAACCTGTCGGGCCGCGTGGCTGTGCCGAAAAGCATGCGCGCCGATTGCCTTGGCCGGAATACCAGCCAGGCGCGCGTAGTGCCGGATACGGTAACGAATGGCGGCCCCGGTCATCCGCTCGTAGGGCATATTTTTTCGCAGAAAGATGTGCTGCATTGATGGGGCAGGTGGCCGTTCTTGCTTTAGGTAGGCAATCAATGCTTTCGCGACTGCGGGCAGCATGGGAAGCTCGATGCGCACATTGGTCTTTGGCCGGCACGCTTTCAGTATGCCAGCTCGCCAATCCACGTCCTGCAATCGCAGTGCAAGAACTTCAGCTGCTCCTAAACCGTAGGTGGCCAGCAGCAACAGAATCGCAAAGTCGCGTTTGCCTGGAGCTCGTGATTGAGAAATCGCGCGCAAAATCTTCTGCACATCCTTCCAAGGTAAGATCCGTGGAGGCCGTTCATCTATGCGATATCGCGGTGCAATCACCTCACCGGCAAGGTCAGCCGACAACTTTCCTGTAATCCGCAGGAATCGGAGAAATGCCCGGAGGGAACTGCAGGTATCAGCAACGGTTCGCTTTGCCATCCGGGTAGAGAGGGTCCGCACGAACGCATCGACATCGAGTAACGTCATCTGTCCAGCGGACTTTGTTCTCCGCTGCAGGTGCCTTAGAAAGCTTCTTGCCGTCTCGAGATCGCGTATCAGTGTTCCTTCCGAGACGCCATTGTGAACTCTCCGATACTGCCGATATTCGTTGAGTACGGGGGGCAGCGATGTTTTTTGTTTTTCACGCCACTGTGGCAGCGGCGTGCCGAGAGTATGCAACGCGCAGGCCCACGCGTGGAGGGCATTGTTAGCGAGATTGCGGCTGTTTGGAGCACTTGTCGGCCTCTTCAGCCTAGGGCCAACATAAGCACGGAGGAACCTCCCCAGTCCAGACACGGTTAGCTGTTCTGTCTCGACCAGCCTTTGTTTCTCGCAGTAATTTCTGAATCGCCGGACCCAGTAGAGATAATTAATGATCGTTCCACGACAAAGGCCGCCCTTTTGCCACAGGTCAACTACCGCACCCTCGCGTCGATCAATCGCTCGCACCTCTTCATTCACGAGCTCTTGGACGTGTACTGCTTGAGGAAGTGTTTGAGGAAATCAGGGACTCATTGAGGAAATTGCAGAGGAATTATCACGATGTTCACGAACGATTCACCCATCTCTACGCAGCTCCAATCGATTTGCTCTGGATAATAGCGAACTCCGGATAATGCGCCTTATCTTGTGCTCAAGATAAGGCTCATGCCAGAAGACAGTTTTTCGAAGCGGTGCAGCTAAATCCCCGAGACCCGGTTGCAACTCCGATTGTGGCGCAGATGGACGAACTGTTTCCCGTCGACGCGGAAGCCCGCCGCAAAGCACTGACTACTGCGGCGCGCCATATCCGGCGTCAGGAAACTGCGAGAGCTCTCGTCGATGATATTCGCAGCAAGATCGAGGCAGCGCAGTCCGTTGCATTACCCTCCAGTGCACTCAGCAAGGCTTGCCAGTACGCGCTCACGCTCTGGAAAAAGCTCACCCAGTTCTTGGAGTATCCCGAACTAGAGTTAAGTACTAACCTGGCGGAAAATTCAATGCGCCCTGTGGCTCTGGGTCGCAAGAATTGGATACACATCGGCAGTCCACTGGCAGGACCGAAGGTTGCAGCGATTCTGTCTGTCGTGGAAAGCTGCCGCAGGCTGAAAATACCGGTGCGCGACTATTTTTCTGCGATTCTCGCCGGGCTTGCCGATCTCCCGATCCGGTGCCTTCCGGAACTTACTCCATCTGCCTGGGTCGCCCGACATTCATAGACTCAAGCGGCCGGGGCATTGGCGTGAAGGGATTTTTGCGACTTCAGCCCGATCGCGGTCATTAAGTCATTACTTCCTGTTGGCCGACCATCCGGGAGTAACCGCATGCAGGCTTTCGAATCGAACGCCATGCCGCTCACCCTCGATCTAGAGCGCGGCGCTGGTACTCGTTCCGGCTGCGGCGAATACTTCTGCAGCTTCTTGCTCCGCAATCGGGATGAATGTGTGTACAACCTCGGCGTCAAACTGGGTTCCTGCACTTTCCAGCAGTCGCCGGATTGCTTCGGCGTGGGGAAGGCCTTTTCGGTAGCAGCGGTTTGTGACCATTGCATCGTAAGCATCGATGACTGACACGATGCGCGAGACGATCGGGATGTCTTGCCCTGGCAGCCCCGCCGGATAGCCGGTCCCATCGACGTTCTCGTGGTGATGCAAAGCGTATAGACTTGCGTCTTCGAGCCCAGGGAACAAGCGCAGGATTGACCAACTGTACTCAGGATGCCGGTTAATCAAGGCGCGCTCCTCAGAGGTGAGCGGCCCCTGTTTCTTCAAAATAGAGTCCGGAACCCCTATCTTGCCAATATCGTGCAGCAGGGCCGCAACTTCGACCTGATACATATGTTCTTCGGGAAGGTTAAGTTTTCGCGCGACTCGGATGGCCCACTCCGCCAAGCGAGTGCTATGCACCCCGGTGCTGATGTCCTTAAGGTCGAGCAGTTGGTTGAACGCGCAGATGAGCGAGTTTCGAAATGCCAGGTGCTGCTCTTGCAGCTCTTTAATACGAAGAGTTAAAGAGCTGGAACGTGGCGACCGAGGATCGCCAACCCCGGCGATCCTCGTTGTTGCCACTACGCTTTGGGTCTCCATCAGTGGCATGACTGCACGGCCTGGTAGGTATCCAGACGCCCATATCCCAGTTGAGGATCGGAAATGGATGCTGCATGCGCCAATCCATAGGCGACTCTGGAAGTGGTGCAGTTTCCGTTGGCGCCCAGCATTAGAGCTGCGGTACCACTGACGAAAGGCGTACTGAACGATGTTCCCCACCCCGCGGCATAAGTGCCCCAAGGGTAAGTCGTCACTACCCCTTCACCAGGGGCAGCCAGCCAGACCGGGGGCGCGCCGTAGTTGGTGAATACGGATTGGATATCGGAGTTGGAGGTAGAAGCGACGTCGATCACCGAAGGCAACGCGCCGGGATACACGGCCACTTGCTGGCCGTCGTTTCCGGCCGAGGCCACTGAAACCACGCCGCTGTTGTTTGCGTATTTGATTGCGTTGGCAAGTTCCGGCGAGTAGCTCGGATAATCGAAGCTCATGTTAAGGACCTTCGCGCCATTCTTCACCGCGTAGTAAATCGCACGGAGAATATCGGAATCGTAGCCGGTGCCGTTAGCGTTGAACGATTTGAGAGGCATGATTTTCGCCTGCGGCGCTACCAGGTGCACAATGCCGGCAGTCATGGTGCCATGTCCGAATGCCGAATAGCCCGAACCGTCAAGCACCGCCACCGTTCGTTGATCGAGCACGGCGACTGTTCGCTGGTTGACCTGGGCCGTCTGCGGCTGGCTCAGATCCGGAGTGGTGTTGACGTCAGATTTTTCCGAACCGCCATTCGAGTTTCGGGTGAAGTCATAGCCGGAGACGAGCAAGTTCTGCAGCACCGGATTGGTCGGGTCTACTCCGGTATCGATTACGGCAACTGTTACCCCGGAGCCGGTAGTGTGAAATGTGGACTGGGTCAAACTCGTGCGGATCAGCTGATTGCCCGGCTGGGCCACGTATCCATGCCACACCGTGGAGCCGTAGTATGCAGTCGGCTTCTCGTCGGTTAGGTACGACGGGGCTGGTCCTGCATAGGCGGCCTGGGTATTGACGACCTGGTCTATCTCAACACCAACGATGCCAAGCTGCAGATTGAGTCTCAGCAGGCAGGTCACCGGATTCAAGATGGACGGGAAAGTCACCAGGAACAATTGACCTTGCGGGTCGCCGAGGTTGCGCACAACATTGCATCCCAGCAGTTGGCAGGTGAGATTGATGCCTGGAAGTCCTAACGAATCTCGCACTACAAGGCGAGTCTGCGCCTGTGCCTGCTGCGCGCATAGGGGCATCAGGAAAAGCAGTAACCCAATTACAACACCCCGCCGAATCCAGCTCGATTTTCCACTACCCGCTATCGCGTTCATTTCAGTTTCTCCAGTTCGGAGGAGCTTCTTCTGTGCTGTGCCAAATTCTAAAGTTGCTCTTCATGTTTCGCTAATTACACCAGTAAGATCTCAGTAGTAATCCGCACTGATTCCCAACGTAATCTCAACCTGAAACACTGCTGAGCCCCAAACCGGCCAATGGAATCCGAATTGTTTTGCGACCGGCGACATCGATCAACAGCCTCAGGTCATCTCGTGCGTCAACCTCGAGTTGGAACTCACCAGCCTCGTTCGGGCTGACCTGCATAAACGGTTGTCCTTTTTGCGTCCAAAGCGCGATGGAGACGCCGCTCGGCGAAACCCGCGGATGGCGCTGGTCGAGCACCTGACCAACCACACCGATCTTCCCCGAGTGCGTTTGCGTATCGAGACGCAGGTCCACCGTGAGCCCTTCGGCGCCGTACACCAGCTGCCTCGTTACTGCTGCTCCGGAACGTATTCCTGCTGGTAGAGGTTGCCCGAGTGTGTCAAATAGCAGGGTCGCTAAAACTGACGCAGGCTCCGGCAAATTCGAGGAGAATTCAAGCTTCACCATGCGAACTGCGCTATCCGGGGGTGTATAAGTCTTTTCGTTGGCAACGGCGGTTTGCACCCGATTCCAGACGTCTGACGTTGCTCTGCAATGGGAGCAGCCGCGAGCAAGATGCGATTCGATAGTTGCCTTGGTTTGGGACTCGCCGATTCCACGGACGAAATCAGCCCAGGCTTGCTCGGTGAAATGCTGCATTCTTGGCCTCGCGCCTTCAGATTTGTTGGCCGGCTCACATCCCTTAACCAAGACAGAAATCCGTCCATCTGATACATAAGGGTGAGTAACCGGGGGAAAAATATAGGGGCCCAGGAAAACATCTTTGAGTTGACTTAACCCTTTCCTATCAATGCGAAAGGAGCCCAATAGTAGGGATGCGGGTAGCGCTCCCTCAACTCGGTCATGGCTCCCCGCAGGGCCAGCGGCTTGGAAAGGCCCTTCTGGAGGCGAGTGTAGAAGGAAATCATGAACTCCTTGGTACTACGGTCATGAACGTCCCAGAGAGTAAGAACTAACGATTGTGCCCCGGCCTGGAGCAGGCCGCGAACCAGGCCAACGACTTCGTCCCCGGCTCTTATCACGTTCAGACCGGTTGCACAGCCACTCAAGACGACGAGCTCGGCGGGAAGCTTAAGGTGATAGAGGTCATACAAACTCAAATGCGACTCTCCTAGCCGGATAGAGGAGAACATGGGATTGTCCTGGCGAAAATATCCATGCGTCGCGATATGCACAATCCGGCTGCCGGGTCCATGAGTCCGCAGCACGTCTTCGGTTGCGGCGGAGCCCATGAAGAGCTTTGCATCCGGCAAAATTGCCTGCAAACTTTGCACCTCATCGGCAATCGAAAGCGCCTGAGCGTCGGGGATACCCAGAATCAGCGACTCCCCCGAAGCCTTTACCTGTTTTTGCTGGCACAGAGCATAGATGCTCGCGCTGGGAGCGTAGGAAACAGAAAATTGATCGACGAGATACGATTCGCCATCATGCAGTGCGTGGAACGGAACGTAATGAAGCAGTCCATGCGGCACAAAGACTACGTGATTGGCAGCGAGCAAATTCCGCACCGGAGCGATCAGCTCCTGGTAAAGATTCTTCAGGTGTCCTTGCGTGGACTGCAGCATCGATTCCTGGAATGTGCTGACATATTGTGGATCGAGGCGGAATTTTGAGAGCTGGAATTGAAGCAACTGCAGCAGCTTTTGCACACGCGACTTCAAGGTTACAGTGAAGATCTGGAGGTCATCGCGGCGGAGAACGCAGGCTAGGACGCGGTCTTGCACGCAGAAATACTCCACCAAGGCGGTTTCGGGGGACAGGGTGGCGCGAATCTCGTCGAGCGAAACGTGGCTGGGCGCCTGCAAACCGGCGTCACTCATTTCGGCTGCCGTCGCCTCTTGGGCGGCGCGCATGAGATCGTGCTCCCGCTCCCGCGCGTGCTGCTCTAATTGGTGGATTCGTTCCTGCGACCGTTCTTCAGGGCGAAGTTGTTCTCGTTCAATCAGGTTGTAATACCAGTTCAGCTCCTCGCGCAGGTTGCGTATGGAGCGCACCAGTTCGCTTTGCCCAGCATCGGCTTCTGAGGGGACATGCACCGGCTGAAGCAGAAGGTCCATCAAGCTGCGCGATTTCGCTTGCTCGATGTAGCTGAAGGCTTCTACAACACCGTCGGGCCGACGGAGACAGAGGTCGATGAGGTTTTCATAGACTTCCAGCTTGTCGTGGAAGAAGGCAATCTTTAGTTCTTCGCCACGCAAGTTTCCTCGAAGCATTTCCAGTAAGGTCCGTGCCCGGCAGTACGATTCGTAAGCCTGTTCGTCTTTGGCAGTCGCTTGGTCGATTTTGCCGGACAAGAATTCTGCTTGGCAGGCGAGCACCGGCTGTTCCCATTCTTTCAATTGCTGAAGCGCAGAGTCGCAGTGCTGCCGCGCAGTAGGGCCGTCATTCAGTCGCAGCGCAATACGCGCGAGCAGTAGTTCCGCCAAGACCGCCTTGCTTCGCATCATGGAGCTGCTGAAGGATTCCCGCGCTGCCGCGCAAAGCCGACGGGCCTCGAATAAGCGACCTTCATTGAACAACACCAGTGCCTGATACAAGTCGATGAGCGAGGGCCAGACCTGATTTTTCTCCGCAACGAACATTTCTTTGGCTTGGGTAAACCGCCTCAGCCCTTCAAAGGCCTGTCCCTGCTTGCTGGAGGCAATGGCGGCGAAGGCGAGCGCTTTGGCAGCTTCATAGCCGAATCCGAGCTGCTGAAAAGCATCATGAGCTGCAGGTGCAAGCTCTGCGGCCTCCGCGCTCAGGTTGAGTTCGAGATAGATTTCCGCGAGATCGAGATTGCACAATGCCATCTGGTATGCATCGCCTGCCTTTTTGGCTCTGGCCGAGGCATCGCGAAGCATCTGGATCGCACGCCCGTACTCGCCGCGAAGGAAATAGAGATAAGCGATGTTGTAATCGGCATAAGCAACCAGAACCGGCATGCCTTTCTGTTCGCAGTGCTGGCGGGCCCTTTGGTGGAGTTCCAGCGATTTAGCAAATTCGTTTAGGCTGATGTGACACAGCGAAAGGTTGCTCAGAACTGCGGCGAGGCCTTCAGGATCGTCCTGTGAAAGGAGTTCTTCATACGCACGCTCGTAGCATGCCAGTGCTTCACTGAAACGGTCCTGCCGGTGATAGATGTTTCCGATATTGATTTCAAGCCGAGCCAGACGCCATGTGTTCCCTTGACCAGCGAAGATGGCGCGAGCGCGTTCGCCTGCGGCTAGCGCCTGATCGTAGCGTCCCAGCAGGAGCAACGGCTGGATTGATCCGCTTAGAGTGCGCGCCAGTTCCAGGTGCTCGCCGGCGGCTTCAAATAACGCGGCGGCACGTTCGTGCATCTCGATGGCATTGGAATGCTGGTCTAGCGTGTAAAACGCGTTGGCTTTGGCGCGCAGGCTTTTCGCCAGAGCAATCTGGCTCCCGGTCGTCTCTGCCACCAAGATCGCGATGTCCGCCATACGCTGGGCATTGGCGGCACTTACGTGGACCTCTTGCCGCACGCGGTCGGTGAGCGCGGAGACAAGTTGATCCCAGTCGAGCGACTGATGCTGCGCGATCAATTCCCGGCCGCTGGCGTCGTCGTTAAGTGTAAGCGCCAGCAAACGCTCGATCATGGCGTCACATTCGGTCCGCTGGACGGCTTTCACGCTCACTTAGAACCCCTTGTTCTGCAAGTGCTGTTTGAGCTTCTCGAGGCAGCGTCCGCGGATGAAGCCAATTGAACCTGTGGCGACGCCGAGTTCCTTTGCGATTTCCTCGTAGGGACGGGGCGGCGTTTCAAAGAACAACATGCGGACCATCCGTTCGCATCGGGGCGATAGTATAGAGATTGCGTCGCGGACCGTTTGCTCGTTTTCAAGCTGCACGAGCAAGTCGTCAGGAAGGGTTGAGGGACTACCGCCCTCAGCGGGGGCCCCGGCAACTTCCTCGGCCAGCGGAACGGTCTTCTCCGCTCTGCGTCGAGTCTGAAGGCACTTGTGATAACACGTCTGCATGAGCCACTTGGGCAATGCACGGGGCTCGCGCAATTGCGGCATATCCTTCAGGAGATCGAGACATACTGACTGGAAAATATCGGCTGCATCGTCGTACAGACCAAGCTTGATGGGGATAGAAAAGATCAGGTTCTTGTACTTCTCTATTAGCGCCGACCACGCCTGCTGGTCGCCCTTCAGGCATTCGGCGACAAGGCGATCATCAGGCCAGTACCTCTGGCCTTCCCGCTGCATCTTGGGCGCAACCGTCACCGGATTCCGGCTCTTTCAACGCCCCTAGGCTCGGTGCGCAGGTAGAGCTGGTCGGCGTTCCAGAGGGTGTAGTGATCCAGAACCGCAGGATGAAAGTTACCAACCTGCGCCTTTGCACCGGTCAGAACGTTGGGCGTAGCAAGAAAAATGAAGGGCTGGTTTTCCGAAACGAGTTGCTGAACCCGATCATAGAGCTTCTTTCGCTTTTCGTAGTTCAGGGTGATCATCTGCTGCTGCATCAGCTGATCAATTTCACGCTCCCAATCGCTAGCGGGTTGCGCTTCGCCGAGATGCCACAGATGGGTGGCGCCGCTCGAGAGCCATACATTCATTTCAGGATTTGGGTCAGGATCTCCGCCGCCCAGTCCCATGACTGCGGCCTCGTAGTCAAGACTCTGAAACACGCGGTCGAGCATCGCGCGGAAATCGAGAGGGACCACGTGGACCTGCATGCCCAGATGCGCCAAGTCGTCCTGTACAAGCGTCGCCATCTTCATCCGTTGTGTATTGGAGGAGCTGGTGACGATGGAAAACTCGACTGCTTTACCCGATGGATCGAGTAATTGGCCAGCGCTGTTCCAGGAAAATCCGGCGGATTTGAGTAGCTGTCGGGACGTGTCTAACGAACGTTGTGGATGGGGGATAGCTTGGTTGACCCAAAGCTTGTTGCCGGGCCCCACGTTGCCCCAAAGGGCCGTGCCTCTGGCGCCGTACACCAAGCGCACTATCGAATCGCGGTCAATGGCCGCTGATACTGCCTGGCGAAATTTGAGATCTCGAAACCACGCCTGCTTGCCCGCAACCGCGTTTAGCTTCTTCGTGCTCAGATCGTTGAGATTGAAGACCAGAAAGTTGTATTCCAGGCTGGGGCCAAGATCTACTAACTGCGAGCCGGTACGCGTGCGCTCTCGTGACAGCAGAGCGAAATTCTCCGCGCTGAGGTGGCTTACCATATCGGTTTCGCCAGCTTCGAAGCGCATTACTTGAGCGTCTTCGCTGCCGACAAAAAGGAAAACTAGCTCATCCAGATACGGCAGGCGATGGTTGTCGTGGTCGGCCTTCCAGTAATAAGGGTTGCGTTCCAGCACAATTCGTTGCCCTGCGAGATATTCCTTGACCCGGAAAGGACCTAAACCAACGACCTCGGAGGACGGGGTGTTTAAGGTCCAGCTCTGGGCGAAACGCCCTTCGCGATACGGCTTTTCTAGGATGTGCTTTGGCAGCATACCTAAGCCATCGAAGATCCTTTCTGCGGCGGCATAGGGTCGCGGCAGAGTGAATCGGACAGTGTACTGATCCAGCTTGGTCACGCTGAGCGGCTTGTCGCCAATGATCAGCAAATCACGCTGCGGCGAATTCACCGCTTCATCGAGATAGACGGTAAAAGAAAAAATCACATCGTCGGCGTCGAACGGATGTCCATCGGAAAATCGGATGCCCTTGCGAAGCTTGAGGGTGAAGATGCGGCCGTCTGGCGAGGTCGTCCAAGATTTTGCCAGTCCGGGTTCGGTTTGCTGCGATGCCCGATTGATAGTGATCAAGTCGGACGTAAGCCGGCCGATCACCTCACGGGAAACGGCGTCAGTGGCGGTGACCGGATTCAGAGTTTTGGGTTCGGAACGTTGTCCGATGACCAAGCGTCCGCCGTAACGGCCGACTTCGCCATCCACACGCTGCAATTCCTCTGCCGGATTCAGTGGCGCAGGGGCAGGCGCCGCAGCAAGGCACGGCAGGGCGAGCAGACACACGAAAAGGGCAAGGCGAGCTATGGCTTTCATAACACCCCATCCCCACAGAACGCTGTTCAGATTGAATGAGATTTTAACCGGGAATGGAGTGCATCAGCCAGCAGCCAATAGATTACGGAGGTAACGACGAGCGCTCCGGCAGGAGCTAGCAACCAGCCATATGACACCAGCACGTTGTATTGTTGCAGCGAGCTCAACATGTTTCCCCAGCTCGGGACGGGTTCGCCGACCCCTAGTCCGAAGAAAGAAAGCGTCGCTTCCGCGGCAACATACTGGGGAACGAGCAGCGCCGCTTGAGTGAGAAGTACTCCAAATGTTTCGGGGAAAACATGGCGGCGTAGTAAGTAGAGGTCGGAGGCGCCCAAGCCTCGAGCCGCCGATACGTAATTACGTGCCCGCGCGCTGAGGACCACTCCCCTCACGAGCCGCGCCGGGCGCGCCCATCCGATCAAGCCGATTACAGATATCAGAAGCAAAAAAGTTTCAGCTGGGCTGAGGTGGAGTGGCAGGAATGCACGAACCGCAATCACGAAATAAAACCATGGCAAAGACAAGAACAACTCGGCGGAGCCCATCAGCGACTCATCAACCCACTTGCCGTAGTAACCGGAGATTGTGCCGATGATGGTCCCGGCGGCCAAGGATAGCAGTGTTGCCAGTATTCCTGCGGCCAGGGAGATCTGGCCCCCATACAACAACCGCGAAAACTCGTCGCGGCCATAGCCGTCCGAGCCAAAGAGAAAGATGCGCGCAGGCTCGTCCACTCGGAAAAGGTGCACGTTCGAGTTAAATATCCCCAGCAGCGTGTAGGGGTCGCCCCTCACAAACAGACGGATGGGATATTCGCGGGTACGATCTTCTTGATAAGTGTCGAGAACAAGTGTGCAAGCGTAAACAAACGGCCGCAGGTGAAAACCCGAAGCATCCACAAAATGAACCCGCGTAGGTGGAGCGTAGGGTAGCTCCCGGTTTTGCCCGCTAGGATGGTACGGACCGATGAAGCCGGCGAAGATCACGACCAAATGCAAAACGGCTAACGCGAGTAACAGGATCCGCGTTTTAATTCGCATCGGACTCTCCGGCGCGAATCCGCGGATCGGAAGCGAGCAACAACAGGTCCGCGACAAAATTGCCGGCCACCATGAACACCGCTGAAAGCATCACCCCGCCGACGACCAAGTACAGGTCGCGTGAGAGCGTGGCTTCGAGGATGAGTGGCCCTAATCCCGGCCAGCCGGTGACGGCTTCCACCAAGAGCGATCCGCTGAGCAACCCAGCCAGAGAGAAGCCGAACAACGAAATCGCGGGATTCGCGGCGACGGGCAGAACATGGCGGAATAACAATCGAGTGCGGCTGATTCCCAGTCCGCGAGCAGCTTGTATGTAAGGCGCTTCCAAGACTTCGAGAACGCTGGCCCGGACGTGACGTTCGACAACGGCGATACTCGCCAAGACCAGCACCAAGGTGGGCAGCACCATGCGTTGCATAACATCCTGAATTTGTCCCCACGTAGAGAGCTCCTGGAAATCCAGAGACCTCATTCCACCCACCGGCACCACTCGCGTTCGGACTGCAATCGCGAGGAGAGCGATCACGATCACGATTTCCGGGATTGAAATCAGCAACGAGCTTCCGGCTGCTACGACTTTGTCCAGCCACCGTCCGCGAGAAGCTGCCGTCCAGACGCCCAACGGGACCGCAATGAGCCAGGTCAGTAGCATTGCGGTTGCAGTGAGCAAGAGCGTATTTCTCGCCCGTGCCCACAGGAGCGGCGCGACCGGAACGTTGTAGGCGATGGAATACCCCAAGTCGCCACTGACAACAGCCGCCATCCATCGCGCATATCTCACCGGGAGCGGTTGATCCAATCCGTATCGGGCGCGCATCGCAGCAATGGTTTCAGGCGAGATTTGCGGATTGAGCCGCATTTCGTCAAAGAAGCTTCCGGGAGCCATCTCTGTGAACAAAAAGCAAAGAGCGGACACTCCTATCAAGAGTAACCCTGCGCGCAGAAATCTCCGGCCCAGGTACTTCATCCTGGGACTCCAAGCAGATCTGCGTAATTTGTTTGAAACGTCGTAGCCGAAGCTAAGAGCGCTTTCGTCTCCGGGTGAGTGGGATTCGAAATCACTTGCCCTATAGGGCCTTGCTCCACAATTCTGCCCGCTGAGATCACAGCAATCGCGTCGGCCAACCGCGCCACCAGCGCCATGTCATGAGAGATGAACAGATAGGTGAGACAATGAGCCGCCTGAAGTTCAAGCAGAAGGTTGATAATTTGCGCCTCGGTAGAAAGGTCCAAGCCCGAAAGCGCTTCGTCCAGTACTAGCAGTTTCGGTTGCAGTGCGAGTGCGCGCGCGATCGCCAATCTTTGCCGTTGTCCTCCGCTGAATTTCATCACCGAGCGATCTGCCCAGTTCGGCGAAAGGCCAACCTCGCTCATCAAGTCTTGGGCATGTTTGCGGCGTTCCTCGGCGCTTCCGCGCCCCTGAACCAATAATGGCTCCTCGATGATCTGAACTGCCGAGAACCGTGGGTTCATGGAGGTGGCCGCATCCTGGAAAACCATTTGAATCTCGGTGCGGAAGCGGCCGAGGTCGCGATTTCCTAACCCTGAAATGTCTGTGCCACCCAGCCACACTTGGCCTGCGTCCGGTGTCTCCAGCCGAGTCACACAGCGCGCTACCGTGGACTTTCCCGATCCCGAGCTTCCAACCAGAGCCAGGGTCTCACCAGCAGGAATTTCAAAATCAATCTGGCTCACGGCGGCGATTGGAATACGCTTGCGCAAAACGCCACCGCGTCGCACGTAATGCTTGGTCAGCCCGCAGACGCGCAGGAAGGGCAGGGTACTTCCCGTGATGGGCGCGTCAACTCCCATATTTGAAGCAGCTCACTCGGCGAAGTGGCTCGGGCGTCAATTCTCGCGGATCGCAGTTCGCGCACTGCTGCATCCTTTCCGGACAACGTGGCTCGAAACGGCATCCGGCGCCGATGCGGGTCAAGTCGGGAGCCTCACCATCAATAACCGGAAATCGCATGCGGCTAGCTGGTGCGTTTACCAGAAACCGGTCCGAAAGACGGACCAGGGCTTGCGTATAGGGATGAAGCGGCTTGCGAAAGATGTCTTGCGTCTTGCCTTCTTCCACAATCCGGCCGGCATACATAACGACAATGCGATCGGCAAATCCAGGAAAAATTGTTGGATCATGGCTGATCACCAAGAAAGCGGTGCCATGCTGCTTACGAATTTCAGAGAGCAGGGCAATAATTTCTCCCTGAAGAGCAGCATCAAGTTTGCTCGTCGGCTCGTCGGCGATCACAATCAATGGACGACACGCAATGGCTTGTGCGATAGCGACGCGCTGCCGTTGACCTCCGCTCAGTTGGTGAGGGTAAGCAGAGTAGACTTGCCGCGGCGAGTCGAAACCAACTGATCCTAACAAATCTTCGACGTGGTGCCGGCGTGCGCTCCTGCTCGTCGTGACATGCGCCCGGACCACTTCCGCGATCTGATCGCCAACTCTGATGACTGGATTCAGGGAGAGTGCGGGATCCTGTGATACCAAAGAAATTGCCTTGCCGCGAACTTTGCTCAGATCCATCTCTGTCATCGTCAGCAGGTTTGAGCCCTGAAACATAACGCTCCCAGTCTCGTTGTGGGCGTAAGGGGGAAGCAACCGGAGGACTGCCGAGGCAAGAGTGCTCTTGCCGGAGCCGGATTCCCCCAAAACTCCTATCACCTCGCCCGGATGTATCTTGAGGTTGGCGTGATGCAAGGCCCGAACCGACGGCGAGCCTCGGGGCGAATAAGTGATCGTTAAATCGACAATGTGGAGAAGTTCCTTGCGCAAATCACCAGTCAAAAGGCCTCCTCGATGACCTTAAGTCTTACGTATGTCCGAACGGTTGGCAATTGCTCAGGGATGGTCATTGTGAGCGTGCCGTACAGGGCGAGACCGAGCATTAACCGAGCGACCAGGTGAGCGGATGACGGGCTACCCTGACATAATCCGGCAAGGTAAGGGTTGCCGACCTGCGACCTGAAAGCTGTTGGAATGATTGTCTGAAGGAGGAAAAGCAAAACACTATCAGACCGTGCGTACCATCGCACGTAGCCTACGAGGTTGGAGCGGGGCGGCA
>Ga0193751_1001227_pt1 | contig 16767 bp, 21 predicted proteins | sample L1c2metaG_FD_143050 | JGI IMG/M metagenome (GOLD analysis project Ga0193751, IMG submission 143050) | Soil microbial communities from a riparian zone of the East river system, Colorado, United States - L1c2 | ecosystem: Environmental > Terrestrial > Soil > Riparian zone | place: USA: East River... | reverse complement strand
CAGAAACGAGACATCTCGCCCGGCACGGTCTTCCAGCACGAACTGAAAGCCGCCAGAAGTGCCGACGCCAGGGATCGCTGGCGGTGAGAAGCTGAAAGCGGTTCCTTGCGGAAGCTTGCTGAGCTGCTGGTTCAAGCGGTGCTTGATTTCCTGAAACTGTTCCGCTCGTGCTTCGCGACTGCTCCAGGGCTTCAGCGTAACGAAAAAGAAGCCGTTGTACGTGGTCCGCACAAAGCTGAGCAAGCTGAAGCCAACGACGCTCGTCGTGTATTCCACGCCTGGCGTGTTGGCAAGGATCTCCTCAACTTGTCTCGCCGCCGCGCTCGTGCGCTCCAGCGAAGCCGCATTCGGAAGGTCCATGTTGACGTAGACGTAGCCCTGATCTTCATCCGGCAGAAAGCTGGATGGCACGCGGCTGCCAAAGAAAGCTCCGGCAAGGCCGCTGGCCGCAAGCAACACCAGCGCCAGGACGCTTTTCCGGATCATCCCGCCGGACAGCCGCAGATACATTTCCGTACCGCTCCCGAAAATATGATTGAACCACGCGAAGAATTTTGCGAGCGGCCCGCGGCTTTCCTTCTTTGGCCGTAAGAGTAGCGCGGCAAGCGCCGGGCTCAGCGTAAGTGCGTTAAAAGCCGAGAGCACCACCGAGATTGCGATGGTCAAGGCAAATTGCTGGTAAAGCCGCCCGGTGATGCCCGGAATAAAAACTGTCGGCACGAAGACTGCCGAGAGAACCAGGGCGATACCGATGACTGGCCCGGAAAGCTCTTCCATAGCTCTTCGAGCTGCATCCTTGGGAGTCAAGCCCTCCTCGATGTGGCGTTGTACGCCTTCGACGACGACAATGGCATCGTCTACTACCAAGCCGATAGCCAGCACGAGTCCGAACATCGAAAGAGTATTGATGGAAAAACCGAAGAGCGGGAAGAAAACAAAGGTGCCCACCAGCGAGACGGGCACGGCCAACAGCGGGATCAGCGTAGCGCGCCAGTCTTGCAGGAACAGGTAGACCACCAGGATCACCAGCACGATGGCGATCAAGAGGGTTTGAATGATCTCCTTCATGCCTTCTGTAACTGCTGTCGTCTGGTCAAGTGATATGGCGTAATCCATGTCTTGCGGGAAGCGCTGCTTCATCTCGGCCATCAGCTTTCGGACGCCGGTGGCCGTTTGGACCGCATTGGAACCGGGCAACTGGTAGACGGGAATGACGATGGCGGGCTTGCCATTCAAGCGGCTGACAATACTGTAGTCCTGCGCGCCCAGCTCCACGCGGGCAACGTCTTTCACGCGAACGGTCCCACCATCTGGCGCCTCGCGCACGATCACGTTTTCGAATTGTTCCGGCGAACTCAGGCGGCCCTGCGCAAGCACGGAATAAGTGAATTGCTGGTTCGCGAGAGCTGGTTCACCGCCCACCTGACCGGCGGGATTGACCGTGTTCTGCTGTTGCACAGCATTGACGATGTCCGTGACCGTAATGCCCAGCTTCGCCAGTTTGTCAGGTTGTACCCAGAGCCTCATCGCATACTGTCCCGCGCCGAAAACCTGCGTCTGGCCCACGCCGTACAAGCGGGCGATGGGGTCGTTAAGGTTGATATAGGCGTAGTTGCCGAGGAACTTGGTATCGTAAGTGCCCTTCGGAGAAAATAGGCCCACCAGCATGAGCGGAGCGGTCACGGACTTTTTGATGGTGACGCCGTAGGTGGTAACGTCCGGCGGAAGTTGACCGCCTGCCAATTGCTCGCGCGACTGTGTGAGGATGAGATCGGTATTCGGGTCCGTCTTCAGGTCAAAGTCCACGACCATGGTGGTTTGTGAGTTGCCGGTAGCGTTCAGCGAGTACATGTAGTTCATGTTGTCCACGCCGTTGATTTGCTGTTCGATGGGCGTGGCGACGGATTGTTCCAGGGTCTGCGCGTCCGCCCCGACATAGCTGGCCTGCAGCTGAATTTCCGGTGGAACGATGTTCGGAAACTGCGCCACGGGCAGGCCTGTGATGGTGACCGCCCCCACAATCACCGTAAGGATGGCGATCACCATCGCGACGATTGGACGGTTGATGAAGAACTTCGACATAACTCAGTTTTCTCCTGTGGAAAAATGCGCCGGCTTGGAAGTCACTAGAGTTCCTTCCTTGAGATTTTGCAGCCCTTCCACTACAACTTGCTCGCCCGCTTTCAGGCCCTCGTCAATCACCCACATCGTCCCGACCGTCTCGCCGGGCTTCACGGTGCGCATACTAATTTTGTGATCCCTGCCGACAACCACAACTTGATAGCTTCCCTGCGATTGCGCGACAGCACTCTGTGGTAGCAGCAGTGCGCCTTTTTTCATTCTGGTTTCGACACGCACACGTCCGTACTGGCCCGGACGCAGAACATTGCCGGGATTGGGAAAGGCCGCGACGATGCGGATCGTCCCCGTGTTTGCATCCACTTGTCGATCCGCGAGCAGGATTTTTCCTTTTTGAGAGTAGATACTCCCATCCGTCAGTATCAGTTCCAGCGAGTTTCCGAAAAAACGGATAGTGTGTTTGCTGGAAATTTCATTGCTCTCTTTTTGTACGAGAACGTACTCTCGCTCGCTGATCGGGAAATAAGCTTTGATCGGTTCCACTTGCGAAACTGAAGTCAAGATGGAAGTGGGACCCACAAGATTGCCGATCTGGACTTGTGCAATCCCCGCAATTCCATCCACCAACGAGGTGACTTTCGTCCACTCCAGGTTGAGTTCTGCCTGCTCCACGGCAGCCTTGCTCGATTCGACTGCGGCCTGGGCGCCTAGCTTGGCCTGAACCTCGTTATCCAGCTGGCTCTTGGCGATGGCCATGGCTTCGGCAAGAGGTTTATCGCGCTCCACATCGAGAGTGCTTTTACCAAGTTGTGCTTGTGCCTGCGCAAGATCGCCTTTTGCGCGGTCGAGGGCCGCCACGAAAGGCCGCGGATCTATTTCAAACAGTACTTGGCCTTTGCGAACCAGCGAGCCTTCTGTGTAGTTTTGTTTGATTATGTAACCTGAGACCTGGGGCCGGATCTGCGCGTTCACATAGCCGTCCAACGTTGCTACCCATTCGCTGTACTCGGGAACATCGCGTTGTTCCACCGTGGCCACTTCGACTTCCGGCGTAGGCGCCACTGCTGCCGCCCGGCCGCGGTTGCACCCTGAGGCAAAAATGCCCGCGGTAGCGAGGGCTGCGAAGACGGCGACAGAAAGTCGTCGCGATAGATAGCCAAAAATAAAATGGACGGCGTCACTCACTGTTTCCTCCGGGTGTTCCCTGGCTCCTAGAGATGGAATTTCCTGCCTACGCCCATTTGGATTGACTGTCTCTTCTTGCGCGACGCGTGTGTGTATGTGACCGCCGCCGCTGCAACGGCTCCGCCGAACACGATTACTAAAATCATGAGCATCGTCATTGGGTTTTCCTTTCCCTTTTTGCCGTGCGCCGGATGTCAATTCCGATCTCCGGAGTTCGAGCTATATCGCTGTTGAAGGCCATCCCGGTCTGGTGTGAAAACAGCCGCCCGTTGGAGCTCGTATTCGGCCTGGAGCCAATCCTCAAGCTCACTCCCCGGCAGGCCGCCGCGTTCCAGATAAATTTCGTAAGCCCGTCGCCTGATCTCGCTGTGATTTACTGCGTGGCTCGCAGAGGTATCTTCTGCGCGAGCTTGAATGGGGCTTGCGTGAAGCTCCAAAGTCTCACTTTTCTTACTTTTCGATGTCATACCTGAATTCTTTCCTTTCGTAGCCGATTGTTCTCGATCTCAGCATGTACACCATGGCGCCTCCGCGCCACGGTTCCGACCGGGACTGGGCGGGGCTCGTGGCTACCATGACGGCATCGCTGGCTCAAAACCGAAAGGCTGGGAAGTGTGGGCGGTCTCACTTTGATCTAGTGCAGCCAGGTCAAAGCCCGGGCCGCTTTGGCCATCGCTTCATAGGCGATCACCAGGACCGCAAGAATCATTGCAATTACCCTTTTCCGGATCATGCTTTCTTGCCCCCCTGCTGGATTTTTCTTCACAACCGACAAAACCACTTCGATAAAACGGCCTTACTCGACAAACTGATTTGCGACGGAATTCTGCCGTCGCGTATTCAACTCAGTGACGATGCCTGCGCCCAGTAACGCCGTCCGGTCCGGTGAAACACAGAAAAATCACAATCGCCAATACGGCGACAAACAGAAACGTCACCATATGGGCCTCCCTTCGTTCCCGGTTTAATCACACGCGTTGCAGGTCATCCGATCTTGCGAAATATGTGTCGTATCACCCAACCTTCGTGAAGTTTTTCTCGCGGAGCGCCAAGCTGGCTCGACAACGTGTGTCAATATCTCGCGCAATTTTCTTCGCCCGTGAAACACTCGAGCCTTTACCGCGCTAACGGAAATTCCCATGATTCGAGCGGTCTCTTCGCCTGACCGCTCGTCAAGTTCACTCAGCTCAATCGCTTTTCGCATTCCTGGTGTTAAGTCATTCATGGCTTCAAAGAGAATTTGTTGCCATTCCATTTGTGCGTAGAGTTGTTCGGGATTCAGGCCGTGGTCTTCGATGTCAAGTCGGGAAGACGATTGTTCGGTTTCCGCCGATTCATCCAGCGACACATCCCACACGTGTTGCTTCTTGCGCAGTTTCATCAGCGCAGCATTGATGGCGATCCGGGACAACCACGTCGAAAACCGGGAATCTCCGTTGAAACTATTGAGATGAATAAAGGCTTGTTGAAACGACTCCTGCAACACATCCTCTGCATCCTCGTTATTCCGCATTATTCGCCGTGCCACGCGAAAGACCATGTTCGCGGATTGTTTGCACAGCATCTCGAACGCAGCCGAATCTCCACTTTTTGCAGCGACAAGAAACGCGTATTCCTCTCTTGCATCCGTACTTCGCTTCGCCGGCGCGCCCGTTTCACTCCCGCTGTAAGTTTCCGAAGATCGCGCGGTCATGCGGCTGCTCCTAAGGCGATAGCAATTGGTAACTCTGACGACGCGAGTTGGTTCGAGTCACAGATAAGCGTGGTAAAGAATTGATTTGCGGCGCAGTTGATCCAACCCCATTCCTGGGCCACAGCGGCCATCACTTCCAAAGAAATTCTCCCGCGGTCGTACTGGGCCGCCACGAAACGCTCCGCGGTCGTGGAGTCCTTGATGGTTTGCAACAACCAATTCAGCTCTTCTCTATTCACGACATACTCCTTTCCTCACAGTTGACGGTTCAACTTTTTCTTCTCGATGCTGCGCACCACGTACTCCGTGTAAGTTCCGGTCGCGATGAGTTTCGCGCCTTCTTTGAACAACGCGGCGAGCGCTTTCTCTCCGCTCTTGTCAATGCAAGTCACTCCTGTAAGGTCCACCACACACTTGCGATCTCGGCGAGCGGTTCCTGTTCTCGCCCAGTTTGACTTCAACTCCGAAACCCACGGCTGAACGAGTCGACCTTCCAACGTCCATCTTTGTTCGGTGACTGTCTCAGCGATCGTAATTCGTAGCATTCCCATGACTCGCGCTTCGAACGAAACCGCTGCTCGACGTCAATCAATCGATTCGCCGCATCAATTTCGAAACTCGCCCCTAAACCATCACGTTTGTGAAGGAGACGTAGCTCGCAAACGCTTGCGCATATGGACCTCCGAGCCGCCTTGTTCGAAGCGCACATCGTCCATATACGCTCTCATCAGCTGGATGCCGTGCCCATGCGCGTCCGCCGGAGTCGATGTGAGGCCGTTGCCGAGTATCTTCAGGAAGTCGAATCCTTCGCCCTGATCCGTCACGACGATGGACACTTCGTTGCCGGATTCGCAACGGCACCGGATGTGTACTTTTTTATCTGGATTTTCCTGATTGCCGTGCACTACGGCATTTCCCAGCGCTTCGCGAATCGCCAACTCGACATCGAACTCCGCTCCCGGAACACATTTCGCTTTTTCAATCAGCCGCATCATTCGATCAACCAGCGGTGAGATAGCCTGAATCTTGCTGGGCATCCAGCAATCGATTTCCAGGATGGAAGAACGGGAATGTTTTCCTGAGAACTTTGGCTGGGAGAACTTTGGCTGGGAGAACTTTGGCTCGGATTTCGGTGCGTCGTTTCGGCTTCGCATTCCATTCATGGCAAAGGCCTCACGACCATGAGGAATGCATCACGTGGGCCGAACCGCGCGGCGTCCCGAAGTTGGCTGAACTTGTTGATTTGTATTGGGATGGCTAGCCGAAAAAGAGCGTTCTTAACTCAAGCTGCCAGCGTGACAATGCCAGCTAGATGGTAGGCTGCCAGTTTCCTGGCGCATGAAAGGAGCGGCGGGAACTTTGCGGAAGAGGTGGAACGAACGTGCCGCGACTACGCAGAACCGCGAGCAATTCCGAGCTTCTGCATTCTCAACTGTAGCGTGGACCGCTTCATTCCGAGATGTGCTGCTGCGCCGTCGGGAGGCTTTTGGCTCTGATAGACCCGCCAGGCATCGGATTCCTCTATGGCCAGTTCGGGGTCTGGTGGGATAGCTGCTTCTGTCTCCGCGTCGACGGAATGTTTGTGAAACGTATTCGATTTCTCGTCACGAATGGTCACGCCGATATAGTCGAACCGGACGACCCGGTGCAACTCCTTCACCAGAGCGGCAAATAGCTCCTCTGGATCTCGATGCATTCCGATCGCATTCGATACCCGGACGAGCGATTCGAATCGAGTGGCGGCAGAAAGCCGAGAGCCGTCTGTAAATTCTTCCGTTCGCATCCGACAAACCGCCTCAGAGACCGTCGTTTGAAGGGTTGGATGTAGCAAGTCGTGGGTACGTTATAGCTGAAAATGCGAACGCAACAGTTTAGACATCGATCGTGGAAGGTTTGCCCGCCTAGGCGTGACTACGCGCTTGCGCGTGCTTGCGCGGCTCGGCGTGGCGGTGCACTTCCGGAGCCCAGCTTCATGACCGCAGGAATTAGTTCCTGGCCGAGCCGCATTTTATCCAATAGCGCCGTTGCCCCATAACTTTGCGCCAGAGAATGCGTATCCTCATCGTTCCACACGGAAATGGCCAGCACTGCGGCTTGGTAAGCGCGCAGCCCTTCGCTGACGTTCATCGGCGTCAGGTAGTTGCTGTTCGGCATGTGTAAATCCAGAATTACTACATTGGGCTTGAACTTGCGGGTCATGCTCAAGCTTTCGGCGAAGTTCTCGGCCTCGCCCACCAATTCAATTTCCGGCTCCCCGCCAAGCAAGGTGCGGATCGCTTTACGCATTACTGCGGTGTCATCAGCTAGCAAAACCTTTATACACATAGTGGAGGGACGCTCTCCACTTTTGGTATAACAGTTGTGTTAGTAGCTGTCCAGCTTATATCAAGCGTAGGCTAGCCTACCAAGCTTGCAACAACGTGCGTCCGAACGTCGCCTTCGAGTCCATCGCCTTCAACAATGGCTAGCGGTTGCTCGCGACCCTACCGCCCGCGGCTGTGAAACGCGTCCTCGTATCCGCGCATATATCCCTTGCGGTATTGTTCCTTGTAAAGATTCTTATCTCCGTAGTCCTTCCGGTATCCGTGGTCGGCGTCTTTGTACGAATCGTGTTTTTCTGGCCGGTATTCTTTGTGATCGCGTAGGTCGTTCTGCCCTGCGCTCAACCCATCGCGATAACCGATATCCGTGGCCACATCCGTATAAGCCCACTTCGCGTACGCATCCGCTTCCTCATCTCGCCGCGGCACACGATCCGGATCATAGCCATCCCGAGGCACGCCGTAGACGTCGGTGCGCACCGGCTTGTCGTTATATCCGTCGTCATAGCCGGCGTGGTACCCCTCGCGATAGCCTTGCTGAAAATCCTCGCGTGACCCCATGTATTCTTCATAACCCAGGTCCGCGTTCCGATAATCCTGACTGTCCACGTTGTACTTTACGTTGGCTTTCAAGTCCGCGCGCCCCTGGCGCAATCCGTCACGGTAGCCATGCTGATATCCGTGCTCGCGAGCTTTCCGGGAGCCTCCGTAATCGGTTTGAGCAGCGGCAACAATGATCGTAGTCGCAGCAAATTTTAGATGTCGAATCACGTTTTCCTCCTGGCACAGCGCGTGCCGCACAAGTGTCAAGCCGGCGGCCTCCTCCGTCGATAAGGTAATCACCGTAAGGTCGTCCCCGTGTCACTGTAACTTCCGCATTTAGTACTCATAGTGAAGGGAGGTAAATCCTGCCGCGTATTTGTAGGTTGCGACGTTGTGGGTCGCGACTTTATCCGCGACACTAGAGTTGTTAGCTCGTTGGGCTTTTTAGCCCTGCTGTTTCAATGCATGCCGGGAGGCAGCGACCTCAAAAGCGCGCTGGCCCCGTTCCAAAGAATCTGCACGCCAATGCACACCAGCAAAAACGAGGTCAACTGCAAGATAACCGTCATGCCCGTGGTACCCAGCACGCGGCCCAGGCGATCGGCGAAGCTGTAACAAAGATAAATGCTCGCAGCCAGGAGGACACAACCTACAAACGCGGTGAACATGCTCAACAAATGGAGCCCCTGGTGATACGGAGCATTCGCGCCCAGCGTGATCGCCACCGATATGGACCCCGGTCCCACCGTCAGCGGCAGCGTCAACGGATAAAAAGCGTCGCGGTACGGATCCTGCGGCACAACATTCTGCGCCACCCCTTTCTGGCCGTAGTTGCCCCGCTGCAGCAACGACCAGCCATTGGATACCACGATGAGTCCACCGCCCACTTGCACCACCGGAATCGAAATTCCAAAGAAACGCAAAATGTAGGTCCCGATAAAATACGAGCCCGCCAGCAGAAAAAAACTGTTCATGGCAATTCGCCAGGACAGTTCTTTGCGAATGGCCGGCGAGTAGTCACGCGTCATGGAAAGAAAAATCGGGCTTCCACCCAGCGGATCGACAATGGGAAACAACGCGCTGAGAATCAAAAATAGACTTTTTGCCGCTTCCACCATGAAAAATCTCCGGCCACACTTCCCCGCGTTGAGCAGTGCCGCGCAGAACGGATTTGTTTCATGTCGCGACCGCCCGAACGCGGCTCACATCATAACGTTGATTCGCCAAAACAAAATGACAGCAGCAGTAAAGGTTTTTGAAACTAAAGTTTTGGTCTCAGCGCCGCGGTGGCGATGGTCAGGAATTCTGCAGCACGCTGCGGATCAGCAAGGCGTCCGCGTGCGGAATCGCGCGATCCACCGCCCTTCCCCTCTACGTATTTCAACGCCTCCGTGAGCAAAGCGTTCATGTCTTCCTTTGCGGTCGGATGTTGCGAGAAGAAAATCTGTCCACACTCGCTGCGAACAAGTAACGCCACGGTGTTTTCTGCCTGGGCCACTTCACGCGCAAAGGATTGCACATACTCCGGCGGCTCACCTTCAAACAGTTTTGTGACCACGCGCAGGCCGTCCGCACCAACTTCCACTTTTGGCAGGTATGCGCGCGCCTCCATCTCGGCAAGTTTTTGGAGGCTGGCGCGGGCGCTCTTGAAATTCGCATCGCGTTCAGTGACCACGCGCTCCGCTGCGGAAACAGCTTCCTGCGGTGAGCAATTGAGCCGCTGCGCTACGGCGCGTAACGTAGCGAAATCTTCTCGCGCCAGGCGTTCCGCCCGCCGTCCACACGCAAATTCCACGCGCCAATCCTGCCTGATCCGGGATGCTCCGCGTACGAAAATCATCCCGATCTGTCCGGTTCGCTGCACATGAGTGCCGCCGCACGGCTGCAACTCCAGCGATTCAATTTCGATGGCGCGCAGCGTGCCGCCGCGCTCCACAGTTTTGCGTACGCCAGCTGCCGCCAACTCGTCCGCCGTGCCGTACTTCACGCTTACCGCGCGGTCCGTATACACCACGTCATTCGCCGCGGCCATCGCACTTTCCAGGATTTCTTGCGTGGGCTCCCGTCCACGCACGTCGATGGTGCAAACGTCCGAACCCAAATGGAAAGAAACTGTTGGCAGCGCAAACTTGGAATGAAACACCGCCGACAAAACGTGCTGTCCAGTGTGTTGCTGCATATGATCGAAGCGCCGCTCCCAGTCGATAATTCCCTTCACCGAACCAACGTCAATCGGCTTGTCCACAACGTGAATCACTTCGTCGTCTTCGTCGAGCACATCCAGCACGCTCGCATCTCCTAGCCGTCCCGTATCGTGCGGCTGGCCGCCGGAAGTGGGATAAAACGCGGTGCGATCAAGTTTCACACGCCACAACGGCGCGGCCGGAATTTCTAACGCAGTGTTTTTTTGTAACGCGGCAGCGCCTCCTAGCGCAGCGGGGCTTCGTAACGGAGCGGCTGAACTTTCTGACGCGGCCGCGCTTGACGGCGCGCAGCTCAAAACGTCCGCCGTAAATTCGCGCGCAAACGCATCATCGTAATAAAGTCGCTTGGTCATCATTTCTTTATTTCGCGTGCTTACGAAGCCGCTAAATGTCGGAAATTTTAGCACAGGCTAAATTGGCTGCCGTTTAAGTCAACGCGGCGCGCAACCGCGCAGAAAACGCTCGAAATCGCGATATAATCAAGCCATGCCGGTGCGCCTCATCGCCCTTGATATCGACGGTACCCTGCTGGACAGCCGCTGGCAGATTTCCGAAGCCAATCGCGCGGCCATCGCGCACGCCACCAAACGCGGAATTGAAGTTGCTCTGGTCACCGGCCGGCGCTATGACTTCGCTCTTCCCGTGGCACAAAAAATTGATTCTCCGCTCACCATGATCGTCAATAATGGCGCACTGATCCGCTCTAAGGACGGCCGCACGCATGTGCGTCATCTGCTGCCTCGCGCCATCGCCAGAAAAGTTTTGGAAGTCACCAAGCCGTGGCGCGAAGCCGCCGCGGTGGTTTTTGATCGACCCAGCGCCGAACAGGTGATGCTCGAATCGCTCAATCCTGATGATTCGCTGCGTGTCGGGTATTATTCGCGTAACCGGGAATTCATCGCCCTCGCCAATCCGCTCGAGACTTGTCTGACGGAAGATCCCATCCAGCTAATGTTTTCGGGCAATATCACGCCGGTCCGCGAAATCGAAGCAGCGTTGCGCTCGGCGCCCTTCGCGAAAGAATTCGCTCTCGCGGTGACCATCTATGCTAAAAAGGATTTTGCGATGATCGATGTGATCAATCCGTCGTGCTCCAAGGGCTCTTCGCTGGCGGAATGGGCAGCCCTGTGCGGCATCGATCGCGAGGATGTGCTGGCCATCGGCGACAATCACAACGACCTGGAGATGTTGAATTTCGCGGGTATTCCGGTAGTGATGGAAAATTGCGTCGCGGAATTAAAAACTTTTGGCTGGCACCAGACCCGCAGCAATGACAACGACGGTGTCGCCGCAGCCATCGAACTTTTTGCCTTGCGAGAGGCGCCGTCATGCGCGTGAATCGCAAGCTCATATTGCTCATGCTGGCTTTGCTCGCAGCTCCAGCGGTGCGCGCCGAATATGTGTTGTTGCGCAGCGGCCAGCGTCTCACCGTGACGGGCTATCAATTACTGGGCGACAAATACCGCTTGCAGATGCATGGCGGCTTTGTGGAAGTCCCCAGTGAGGAAGTAGTGGCCATCGAGCCCGAAGAAATATTTACTCCGATTATCGTGCCTATTAAACCTGGCGCGCTGGCACAGAACACCCAATTCGGCGAATTCATTCAGTCCGCCGCCACACGTTTCCATGTCGATGCCGACCTGATCTCCAGCGTGATTGCGATTGAATCGAACTTCAATCCCAAAGCTGTGTCGCGCAAAAACGCGCGCGGGCTAATGCAGCTCATTCCCGACACTGCAAATCGATTGGGCGTGCGGAATGTTTTTGATCCGGCGGAAAATATCGACGCCGGCACGCGCTATCTCGGCGAACTGCTGCACCGCTACGACAACGATTTGATCCTAGCGCTGGCCGCTTACAACGCGGGACCCGAGCGGGTGCAGAAATACGGCCGCGTGCCGCCATTTCCTGAAACCATGTCCTACGTGCGGCGAGTCAAGCAAACCTATGATCAGCGAAAACTGCCGCCGCCCGCACCAACAGCACCACTCAAAGCTAACTCCCCCACGTAATTCTCAGATGGCAATTTTAGAAAACCAAATTAGTTAAGCAGAAAGCTGCGATACGGCTAGGTGAGAATTTTTATGGCTGCTGAGGCGGCCCGGGCGCGGCATCCGGCGGCGGAGCGGGCGAAGGCGAGCCCGGAGCGGCGGTACCCGGCTGACCCGGATTCGGATTTGTAGCCCCAGGCTGCTGGCCAAACGAACTCGGATTGGTCCCGATGTTTTGACCCAAACCAGTGCCTGTTTGCAGCGGCGCCTGCCCCGCGATGGTGGTGTCTTTTGACGGATCCCAAATAAATTCAAACAAGTGATAATTCTTAGCCTTCTCGTAGATCATGACCGAGGGCGCCGAAATTTTGCTCCCCACTCCAATAATATTTCCGCCAACGATTGTGGATGTTCCCGTCGGAGTTATCGCTTGCGGCGTGGACATTGCATCGCTCGCCGCACCCGACGAGTCTGTCGACGTGGCTTGCGATCCGTCAGCCGATGTTGCCGCTCCACTCTGAGCAGGCTGCCCAGGTTGGCCGGCATTCGGCGTGCCACCTTGAGGATTTCCATTTGATTGATCAGGGCTCTGTTGCACGCCACTCTGGGCAGGGCCGCCACCACCTCCAGTGGGTGATGCCGCGCCAGCTCCAGGAGCAGCGGAACCGGCAGTTGTTCCACTGTTCGCAGGCGACGACCCAAAAGATCCAAAACCTGAAGATGACCCGAACGCTGAAGAACCCGAAGATGAGCCAAACGCGGAAGACCCACCAGGTTGCCCCGCGCTGTTGTTGGCCAACGCCGACGCAGCAGTGCCCAGCCCCGCGCCGCCGGTTGGTAATTGCAAAGTTTGCGTCGGCTTCAAACTTCCAATCAGCTGTCCGGCCGGACCCACATAAATCAGCCGCCAGGAACCATCCTCGCCGTTCATCGGATCTTTGTAAGCCTGCCGCATGAAACGCAGCGAGCCGGTCTTTGGCTTGGTCAGATCCTCGACGGACGTCGGAAAGCGCCCCATCTTGCGGTAATACAATTTGACGCCGCGGACATATTGATGCCCGCGCCAAATCATTTCCTTTTCTTTTTCGCGTTTGCCTTCCTGCAAAATGCGCGGCGCAGCCACCATCACAGCCGCGAGCATCAGGGCGGTGAAAAACACTACCATCATCAGCGCGTAACCGTCTTCGTCTTCGCAACGGGGCGTGTGGCGCGTGGTGAAATTTTGCGGTTTGAAAAAACTCTTCATCAAGCTGGCGGCGCCGCCTCTTCCTGCATCGTTACAGTATTGTGAAGACCGGTCGCGATCTCCTCGAATTCGAGGTTGGCATTGCTTATTTTCACGATACGGAAGCGCCCCAACAAAGTGTCGCCTTCGCCAACTATATAAACCTCATCGCCATCGGACAAAAACGCGCGGCGCAAAGTTCCGTTGGGAATCGTGCCGTATCCAAAAAATTTCATATTCGGTGGCAGCTTGGGAGGTTCCGGCGGAGGCGGTGGTATAGGTCCATAAGCCTGGCGCGTGACGACCGGCTTCGCTTTCTGTTGGTCGGGAGGCGGCGCGACTTCGCTGAAGGGATTGCGGCCCAGGCTGTGATACTCGGTTTTCTGAGCGGTTTCCATCTTGTCGCGATGCAATTGGGGATTCTCCACCGCCAGTAACTGGTAACCCTGGAAAGGAGCCACGTTGCCGGGGGCCACCGCGGATGTAGTGCGATTGAAATACCACACTACCGCCATGATCAGCACTAGCGTGGCCAGCAAGATAATTTGGTTCTTTTGGGTCATCAAGCAACTCGAAAATACGTTTTCATATGTACGGTGACTTTAATCGGACCGTTAGCGCCTTGATTCTGAGTAGTATCGCTCGCGAGCGCCAACCCGTCGACCTCGTACAAATTTTTAGAGCGCTGCAATCCATTCAGAAATCGCACTACGGCGGTGTACTGGCCGTTCACGATGAGATCGATGTTAACTTCCTCCAGGCCACGCTTGGGAATTTCCTTTTGTTTAAACCCGCGTCCCTCGATTTGCGCGCCGGCCTTTTTTGCAATGGTGTCCAATTCCGCAGATACCGACGAATAGCCGTTGCTGACCGGCAGCAAGGATTGCTCAAAGCGGTCGCAATCTCTCTGGATCGCGGGAGTCAGCTGGCGGATAGATTCGCCGCGCTTGATATCGGCGCGCAATACTTCCAGTTGCTTATTCTGCAGCAGCAATTCCTGTTGCGGAGTGTGTGGCGCGGAACTCAGCTGCCAACTGTACGCCGCGAGCCCCACATCCGCGAGAACCAGCAACGCCAGCGCGCCGATCACCAGCCTCTTTTGTAATTTAGCGTCGCGTTTCATCAGCTCCTCGAATAAACCGCGGTCAACTCCACGACTCGCTGGTTGCCCGTCTTAGCAGGCAGTTCGCTGTCCAGCTGGATTTCACTGAATTGATGGGACTCTTCCAGAGCGCGAAGAAATTTCAATTTGGCGTCGTCGCTGGAAGCGCCCACGGTCAATTTTACCTCCACGTGTCCCTTGGCCTGTCGCGGCTCGATGCTTACCACCCGCACGCCACCGGGAAGAATGCGCTCCAGGTCCATAAACATTTGCGTCCAGTTGAAGCTCCGCCCGTCAATCAGGGAATTGAGGAACGCCGCGCGATCATGCAACCTGGCGTTTTCTGGCTGCGCAAAAAAACGCTCCAGGTCGGCGCGTTCGGCCTGTAATTCTTCGATTTTACGGCTGGTGACTTCCGATTGGGCTCGGAGGCGGGCATCCACATTTCGTACCGAGTACACGTGCCAACCCAAAGCGAGAAATATAATGCCCGCAACGGCGGTTACCAAACCCGCTACCACCATGAAACGCCGATGCGTTTGTTGCGCTTTGGTTGCTAGATTGAGCCGAACTTTCATGTGTTAAACAAACTCCAAACTGTTTCTCATTTCCGCGTTTTGCCGGTCTAGCCGCGGTGCATGGCCCAGCCGACCAAACCTTCCAGTTCCCGCTCTACAAGAGGCCGAACATCGTCGTGCACCCTCCCGCCAGCCACCGCGGAATGCAGCAAGGAACTGATTTCGCACTGAAATTCTTCCTGGAAGGGCGGCACAAATTCGGGCAACCGGGAGCCCAGTCCCGTGAGGCTCACAGCTTGCACCCCTTCCCGCCAAGTGTCCTGGTAGTAGGCCGCGACCGGATAAATTTCCTCCAGCAGCATTTGCGGTGTGAGCTCCAGGCCTTGCGCGGGCAATTCCGTGCAGCGATAACCGCATAGGATGCCTTCGCGAACGATTACAGTGGTCAAGGAATTTCCCGAAACGCGAGCCAGCAGCGTGGGCCTCTGATCGTCCAGCAAGGTGATGGCCGCGAGTGAGGAGCTCAGCACCACGCCCGGACGCAACTCCACCGCTTCACGAACGATGCGCAGCCGCGCCAGCGCGGTAACAATGTCCACGCCATCTTCGCGCGGAGATTGACGCATAAAAGAAATCAGCGTTTCATCCACTTCGAAGGGAACGCTCTTCTTTAACTTCCACCGCAACATCGGCTCCGCTTCCTGAGTCGAGCGAGGAAATTCGTCAAAGTGCTGGACGAAAACTCTGATCACCGGGTCAGGAAGGATCAAGGCGATGTCCTCATCCTTGGCTCTCAACCTGATGCAGGCGTTGCTTACCGCCAGTTTGACCGCCGCGGCATTTCCAATGTTGGATTCCACCGCCGAAGGCACGATCGCGCCCTGTGGCAGAGTCTCGACGGCATATCCGTCGAGCGCTCCAGTCCTGCCAAAGCGCGCCACGGCCACACGTTCCGGAGTTATCTCCAGCGCCAGCGGCGGATGAGGCGTGGCATCCAGCCAGCGAGTGATGCGGCGTACCAACTCGCTTTTGTAAATTCCCTGGCGAAATGCGGTGGCGCTATTCAACGAATGTCACCTTGTTGATTTCTTTCACGCTGGTAATGCCATCGCGAATTTTCGCGAGACCGCTTTCGCGCAGCGTGATCATGCCCTCGTCGCGCGCGATACGTTTGATTTCTGAAGTGGGCCGCCGGTCTACAATCATTTCACGAATGCGGTCGGTCAGATCAAGCAGTTCGCAGATGGCGGTGCGCCCGTGATAACCGGTACCCGAACATTCCAAGCACCCTGCGCCTTCCATGAGCGTCACACCGTTCCAGGCCCCTGGATCGAGTCCCGCTTCTTTTAATTCGGTGGACGAATACTGTTTCGGTCGCCTGCAGTTCATGCAGATGATGCGCACCAGTCGCTGCGCCATAATGCAATTGAGCGCGGACACAAAATTGTAAGGCTCGACGCCCATGTTGATGAAGCGGCCAATGACGTCAGTGACGTTGTTGGCGTGCACGGTGGTGAATACCAGGTGGCCAGTCAACGCAGATTGAATAGCGATTTGGGCGGTTTCCTGGTCGCGGATTTCGCCGACCATGATTTTGTCCGGGTCGTGGCGCAAAATCGAACGCAAGCCGCGGGCGAAGGTCAGGCCTTTTTTCTCGTTTACAGGTATCTGCGTGATTCCGCGAAGTTGGTACTCGACGGGATCTTCGATGGTGATGATCTTGTCTTCGTCGGACTTGATTTCATTGATGGCCGCGTACAGCGTGGTGGTTTTTCCGGAACCGGTGGGACCGGTGACCAACACCATGCCGTATGGCTCGCGAATATAGCGGCGGAAGCGGCGCATTTCTTCCGCGGAAAAGCCGACGACGTCCAGGCTTAAACTCTGGAATTTTTCCGAGAGCGTT
>Ga0193751_1001226_pt1 | contig 16784 bp, 17 predicted proteins | sample L1c2metaG_FD_143050 | JGI IMG/M metagenome (GOLD analysis project Ga0193751, IMG submission 143050) | Soil microbial communities from a riparian zone of the East river system, Colorado, United States - L1c2 | ecosystem: Environmental > Terrestrial > Soil > Riparian zone | place: USA: East River... | reverse complement strand
ACACCACAGGTCGCCATGTCGTGGACACCTTCTACGTGTGCGCCCTCGATGGCGCACCAGTTCGTGATTTGGACAGGCTCACCGTCATCGAGCAGACACTCCGGCAATGCCTCCTGACGGGAACATGACGAGCTGGATACCGGCATCCATGGAAATCTTCCGCGCGCCAAGCGAGCCAAGCAATGAGGCAGACCTCATTCGACTCGGGGCGTTGCTTATCGACGTGGCGGGGTTTCAGGTCACTATCAACGGCCGCCACGTCCCTCTGACGCTGGCCGAATTCCTCATCCTGTTGGACCTCGCCCGCCACCCTCACCAGGTACGCGATCGACAGGCTCTCGCCGCGGCACTGAAGCAGCATGGGACGCCCTTTGACACCGCCCCGGCGTCGGAACGGTCTCTGGATACACACATTGCTCGGCTCCGTTCCAAGCTACGCGAAGCCGGCTACAACTGCATTAAGACGATGCGCTACGTCGGGTATCGATTGACCCCAGACGGGCTCTCGACAACTGCCGAATCGACCCAAGAGCAACAGGACGACCCGTAGCTGTGCCCGGGTCGTCCAAACCCTCCATCGGACGTTTCTTCCGATGGACTGGAAACGGGAAGATGTGACCCATGCCTCACTTCCGCTCGCGCGACCAGGTCTCGACAAGCAGTCTTGTCGTATCAATGGCGCCTGAACTGCTTCAATTTTCGGATAGCCTCGTGGACCGCTTGGGATACGCGGCATTGCTCCATGCCAATCCACAGGCGCAGGAGATGTTACGGCGAGAGACCGCGGAGCATCTCAACCAGGCGCTTTTCAGGGCCTTCTGCAGCGCTCTACCCCAGGAGCAAGTCGGCCGATTCATCCAAATGGCTTGCAATGGAGCACCCATCGCGGCCCGAGTCGCCTACCTGCTCGAGCACGTCGTCAAGCTCGACGAAGTTGTCCTGAGCGTCATGCTACGCGTACAGCGTACGCACCTTGCGATGACTGCCACGCCACAGGGACGGCACAACCAGCTCGTCTATTTGGTATAGAGCAGGTTCGGATAGGAGCAAGGTCCAAAGACCCAGGATTCTTAGCGTTGAAGGCAAGGCTGCCGCACCAACTCAGATTGGTTCAGCCCGGGGGATTCGGAGGAGTTATCTCGGTATAGCCACCGGCGGAGTGATGCGCGTCAGATGTGCCGTTCGTGGAACCTCGGCGGGCGTGCAACTCTGGTGCAGACCGGGCCTCGGTGATCGCTTCGCGATCGAGTGAAGGCGGCCAACCAACAATAGCAAGAAAGATGTCCAACACGAACAGGGTGATCGCCAGGTCATTCAGCAGCAGGGCCTGTCTGATGTCTGGCAAGAGCTGGTTAGCGGCCCAAAACAGGAAGGCCGCTGCCAGCACCACGGCCTTTATGATCTCCAATGGGCGCTGACGCTTCGCCGCCTGGAAGATGAGCGACGAGATGGCGGCGAGGCCTAGGGGCGCCGCGGCTAGTAGGAGGTGCGCGCGCGGCGGGAACACCTGGGGAAAGGCGTTCCATACCAACAGGGCCGCCACGCTCGCCATCGTTAGGCTAGCGAACGTGAGAGCGACTATCCAGATTCCGACCCGGCGCACCGATTGGGCGTCACTCACCGGCGTAATGAGGGTTGACACGAGGTGTAAACTCCTTCACCGTCTTGGCGAAACAATGCTTGTCCGAAGGATACAGTGAACGCCAGCATCCAATCTTAGTGTTTGCACTGTACGCGTTGGTGGCGAACCAGCTGCACCTTGCCATCACCGCGAACCTGCTAACGGTCATCTTTTTCGCGGCCACGGCGCCGGCTCTGTTCTCCCTCTGGAAACTATATGTAGGAAACTAAGATACTTTGAGGGCGAGTCAGGGAGCGACTACGCCGAGGGAGACACCACCCATGCAGAACACCATCCCGTTCTCGGGCAATCCGCTGGACCGAGCTGCTAACCAACGTCGCGAGGACGCCTGGGTTACTGAGCACCTTCAGGCCGGCGCGAGCCGCTATCTGGCGTTCTCGCAGCTGAATGTGCTTGCCCGCGAGGCGGAAGGGGCTGAGCTGCACTGGCTCGATGCCAGCGTCTGCGAGCATCTGGAGGACGGCGCAGCGCCGCTGCTGCTCGGCCTGCGGGACGGAATCGCCCACTTCGCCGTCGATCTGTCTTCGCTGACCGACCCGATTGCCTCGATCGGCATTGAGGGTGCGGGCTTTGCCGACTCACGGCGGATCGCCACCGACCTGCCGGAGGGCGACGCCGGGATTCTCGCCCAGGCGCGTGCGCTGCTCGACTGGCACGCGCGCCATCGCTACTGCGGCAGTTGTGGCTCGGCGACGACGGTATGCGCCGGCGGCTCGATGCGGAAATGCGCCAGCTGCGGAGATGAGCACTACCCCAACCCGCATCCCGTGGTGATCATGGTCGCCTGGCGCGGCGACCGCTGTTTGCTCGGCAGCGGGCGGGCCTGGGCGCAACAGCGCTACTCGGCGCTGGCCGGCTTCATGGACCAGGGCGAGACGATTGAGGAGGCGGTGGCGCGCGAGGTGAAGGAAGAGGTCGGTCTGGACGTGGACGAGGTGGTCTACCATACGTCGCAGCCCTGGCCGTTCCCGTCCAACCTGATGATCGGCTGCTTCGCCCATGTCGCCGGTGAGGCGTTGACGGTGGACCCAGTGGAGCTGAGCGGCGCCCGCTGGTTCTCCCGCGAGGAGATCGGCCGGGCGCTGGACAACCCCGACAGCGTCGACTTCGGCCTCCCCGGCCGGATTGCAATCGCTCATCACCTCATCAGAGCATGGGTTGCGCGGCGCGCGGCGCTATCGCAGCCGCCCGGGAGGTCGGTCGCATGATTTACGAAGCGGCGCTCGGTAATCTCACGGTTATCGCCACGGGCGACTCGATCATCAACCAGCCTCTATCGGTCTATAAGGAACAGGCGTTTACGGATCTCGTCGGCATGATACGCACTGGGGACGTCGGGTTCACCAATCTGGAGACGCTGATCCACGAGTTCGAGGTGAATCCCAGCGTTGGCTCGGGCGGCAATACGTTCATGGCGTCGCACCCGCGCATGCTGGAGGAGCTGCGATGGGCAGGGATCAACCTGCTCTCATCCGCCAACAATCACGCCTACGATTACGGTGAGGGCGGGCTGCTGGCCACGATCAAGAACCTGGAGGCGTCGGGACTCGCGTACTCGGGGACGGGTCGGAATCTGAGCGAGGCGCGGGCGCCGCGATACCTCGATACCGGCAGAGGGCGGGTGGCCCTGATCTCGGTCTCCTCAACGTTTCCGGCTGACGCCCGGGCCATGGAGCAGCGGCCGGATCTGCAGGGGCATCCCGGCATCAATGCGCTGCGCTTCGACACGACCTACACCGTCGATCAGAGCGCTTTCGGAGAGCTGCGGAGGGCCGGTCGCGAGCTCGGGCTCGACGCCGAGCGCGCGTGGCAGGCCGGCTTCGGCATGCGCGGGACGCTGACCCCCGATACGGACATCTCGTACCACTTCTTGGATAAGCAATTCGCGCTGGGCGACGGTTTCTGCGTCGCGACGGCTCCCAACACGCGGGACCTGGAAGGAAACCTCAAGTGGGTGCGGGAGGCGCGCCGGCAGGCGGACTGGGTGCTCGTGTCGGCTCACTGCCACGAGTACGGCGCGCAGCGGGAGGACCCGCCTGGCTTCCTCGTGGCTTTTGCCCGGGCCTGCATCGATGCGGGCGCCGACATGTTCATCGGGCACGGTCCCCATTTTGTCAAAGGCGTCGAGGTCTACCAGGGCAAGCCGATCCTCTACAGCATCGGAAACTTCATCCTGCAGAACGAGCAACTTCTGCGGCTACCGGCGGAGTTCTACGACCGCTTTGGTCTGGGACCAGACGCCACGCCCGGCGAGGGATTCGACGCTCGTTCGGCAAACGGGACCCGAGGCTTCCCGTCGGACTCGGTCTGGTGGGAGAGTGTGGTCGTCGCCTGCGAGTATCGAGGCGGCCAGTTGGACGCCCTGCGCCTGCATCCGATCGATCTTGGGCACAAGCAGCCAAGGTCTCGCCGCGGCCGGCCGGTGCTGGCGGCAACGGAGCTGGCTCAGACGGTGCTGGAGCGGATGCAGCGTCTCTCGAAGCCGTTCGGCACCGCGATCACTATCAAGGACGGGGTGGGTCTGGTGCAGCTCTGACGTGCCGAGGGTTCTAAAGAAGGAGAGAACTATGGGGCCGAGAATCGGATTCATGGGCGCTGGCGCAATTGGCAGTTACATTGGCGCCTTTTTGACGCGCGAGGGGCACGACGTCACGCTTATTGACCCATGGCCAGAGCACGTCGAGGCGATGAAGGCCAATGGATTGCACGTGTCCGGAAGTCAGGGCAACTTCAAGGCGCCCGTGAAGGCCATGCACCTCTGCGAGGTAGTGAATCTCGTCGACCCGTTCGACATCGCATTCATTGCGATGAAGTCGTACGACACCGAATGGGCCGCCCACTTCATGAAGCGTCATCTGCGGCAGCCCGGCGGATTCATGGTCTGCTCGCAAAACGGCATGAACGACGAGACGATCGCCCGGATTGTCGGCTACGAGCGCGTCGTTGGATTGATCATGTCGAGCATCTCCGTTGGCCTGATGGAGCCCGGCCATGTGACCCGTGGCGGCGCCGTCGGCCGCGATCACGGTCACGACGTATTTCGCGCCGGCGAGCTCAGCGGCGTGACGAGCCCGCGCGTGCAGGAACTGGCAGAGATGCTGAGTTGCATCGATGGCTCATACGCCACGACGAATCTTTGGGGCGAGCGCTGGTCCAAGCTGGCAACGAATTGCATGGGCAACGCGCTCACAGCGCTGAGTGGAACGCCGGCAGGGGTCTTGGCCGATGTCACGCCGAGGTTTGCCGTTCTGCGGGACGATGTCGCACACGAGGTGGTTCAGGTCGGAACGACGCTGGGCGTGAGCATCGAGCCGATCAATGGCAAGACGGCCGCGGAGTGGCTCGAATACCGAGCCGATATGGACGTGCCAGGAGCTTCGCCGGAGTCACGGTCTCAGAGCGGGCCGGCTGCGACGTATCCCACTACCTGGCCCACTTCGACCCTGCAGGATGTCATCAAGGGACGGCGCTCGGAGATCGACTATCTCAACGGCTATGTTGGACGGCGGGGCCGCGAGGTTGGTGTTGACACTCCTGTATGCGATGCGATCGTCCGGGTCATGAGACAGATTGATGACCATGAAATCCCGCCGGACCCGGACAACATCGATCGCGTTTGGGACATGGCGTATGGCAGCGTTGCCAGCCAGGCGAGCGTGTAACGGGGTCCGAGGCAGATCCAATGGGAAGGAGACTTGATTGACGAGCCGACCGTCGCGACCCGATTCCTATGAGGTGCTACCGAAGCTTCGTCAGCTTCGTGACGATGTTCTCTACGGGGACGTTTGGGAACGGGCTGAGCTCTCGAAGCGCGACCGCAGCCTGATCACCGTCGCGGTTCTGGTGGCATCGCGGAGCACCGACGAGCTTCGAGGTCACATTGGTCGCGCGCTGGACAACGGCGTCACCAGGGATGAGCTGGCCGAGCTGATTACGCATGTAGCCTTCTACGCCGGCTGGCCCTCCGCCGTGAATGCCGGTCGCGTCGCCAAGGAAGTCTTCGAGCAACACCCTTAGATTCGGTGTCGCGCAGGAAGAGGGCGTCCAACATTGGGAAGGCCCTCTTCCTCCTGTTTTGTAGTGCTGTTTTGTCGCGCCGTTCGCTCAGGCTCGGGTTTGGTGCAGCCTGAGGATGAAGACCTTGCGGAGGGCTTCCTGAAGCTCGGGGGTGTTCACGTGCTCGCGGGTCATGCGCTCGCCGAAGACGACGTGCTCGTCGTCGGCGCCAATGGGCGAGTGCTCGACCTGGTTGACCATCGCGCGCTCGATGTCCTTGATTCCCAGTTCCTGGTAAAGCGCGCGCGCCTCGTCGAGCTCCCGAATCATGCGGTCACGCACCTCAGGAAGTCGCTTCTCACCCTCGCCGACCATTGCGCTGCCAAGAAGGACAGGCCAGGGCTCGCTGCGGTGCATCCAGTAATACCAGCCGAGATAGGTGAGGTTGGCCGGGGCCATGTCTTCCATCTCGAGCTTGTGGACCTCGTCCTCGGTCAGGCCAAACTCGTATGAGTGCCATCGCTGAAGGGTTGGATGGCTTGGGAGCGGGCCGCCGACGCTGTCCTGGCCGCCCTCGTCGAGGAGCTTCCGAAGCTGGAACCGGCGCGCTGCTTTGTCGTTGTCGATATTGAGATAGCGCTCGCCTTCGAAGCGGTGGTTGCCATCACCGCCGCGATGGCCCCGGCGCTTGCTCTCGGCGATCGCTTCGACGGTCCTCGAGGTCTGGCCGCGGCGGAGCCGGCCTCCGTACGAAGCTCGAATCTCCTCGAGGGCTTCGAAGAGCTCGTCTCCGTCGAGCAGATCCTGACCAAGTTGCTTCTCGCTGGCGACCATGGCAGTCTCCTTGGGGTACGGCTCAAAACAGGTGCTGTCGCTGACCTTATCCCGGATGCTACGCGAAAACCCCTGTGCGTTCAATCCCTCTGCGGGAGTGCTCGGGCTGACTACGACGGTTGCAGCCAGACGTTCGGGGCGTTGTAGTCGTCCTGCTGCCAGTGGTCAAGGTAGCCGTTGACCTTCGCGGCCCAGAACGTGAACTCGATCGGATAGTAGAGATCGAGTTGAAAGCTGTTGGCGGTCATATAGCGCGAGATATCTTTGAGCAGGGCAAGCCGCTTGGTGGCGTCGGTCTCGCGCCTCTGGCCGGCCAGCATGCTGTCGAGCTTCGGGTCAACAGTGCCGGTGTAGTCCCCGGTCGACTTCGAGTAGTAGTTCTCATACAGCAGGTAATCCATATCGCCTTCGATGCCGTTGGTGGTTGGATAGAGTGTGAACTTGCCAGTATGCAGTGCGGTTGACGCACCCGCGGCGTCGGTGGGCTGGATGCTCATCGTGATCCCGACCCTCTTCAGCTGCGCCTGGAGAAGCACGTTCTCGGCCTCGTACTGCGGCGTCTTGTCGAGATACTCCATCGATAGACCGTTGGGATAGCCGGCGGCGCTGAGAAGCTGCTTCGCCTGGGTCGGGTCGTAAGGGAGGAGCTGGTGCACCTCCTGCTGGCTGAGCCAGTCCGGCAGCGCGCAGGTGGCCGGCCACTGTCCTTTGCCTGCGCCGAAGGTCCTGTCGAACTCGTCGTGGTCGAGTGAGAGCGCCACCGCCCTGCGCATGCGCGGGTCGTTGAAGGGTGGATGGGCCTCATTCATGAAGACGCCGTGCGCCGAGGGAAAGGCGAACTGCTGCATGCCGGCCGTAGGCGACGCTCTCTGCACGACGGCGGCAGCCTTTGCGTCGACGAGGCCCTGGAGGATGTCCAGCTGCCCAGTCTGGAATGCGGCGTAGGCGCTCGCGTCGTCGGGCACAACGAGGTAGTCGATCTCGTCGAGGTAGAGCCTGCCGCTCTGCCAATAGCCGGCGTTCTTCCGAAAAACCCACTTGCTACCGTGCTGACTAGAGGCCTGGTCGAGCTGGAAGGGACCGGTGCCGGCCATGCGATTCGAGAGACTGCCGTCCTGGTCGAAGATCTCATGCGGTACTATCTGCAGGCCGCGATCGAAGCTGTAGTTGATGAACGGTGCGTAAGGCTGATCGAACTGCACGACCAACGTCTGATCGTCGGGGGTTTGGACACCTTTCAATCCGTCGAGCAGGATGCCGAAGCCGGGACTTGGCAGCTTCTTGTTGCCAACGAAGGCTCCCGTGCGCGATGCGTACTCGAGCGTCCATTTGACGTCCGCCGAGGTAAGGGGCCGGCCATTTACCGGAGCGAGGTTGACCCACTTCACGCCTGGCTGGAGCCGGAACGTAAAGGTCTGCGCGTCCGGTGTTTCCCAGCTCTGGGCCAGGCGAGGCACAGTCTGCATGTCGGTATAGGCGAGTCCGGCGCCGCGACGGAATCCAACCAGCGTCTCGTAGACGAGTGTGGTCGCACTCGCGTTGGGCGACGACTTGCCCGCTCCGCTGGAATCAAAGTCGAAGAAGTCCTTGACCGTGCGCAACCGCAGCACGCCGCCCTGCTGCGGCGTGGGCGCCTTTCCCGACTGACCCGCGCTGGAGCCACTCTTGGTCGCCCTTCTCCCGCAGGCCGCCAACCCCAGGGCGGCGCCGGCCGCTCCCAGGCTGATGATGCGGCGCCGGCTGATTGGACGGTTGGCCGGCCAGAGTCCCGCGGCGCTCTCAGCGCCTCGTTGCGACGGCATCGACCCCTCCTAACTCCGCGCCCGCGGCGCGTTCAGCGAGCAACTGCCTGCCCTGGGACCTCATGGCACCTGCAGGGGGAGCCGGGCGTCGGTGCGGGCGGTCTCGAGCGGTTGCACATATTGGTACTCGATGTCAAGACGGTAGCGAAAGGCCCGGGCCGCGGTGAGCTGGCGCTCGGTGGTGCAGGCCCACTCCGCCAGGCAATCCGCCTCCCAGGGAATGTCCTCGCTGACATCAGTCACATAGGCGCGGAACAACTCCAGGTTGTCCTCAGCGACGCCGTATTGCATTCGGAGCGCATCGTGCGCGCTGCTCATGAGCTCCCTGCCCAGTTGGTCGCCCGCGTAGAAGCTGGCGACGCCGTCCAGCCAGCTCCACTCCCACCAGCGAGAGAACAGCGCCAGCGTGGAAACCGCGTAGTAGCTGCGGGTAAACGGCTTCCACGCGGTGATCTCGTCCCGCGACAGGCCCAGGCTTTCTCCGAACCGGAGCCATAACTCCTCGTATGCCGGAGTGGTCCATCCGACAAGGTCGTTGGCAATCTCGCGGCCCTCGATGCAGACCATCTTCCTGAGTATCTTGGTGCGAGTCGCCTCTTCGTTTGTCTTGACGAAGATCGCACCGGTGCTGAATTGGAGGGCGTAGTCCCAGTAGTAGTACATGTTCTTGACCCAGAGCTGCAGGGACTGCCGATCCAGCGACCCGTCAAACAGGGACTGGTAAAACGGCGGAGGGTCGGGATAGCGCTCGGCGCGCTGGCGGGCCAAGAGCTCCAGGAACTGGGGCCCAGGGAGAGTCGGGGACTTAAGATCCTCGGCCGAGTAGGGCGGATGATTCATCATGGCAGCGTTCCTTTATTGCTCAGCCTTCAGGATCTCGTATCGTGCTATTCCATCTGGCGCGGCTTGGGGTCGTGCCTAAGCTCGGGCGCGCCCTCACCCTAACCCTCTCCACCGGGGAGAGGGGACGACCCCAAACCTCTGGACCGGTCAGGAGCGTCTAAGCCTTGAAGCGCGGGAAGACCTTCTTGGCGGTGTCCTCGAAGATGTTCTTCTTGTCCTGTTCGGTTAGCCAGCCGATGCTCTCAATCAGCGGCTTGGTGTCGTCCATCATCTTGCCGGTCTTCGGCCAGCGGTAGGTTCCCGTGCCGGGATTCTCCGTGCCGAACATACAGCGGTCGGTGCCGACGATCTTGAACAGGAGCTCAAGCGACTCGACATTATAGAGGCCGGTGTCGAAGTAGAACTTGCGCAACTCCTCATCGAAGTCGAGGCCCATCATCCGGCCGAAGTTGGAGCGCCAGCGCCCGATCTGATAGGGGATGGATCCGCCGCCGTGAGCGACGATGATCTTCAGATTCGGGAAGGTCTTAAAGACCTGCTTCTCGACCATCTGGAGAATGCAGGACGTCTCGGTGGTGATGAAGTAGTTCTGGTAATAGTCGTACGGGTTGAGCGTCGTTGCCGAGTGGATCAGCGCCGGCACGTCCAGCTCAACCATCTTCTCGTAGAGGGGGTACCAGACTTCCTCACCCATACCGGGGAAGATTTCTCTGCCCTCATAGGGATCCGGGTTGATCAGGAGGCCGATCATCCCCAAGTCCTTGACGCAGCGCTCCAGCTCCGGGATCCAGGTGCTGATCGGCTCCGTCGGGACCTGCGGTATCGCCGCGACCGCGCGATAGCGTGCCGGCGCGATCTTCACGGTCATGGCGTCGACGTCGTTCGAGGCCTTGCAGTAGTAGTGAACGACCTTTGTCGGGGTTTCGGAGTGCATCAACTGGAATGGACGGGGCGAAATGAACTGAATGTCGGTGCCGACCTCGTCCATGATGCTCTTGACATGGTTATCGACCGCGCGTTTGAGCTGCTCCTCATCCTGCTTGAAGTTACCCTGGGCGAGCGCGCGGGAGGATAACAGACCCGCCTTGTAATTGCCAAGGTTACCGCCGTTTGTGTGCGCATGGGCGTCGATGATCATCTGCCTGTTCTCCCTTCTGCATCTGCGATCTTCGGGGTGCATTCTACGCTGTTTTCCCATTACTCTCACTCCCGAAGGCAAAGGGCCGGGGGATAGGGCGTAAGTGAAGCGGCTCGACTACAAATGGCTCGTGGGCATCGCGTTCGTGTTCGGCTTGCTTATGGACCTGCTGGACATGACGATCGTCAACGTCGCGCTGCCGGCTCTGCAGCGCGAGTTTCACGTCAACGTCGATACAGTCGAGTGGGTTGTCACCGGCTATCTGCTTAGCCTGGCTGTCTTCATCCCCGCGTCCGGGTACCTGGCCGATCGCTTCGGCAGCAAACGCATCTATCTCATCGCTTTGGCCGCTTTCACCGCGGCCTCGGCGCTCTGCGGCCTCGCACAGAGCGAAGGCATGCTGATCGCCTTCCGCGTGCTGCAGGGTGCGGGCGGAGGCATGATGGTCCCGGTTGGGACGGCGATGCTATTCCGCGAGTTCGCGCCGGAGGAGCGCGCGACGGCGTCATCGGTTCTGGCGATCCCAACCGTATTCGCCCCGGTGGCGGGCCGCTTCTGGGCGGAGTGCTGGTGGAGTTCCTGAGCTGGCGCTGGATCTTCTGGGTCAATATCCCCATGGGAGTCGCCGGATTTCTGTTCGCGCATCACTTTCTGCGCGAGCACATCGAGCGGGACCCCGGCAGATTCGATCTCGATGGGTTCCTGCTGTCGGCGGCCGGATTCAGCAGCCTGCTCTACGGCTTGTCGGCGGCGGCACGCCCTTCTGGCGGTCTTGCATCGCCGGAAGCTCTGGGATTCATCGGCCTGGGACTTGCACTGCTGGCGGGGCGTCGCCATGTTCGCGACGGTGCTGTCGATCCGCGCGGTGGCTCACGCCGCGAATCCGGTCTCCGAACGGCAGGCGCTCGTCGGCGGATTCGACGACGCTTTCTGGGTTGCGACCGCACTTGCGCTCATCGGCCTGGCACTGTCGTTCATCCTGCCGATTAGCAGACACGACCCCAAGGTTCCGCTCGCCAAGCCGCACCCGCATGTGGTTATCCATTGAGTGCTCAGGATTACAGTCCTCCAGTGACCGGCACGACTGCCGGCACGCGCCTTCTCGGCGACCCTGAGGGCATCCGGAGCGCGGGGCTCCGGCTGTTACAAAGGAGTGCGTGATGCAGACTCGATTCATGCGGCTCGCCCCCGCCGCTATCTTCGCCCTCGGGCTTTTCATTGGCGGCCTCGGATTGGGGACGGGAACGATGCCGATAGCCCCCGATAGGCCGTCCTGCGCGAAGGTGCGGGCGGTGATGGACACCTATCCGGCTGACAGCATTCAGTTTCGGCACCTGTCGATGGTCAGCTGCTCCGGCTCCTATTAGTCATCCAGCGGTAATCCGCGCTCTCCTTGCCATCGCGCAGCGGCCGGGGTCCTGCGGCCGCTATCGTATTCGTGCGAGGGAGGAAATGCCGTGGGCGCACTCGACGGGATCCGGGTGATCGACATCGGGCAATGGATCGCCGGTCCGCTGGCGGCGATGCTGCTCGCCGATCAGGGCGCCGAGGTCATTCACATCGATCCGCCAGGCGGCCCGCGCTGGCAGTCTGCTGCCAATGCGACCCTCAACCGGGGCAAGGAGTGCCGGAGCCTCGACCTCAAGACCGAGGAGGGCCGCGCGACCGCGCGCCGGCTAATCGGGCTGGCCGACGCCGTCATCGAGAATTTTCGCCCCGGCGTGATGTCGAGGTTGGGGCTCGAGAGCGGGAACCTGCTCAGCGATCATCCCCGGCTGATCTGGTGCTCGATCCCCGGCTTTGCGTCCGACGACCCACGTGCCGGGACGCCCGGATGGGAGGGCGTCGTGGCGGCCGCGACCGGCACGTACCGGCCGGCAAACGGCGCCGGGGGCGAGCAATCTGGGTTCACTGCGTTGCCGATCGCCTCGAGCTTCGGCGCAATTGCGGCGGCGGTCGCGATCGTCATGGCGCTGATCGCACGCGAGCGTGACGGTCTCGGACAGCGCATCGAGGTGCCGTTGTTCGACGCCATGTTCCTGGCAATCGGCGCCGCCGGGTTGCGCGTCAACGGCGCGCCGGCAGGCGGCCGCCCCGACGATCCGTGGAACGGTCAGTTTCTCTGCGCTGATGGCCGGGCCGTCCGGCTGTCCCTGGCAACGCCGCGCTTTGTCCGCAGATTCGTTGAGGCGGCCGGGATGGAGGAATGGATCGCTCGCGGCTATCTCGAGGAGGGAGCGCTGGCAAGCGGAACTGAGGCGCGGGCGCAGCAGCAACGCGAGTTCCGCGGCCTGTTTCAGTCCCGCAGCTCGGACGAGTGGGAGGACCTCGGCAGACAAGCCGGCGTGCCGCTGACGAAGATTCGCACGAGCGCGGAGTGGATCGAGACGCCGCACGCGCGCGCCGCATCGATCGTCACAGCGGTGACCGATCCCGAATTCGGGACGATGCTGCAGCCCGGCCTGGCCGTCCGGCTGAACGGGACACCCGGAGCTATCCGCGGCCGGACGCAGGATGGCCCCAATCGGATCTACGGCCGCGTGACGCCTCTCCCGGGAAACGCCGGGCTCTCACCCGCGGTCAGCTCGGCGCTGGAGGGCATCCGCGTCGTGGACCTAACGCAGGTCCTGGCGGGGCCAACGGCGGCGCGCACGCTGGCGGAATACGGCGCTGATGTGATCAAGGTCAACAACCCGTGGGAGAAGGGCGCGGGGTATCGCTGGAACGTTCACCGCTATCACACAGACGTTAACCGCGGCAAACGCACGATCCTGTTGGACCTCAAGACGCCGGGCGGACAGGACGTCCTCTGGTCGCTGGTCGATCGCGCGGATGTGCTCGTTCAGAACTTCCGGCCGCAGGCGGCAGAGCGGCTGGGGATCGCCTACGAGCAGGTCCGCAGGCGGCGTCCGGATATCGTCTATGGGACGGTCAGCATGTACGGCTCAGGCGGTCCATGGTCGGAGCTGCCGGGGTATGAAGTGAACGCCCAGGCGGTGTCGGGGATGGTCGCGCGGGCGGGCGGCGCCGGGCAGCCGTTTGCGGTCAATGACTACTCGACCGGACTGCTCGGCGCCCTCGGCATGGGTCTGGCGCTGTTCCACCGAACTCGCACGGGCAAGGGCCAATCGATTGAGGCAGCGCTCGCGCGGACGGCGACCGTGCTTCAGACCGTCTACCTTCAATCCATTAAGGGTGGTAATGGCGAGATTCCCGCTGAGCCCGCGCATGCCGCAAACGGCTGGAGCGCGCTGCAACGGCTCTACCGAGCGGCCGACGCCTGGTTCTTCCTCGGCGCGGCCGAGTCACAACAGTCGCTGCTCGCCTCGGTCGACGGGCTGGCGGGCGTCCAACTCCTAAGCGAGGTCGCGCGGGAGGAGGCGCTGGAGCAGCGCTTCGCCGCGCGAACAGCGGCGGATTGGGTATCGCTGCTCAGGGCGGCCGGGATCGGCGCGCAGGCAGTGACATCGATCGAGCTGGTGATGTCCGACCCATGGGCGGCGGCGCACGGCTTGGCGATCACACGGCGGCACCGTGAGGGTTCCGCAATCACGACCGTCGGCCCGCCGGCGCGGCTGTCGCGGACTCCTGTGCAGGCGGGCCGTCCGGTCTCGCCGCCCGGTGGCGACGCGGCGGAGGTGCTGGCCACGATCGACATGGAAGACAAACTCGACTACCTCGTCAGTGCCAGAGCCGTCGTACTGGACTAACGGTCCGCGAACGGCAATACGGGACCCGGCGGCGACCGGCAATGAAGTAGGAAGAAGCCAATGACGATTAAGGCGAGCGCCACGCCTCCGACTATCAATCAACTCGTCGAGCGGGCGACGGACATGCTACCGCGTGTCCGCAAGCACGCGGCTGAAGGTGACAGGCTTCGGCACTTACCGGACGCGACAGTCGCGGAGTTCCAGGACGCCGGCTTCTTCAAGGTGTTTCAGCCCTCGCGCTACGGCGGTTTTGAGCTGGACTATGGGGCTACACAGCTCGACCTTTGCAATCAGCTTGGGCGCGCCAGCGGCTCAGCGGCGTGGGTTCAGAGCGTGGTCGCCTGCCACGCCTGGCTGGCGGGAATGTATCCGCAGGAGGCGCAGGATGCGGTCTGGGCAAAGGACGCTGATACGCTCGTCGCGTCGGCATTCAGCCGCAGCACTGGTCGCGGGACGCAGGCCGAAGGTGGACTGTTGCTCGAGGGTGACTGGGAGTTCTCCAGCGGAGTGCACGCCTGTCAGTGGGTGATCCTGAGCGCGGTCATCGAGCCCGAGAAGACGCCGCCGCCGGTCCTTTTCTGCCTGGTGCCCCGCGGCGATTTCGAGATTCTGGAGACCTGGGACTCTTCCGGCCTGCGGAGTACCGGCAGCCACGGAGTTCGTGTCAAGCGCGCATTTGTCCCCGAGAGCCGGGTGCTCGACACCGGTCTGGCGGAGGCTCAGCGGGCGCCTGGCGGGGCGATCAATGAGTCCTACATCTATCGCCTGCCCCTGTGGACGGTATTCGGGTTCAACATCTGCGCGCCGGCGATCGGTATCGCACGTGGAGGTCTGGACGCCTTCGTCGACTTGACCCGGAGCCGGCCGGGTCGGGCGGACGAACCGGCTCTCCAGCTGCGGCTGGCCGAATCCGCGGTGGAGGTCGATTGTGCCGACAGCCTGTTGCGTGCCGACGCGGTTGAGCTGAAGCGCCTGGTCACGGGCGCTGCGCCGCCGTCGCCGGAGCTCCGTGCCAAGTGCGGCCGTGACCTCGCATTCGCCGCGCTCCTGTGCGCGCGGTCGTTGGACCGGTTGATGGCAGCCGTCGGCGCGCACGGCATCGAGGCCGGCAGCGCAATCGAGCGTGCCCGCGCCGACGCCTACGCCGTCATCAACCATCACGGCCTGTCGTGGGATGGCCACGGCGCACGCTACGGGAACACGATCTTGAACGGCCCCGTGCAGAGGCGTGCCTAAGCCACACCTATCTGCAGTTGTGCCTTACAATAATGCCGCTCAGAGGCGATCGTCCCAGAGGCGATTGTGGAAGGCGGTATGACGATACTGAATCAGGAGCGTGGTGCAGCCGTCGACGAACCTGAGGAGTTCCTGACACCGTACCTGGGGCGGACCGTGCGGATCGTCGGGCCGGTTGCCAACGTCGATCCCAAGCAGACGCCGCATCCGATGAACCAGCGAGGCGAGCTTGGGAAGGCGCTGTACAACTGGCGACACAACACGGTGTCCAACGATCCGATCACCCGGATCGTGTTTGAGAACCACTGCGCCGATCGCGCCCACGTCCTCAATACCGCGATGCGGCGCGTTCCCAAGGGCACGACGAGCCCACGGCGAACGCCCGTCCCCGATCCGGCGACGATGTCGCGACACATCAAGCGCGTCGCCAAATATCTCGGCTTGGACGTCGTCGGCATCGGCCGATCGCACCCGTCGTTCCTCTACGCGGGCAAGTCGCTCGATGGTATCTCCGGCGAGGACGGCGAGCCGCTCGACACGCCGGAGCGCCTGGCGCGCCAGCTTCCGTACGTCATCGCCGGCACGGTCGCCTGGGACTACAAGATGACCAAGGCGCACCGGCATAGAATCGGCGATGCGGCCTACGACTTCACCGGCCAGCAGACGAACCTGATCCTGTCCGCGATCGAAGGGCACATCCGCGAGCTCGGCTACCACACGCTGCGCGGCGCCATGAACGGGCAGGCGGCGGCGCTGGCCGCGGGCGTCGGCGAGCTGGGCCGCAACGGGATGATCATCACGGAGAAGTTCGGCGCCCGTGTGCACGCCAGCGACGCGATCATGACGGACCTGCCGCTCGAGCCCGATCAGCCGCTGGACATCGGCGTGGACGCCTTCTGCAAGGTCTGCCGCAAGTGCGCGACGACGTGCCCGACCAACAGCATCACCTTCGACGACAAGGTCGTCGAGAACGGCGTTGAGAAGTACAAGATTAACTGGCTCACCTGCTACAAACTGCGTCCGTACGTTGCCGAGCACTGGGTCAACTGCCTGACCTGCGTCGCGATCTGCCCGTTCACGAAGCCGAACACCTGGTGGCACGCGCTGGCGATCCGCGCGCTGAAGACAACGTCTGTGACGGTGCGCGGACTGACGGCGCGCGGGCTGAAGTGGCTCGATGACCGGATCTGGGGCATGGTGCCGAACAAGCGCATTCGCTGGCTCGGCTACGACAGCGGCGTCAAGCCGGGGGAATTGGCCTGTACCGTCGCCGGATGCACGGCGCCGCACGGTGAGGCTGGCAGCGGCAAGGCCACGATCGCGCTGGAAGACATCGGTTACTACGCGCCGCTCAAAGAGAACGCGAACCGGTTCTTCAAGCGGGCCTAGGCTGCTTTCCCTCGCCCTGGTGGGAGAGGGCGAGGGTGAGGGCGAAGCTCAAGCAATGGACCCGGCCAAGCTCGGGATACGGGTCCCAGCAGGGAGCGCGGGGCGGCGGGGTACAAGGAGCCTGTCTCAGAAGTGTATAGCGGGATAGGCACTTGATCCTCTGCTCCGGTACGATGGGGGTAAGCCGTTCCCCA
>Ga0193751_1001225_pt1 | contig 16799 bp, 15 predicted proteins | sample L1c2metaG_FD_143050 | JGI IMG/M metagenome (GOLD analysis project Ga0193751, IMG submission 143050) | Soil microbial communities from a riparian zone of the East river system, Colorado, United States - L1c2 | ecosystem: Environmental > Terrestrial > Soil > Riparian zone | place: USA: East River... | reverse complement strand
CCGTTCGAATCTCCGTTCACGCTCGTTCTCCTCTCACAGTTAGTGCCTCCTATTGAGGAGGACATGAACCCGCGACTCGCCGTGAGGCGTGCGCCGTCTGAAGGACAAGGGCTGGAGGAACTTGAGGAAGACTCCTAAGTAGATCTTCGCCGAAGCGATCGTATCAGCACTGTCCAGCGGGACCACGCGGCGCCGGGCATCTTGCCGGCGAGACACGCAAAATTCCATTACTGAAGGTCCTTCGACAGGCTCAGGACGAGCGGACGGGCGTTGTCGGGACACCGGGCTTCCCGAGCGGGCGGGTTTGAAACTCACGCCAAACTCGAACTCTTACGGCCTAGTGCCTGCTGCCTCGGCCAGCAGGGTGGCGTAGTGCTCCTGCCAAAGGCGGCCGAGGTCGGCCTCGCGCGTAATGGTGTCGATGGGGCGGACGCGGAACAGCTCGGGATGGGTGAGCAGCGCGGGCTCGACGCCCTGCTGCAGGCGCTGCGTCATCGAGATCAGCAGCCTGCGCATGAAAATGATCGCTGTATCGGATGTGCCGAGGTGCTCGTCGGACCGGTCGACCAGGTTTCCCATCGACTCGGTGACCGCCGCGTCCTGGACGCGGTTCGTTGGCAGGCCCGTAAAGTTCACCGTGCGCTGCATCTCGCGGTCGATTTGATAGTTGTTGTCCCGATTGCGCTCCTGCCGCCAGGTGCTGGGGATGAGCGTTACGTAGGGTGGTAGCTTCGGGTCAGCCTCCCGCGTCGCGATCGTGAACCACCACGTATGCTCGTCGTCCTGGGGTACGAGGATCAGCCCGCCACTGGAGCCGTTTGGGTTGGGGATGACGGTGTACGACGGCATGACAAAGGGCGTCACCCGCCAGTAGTGCTGCCCGCCGGCCGCCCTGCGGCGGGCGCCGTAGATGAAGCCGAAGTCCGTCTCCTGGGCGGTCAGCCGCGGCGCGCCGTCGGCGATCTCAGCCCGCGATCCGCCGCCGGATCCGGCGAACCAGCGATGCAGGAACGAGACGTGCGTCGAATCGATGTTGCCTTCGAGGCCCTGCGCGTAGTTGGACTCCTGTACCCACTTCCAGATCTTCTGGTGCGGGCTCGGCTCGCCGGCGCACCAGTCGTACTGGGGCAGCCCTGGCGGTCCGCCCGATGCCGAGGGCGGTCCCATGTAGATCCAGATGACCCCGCCCCGCTCGGCGCCCGGATAGGCGGTCGTGCGGATCTTGTCGCGAAAGTTGCTCTCAGGCGGCTCAGACGGGAGGTCGAGACAGTTGCCCTCGACGTCGAACTTCCAGCCGTGGTACACGCAGCGCAGCCCGCCCTCCTCGTTGCGGCCGAGGAACAGGCTCGCCTTGCGATGCGGGCAGGCCTCGCGCAGGAAGGCGATTCGCCCGTCTGTGTCGCGGAAGGCGACGAGGTCCTCGCCGAGGATGCGGTGACGGACGGGCGGACAGTCCGGGGCCGGCAACTCCTCCGGCAGGAGTGCCGGCAGCCAGAAGCGGCGGAAGAGCTCGCCCATTGGGGTGCCGGGGCCCGTATGGCACAGCAGCGCGTTTTCAGTGGCGTTGAGCATAATTTGATCCCCATCCCCCTTCCCCTTGGGAAGGGGGAATGAATTTCCTCTCGTTGAAGCCCGCGTCAACCACGGTCTCCAAGCGGCGTCGGCGGCCGCTTCGGTCCACCCTCGTAGGGCGGGGTCTTGTACTCCGCCGCCAGCCGCGCACCTTCGCATATCCCTGCCCGCGCAGGGCCGCAGCGCTTGTGGAGGTCTCCTGACTGCTCCCGACGTCGATAATGCCGCTCGACCCAAGCGCGTCTTGCACCGAACTCCCGGGGTGGTACCCGCGCTTGGGATTCGGCCTTTCCTAGCCTCGCCCACCAGGGAGAGGGATCCGGACCGCCCCGTTGCCTATTTCCTATTCCCTGTCCCCTACGCCTTTATCCACATCTTGGCCCAGTACGCGGAGCCGGGGCTGTAGGTGTCGCCTAACAGGAAGTTGTGTGCGCGAGGCGGCACGAAGTAGAAGGCGAGCCCGTTGACCATGCCCATGAGCACGTAGTTCTTGGCGGCGATGTAGCGCTGCACGTCCTTATAGGCCTTGATCCGATCGTCTTCGTTCAGGACCGTCCGCGCCTTGTCGATGCCCGCGTCGATCTGGGGGTCGGTCACGTGCATGAAGTTGCCGGCGCCCTTCGAGTGCCAGAAGCTGAACAGGTACTCGTCGACCTCAGTCCGGCTGGACCAGCCCCACCAGGCCATCGAGTCGGCCGGAACACCGCCGCCTGGGTAGCCGATGCCCTTGCCGCCGTTGATCCAGTCCTTGTTGTAGTCCACGTTGGCGTAACTCAGATTCCATGGAAGCTGGCTGAGCATGTTGCGGGCTATATCGGCCTGGCGACCGAGCTGCGGATCGGCCGGGTTGCCGGCCGGGTAGACCATCTTGATCGACTTGACGCCGGCCGCCTCCATGAGCTGCTTGGCCTTCACCAAGTCGAACTTGTAGCTCTGCAGGGTGTCCGCCGGATAGTCCTCCACCATGGCGGCCCATTTGCCGACGTTCGGCGGGACTGTGAAGGTTTGGACGTACTCGCCCGGCGCATATCCCGAGCCCGAGGCGTAGGCGTCACGATCCATGGCCAGATTCAGCGCCTGCCGGACACGGATGTCCTGGAAGGGCGAGCTCGCGTCCCTGAGGTTGTAGTACATAACGCCGTTGCCGCTGCTGACGTTGCGGATCGCATCGGCCTTGGGGTTCTGCTGCTTGATGGTTGGGACGTTTTCCAGCAGCGGCATACCCAGGTAGTCCAGGTTCCCGCCGGTGAACTGCGCGATGCGCGCGTTCGGGTCGACGATGATCGCCACGCGCACCCCGTCCACGTACGGCCGGCCCTGCTCGTAGTAGTCAGGGTTCTTCTTGAAGGTGACAGCGACGTCGGGCGTGTAGGTGTCGAGAATGAAGGGGCCGCTGCCGACGATCTTCTTGGCGGTGTCGTAGGCGCCGGCCGCGGCTTCTTTCGGCATGATCCAGGAGTAGGCGCCGGAGGCCAGCAGCTTCGGGAACGGCGCGTAGGGATACTTCAGCTTAAAGACGACCGTCTGCTTGTCGGGCGTCTCAATCTGGGCAGGATCAATCATGCCCAGATTGCCCGCGTTGACACTGGCAGGAAGCGTCGCCTTGGCGAACGTCGCCTTGATGTCCTCGGGATCGACGGCGCGACCGTTGAGCGGCGCCACGTTCTGCATCTTGAGGTTCGGCCGCAGCTTGACGGTCCAGGTGACGCCGTCCGGCGACTCCGCGCTGGCGCCGAGATCCGGCTCGACGTCGAGGTTGTTGCCGACGGCAACATCCCAGCCCGTCTTGAACCTGTAGATCCTGCTGAGCGCACCGCTGGCCATATAGAGGGTGTTGACGGAGACATTCTGGTGCGGGTCCATCGTCGGCGGGTTGGCGCCGATGTACCAGTTGAGCGTGCCACCAGTCACCGGCGTGTCGCCCTTCGGCTCAGCCTGCGTCCGGCCGATCAGCCCGCTGACGGCGCTCTTTGGCTGCGCCTGGCCGGCTCCGCCGCTTGTGCTTGTGCTGGCGCCGCCGTTCGCGCCGGGGGATGCTTTGCAGGCGAGGCCGACGGCCGATAGGCCGGCCCCGGCGAGCACTGCCCCACGCACGAGCGCCCGCCGGTTGTGGCGCCGCTGCATGAACCGCGCCCAGTAGTTGCTGGACCCTTCAGTCATCTGTTCCTCCTGCCGACCTCGCCGGTCTTCCCCATTATTCTGGCGTCCGGATCGTTCTCGTGCATCATGATCGGTCACAAACTTCCGCCGCTGCTCTTGTGGTCGCACCACAAGCTCCAGTATGCAGTGTTTGGGCACGACGCCAGCTATGCCACCGTGCAAACAGAGTACGAACGATTTGTCGTGGCGGGTTTCAAATCCGCCCGTAGCGGGTTAGTGCAGGTGGCGGCCCGGCGCAAGCCTCTGACGGTTCCGGCTCTCACTGCAATCGCGCGCCCCGCATTCTCTCTCCCTCTGGGCGAGGGCGGGGGTGAGGGGACGCCCGAGCTTGTGTGCCATCCCGAGTGCTTGGTGGCGAGCGCGCGATCAATGCGGGCGGCGGGCGAGGTCGCCCGCGGTCCCGGGTCCACTCTCCCTCTGGGCGAGGGCGGGGGTGAGGGGACGCCCGAGCTTGTGTGCCATCCCGAGTGCTTGGTGGCGAGCGCGCGATCAATGCGGGCGGCGGGCGAGGTCGCCCGCGGTCCCGGGTCCACTCTCCCTCTGGGCGAGGGCGAGGGCGAGGGCGGGGGTGAGGGGACGCCCGAGCTTGTGTGCTGTCCCAAGAGCTTGGTGTGGCGAGCGCGCGCCCAAAGGCGGGGCGGGCGAGGTCGCCGGCGGTCCCAGCGGCGCGATGAATCGCGCCCCTACGAGCGGTCGAGCCAGATGTCGGGCGACCAGCCGGGCGGGTTGGTCGCGGCCGTCTGATTGCCGAAGCTCGGCGAGTGACCCTTGAGCGCCGGCTGCCAGAACTCCGTAGTGACGTCGTAGTAGAGCGAGAACGCCCAGAAACCCTCGGTATTGATGTAGCGCACTGCCGACCGCAGCAGCTCACGCCGCTTGGCCGTGTCCGTCTCACGTCGCTGGCCGACCAGCAGGGTGGTCAGCTTGGGGTCGTCGACGCCCGTATAGTTGCGCTCCAGCCCCGGATAGAAGCTGCTGTACACGTAGCCATCAATCTCGGACTGCAGCGACTTCGCCGTGTGCATAAGCGTGAACTTCCGGTCGCGCTTACGCAGAGCGTAATCGGCGTTCTCGATCGGCTTCAGCATCAGGTTGATCCCTGTCCGCTTGGCCTGCGCCTGCATCAGCTCCGCCTGGTGAACGTGAACCTGGCCGTAGGTCGGATTGATCAGGAACTCAATGTCGACGCCGTCGGGGTAGCCCGCGTCGCGGACGAGCTGACGCGCCTGATTGACATCCGGCTTGAGCAACGGCTTGATCTCGTCCTGGTTGAACGTGTCGGGAAACGCGCCCGCAAGCGCCCAGGCGCCCTTACCGTTCGAGAGCGTCTGCACGAACTCGTCGCGGTCAATGCTCAGCGCCAGCGCCTTGCGGATGCGGATGTCGCTGAAGGGTGGGTGCTGCGTCTGCATGAAGACGTGGGCAGCCGACGGATTCGCGTACTCGTTCGCGGCGGCGCCCGGGCTATTCTTCTTGATTGTCGAGGCGGTGGTGGAATCCAGGGCGTAAATCCAATCGAGTTGCTTGGCCTGGAAGGCCGACTGCGCCGTGGCCTCATCGCGCATGACGATCCAGTCGATCTCATCGATGTACGGCTTGCCGGACTGCCAGTAGCTCGGGTTCCGCCGCCAGACCCAGCGCGTTCCCTTCTGCGACGCCGAGGTGTCGAGCTGGAAGGGCCCGCTGCCGGCGACGCGATTCTTGAAGTTGCCGTCCTGGTCGAAGATCTCGTGCGGGACGATGGGGTTCTGATCCGAGGCGGCATAGTTGAGGAAGGGAACGAACGGGGTCTTGAACCTGACGATCGCGGTGTACGGGTCGGGCGTCTCGATCTGGTCTAACCCCTCGAACATGAATGCGAAGAAGCCGATCGGCAGCTTCTTGTCGGCGATCGCTCCGGCTCGGGCGGCGTACTCGTAGCTGAACCTGACGTCGGCCGACGTCAGCTCGCGGCCGTTGACGGGGGCGACGTTGGCGAACTTCGTGCCCTTCCGAAGGTGGAAGATGAAGCTCGTGGCGTCGGGCGAGACCTCCCACTTCTCGGCAAGTTTCGGCTGGACGGTCAGCTCGGCGTAGGGGACGCCGGGTCCGCTCTTAAAGGTAAGCAGGCTCTCCTGCGCCATCACGACGCCAAAGCCGTTGGGGTCGGACTTGCCTGCGTAGCTGGCGTCCCAGTCGAACGGATCGGCGTTCACCGGCACGCGTAGCGTGCCGCCATGCTTCGGCTGGCCGCCTGATGCGGCGGAGGAGGGCTTCGCCAGCGACCCGCCCGCCCCACGCCGGCCGGCGTTGCAGGCCGTCCCTGCAATCGCGAGCCCAGCGCCGGCTGCGCCCAGCGCGCGCAGTGCGCTCCGCCGGCTCAGTCGCCGCGCTGCGATCGTTCGATCCTGCTGAGCACTCATCCCCCTGCCTCTCTGGCGCGGGCGGGTTTCAAACCCGCCCGTCATTCGACCTGGTTGTATGGGAGGGTCTTGTACCCTCCCGCCTGCTCAATCAGTGGACGAGCCCGAAGCCAGCAAGGCCAGCGCGCTCCCGACGTGCGCGGTTCGGGCGTCGCGCAAGCAGTCGGATGGCGGCGGGGTACAAGACCCCGCCCTACGGAAACCAAGCAAGCCGACGCCCGAGCTGGTTGCCACCTACCCTACGCCGAGGAGCTCCTCGGCGTTCCTCCCCAGAATCATCTCCTTCTGCTTCGGCGTGAGGTCTCCACGGCCCTTGATCTTGGTGACGGTGTGCGGATACTCAGAGTCGAAATGCGGGTAGTCCGTGGCCATCAGGATGTGGTCCGCGCCGAGCTGCTCGAGCGACTCGGTCAGCGGGCCCTCATCCGCCTCCAGCGTCACGTAGCAGTTGCGGCGCACGTAGTCGGACGGCTTCATGCTCAGGTGAATGGGGAGATGACGGTCCTGGTCCGCCTCGAGCCAGCCCCAATCGTCGTCCAGGCGGTGCATCCAGTACAGCGGCCATTCGGCGCTGCACTCGAAGAACGCGACCTTCAGCCGGGGATAGCGCTCGAACATGCCGCCGGCGACAAGCGCCACGAGCGCCTGCGTGCAGTTCGTCGGCCGGCCGAGCGTGTGCATGGCGAGGAAGTTGTGGAAGCGCTCGGTGATAAAGCCCATCTGCCCGTTCGGGTGGCAGAACAGGGGCACGTTCAGCTCCTGCGCAGCCTCGTAGTACGGATGGAAGACAGGGTCGTCGAGATTGTGCTCGCCCTCGTAGCAGACCAGGTGCGCCGCCTTGAACCCGAGCTCGTTGACGCAGCGGCGCAGCTCGCCGGGCATCGCCTCCGGGCAGCCGGCGGGGAGCATCGCGACCGGGAGCAGCGCGTCCTCGTGGCCCCTGACCAGCCCCGCGACCCAGTTGTTGTAGGCGCGGCAGAGGGCGGCGCCGAGATCCCCCTTCGTCATTACGGGCAGGCTGATGCCGGTCGGGAAGATGAGCTGCTTGTCGAGGCTCTCGGCCTCGTTGCCCTGCATGCGCTTTTCCATGTCGTAGCCGACGACCTGTCGGGCAGCGATCTCGCCGCCACGCCAGTTCTCCTTCGGGTCGTACATGTAGTTGTGGTTGTAGGCGGTCCGCTGATTGCCCTCGGCGCCGATCTCGCGGAACTTCACGTCGAAGCGCCGCTCGTGCGGGGCGCCGCCGGAGATCTCCACCGGCGTCAGGTGCTCGAAGGGCGCTTCCAGCTTGTAGACGTCGTCCATGAAGTAGGACTCGCGCAGGTGAGAATCAAGGTCGATGATCATAGGGCCGAACCTCCTTAGCGGCCCCAATCCTAGCACCGGATCTGGTCCGCTGCCCGCCCGGGCCTGGCTTGCGGGGCGCGATCAATCGCGTCCTTCGCCTCACCCCCGTTGCAGAAACACGACCCGATCCTGCCAGTCGCGCGCACCCTCCCCCGAGTCGAGCGCTCGCAGGGCGCGCACGAGCCCGCCGGCGTCGTTCGGCCTGAGCGTTCGTTCATCCACCAGCACCACGCCGCCGTGATGCTGCCCGTCCTCCGCCCACGCCCTCAGCAGCGGCTCCAGCGTCCGCCGATCATAGCTGACGACAACCCATTCGCCAGCGAAGGCGGCCGAGAGTAGATCGCTGTCGCTGGCCCCAAGTCCGGCTGGTCCGGACCAGGCCCGCAGGGCAACCACATCGACTCGCCGCCGGCGCAGGCCGGTGGCGATGGCCGGTGACAACTGCTCGTCAAGGAGCAGCCGCATCGACGGTGACGATCTCCAGGTTCGGAATCTGTCGCTTAAGATCCTCGACCGGTCTCTCGTTGTCCGCGATCGCGGCTTCGATCTCCTCTGTGTAGGTTGCTGCATAGGCGAGCGCCGCCCTAACGGCCGCGAGAGGGATTTCCAGCAGCGCCGCAATCTGCGCCGCATCCCCGCCCGCGTCGCGCGCCAGGTGAGCGATCCACCAGACCTCGAGGCGCGTCCCCTTGACGTACGCCTGCCGGCCGGCGGGCGAGTCGCGGAACTCGATGAAGGCGAACTCTCGCCCGCGTAGCGACTCCTCCAGCAGCAGGGTCGCTGCCTCGGATGGTCTGCGACCTAGCTGCCGCGCCGCGCGCTGCAGTCGCTGAAACTGGCCGTCCTTTAGTCGCATGCTCACGACCTTGCTCATGGCGGGCCTCCGGTGTGACGATCTCAGCTTACAGCGCTTACATTGTATAAGCTCACCTCTCCCTAGGGGAGAGGTCGTGGAGGCCCGTCACGGACGGGCCTCCACGGGTGAGGGCGCGCGATGCGGTGCTGAACTCCGCGGCCCGGTCGCCTGGTCCGCGTTTCGCCCTCACCTCAATCCTCTCCCCCAGGGAGAGGAAGATCACTGCTCAGTGCTGAATGCTGAATTCTCACTGCTCATCGCTCGTCGCCATCCGCCCGCGCGCGATGCGCGGCTGCGCCAGGCTCGCCGCCTCGACGGCGAGGGCGAGACTCATGAGGTAGTCGTCGTGGCCGCGGGCCGGATCGACGCCGAAGCCCATGAGCTGGTTCGGCTTGTAGGTCACGCGGGCGCTGGTTAGCTGAGTCCAGAGCTCGCGATACTCCGCCGAGCCGTCCTGCGCGTAGCAGCGCAGCCGCCCGCCGGCGGCGGCGAGCAGGCCGAAGCCGAGCCGCGACTTCACCTGCTCGCTGATCCGCAGGCGCAGGATCTGCGTGCGGGCCCGCAGCCCGGCCAGCCGCGACTGCAGCGCGGCCGCCAACCCCTCGCCGATGCCGGTGACGTCGATCGCCAGCGCCGCCGGACGCCAGACGCGCGCCAGCAGCGGCGTCAGCTCGGCCAGGAGCAGATCGTGGGAGGCGCCGCGCCAGCCGAGATGCTCGAGGATCTCGAGGTCGGGTGCGCGGGAGGGCAGAGCGCCCTCCCCTACGGAGCCGAGACGTGCCGGCAAGATGCCGGCGCCCCCAGATACTGCACGTGCCGGCGAGGCGCCGGCGCCCCCAGGCTCCATGCCGTTTATGGCTGATGGCTGATAGCGGACAGCTACGATGGTCAGCACCGTCTCATCCTGGTCGCGGCCGGGCGCGAAGGCTTCACCGGCGACGTCGAGCCCGGCGACGATGGTCGCGTCCGTCAGGTCGCGCGTCCGGACGCGCGCGCGGGCGTGCGTCCCCTGCATCAGCGCGCGCTGCTGCGGCGTGAACAGCAGGCCCGCGCCCGGGACGGTCTCGAGACAGTACTGCGTCCGCCAAGCGGGGTGATGCTCGCCGAGCCGCTCGCGCTCGGCAAGCGCGAAGTGCCGGTAAGCGGGATTCGCGGCCGCCACTACCTGCCAGTCGAACTCGAAGTGGCGGCGGACTCCGTCCTTCCGTTCCAGCTCCAGATGCCGCTGCTTCATCTCCTCCAGCAGTGAGGTCTCCGTCCAGGGTGTGCCGTAGAAAACGGTCGCCGTAGACCGCGAGGCGCCCATGGGACGGAAGTCGCGCGAGAAACGCTCGGAATCGACGTCCTGCGCCTCGTCGACCTCCATCAGGGCGCCGGCGGTGTGCCCGAGGACGTTGGAGTTCGGGCCGGCGGACAGGAGCAGCAGCCGGTTGCCTTCGAGGGCGATGGTGTTCCCTTCGCGCGTAGCCGGCGGCACGGCACCGGCCTGGCGCAGCCGCGACCAGAGGCGGTCGAGAGAGATCAGGCCCTGCGGGCGCAGCGACGGGGCGACCTTGATCAGGTCGCCCGCGGCTGGGTCGAGCAGCAGCAGGAACTCGACGTGCGCCGATAGCTCGTTCTTGCCACCCTGGCGAGCGATCTGCACGGAGAGCGTCCGGCCATCGCGGGCGCGCGCGGCGTTGCGGATCGCTCGCGCCACCTCGAGCTGATAGGGGCGAAGAACCGTGAGAGGGGGAGGATCCTTCCTGGTTGCCCGCGTGGTGGCGCGGGTGTCCCGCCCGCCCCCGGAATTGGGCCGCCTGCGAATGCCGAGCAGCTTTGTCATTCGTATTGACTCATATGCGCGGGCGGGTCTGGGACCCGCCCCTACGGGGCCGGAGCGGCGCAGCGCCGGCAGGATGCCGGCGCTGCCAGTGGGGGCTGGCGCTGCGGTCGCAGAGGTAGTCATTCATGCATGCGGGTGGGCGGGCGGGCAAGGCCTATGGCGGAGCCTCAGTGTCCGAAGAAGCGCAGCAGCGCCTGGCCGATGACGGCCGCGCCGATGAGGGCGAGGACCGAGTTGACGCGCGTGCGCAGGTCGCCGATTGCATCCTCGACGCCGGTCAGCCGTTGGTCCACGGTCGCCCGCCAGACGGCGTCGGCACGGGAACGGAGGTTCAGCGCGCGCTGCTCGGCGGTTTGCTGGCGCTCGGGCTTCGCCTTCATCGCTACCTTCCCCCGCTGGGGAGAGGGGGCCCTGCGCCCGTCATATTCCACCATTTCGGGTTTCACCCTTCCTCACCTACGTGCTTCCCATTCCTCGTCGTTTCCGGTCCCTCGTTCCCATCCTCCCCCAGAATCAGCCCGAGCTGCTTCAGCGCCGCGCGCAACCGGCCGGCGGCGGCATCCGGATCGGCGCCGCCGGTCCGAGCCTGGGCCAAGAGCGCGCGGCCGAGCGTATTGATGACACTCAGAACCAGCCCCTCATCAATCGGTTTCTGCCGCTTCCTCTCTGTGTTGTCCCTGCTCTTGCCACTTTGCCTCACCTTCTCCTCATCGCCGTTCTTGGACTTGGCGCTCTGCTTAGCCGTCTCCTCATCACTGTCCCTTGTCTTGTCCACAAGTCTCCGCAGCATCACACGCAGGAGCGCGATCTCCTCATCGAGGCCCTTCTGTTCGCGGGCGCGGCGCATAGCGTCGCCGTTTCCCGGGGGCTCGTAGAGGGGGTCTTTCTTTCTGGTCATGGGCTCACCTCGATCAGGCGGTCGGCGACTGCTTGCCAGGGAGTGTGCGGCGTCTCGGCAGCTGGATTGGGCTTCTACCTGTCTCCTTCAACGAGAATTCTTTATCGGGGCTGCGACCGGGCGCAGCTCGGCAATTGTCATAAGATTGGACGCGCCCTCACGCCCTCACCGCAACCCTCTCCCAAAGGGAGAGGGGGATGGAAGCCCGACGAGAGGAAGCCCGCCCGCGCCTCCGCGCACCTCTCCCTATGGGAGAGGCCGTCGAGCCTCGGTTCGCATGGCTCGACGGGTGAGGGTCCCCTGTCCCCTCTGCCCTACAACGGCTCAATCGCCTGCCTGCCGCTGATCGCCTGCGGCGTGTGCGGCAGGCCGCCGGAGCGGGCGATGCGCGCGTTCTCGTCCAGCCAGCGATCGAGGTCGGAATCGCCGTCCTCGACGCCCTCGCGGCCGGCGGCGGTGCGGCGGGAGATGATGCCGCGGTCGACGAGGATCGCGTCGGTCTCGGCGTCGCGGGCGCGGTCCTGCGGCATCAGCGGCGCCCACTGCACCTGCAGACGGCAGGGCCAGTGGTTCGTGCCGGTGCACTGGTCGGTGAGCCGCAGGATCATCTCGGCGCGCTTCTTGTAGGCGACGGTCCGGATGAGCTGCTTGCGCCGCACCTTCTTGATGATCGGGTCGAGGTCGAGCTGCATCGCGAGGGCGGCGATGTTGGGCGAGGCGGAGCCGCCGAAGGCGGTGCGCGGCGACTCGCCGAGGTCGTGCAACGTTCGGTAGAGCAGATCGATGTACTTCAGGTGCAGGTCCATGCCGCCGTGTGACAGCAGGTCGAGCAGGTACGCCTTGGCATCGACCGGCAGCTCCCAAACGGCGCCGGGCTCGACGGCGATGTCCTTGGCCTCGGAGATGCCCTCGAGCACGGCGATTGGGTTGCCGCTCACCTCCAATATGGAAGACAGCTGCGAGAAGGCGCGGTTCAGCTCCTGGACCGTCTCGCGGACGTTGGTGATATCGGACTCGCCCCAGAACTGGTGCGGCTTGCGCAGGTTGGGGTAGATGACGATCGGGATGAAGCCGTAGGGGTTGTCCTCGTCGCGCAGTTTCTGCGCCCCTATATAGAGGAGGAAGCGCGACGCCGTCCAGACCTCCGTGATTTTCTGGCTCGGCTGGCGCTGATCGAGCGTCAGGCCGTAGAGGTCGGAGATCTGCTGGTTGTCGAGGGCGTACTGCGACGCCACGCGCCAGAGGTTGGCGAGGTTGTCCGGCTGCCACCAGGCGTAGAGGCCGGTGACGTCGGGAGGGGTGATTATCACTCCTCCCGAGGCGGTCGTGTCATGACCTACCCTCCCGGCCTCCAACTTCTGCGCCGCCTCTACGGCGGGGTCGAGGGAGGGAGGAGCCACATTACTCCCCTTCCCTCGAGGGGAGCGACCGTCCTGTGGACGATATGGCGCGGCCGGGGGATAGGTCGTGCCCGGGTCCCACGTCACCTTCCAGGCCGCGTCGCCGAGGATGGCGCAATCGATCTCATTGTCGAAGTCGAGCAGGTCGAGGTCCTGCTCCTCGGCGACGCGGCGCAGGTAGTCGGTGGTCTGATCGGCGCGGCGGCGGGCGGCGCGGGTGCCGTCGTCCGGCACCGCGGCGATCGTCCGGCCCATCATCAGGTAGCTGGTGACCTTCTCGATCAGGGTCTTGGCGTAGTTGAACACAAGCCGCCGGCGCCTCTGGTTGATCCGCTGCGCCGGCCACTGGAAGCCGTAGTAGAAGCGCAGGTTGTCGCGGTAGTCGCGCCGCCGCAGGAAGTCCATGCGGTTGAGCTGGGCGGGCATATCGCCCTGCTGCTCGAAGGCAGCGGGCTGGCCGGTGAGATATTGCATGGACCTATCCTCCTGATGACGTGACCTATCCCCTTGTTCTGGGCCGCCCCAATGGCGGCGCGAGGGGAGGGGAACGACCCTGTGGGGGAGGGTTTAGGGGCGGGTTTGAAACCCGCCCGCGCTGTGCCGGTTACCCCTCATCACCCCAACCCTCTTCTCCCTCAGGGGGAGAGGAGGGAGCCGCCGGGTGACAACCCTCTTCTCCCTCAAGGGGAGAAGAGGGAGCCGCCGGGGAAGCGCCGCGCGAACGGCGAGGGCGCAACCCGGGCGATCCGCTCATCGCTAGCGCCGCCCGGGTTGCGCTGATGCAAACATATGTTCTGGTGGGCGGTATGGTCTACGGGCACGTGGCGCTCGGACCCCTCATCCCCGGCCCTTCTCGACCGATATCATCCTGGCGGCGACAGCCCGACTCCGGCGCTCGTCTCTCCCGGAGCCGGGACGATCAAGGCGGCGCCGTCGAACTGTCCGACACCGCGGTAGTGGCCACGCCACTACCGCCCAGTTCGACCGCCGACTCATAACGCAGACGCCGCGGTCGAAGCCGAGCATGGCTACGCCGCTCGCAGGCACCCCTCATTCCCCGGCCCTTACTCTCTCGTTCGACAGGCTCACGATGAGGGGAGAACGGGAGACGAAGCGACGACGAAGACCAGAATCCCCGGCTGCGCGGGACGGTGGAGGGCAGCCGGGCGCGGCCCGCGATGGATCGCACGCCGCGGTACAAGCAGCCGTTGTGGGCATAGGTCGGGCGTAGAGGCAGTGGTCGATTGGTACTGCCGGTGCCGGTCCATACAATGGTGGTGTCTCTGAAGGTGAGATGACATGGGAAGAGGTCAATCGCAGGGCAGATCAGAACGAGACCGGATTTCGGCTGCTCAAAAAGCTGCTCGGGGACCGGAGATTCAACCGGTAAAGGATTCCCTATACGACCGCCTGCTCGGGTTTCTCAGCGAGCTGGACGATCTAAGGATTGCCTATTCCCTGGGCCATCACCGCCCCGAGGCGATCATGGTCACGGTGGCGCTCCCGGGGGAGCGGTGCGAAGTAGAGTTCCTTGACGACGGCTCGGTTGATGTCGAGCGCTTCGTCAGCTCCGGGGAGCTCGGCGGCGAAGCGTTGCTCAACAAGCTTCTGGCAGCACACGTCGGCTGAAGCTGCCCCATGGCCAGACAGGGGAACAACAACATCACTGTTCGCGCCAACGACGAGCCGATTAGCGTGGGCGTTCTCCGATTGCCCTGCCCTTTCTCCCTGGTTCGCCAGGCTCGGCATGAGCGGGTCCGACTGGGTCACGACGAGCGGAGAGGGAGCGACGGCGAGGAGCCTAAACCCACGAACGTGCCGCTGGAGCATCGAGTGGCGAAACGCTGGATCCCTCAGCACATCGGCGATTCCCAGGGAGCAGCCGGCGTCCGGATTGCATGCCAAGCCCGAAGCGGCCGGCCACGGCGCAAGCTGAGCCCGGGAGCGCTTACCGAGGATGCCAGATCCTTAGATGACAACCGCGATGGTCGCGAGGAGAACGGCAAGGTAGTTGTCCAGAAGCTTGGAGACGCCCTTCAGGCTGACGCGGCTCGCCGATGTGGCGCGAGGCATTTGACGCAGATGTCGCCGCAATTCGGGCATGATTTACACGATTACGCCTGACTGCTGGCATCAAGTTCGCCCGACATAAAAGGGGCTCAACCGAAGTCCACGAACGATGAAGCCTCGGTCCGGATTGACGTGAACCACGCCCAGGCGATGGTAGAGCGAAACCAAGGCGTCTCGCTGCGAATCGGGTTGTCCGCTGGTCATCTTCCGGTCCCCCACACTCTATGGCAAGCCGCCGCCGTACGACTCCAGGTTAGGTGTCAAGGTACTGGTTTCAAGTGGGAATCAGCCGGTGATCGCGCGGAGCCGGTGCCAACGAATAGGAGCAGCGCAAGGCTAAGCGTTGCCGTGAGGAGAATCATACGCTTTATGGTTTGCTGTTCTTCGTTCCGATCTGACGGCGAGCCCTTCTGCCATTCTGCCACTCGTGCGGTCGATCTGGGAGCAGTTGGCCCGCCAATCGGACGTTTCGTCGCGGCTGCATCTCTATCCAGTTCTGCTCCGACGGCCCGTTTGAGCGCCTGATGGGACTGAACGACAGGTAGGTCGCGACTACGCGCACAAGGAGAGATAGGTCTCGACGTGGTCGAACGGCCTGAGCCGATGTGTCGGTCCCCAGAGCAAGGACCCCACGAGTTACCCGTGGGGTCCTTGCTCTGGCCGTGAGAAATCCGAAGCTGCGAGACGGAACGCTACTTAAGTTCGGCGGCCCAAGCCATTTGCTTACCAGCGTTAGAGCTGTCGGTAATGGTGATCACTTGGCCACCAGAAACGGTCGCGCTATGAGTCGTGTCATTGCATGCACTGACCGACCCAGAGACAGAACAGCTAATCAAGGTAGCTGAACCTGCGATGTTCAATGTAATTGTCCCGGCTGGCGGGTTTCCGTTGAAGGCGATATAGAAATTGTCGATGGTCCCAGCCCGCGGAATACCGGGATTGGCCGCGGTGGACTTCCCACCGCTGAACAGACCTAAGGCGCTACCGTCCCAGTTTTCGCCACCGCTGTCTCCACCGATGATCGCACTGCCACCCGTACCCGCAGGCCCGGTAGCTCCTGTGGCCCCAGCTGCACCTGTGGGCCCCGTCGGGCCCAGAAGGCCGGTGGCGCCGGTCGCGCCTGCACCTGTAGGTCCAGCAGGACCTGTGGGACCAGTGGGACCCGTCGCGCCGGTTGGGCCAGTTGGGCCTGTGGGCCCTGGCCCGGCCGTGCCTGTCGTGGTGGCGGTCGCCGTGGCGGTTGATGTCCCTGTGGCTGTCGATGTCGGTGTTGGGGTAGTTCCACAGGATGAGTTCTGTGAGCCGTTCGGGTAGAGCGTGACTCCGTTCACGGTTGTCCCGGGCGCGAACTGCATACAGGTGGCGAACGTGCTTGTAACCAGCGTCGCTGCGACACCATTCACTGTAAACGTCACCGCCTGCCCCGCCGTTCCGCAACTCGCCGGTAACGAAATCGAGTAGCTACCCGAGCCGGTCGCGGTCGTGCTGGTACAGAAGACGCCCCCCACGCTCGCTGCGACCGTGCCCCCAGGTCCGGATGGCCCGTTAATCGTCCCGTTGATAACCATCGGAGTAGCTTGAGCACTCACCAGCCGCGGTAGTGACGCCACGAGCACTAACATCACGACTGCGCCCAGGATGATCATCAGCCGGCGTCCGTTGACTTGCATTCTTCTGCTCCTTCGGCTTCCAAGTTGGGGCGATATCAAGCACAGCACTGACCAACACCACTCTGGCAGCAGTGTCGTTGTTATGCTATCACACTGTTATGCTATCACACTGTTATGCTATCACACAAAGAGCTCGCAGCCGCCACTGTATCGCGGCGGCCTACAGCGGCGATACGAGTTGCGCTGCATCTCCGGCGGCGCTGACGCAGGTGGTGAACGCGCCGGGCACGGGCCGGTCGCGCCGGTGGTCACGCCGTCACTGCAGGAGGAGGCGCCCGGCTACTGCTATCCCGCCGTTAACGCGCCGCCACCGGGCTTCCCCTGCATCCCCTTCACGCCGTCGCCGCAGCAGGCCGCCGCCGCGGCGCTCGCCTTCTGCCAGTCGCTCGCCACCCTCAGCGAGCAGCAGGGCTGCATCGTCGCCACCCTCGGCAACATCGGCGGCTTCATCTGCCCGATCGACTGCGCCGCGCCGTCCGGCGGCGCGTCCAAGCTGCCGCCACCGCGCCCTCCGGGCCGCCACTGCACCCTGCCCGACGGCGCGATGGAGTGGGTCGTCGACGTTTCGCCGCTGCCGGACGGGGCGAAGTGCTGAGTGC
>Ga0193751_1001224_pt1 | contig 16811 bp, 15 predicted proteins | sample L1c2metaG_FD_143050 | JGI IMG/M metagenome (GOLD analysis project Ga0193751, IMG submission 143050) | Soil microbial communities from a riparian zone of the East river system, Colorado, United States - L1c2 | ecosystem: Environmental > Terrestrial > Soil > Riparian zone | place: USA: East River... | reverse complement strand
AGAGGCTGCCCAGAGATGTAGCGACCCCTTTCCCTCCCTTGAATCCGAGCCAAATCGGATAGCTGTGGCCAAGCACGGAAAAAATAGCGGCGACCGCGCCGCAGAGATCGACAAACTTCGGAGTCAATTCAGCGGTCTTGGCGATCATCACTCCCACCACCACGGCAACCAGACCCTTTCCGAAGTCCACCACGAACACCGGATAGCCGAACCGCTTACCCAATACCCGCGTCACGTTTGTTGCTCCGACATTCCCGCTGCCAATTTTGCGCACATCAATCCCGCGGATACGACCCGCCAGGTAACCGGCTGGAATCGAGCCGAGGAAATAAGCGAGTAAGACGACAGTGGCAAAGGTAAACACGTGTTATTAGATGCCTGTTTATCCTCGAATTAAGTAGAAATATTCGGTTTCTAACTTGTTCTTAGTTAGCCAAATAGACAAAACTGATATATCAGCTGGAGTCACACCACTAATCCGGGCGGCTTGGCCCACAGTAAGCGGGCGGACCTTCGAAAGTTTCTGTCGCGTCTCCGAGCTTAGCCCCGCAATGGTCCCAAAGTTAAATCCGTCAGGGATTCTTTGAAGATTCTTCTTCGATAGCTCCTTGTTGTGTTGCGCCTGGCGGGCGGTGTACCCCTCATATTTGATGTCAGTTTCAAGCAGCTCCCAGATACCATCTGGGGCTATCGAGCGGACCTCGCACGGGAGATCGGCATAGGTGAAGCCGGGGCGTTTTAGAAGCTGAGAGATCGGAACGCTACCGCTCCGTGTATTATTCGCAAGGGTGCGACATTCTTTCAGCAGCGACGTTTTTGCCTCGAAGGCAGCCAATCGTCCTAGGGTAACCAATCCCAAGTCGAAGCCCTTCGCCGTAAGACGCTGATCCGCGTTGTCGTGCCGAAGCTGGAGGCGGTCTTCCGCGCGACTGGTAAACATGCGATACGGCTCCTCCGTTCCCTTCGTTACCAGGTCGTCGATAAGAACACCGATGTAGGCCTCATTTCGCCCGAGCACGAAGGCCGGCCGATTTTGAACACTCAACGCTGCGTTAGCCCCAGCGATCAGCCCCTGAGCAGCCGCCTCCTCGTAACCGGAAGTGCCGTTGACTTGCCCAGCAAAGTAAAGACGCCGGACCCGCTTCGTTTCGAGACTATGAAACAGCTGAGTCGGGGGGAAAAAATCGTATTCTACCGCATATCCCGGGCGCATTATTTCCGCATGTTCTAATGCCGAAACTGAACGGACAAACTCAAGCTGAACTTCGTACGGAAGGCTGGTGGAAATACCGTTTACGTAGAATTCGTTGGTATGGCGACCCTCTGGTTCCAAGAATAACTGATGCGCCTCGCGGTCAGCAAACTTGACAACTTTGTCTTCGATTGAAGGGCAATAACGCGGCCCGGTCCCTTTAATTCGCCCGGCATAGAGCGGAGAGCGATCAAGGTTGGCTCGAATTATCTCGTGGGTCCGAGCGTTGGTCTGCGTGATCCAACAAGGCATTTGTTCCACGTGGAACGGTGCCCTGCTGACGTCGTTCAATGTAAAAAGGTCACCCGGCACAGGCGACTCATCTTTAAAAAATGAAAATCGCGGTGGCGGCTCGTCGCCTGGCTGAACTTTGCAGCGCGCAAAATCTATCGACCGTGCGTTGATCCGGCAGGGAGTTCCAGTCTTAAATCTACCGCTTTCAAGTCCCAGTTGACGAAGATTGTCACTCAAAGACGAGCACGCGTCCGCCATTCGCCCGCCGGGCTTACTGGTCTCACCAACGTGAAGCAACCCACGCAAAAACGTCCCGGAAGTGATCACCACGCTTTGGCCATGGATCGTTAGACCAAGATCTGTTTCGACCCCAACTGCCACTTCGTTCTCGACCGAGATTCTGGAAACCGTGGCTTGTTTTAAATCCAAATTAGGAGCCCGCTCCAAAATGGCCTTCATCCGAAATTGGTAAGCTTTCTTGTCGCATTGGACGCGCGGTGCTCGGACGGACGGACCCTTTGAACTGTTAAGCATCCGAAACTGAATTCCCGTCGCATCCGCATTCAAGCCCATTGCTCCGCCAAGAGCGTCGATTTCACGGACAATCTGCCCTTTCGCCAAGCCGCCGATTGCTGGATTGCACGACATTTGGCCAATCGTATCGAGGTTTTGGGTCAGCATCAGAGTTCGACACCCCATGCGGGCAGACGCTAATGCCGCCTCGATTCCAGCGTGCCCACTTCCGACCACTATAACGTCGTACGTTTCAGTTAGTTTAAACACGGTGTCATCCCCCTAAGATTCCAAGTCGCGCTGCCGACGCCGCATCGATTAATTCGTCGTATTGTATAAATAGCACAGTGTCAGCTAGTTATAGTATAGTATTTCGTTCCAGTCGAAGCGTTTTCTTCGGCCGGCGCTGAGACATCGTGCGATTCTCGCACGGCGTTCAAGGCTACCCGAGTCAAAAGAATAAATAAAAGTGCAGTGACTACAAAAGCGCCCCCCCAGATCCAGTACTCCACCACGCGCGGATGGGTTCTTCCAAGCGCCAGGTTGAGGCCGAATTGCCCCAACGTGCCCAGATACGTGTAAAGGAATAGACCGGGTGCGCGGCCGATGGTGGTCCAGAACATGTACGGACCAAAGCGAATTGGAGTTAAGCCGTACAAGTAATTCAACAGGCTCGTTGGAAACAGGGGATGTAATTGAGTAAGGAAAATTATTTTCCATGCATCGCGTTCTACTGCTCTTTCCAAAACACTTAGGATTGGAGTAGTCACACGTTGCCGCTGCAACCATCGACCGCCGAGCCATCGACTAATCGCGAATGAGATTGCCGCACCAATACTATTGCCGAGGAGAACAATGAAAGAGCCCCACCACAAGCCGAAGAAAAAACCGCCGCCAACGCACAGGATGCCGCCGGGCAATAAAAGCACGTTGCAGCCGGCAAAAAGCAGCGGGTAACAAATCGCGCTCCACGCACCTAACCCTAGGACGCGCCGCTGCATCGCCGCCACAAAATCAATGATTGGAAAAAAGTGCCAGAGAAGCAGAAACGACGCGATGACAACTGTGAACGTCGCGACTTGGAGCCACACCGCGCGCCGGGCCTCGGGCATTCTGAGATTGTGCTCGGTTCAGAGACTTCGCGCAAATGTTGGAGTTTCGTCCGACTAAACGGTGGGGGCTTGTGCGTTTCGCCGGCGCGGAATCCCGAGGCTGTCAAAAATAACCCGCGTGGCGTCGGAACGATTGAGCGTGTAGAAATGGATGCCGGCTACGTTGTTATCCAAAAGATCGTGACATTGTTCCAAAGCGAAGTGAACGCCGACGCGTCGAACGCTTTCAGGATCATTTTCGCATCGCCGCAGAGCGCGCAGAAGCTTCGCGGGAAAACGCGCACCGCCGGCGAGCTCCGCGATACGTCTGAATCCGCTCATGGATGTGACCGGCATGATGCCGGCGATTATGGGAACATGAATGTCGGCGAGTGCGCAACGCTCGCGGAAGTCAAGGAAGTCGCGATTATCGAAGAATAGCTGTGTGACGATGTAGTCTGCACCAGCGTCGACTTTCGCTTTGAAGTGATCCATTTCGCTTAATCGATTCGGGGTCGCCGGATGTCCTTCAGGAAAGCCGGCCACGCCGACTCCGAACCCGCGCGGATCTGGATGTGCGCCCGATTGGTTGAATCTCCGAATGAACTTCACCAAGTCGATCGCGTGTTGAAACGAATCCCGCGATTTGTCGTAGGGAATGTCATGAGGCCGATCGCCCCCGAGCGCGAGAATGTTCCCAATGGCCGACTTAGCGTATCGAACCAAAATGTCTTCGATCTCTTTTTCATTATGACAGACGCAGGTCACGTGGGGGATTGGATCCAGTTTTGTTGTGTGTTGAATGCGCTCGACGAGATGGTGAGTTAAGTCTCGCGTTGAGCCACCGGCCCCATACGTCACGCTAACGAAGTGCGGCATGTACGATTCGAGATCACGAATCGTTTGGTAAAGAGTCTCCGCCGCCGCCGGCGTTTTCGGAGGAAAGAACTCGAACGAAAACGTGGGCGAATCCTCCCGCATGATGTCCGCGATGTGCATGCTATTTGCGCTTATCTTCGTTCGTTCCGCGACTTGCGGTCAACTTGACCAAGCACATTTTTGACCACGTGGGGTCGCACGCGGGCTTCGGCCGTATCGGCTTTAGGGCAAAATGGCAAAGACGCGTGCCGGAAATCCCGAGCCACCTTTTGGTTTCGGAAAACTTACCACCACCAGCGCTCCGCACTCCGGCGCCTGATCGAGGTTTGTCAGCAACTCGATCTGGTAGTGGTTCGTGCTTAGAATGTAAGTTTCGAGCGAATAGTCGTCCTTGGTTGTGGCGATCCCCGGATCGGTATCCGTGGTCTCGTGCCCGGATGCTGTGATTTTCCGATCCTCGTAAAGAAATTTCAGCGCCGGCAGGCTCCAGCCGGGATAGTGGGCCGTACCCTTTGCATCTTTGTTCTCCATTTTTGCCGCGTCTGGCCAGCGTTTCGACCAATCGGTCCGCATCGCCACAAAAGCGCCGCCTGGAATTTGTCCGTGATCGCTTTCCCATTTTTGCAAACGCTCGACCGTTAAAGTGTAATCCGGGTTCTTTTCCACCTCACCATGAACATCGATCACGGCAAGCGGGAGAATCATTTCCTTGAGGTCGATCTGATCCACCGTGCGCAGCCCTTTAATGAAATGCGCCGGCGGATCGACGTGTGTTCCCCATTGTCCGACATGTGTGAAAACCTCCGAAAAGAATCCCGCGCCCATTGTGTCGGGGCGCTTCTCATACCAATAAATTGTTTTCCGTGTTTCATCAGGAAACCCTGGCCATCGCGGAATGCCCGGTCCGAACCCGTGCGTAAGATCTACATACTTTTTTGACACCAGTGTTTGCTGAATTTTCCAGAGCGACTTTTCGTCAGAACTCTGAAGATTGCCGATGCAAAAACTGACTGCCATTAGCAAAAGCAGGCAGCGCAGCTGAAATTTCATTTGGCTTTGTTAACTGATGCGACAGCAACAAGCCAACAACTTCCAATAACGCACAACAACTTTCGCCTTTTCGTCTGCGATCAAGGTTGTGTGCCGTTGTTGGCAGTGTTATCAACAGATTGCTCTGCGGCTACGTCTGGGCGTAGCGCAGGAGTTGTTGGCGAGGAGAAGGAGAAGAACTAATGGGCCCTCAATTAGAAACCCTATTTAGAAGTGCGAACAACTTCGCCGCCTTGTGCGAATTTAACTAATAGAGATAAGAGATTAATGCCGCCAAACGCTGTCGCATCTACGCCCGAAGTCGCCGAGAGACCGATCCGGCAACGGACGGATTCGCCCGGGCGAACAACCGTCATGTCGCGAGGTCCGGTGGAATCGAGCGACAGTCTGTTTGAACGTGTTGCATGGCTTTATGCGTTCTGCCGCGAACGTCTTTTCCGCGACGATACCGACCGGATCATTTCAGCGCTTTGGCAAACGCAAACGCCGGCGGATGGAACGCGCGTGATTGAGCTTGGATGTGGACCAGGATTTTATTCGAGAAAACTTGCGCGGCGGTTTCCGCAAATAGCCGTTACCGGGGTCGATCGCTCCGAGAGTCAGGTGCGCTCGGCGCGCCAGCGCGCCGCCGCCCAAAATGTAAACAATTGCATCTTCGAACGTGTCAACGCGCTCGCACTATCGAGCGCAGACGCGACATTCGATATTTTGATCGCCTCACGTATTTTTACGGTGCTCCCCGATCACGAGCGCGCGGTTGCTGAGATGTTTCGAGTACTAAAACCCGGCGGCCGCTGTTTTATTGCCGAACCGCGCCATGTTTTTTGGGCCTCGATTCCACTCATGGCCATGTGGTTGCTCGCCAGCGTCATCCACTCTGGGAATGGCTACCGCGAGCCAAGAAAAGCGACCGTGCTCAAGACCGAAGCCTTCAGCGGCTTGTTCCGGCAATTGCCATGGAAAGCGGTCCGAATTTGGCAAGATGGGCGTTACCAGTACGCACTTTGCGAGAAAAGCTGAGCGCGAATAACTCAGCCAAATGCAGCCCAGACATCGTGTTCTCGATCCCGCTGCGCACGCCTCGATAGGAAACAATCTTTGTGCGCTCGCGGTAATGACGAAGACGCCGCGCGCTGGACAGGTCAAAACGCGGCTCGTGCCGCCACTCAGTCCGGAGGAAGCAGCCCAGCTCAATGTCTGTTTTCTTCGCGACACCGCGGCTGCAATTGCAAAAGCCTGTGGCACGACCGCGCGCGGCGTCGGTGTTTACACACCGATCGGTGCTGAAGCTGCCTACGGCGACATCCTGCCAAGCGACTTTGAGCTTCTTCCACAGCGCGGTGACGGGTTTGGTGAACGGCTTGCCTTTGCGACAGCGGATCTCTTTCAGTGCGGGTTTGGTTCAGTCTGCCTGATCGACTCCGACAGTCCCACCGTTTCCGCGGACGTTTATGCAGGTGCGGTCGAAATGTTGTCGAAGGCCGGCGATCGGGTTGTCCTGGGCCCGTCAGACGATGGCGGGTATTACCTGATCGGCCTCAAGCAAGCGCGACGAGAATTATTTGAACGAATCGATTGGAGCACTGAGCGCGTTTTGGATCAGACAGAAACGCGCGCGCGTGAGCTCAACCTCGATGTGTCCGTGTTACGAACGGGATACGATATCGATGATGCCGCAACATTGCGCCGGCTGTGTGATGAATTGCTTTCTAACCAATCGCAGCGCGACGTCGCGCCGAATACGCGGAAGTTTCTGGCTGCGCTCACGGCGCAGAAAAAATTGTAGGACAGTCGCTGCAACGCTAGCCTGCGTTCGCTCATGGCAAAGAACGAAAAACGGGCACTTGTGACCGGTGGCGCCGGGCTCATTGGGTCGCACGTTACCGATCTGCTCGTGCGCGAGGGATGGAAAGTTCGCGTCCTCGATAACCTTGAACCACAAACGCATCGCCGCGGTAAACCGGCTTGGATCAATCCCAAGGTCGAATTCACTCACGGCGACATCCGCGACCGTGAAACGATCGCCGCTGCGCTGGATAAAATCGACGTCGTCTTTCACCAAGCCGCTTACGGCGGCTACATGCCCGAGATTTCGAAATACGTGCACGTGAACTCGTTAGGCACAGCCCAAATGCTCGAGGTCATTCGCGAGAAAAACCTGCCGGTTCAAAAAATTGTCGTGGCGAGCTCGCAAGCCGTTTACAGCGAAGGCGCCGGCGTTTGTCCGAAACATCAGCTCGTCTTTCCAGCAGTGCGACCGGTCGAACAATTGCGGAAAGGCGATTGGGAAGTGCACTGCCCAATCTGCGGCGCGATCACCAAAAGCGCGCCCACTCCCGAGAACGCACCAGTCGGCGGCGAAACGGTTTATGGTTTGACCAAAGTTGATCAGGAAAAGCTCGTGCTACTTTGGGGAAAACAAGCTGGGGTCCCAACGATCGCGCTGCGCTATTCGTGCACTTACGGACCGCGCCAATCCATCTTCAATCCCTACACCGGCGTCATTGCAATTTTCTGCACCCGCTTGCTGAACGATTTGCCGCCGGTGCTTTACGAAGACGGCAAGCAGACGCGCGACTTCTCGTTCGTCGAAGATATCGCGCGCGCAAACCTGCTCGCGGACGAGACTGATCAGCTGGACGGCATGGCGGTAAATGTTGGGAGCCAGAAAGGCGTATCGATTGGCAAAGTTGCCGAAATCGTCTCCTCCGCCCTTAAGATCGAGATCCAACCGGAAGCTCGCGGCGAATTTCGTCCCGGCGAAATGCGTCATCTTACCAGCGACACCGCGAAAATTCGTTCGGCCGGTTACCAACCGCAGGTCGAGCTGGAAGAGGGAATTGAGCGTTACATCGATTGGATCCGTTCCCAATCCGACATCCGCGATTATTTCAGCGAAGCAGAGCAAATTCTGAAGAGCAAAGGCATCGTTCATCGCGTAGAAGTTGAGAATGCCTGAGACCGCTGGCATTCCGGATTTCAACTCTCCGGTTGGCGAGCACGCGCGCAAAGATTTTCCGATCCTGGATGCGGACATGACCGTGGCCGCAGCGCTCGACCGCATCCGGCGCGAAGGCGTCGGCGAGCGCGTTATCTATTTTTTCGCAGTGGATTCCGACAAACGTCTCGTTGGAGTGCTGCCTACGCGTCGTTTGCTGACCGCGCCTCTCGAAGCACCCCTCCGCGAGATCATGGTGCGTCGCGTCATAGCTATTCCCGCGACTGCGTCCGTGCTCGATGCCTGCGAGTTTTTCGTGCTCTACAAATTTTTCGCCTTCCCAGTGATTGACGAACAACGTCGCATCGTCGGCGTCGTCGATGTCAGTCTGTTTGCCGAGGAAATCTTGGGCGAGCGCGAAGAACAAACCCGCCCGGCCACGCCGGTTCGTGATGATGTGTTTGAAGTCCTCGGATTTCATCTCGAACAAATCCGGGGCGCATCGCCCTGGCGGGTTTTTCGGTTTCGTTTCCCATGGCTGCTGGTCACGGTCGCTGCCGGCACGATCTGCGCGATCCTGGCCGGCGCGTTTGAAGCCACTCTCGCGCGCAGTCTGGTGGTCGCGTTCTTTCTCACAATGGTGCTCGGCCTGAACGAAAGCGTCAGCGCACAATCGATGAGCGTGACGATTCAGATGTTGCGGTCGGCGCCGGTGACATGGAGCTGGTTTGCAACTGCGCTCCGTCGCGAATTGATGACGGCAATTCTGCTTGGCCTGGCGTGCGGTGCTGTCGTCACTTTGATTGTGTGGTTTTGGCGTAGCGATTTGCGCAGTGCCGGCGCCATTGGCGGAAGTATCGCCCTTTCCCTCGTGACCGCTTGTCTCTTCGGTCTTGGCGTTCCGTCACTCTTGCATCGGCTTAAGCTCGATCCAAAAATTGCTGCCGGCCCGATCACCCTCGCGTTCGCCGATATCTGCGCGCTGGTTCTTTATTTCACGGCGGCACACATCGTTTTGCGATGACCAGCGTTTCCGTAATCATTCCGGCGCTGAACGAGGAAGAACCGATCGCTGGCGTCGTCCGCGAATGTTTCGAGACCAACATTCCGAGTGAAATCGTCGTCGTTGATAACGGCAGCACGGATCGAACGGCTGAACGCGCGCGCGGAGCTCGCGCAAAAGTCGTGAGCGAACCGCAACATGGTTACGGACGCGCCTGCCTCGCTGGAATACGTGCGCTGAAGCCTGAATGCGAGGTCGTCGTATTTCTGGATGGCGATGGCAGCGATTGCCCCGAGTTCATGAATCAACTTGTCGATCCAATCGCGGCCGGCACCCATGATTTCGTGATCGGTTCGCGCACGCGTGGTCAACGCGAGCAAGGCAGCATGAATTTTCAGCAAATCTTCGCGGGACGACTGTCCGGATGGCTGATGTCGATCTTGTACGGCGTCCGTTACACCGACATGTGCCCGTTTCGCGCGATCGGGCGCGATGCGCTCGAGAAATTATCGATGAAAGAAGAAACTTACGGCTGGAATTTGGAAATGCAGATGAAAGCCGCGCGACTCGGTCTGCGAATTCTCGAAGTCCCGGTCAATCATCGACGACGCACGGGTGGCGTCTCCAAAGTTTCCGGCACATTGCGGGGAACGTTCGTCGCAGGCGCACGGATCATTGCCACATTTGCGCGCATCGCTACTGAGAAAAAGCCACAGATGAACACAGATTGACTCCGATTTTTCAGAAAGAGTCTTCTTTCGATCTGTGTTTCATCCGTGTTAATCTGTGGCGACAATGAGCCGATCAAAGGCGTTCTCCGCTGGATTGCTCGCCGGACTTGTCGCCGGAATCGCAATGACAGTCGTGATGTTGGCGCTCGCCTGTTTTGGTGTCGCCACGCCGCTCGCGATCATCGGCGACCGCCTTTCGGTTTTTATAAGGCCGGGTCCGTTCCTCTCGATCATGGGCCGCGTCGGCGGCTACAATCATCTTAAGCAGCTCGGCGTTGGATCGACCATGGCTGGTCAGTTGTTCGTAGGCGCACTCGCCGGCGCGATTTTGGGTCTATTGATGCGACAGAATCCGCAACGCCGCGTTACGGCTTGGACGATGTCGATCTTCGTTGTGCTGCCGATAGCCGCGATCGCGATCGCGTTGTGGCCGGTGCTGGGCACGAGCTATATCGGGTTACCGATTGCCTCTGGCGGCGCGGTTACGCTGATCGGGTTCGCGCTCAGCGTTTTGGTTTTTGAGAGGACACTCATAGCGAGCTTTCACTTTCTCACGCGACCGGACGCTGGGGCCGAGAGCGGCGAGTTTACCCCCGCAATTGGACGGCGCGCGCTAATCTTGGGTGGACTGGGCGTGCTGATTGTGGGCGGCGGCGTCGGGTTGTTAAGGAGACTTTATCGCATCGCCACGTTCAGTTACGACGGAACGCAATACAAAGGCCGCATCGTCCAACCGATCACGCCCAACGATTTATTCTATTGCGTGACCAAGAACGTGATCGATCCGCGCGTGAACGTCGACCTCTGGCATTTGGAAGTGAACGGGCTCGTCCAAAATCCGACCACGTATCGCTTTCAGGACCTGAGAGAATTCAATCAGGTCGAGCAGGAAACGACGCTGATGTGCATCAGCAATGGACTCGACGCCGGTTTGATCAGCAACGCGGTCTGGAAAGGCATCACCCTGCGCGACCTGATCGATCCGGCCGGACCGATGGCGGATGCGCGACGCGTTCGGTTGTTTGGCGTGGACAATTACACCGACACCATTCCGCTCGAGAAAGCGCTCGATCCGACCACGCTGCTCGTTTGGGAAATGAACGGCCGCTCGTTGCCCGATCGCCACGGTTATCCGTTGCGCGCCATTGTGCCGGGCTACTTCGGCGAAAAACATGTGAAATGGCTGACCCGCATCGAGCTCACCGGGGACAACGCAAAAGGCTTTTACGAGACGCAAGGCTGGGGGCCCGATTTCATGACACCGACAAGATCGAGAATCGACGCTCCCGATCACGAATCGCGTTTCTCGTTGGGCCAATTAAGTGGACCGATCGAAGTCAAAGGCATTGCCTTCGGAGGCGATCGCGGAATTTCACGGGTGGAAATCAGCGACGACGACGGCGAAACCTGGACCGACGCCAATATTCATTACGCCGGTACACAATTAACCTGGGCGCTCTGGACCTACGAATGGCGGCCCGATGGTCCGGACGATTATACGCTCGTTGTCCGCGCGACTGACGGCGAAGGCGCAGTCCAGGAATGGGAAGAAGACCGCAGCCCATTCTCCGGCGTCACCGGCTTCCACAAAATCGCCGTTCACGTAACGGCGTAAAGGCTCCTATCTTTGACATCTCGGGCACCAGGCAGTGGCGCGGCCGGCGACAGTAGCGTGGCGCAAAGGTGTGCGGTGAATCGGACAGACCCCGTCGCGTTTCCATTTTTGATGGATCAGCCAGTTGCGTGGCGGATCGGAGAAATCTTTGCCAAGCGTTTGCAAGGATCTTCGAACGACAAACTTTGTCGCGCGGAAAATTGCAGTGCATTCGTGCGCGGATAATTTTGTGGTCCTTTTCGATGGCAAGACTTTTGCGCGCCAGAGAATTTCGTCCGCCATCCAGTTTCCGATTCCAGGGAAACCATTTTGCATAAGCAGAGCAGCTTTGATCGGCGCTTTGCGATGTCGATCCAGGAATTGGTCGACAAATTTCCGGTCGAATTCGCGGGAAATGATTTCGGGAGCGCCGCTCTTCCACCAATCGGGTTCGTCAGACCCATGATAAAAGCGGACCCGGCCGAATTGGCGCGAGTCGGTGAAAACAAGCGCGCGTTCGCGTTGAAACAGAACGAGATGATCGTGTTTGGCCGCTCGATACTTCGCGGTTTCGGCCCGGATATTGCCGGTCATGCCGAGATGAATGCCGAGCCAATTGTCTCCCGAAAATTTGAAGAGCATCCGTTTACCCCGAGCATGGGAGCTGAGAAGGTTGGCGCCGATCAATCTTTGCTGAAGTTGGCGTACGTCGCTGCCGCGAAAAACGCGGTTTCGCGCGTCCAAGCTAAGATCGGCAATTTCTCCGCCACGGCCGGCGTCCCATTGTTTGCGAAACCATTCGACTTCGGCCAGCTCGGGCATCGCGCAGATTACGTGGGGCAGCGATTGCGTTCAAAGGTGGATCGGCCGCTCCGCGGGCGATGCTAAAAAGTGCGGCTGCGCCGCCAAAATTAACATCGAGCAAGGGACTGCTCGATCCACCCTGCCACCTTTGCTGACTTGCGCGACATGCTAGATTGATATGTGGAAAAAGTGATCATCGTTGGCAGTGGCTGCGCCGGATTGACGGCCGCCATTTATGCCGCTCGCGCAAATCTAAATCCACTCGTGTTGGAAGGTCGTCAGCCGGGCGGCCAGCTTTCCACCACTACGCTAGTGGAAAACTTTCCGGGCTTCCCGGAAGGGATCGACGGGCCGCAGCTCATCCTCAACATGCACAAACAAGCGGAGAACTTCGGCACCCGATTTTCCTACGCCGAGGTGACGGATTTCGAGCCGCGCAACAATCATATTCGGGTCAAAGCTGACGACGAATGGCTTGAAACGAAGGCGCTGATCATTGCCAGCGGCGCGTCTGCGCGCTGGTTGCAACTTGAGAACGAGGAGAAATTAATCGGGCACGGCTTGACCAGTTGCGCGACGTGCGACGGCGCATTTTACAAGAACGTGCCGGTCTGCGTGATCGGTGGCGGCGATTCCGCGGCGGAGGAATCGCTATTTCTGACGCGCTTTGCCTCGAAGGTTTATTTGATTCACCGCCGGGATAAGCTGCGCGCGTCGAAGATCATGGCCGATCGCGTCCTTGCGAACAAAAAGATTGAGCCGATCTGGAACACGGTCGTGACCAAATACATTCCCGATGAGAAAGGCGAGATGCGCGCGGTCGGCCTGCGCAATGTGCGAACGAACGAGGAACGCGAATTAGCAGTCGCTTGTGTGTTTGTCGCCATCGGGCACGATCCAAATACGAAAGCCTATCAGGGAAAACTTGAGACCGATCCGGACGGTTATCTGATCGCGAGACATATGGCCGAAAGCAAACATCCCGGCGTCTTCATTGCCGGCGACGTGGCCGACCGCGTTTACAAGCAGGCGGTGACGGCGGCCGGGTCCGGCTGCGCCGCCGCGATGGAAGCGGAGAAATATCTGAGCCACCTGGAAAAATAAGGCAGCGATTTCGCAACTAGACAGGATTCACAAGATTAACAGGATGGTTGCGATACATCGCGGCTTTACGCTCAAACAGTCCCTTCAATTCTGTTAATCCTGTCTTAACCGATCGTGAAGATTTGTGATTTGACCCAGTTTTACTCGCCGGTGAGCGGCGGAGTGAAACGTTACCTCCACGAAAAGATCGACTACATAGAGAACTGCGCGGCGACAGACAAGCACGTGCTCGTGGTTCCCGGGAAAAAGACAACGGTACGGGCGCGTGGCCGCACCCGTGTTTACACCATTCGCGCTCCATTGGTTTCCCGCGCGGCGCAATATCGCGCTCTGCTGAATTTGCGGGCGGTCGAGCGAACTCTTCGAAACGAGCGGCCGGACATCATCGAGTCGGGGGATCCTTATCAGTTGGGGTGGAAAGCGGTTCGAACCGGACGCGCGTTAAAAATCCCGGTAATCGGTTTTTATCACTCACATTTCCCCGAAGCCTATTTGCGCAGCAGCGCAAAGCTGCTCGGCAAGACCGCAACCCGCCGGGTGATGAAACTTTCCCGCGCTTACGTGCGCAAACTTTACAACCAGCATGCTGCGACGCTGGTTGCTTCAGAGCGGCTGGCGCGGGTTCTCCGGGACTGGGGCGTACGGAACGTTCGCGTCCTCAGCCTGGGCGTTAATACCGAGACCTTTCATCCGGACAAATCCAATGCGGAAGCGACGCGAGAATCGCTCGGGGTTGAGTCAAATCGAAAACTTCTGCTCTACGTTGGTCGTCTGGCGAAGGAAAAGAACACGGCGAAATTATTTCGTGCCTTCGAGGTTATGCAGCGGCGACGACCGAACGAGTTCCATTTGCTCGTGATTGGCGATGGTTCGCAAAGAAATCAGCTCCGCAAACTGCAAGCACGATGCAAAAACGTTTCCTGGATCCGATATTGCGCTGAGCCGCGCGAGCTCGCTCAGTATTATCGCGCGGCCGATCTTTTTGTTCATCCGGGTATCCAGGAAACATTTGGTTTGGTTGCGCTGGAAAGTCAGGCCTGCGGAACGCCGGTGGTCGGCATTCGCGGCAGTGCCATGGACGACCTCATTTTTCATGACCAAAGAGATTGGGCGAATGAAAACACCGCCGAAGCGCTCGCGGAAGCGATCGAGCAGATCAGCAAGAAGAAGTTATCGCGCCTGGGAAAAGAGGCGGCTGAGGGCGCCGCGCAGTTGCATGCCTGGCCGCGGGTCTTCGACCGGCTTTTTTGCATTTACCGCGAGGTCTGTGCAAACTACAAAGGAAACCCCACCGAATGAGAGCCGAGAAGCCATTTACTATCCGCAGTTATCGGAAAACGGACCGCGACGCTGTCCGGAAGCTCTGCTGTCAGACCGGATTTCTCGGAATGCCAATCGATCCCGTTTACGAAGATCGACAATTGTTCGCGGACTTTCTCACTACTTATTACACAGATTGGGAACCGGAATCATCCTTCGTGGTCGAGATCGACGGCCAGATCCGCGGTTATCTGCTCGGATCGCGCAAGCCAATTAAGAATCAGCTCTATTCATTCTGGCAAAACGTTTCGCTCTTCGTGAAGGCGCTCACTCGCTACTTTCTTTATAACTCCAGTTCGCGTCGTTTTGTCCGGTGGGTGCTGGTTCACGGCCCGCGCGAGGTGCCGGCCGCACCACGGCGCGTTCCACATTTTCACATCAATCTTCTTCCCGACGCGCGAAAAATGTCGACCACACGGGCGCTGATGAGTGCGTATCTAAGTTACCTGTATCGCTGCGGCGAAAAGCGTGTTTACGGACAGATCGTGACCTTCGAAAGCCGGCGCGGCGAACAAATGTTCGAGCGCTACGGCTTCAAAGTCTTGAACCGCGCGGAAATCACGAAATATAAGGCTTTTTATCCACAGTCCGTCTACCTCAGCACGGTCATCAAGAATCTGGAAACGGCCGAGCCGCTCAGTGTGACGTCGCGCTCGAGGTGATCGAAAGCGCAACCGGCTTGCGACCGCGCCCGTCTGCAAGACAAACAATTCTCGTCGTTGTCGGTCTGATTTTAATCACGACGGCGGTGAGAATTCCGCTACTCGGCGTGCCGCTTGAGCGAGATGAAGGCGAATACGCCTACATCGCATGGCGGCTCGGTCACAACGAACTGCCATATCGCGATTGGGTCGATCAAAAGCCGCCCGCGGTTTTTTGGACATACCGCGCGGCGCTGGCTTTGCCGCTCGATCCGATTCGGGCAGTCCACCTCGTGGCGCTGTTATTTTCGGCGGCTTCGAGTTGCGTGCTATTTTTTCTCGCGCTGCGATTCATGAATCGATTCTGGGCGTTGGTCGCGGCCGCGGTGTTCACGCTGCTTTCCGCGGACCCATTCGCACAGGGGACCGCCGCCAATACCGAAGTTTTCATGTTGCTTCCGCTGATTTTGTCTCAAATCGCTTTTCTGAAGGCAGCCGACAATCCCCGCAACGTCTTGCTCATGATCGTCTGCGGCGCGCTGACTGGAATCGCGATCGCGTTCAAGCAAGTCGCAGCGCTGAATTGGTTTCTGTTGATCGCACTGTATCCGATTTTCGCCGCAGCGGAAAAACGACGACGTAATTCACTCGCATTCGCCTTTTGGTCGGGCGGTGGGCTGTTCGCGATCGCTGGAATCATTGGTCTTTATTTCTGGACGCGCCGTGGATTGGGCGAGCTGGTCGACAACGTGTTCACCCATAATTTAGAATACATCGGCGCGATGACTTGGTCGGACCGGCTCCAGTTCTGTTCGGAAACGCTGACGAGGCTTGCGCGAACAGAAGTGCTGGCTTGGATTTTCTCCGTCGCCGGTTTGATCGCGTTAATTGTCGCGGGCAAGGGAAAATCGTTCGCGTTTCTCGCGGGCTGGCTGATTACGAGCACGATCGGTGTGAGCGCGAGCGGCTATTTTTTCCCGCATTATTTCCAGCAACTGCTGCCGCCGCTCGCATTGATCGCCGTTTTCGGTGGGCAATGGCTGAGCGAACTTCGACCCTGGAGAACTTCGTGGATTCCGGGAGCGCTGTTCAGTCTGCTGCTTGCCCTTCTTCCGCTGAAAACCCTTTGGCCGTTTTGGTTTAGCTACACGCCCGCGGACGCGGTCAGAGCGATTTATCCGGGAAATTTCTTCGCCGAAATGCCGGCGTTCGCGGCCCGCATCGCCCAAGTCACATCATCCGAACAGCGCGTATTCGTGTTTGGGGCTGAGCCTGAATTGCTCTTCTACGCGCAACGTGTTTCGGCGACGCGCTACATTTTTCTCTTTCCCCTTTACGGGCCCTACTGGAGCGCGCGGGAAAAACAAATCGCTGCGGCCGACGAAATCCAACGCGCTGCGCCGGCAGCGGCGGTTTATGTTCCGAACGACCTCTTTTTCAATCCAGGGAGCGATCAATATTTCACCGAGTGGAGCTTGTCTTACCTGGAGCAAAATTTTTACCCTGACACATGGTTGATTAAAGAATCGCCAACTGTTGCGCAACTTGTGCGAGCCGAACCGGATTCGCCCGCGCCGGAGCGATTTCTTGGCGCGATCCTTGTGAGAAAATGATGAGCCGGCAGTCGGATTCGAACCGACGACCTGCTGATTACAAA